>Ga0209051_1002454_pt1 | contig 13276 bp, 10 predicted proteins | sample AraplaCvi_mMS_r2_2_FD_184286 | JGI IMG/M metagenome (GOLD analysis project Ga0209051, IMG submission 184286) | Arabidopsis root microbial communities from North Carolina, USA - plate scrape MF_Cvi_mMS_r2 (SPAdes) (version 2) | ecosystem: Host-associated > Plants > Roots > Endosphere | place...
GAAGTCGCACTCGTTGCCGAGGCGGTACTTCAGGCCGGGGCTGTTCAGGCCGTAGCACTGGCGCGACTCGCCGGACACGGTGGTGGCGGCGGGGCCGCCGCGGAAGTAGCCGCTCCAGTCGACGGCGTGGGCGGCGGAGGCGCCGAGAAGTCCTGCGATGCACGCCAGGCTGGCGCGAAAGACGGTCGTGGGACGGAACGTCGAGAGCATGGGTGTCTCCTGTTGGTGGGCTTTCGTTTCGTATCAAGCAAGGGCCTGGCGCACGGCTGCGCCCGGCTCCTGCGCGCTTTTCCGACGCAAGTGCAGCACGGAAACAGTCAACGGCCGCGCCCTCTTCGACGCGCGTGCCGGTTTCGCGCCCGGGGTACGGGCGCGACGTTCGTTACTTGTTCTTGTTGTAGACGTCGACGCAGACGGCGGCGAGCAGAACGATGCCCTTGATCACCTGTTGGTAATCGATGCCGACGCCGAGGATGGACATGCCGTTGTTCATCACGCCCATCACGAAGGCACCGATCACGGCGCCCAGAACCTTGCCGACGCCGCCCGAGGCGGACGCGCCGCCGATGAAGCAGGCCGCGATCACGTCGAGCTCGAAGCCGAGGCCCGCCTTGGGCGTGGCCGTGTTCAGGCGCGCCGCGAAGACCAGGCCGGCGAGGGCCGACAGGACCCCCATGTTCACGAAGGTGCCGAACGCGAGGCGCTCGGTCTTGATGCCCGACAGGCGTGCCGCCTTCACGTTGCCGCCGAGCGCGTAGATCCGGCGGCCGATGGTGGTGCGGCGGGTCGCGAAGTCGTAGATCAGCATGAGCACGAACATCACGATCAGCACGTTGGGCAGGCCCTTGTACGAGGCCATCAGCCAGCAGAACCAGACGATCACGAACGCGAAGACCGCCTGCTTGGCGAGGAAGAAGAAGCCCGGCTCCTCCTCCATCCCGTGGCGCACGTGGGCGACGCGCTCGCGCAGCTTGATGCCGAACAGCACCGCGGCGACGACCGCGCCGAGCACGACCGAGCTGATGCGCAGCGACTCGCCGTTGAACACGTCGGGGATGAAGCCCGAGCTCAGGAGCTGGAACGCCTCGGGGAACGGGCCGATCGACTGGCCCTGCAGCAGCGCCAGCGCGAGGCCCTTGAACACCAGCATGCCCGCGAGCGTGACGATGAAGGACGGGATCTTCAGGTAGGCGACGAACCAGCCCTGCGCGCCGCCGATGATCGCGCCCGCCACCAGGCAGGCGAGCGAGGCCGCGACGAAGTTCCAGTTGTAGTTGACCATCAGCACGGCCGCGAGCGCCCCGATGAAGCCGCTCACCGACCCGACCGACAGGTCGATGTGCCCGGCGACGATCACCAGCAGCATGCCCAGCGCCATGATGACGATGTAGCTGTTCTGCAGCACGAGGTTGGTCAGGTTCAGCGGCCGCAGCAGCGTGCCGTCGGTCATGACCTGGAAGAACACCATGATCGCCACGAGCGACAGCAGCATGCCGTACTCGCGCACGTTGTTCTTGAGGAAGCCGCCGTACGTGCGCTTCTCGATGACCGGGGCCGTGGTGGGAACCATCTTCTCTTCCATGATCGTCATGCGTCCGAACCCTGCTTCACGATGGATCGCATGATCCTTTCCTGCGTGGCGTCGGCCGAGGCGAACTCGCCAACGAATCGTCCTTCGTTCATCACGTAGATCCGGTCGCACATGCCGAGCAGCTCGGGCATCTCCGACGAGATCATCAGGATGCATTTGCCCTCGTCCGCCAGCGCCGCCATGATCGAGTAGATCTCGAACTTGGCCCCGACGTCGATGCCCCGCGTGGGCTCGTCGAGGATCAGCAGCTCCGGCTTGGAGAACAGCCACTTGCCCAGCACCACCTTCTGCTGGTTGCCGCCCGACAGGTTCACGGTCTGCTGCAGCACGTCCTTGCAGCGGATGTTGAGCTTGCGCCGGTAGTCCGCGGCGGCGGCGAACTCGGCCCCGCCGTCGATGATGCCTCGGGACGAGACCGCCTTGAGGTTTGCGAGGCTCACGTTGTGGCGGATGTCGTCCTCCAGCAACAGACCCAGGCCCTTGCGGTCCTCGGTGACGTACGCGATGCCGTGGCCGATGGCCTTCTGGATCGTCGAGACGTCGATGGGCTGGCCGTGCATGCGCACCTCGCCCGAGATCTTCTGGCCGTAGGCGCGTCCGAACACGCTCATCGCGAGCTCGGTGCGCCCCGCGCCCATCAGGCCCGCGATGCCGACGATCTCGCCGCGCTTGACCTTCAGGTTCACCCCCTTGACCATCTCGCGCTCGGCGTGGATCGGGTGGTGCACGCGCCAGTCGCGGATCTCGAACACCGTCTCGCCCGCGTCCGGCGCCAGGCGCGGCCGCGGCGGGTAGCGGTCGGCGAGCTCGCGGCCGACCATCGCGCGGATGATCTGGTCCTCGCTGACCTCGCCGGCGCGGCAGTCGAGGTGCTGCACCGAGGCGCCGTCGCGCAGCACGGTGATGCCGTCGGCGACGCGCTTGACCTCGTTGAGCTTGTGCGAGATCAGGATGCACGCGATGCCGTGCTGCTTGAACTCCAGCAGCAGGTCGAGCAGGGCCTCGCTGTCCTTCTCGTTCAGGCTCGCGGTGGGCTCGTCGAGGATCAGCAGGCGCACGCGCTTGGCGAGCGCCTTGGCGATCTCCACCAGCTGCTGCTTGCCGACCCCGAGGTTGGTCACCAGCGTCGCGGGCGATTCCTTCAGGCCCACCTTCGCGAGCAGCTCGCGCGTGCGGCGGTGCGCCTCGACCCAGTCGATCAGCCCGCGGCGCGCCGGCTCGTTGCCGAGGAACACGTTCTCGGCGATCGACAGCAGCGGCACCAGGGCGAGCTCCTGGTGGATGATGATGACGCCGCACGCCTCGCTGTCGGCGATGCCCGAGAAGCGGCGCTCGGCGCCGTCGAAGCGGATCTCGCCCTCGTAGGTGCCATGCGGGTAGACCCCGCTCAGCACCTTCATCAGGGTCGACTTGCCCGCGCCGTTCTCGCCGACGATGGCGTGGATCTCGCCCGGCATGACGGCGAGGTTCACGTTGTCCAGCGCGACGACGCCGGGGAAGGTCTTGCGGATGCCCCGCATCTCGAGGATGGGGGCGCCCGACGCCGCCGGTGCGGCGGCGGTCTGCAGGGTCTCTGTGGTCACAAGGTCGAATCCATCAGGAGGCGGAAACGCGCTCGGGCGCCGCGCCCGGCCTCCCGGGATGCGGCCGTGCGCCCTCGGGACGGCCGCGGCCTGGCACCGCGGCCCGGGGCACTCAGTGGATCTGGCTTTCCTTGTAGTAGCCGCTGTCGATCAGGATCGGCTTCCAGTTGGACTTGTCGACCAGCACCGGCTTGAGCAGGTACGACGGGACGACCTTGACGCCGTTGTTGTACGTCTTGGTGTCGTTGATCTCGGGCGCCTTGCCGCCCAGCACGGCGTCGACCATGCCGGCCGTGACCTTGGCGAGCTCGCGCGTGTCCTTGAAGATCGTCGTGGTCTGCTCGCCGGCGAGGATGGACTTCACCGAGGGCACTTCCGCGTCCTGGCCCGTCACGATGGGCATCGGCTGCCCGGCCTTGCCGTAGCCCACGCCCTTCAGCGAGGACAGGATGCCGATCGACAGGCCGTCGTACGGCGACAGCACCGCGTCGACGTGGGCGTTGGTGTAGAAGGCCGACAGCAGGTTGTCCATGCGGGCCTGGGCGACCGCGCCGTCCCAGCGCAGCGTCGAGACCTTGTCCATGCCCAGCTGCTTGCTGCGCACCACCAGCTTGCCGGAGTCGATGTAGGGCTTCAGCACCGACATCGCGCCGTTGTAGAAGAAGAACGCGTTGTTGTCGTCCGGCGAGCCGCCGAACAGCTCGATGTTGAACGGGCCCTTGGCCGTCTGCAGCTTGAGGCCGTTGACGATCGAGGTGGCCTGCAGCACGCCGACCTGGAAGTTGTCGAACGTGGCGTAGTAGTCGACGTTCTTCGAGCCCTTGATCAGGCGGTCGTAGGCGATGACCTTGATGCCCTTGTCGGCGGCCTTCTGCAGCACGTTCGACAGCGTGGTGCCGTCGATGGAGGCGATGACGAGGACCTTGTCGCCCTTGGTGACCATGTTCTCGATCTGCGCGAGCTGGTTCGGGATGTCGTCCTCGGCGTACTGCAGGTCGGTCTTGTAGCCCTTGGACTGCAGCACCTTGACCATGTTGTCGCCGTCGGCGATCCAGCGCGCGGAAGACTTGGTGGGCATCGCGATGCCCACCGTGCCCTTGTCCTGCGCCGCCGCGGTGCCCGCCACACCCACGCCGAAGGCCGCCACGGCCAACATCGTCTTGAAGAATTTCACGTTCTCGTCTCCTGGTACGGCCGCCGATCGGCCTGTTTGAAAGCTGCCCTCCGAGATCGTCCCGCGGGCTGCCGGATGCTGCCACAGAAGACAGCAGGTCCGCATCGTGAACGTCTCGATGCCGCGCATGGTACGAACGGCTGGGATAACTTCCTAATAGATTTTTGACGTGTTGGCATATACGATTTGCCATCACTGAACACCGCTCCGATCGCATGTCCACCGCCGACACCCACTGGTTCATCCGCGCCCGGCTCAAGACCCGGCAGCTGCTCCTCCTCGTGGCGATGGAGGAGGAAGGCAACATCCACGGCGCGGCGCAGGTCCTGAACATGACGCAGCCGGCCGCGTCCAAGCTGCTCAAGGACCTCGAGGACATGCTCGAGGTCAAGCTGTTCGACCGCCTCCCGCGTGGCGTGCGCCCCACGTGGTACGGGGAAACCATGATTCGCCATGCCCGCATGGCTCTGGCAAGCCTGTCGCAGGCGCACGAGGAGATCGACGCGCTCAAGGCCGGCCGCTTCGGGCAGGTGAGCGTGGGCGCCATCACGGCCCCGGCCATCACGCTCATGCCCGACGCGATCGCCCACATCAAGGCGACCCACCCCTCGCTGCGCGTGTCGCTGCAGGTGGAGACCAGCGACGTGCTGGTCGACCGCCTTGCGCAGGGCAAGCTCGACATGGTCATCGGGCGCCTGTTCGCGCGCCACGACAAGAACGACCTGCGCTACGACGCCATGGTCGAGGAGCCCGTGGCCGCCGTGGTGCGCCCCGGCCATCCCCTGATGGAGCGCACGACGCTCGGCATCAAGGACATGGCGGGCCACGGCTGGATCGTGCCGCCCGCGGGCAGCGTGCTGCGGCACCGTTTCGAGCTCATGTTCCGCGAGGAAGGCCTCAACGTCCCGCCGGACCTGATCGAGACGACCGCCCTGCTCTTCGTCACGCGCATGCTGGGCCAGAGCGACATGATCGGGATCGTCGCCTCCGACGTCGCGCTGTACTACCAGGAACACGGCCTCGTCGCGATCCTGCCGATCGAGCTGCCGTGCAAGATGGACTCCTTCGGCCTGATCACGCGCACCGACCGCCTGCTCGCGCCGGCGGCCAAGGCGATGCTGCAGGCGCTGAAGGCCGCGGCCGCCGAGACCTACGGGGTGACGCTGGACGAGCTCGTGGTCTGACGACCGGTCTCTCAGTTCCAGCCCGCGTCGACCTTGAATTCCTGCGCGGTGCACATGCGGCCGTCGTCCGCCGCGAGGAACAGCACCATCTGCGCGATGTCGGCCGGCGCCAGCTTGTCGGGCAGGCACTGGTTGCGCGCGATCGCCCGCTCGCCCTCCTCGTCCAGCCACTTCTCGATCTGGCGCGGCGTCATGACCCAGCCCGGCGAGACGGTGTTGACGCGGATGCGGTCCCGGCCGAGGCTGCCCGCCAGGCCGCGCGTCAGGCCGTTGACCGACGACTTGGCGATCGCGTAGCAAGGATAGGTGCTGCCCTTGGTCTGCCAGCCGGTCGAGCCCAGGTTGACGATGGCGCCGCCGCCGAGGCGGCGCATGCCGGGCACCACGGCCTGGATGGCGAAGAACGCGGGGCGCTCGTTGATGGCCATGCGCTGCTCGTAGTACTCGGGCGTGACGTCCTCGAGCGTGTGACGGTCGTCGCTCGCCACGTTGTTGACGAGCGCGTGGAAGTCGCCGAGCGCGGCCGCCGCATCGGCGATGGCGGCCTGCAGCGCCGCGACGTCGCGCACGTCGCATGCGCGCCACCAGACGCGCCGTCCGCGCGCCTCGAGCGACTGCGCGAGTGCCGTGCTCGCCGCCTCGGCCACGTCGACGAAGGCGACGTGCGCGCCCTGGTCGGCGAAGGCTTCGACCATCGCCGCGCCGATGCCCGAGCCGCCGCCGGTGATGAACACGCGGCGTCCCCGCAGGCTGGGGAAGGACGCCCCCTGCAGGGGAGGAAGGGCGGGAAGGGATGGCGTTGCGTCGATCATGTATGTCTCTTTTGCAATATCAGGAACAGATAACTTCATTTTTCCTATATCAGTGTCGGGAATACGATCCGCGCCGTCAAGTCGAGGAGTCCTCATGGATACGAAGAAGCCCGTCCGCCGCAGCCAGGCATGGTTCGGCAAGCAAGACCGCGACGGGTTCATGCACCGCAGCTGGATCAAGAACCAGGGATACCCGGACGACCTGTTCGACGGCCGCCCGATCATCGGCATCTGCAACACCTGGAGCGAGCTCACGCCCTGCAACGGGCACTTCCGCGAGCTCGCGGAGTTCGTCAAGCGCGGCGTCTACGAAGCCGGCGGCTTCCCGCTCGAGTTCCCGGTGATGTCGCTCGGCGAGACGCAGCTGCGCCCCACCGCCATGCTGTTCCGCAACCTGGCGAGCATGGACGTCGAGGAATCGATCCGCGGCAACCCGATGGACGGGGTCGTGCTGCTCATGGGCTGCGACAAGACGACGCCCGCGCTGATGATGGGCGCCGCGAGCTGCGACCTGCCGACGATCGGCCTGTCCGGCGGCCCCATGCTGAACGGCAAGTTCCGCGGCCAGGACATCGGCTCGGGCACCGGCGTCTGGCGCATGAGCGAGATGGTGCGCGCCGGCGAGATGACGCGCGAGGACTTCCAGGCCGCCGAAAGCTGCATGCACCGCTCCAAGGGCAGCTGCATGACGATGGGCACGGCCTCGACGATGGCCTCGATGGTCGAGGCGCTCGGCATGGCGCTGCCCGAGAACGCCGCGATCCCCGCGGTCGACGCGCGCCGCGCGCGCCTCGCGCAGCTGACCGGTCGCCGCATCGTCGAGATGGTCAAGGAGGACCTTCGCATGTCGAAGATCCTCACCCGCCAGGCCTTCGAGAACGCGATCCGCGCCAACGGCGCGATCGGCGGCTCGACCAACGCCGTCATCCACCTGCTGGCGATCGCCGGCCGCATCGGGGTCGACCTCAAGCTCGAGGACTGGGACCGCCTCGGCCGCGAGATGAACTGCCTCGTCGACCTGCAGCCCTCGGGCCGCTACCTGATGGAGGACTTCTACTACGCCGGTGGCCTGCCCGCCGTGCTGCGCGAGATCCAGGACAAGCTGCACCTGGACGCGCCGACCGTCAACGGCAAGACCCTCGGCGAGAACATCGCCAACGCGCCGTGCTGGAACCGCGAGGTGATCCGCACCGCCGACCGCCCGCTGAGCGAAGGCGGCATCGCCGTCGTGCGCGGCAACCTCGCGCCGGACGGCGCGGTGCTCAAGCCCTCGGCGGCGTCGCCGCATTTGCTCAAGCACCGCGGGCGCGCCGTGGTCTTCGAGAACATCGAGGACTTCCACGCGCGCATCGACGACGAAGCACTCGACGTCGACGAGAACTGCGTCCTGGTGCTGAAGAACTGCGGCCCGCGCGGCTACCCCGGCATGGCCGAGGTCGGCAACATGCCGCTGCCGCCGAAGGTGCTGCGCAAGGGCATCACGGACATGGTGCGCATCTCGGACGCGCGCATGAGCGGTACAGCCTACGGTACGGTCGTGCTGCACACCTCGCCCGAGGCGGCGGCCGGCGGCCCGCTGGCCCTCGTGCAGAATGGCGACATGATCGAGCTCGACGTCCATGCCCGCCGCCTCCACCTGGAGGTGTCCGACGAGGAGCTGGCGCGCCGCCGCGCCCTGTGGAAGCCGTTGCCGCAGCCCGAGCGCGGCTGGAAGAAGATCTACATCGACCACGTCCAGCAGGCCCACCTGGGCGCCGACCTCGACTTCCTCGTCGGCTGCAGCGGCGCGGAAGTGCCGCGCGACTCCCACTGATGTCGCGCCCCGCCGCCCCGCGCGCGCTCTCCGCACCGCGCGTCGTCTCCGACGTGCGCGCCACGCTGGGCGAAGGCCTGTGCTGGTCGCCGCGCGAGCAGGCGATCTGGTCGGTCGACATCCTCGGCCACCGGCTGTTGCGCGACGGCCATGCAGGCGGCGACCACCACGAGTGGACCTTCGACGAGACGATCTCGGCGGTGGCCGAGCGCCGCGCCGGCACCGGCCTCGCGGTCGCGCTGCGCCGCGGGCTCGCGCTGTTCGACCCCGCGGGCGGCGAGCTGCGCCGGCTGCACGAGCCCGAGCCGGAGCGCGAGGGCAACCGCTTCAACGACGGCAAGTGCGACGCGCGCGGCCGCTTCTGGGTGGGCTCGATGGATTTCGCGACCACGGCCCCGACCGGCGCGTACTACCGCTACGACGAGCAGGGCCACGCCGAGCGCGCGCTGGACGCCGGCTGGATCGTCACCAATGGCCCCACGTGGTCGGCCGACGGCGCCACCATCTTCCTCAACGACACCGTGCACCGCCGCGTCGTCGCGCACGCGTTCGACATGGCCACGGGCGCCGTGGGCGCCGGGCGCGACTGGCTGCGCTTCAGCGAGGCCGACGGCCACCCCGACGGCATGACCACCGACGCCGAGGGCCGGCTGTGGATCGCCCACTGGGGCGGCGCCTGCGTCACCTGCCACGACGCGCAGACGGCGGAAGAGCTCGCCCGCATCGCGCTGCCGACCGCCCACGTCAGCAACGTGGCCTTCGGCGGCCCCGAGCTGCGCACGCTGTACATCACGACGGCGCGCCACGAACTCACGCCCGCCCAGCTCGCGGCCCAGCCGCTGGCCGGCGCGCTGTTTGCCGTCGAGGTCGACGCGCCGGGCCGGCCGCCCGAGCTGTACGCGGGCTGAGGTCCGCCGGCGGCTCCCGGGCCGGCACGCCCCTCGTGCAACCCTCCAGGAGCCCGTCATGACGTTCCGTCCCGTCCTGCTCGCCTGCGCGGCCGCCGCCGCCATCGCCTCCACCCTCGTGCTGGCCGCCGGGCCCGAGCACGGCCATCCCAACATCATCGCCGCGCGCGAGGCCACCGAGCGCGCCATCAACCGCCTCGAGGCCGCGCAGAAGGCCAACGAGTACGACATGGGCGGCCACGCCGAGAAGGCGCAGAACCTGCTGCGCCAGGCGCTCGAGGAGATGCGCGCCGCGGCCGCGGCCGACAACCGGCACGACGGGCGCTGAGCCGCCCGCGCGACGCCGCCCGCCGTGCGGTCGCCGCGTGCTTCGCGGCACGGGCCTTGCTAACCTCCGCCCCGGCGCGCCCCGCGCCGGATCCGCGAGATGTCCATGCCCCTGCCCCTCGCCGCGGCGCGCGCGCTGCGCGCCGCCCTCGCCTTCGCCGTCGCCGGCCTGTGCGCCGGCTTCCTCCCCGCGCCCGTCGAGGCCGCCGACGCCCGCCGCAAGGTCGTCATCGACCAGGACCTGTTCGGCCCCGGCGGCAGCAACATGAACTCGGTGCTCATGCTGCTGCAGGCGCCCGACGTCGAGGTGCTGGGCATCGTCGTCAGCAGCGGCGACGGCTGGCGCGACGAGGAGATCGCCCAGACCCTGCGCATGCTCGAGCTCGTCGGCCGGCCCGAGGTGCCGGTCTACGGGGGCGCCGTCTTCCCGCTCGTCAACAGCGCCGCGCGCCTGAAGGCCTGGGAGGGCCGCTACGGGCCGCTCGTCTGGAAGGGCGCCTGGACCGAGCGCTTCGGCGACAAGCCACGCGCCGAGTGGCACGCCGACCCGTTCGCCATCCCGCCGCTCGCCGCCGGCACGCCCACGCTCAAGCCGCAGGCCGAGCGCGGCGTCGACTTCCTGATCCGCACGGTGCACCGCTGGCCCGGCCAGGTCACGCTGTGGGTCGGCGGCGCGTTGACCGACCTCGCGCTCGCCGCGCGCGAGGATCCCGGCTTCGCCGCCGCGGCCAGGGAGCTGGTGTTCATGGGCGGCAGCTTCAATCCGGTCGCGGCGCGCAACACGTTCGCCGACGAGTACGTGCATGCGCCGCGACGCGAGTTCAACATGCTGTGGGATCCCGAGGCCGCCAGCGCCGTGCTGCACGAGGCCTGGCCGCGCGTGACCCAGCTGCCGGTCGACCCGACCACGAAGACCTTCTTCACGCCGGCGCTCTACGCCGAGATCGGCGCCGCGAAGACGCCCGTGGCGACCTATGTCGCGCGCTTCGGCGAGGGCTTCCCGATGTGGGACGAACTGGCGGCCGCCGTCTGGCTCGACCCGTCGCTGGCGACGCGCCGCGAGTCGCTGCTCGTCGACGTCGCCACCAACGACGACGCGGCGCTGGCCAGCACGCTCAGCTGGCCCCTGGGCAAGGGGCCGGGCCTGGGCGAGCGGCCGGTCGACGTCGTGCTCGACGTCGACGTCGCGCGCTTCGAGCGGATGACGGTGCGCCTGCTCTCGCGCTGAGCGCCGCGGGCGGCCGCCGGACTGGCATCCCGACCTGCCGGGTTCCTGGCCCGAAGGATCGGGTGAGGGGCGACCCGCATTCCGGCCTACAGGCCGCGCCGGAACCGTCCAATATCCAGGCCATCCCACTGCGCCGCAGGAGCGTCACCCATGGATTCCATCAGCGCCACCCGCGCCGCCCCCAGCGTCACCGCCGACGCCGGCTCCGTCCAGGCCGCGGCGCAGGTCTCGGTCATGAAGAAGGCCTCGCACCTGCAGGCCCAGGCCGTCGCCACGCTGCTGCAGAGCATGCCGCAGGCGCAGCCGCAGCTCGCCACCTCCGGCCCGCTCGGGACGCAGGTCAACACCTACGCCTGAGAGGCGACGGGGACGGGCCTTCCGGCCGGTCCCCGTGTCCATCGCCGGCGCCCTGTCGGAACACGGGGACAGGCCGCAGGCCAGTCCCCGCCGCACGCCGCCGCGCGCCCTCAGCCGAGCCAGCGCCGCGCGTTGCCGAACATCCGCAGCCACGGGCTGGGCGCGGAGACGTCGCCGCCGCTCCAGCTCATCTGCACGTTGCGGAACACGCGCTCGGCGTGCGGCATCATGGCCGTGAAGCGGCCGTCGGCCGTGGTGACGGCGGTGAGGCCGCCGGGGCTGCCGTTCGGGTTGAGCGGGTAGGCCTCGGTCGGCTTGCCGTGGTGGTCGACGAAACGCATCGCCGCCAGCACCGCCTTGGCGTCGCCGCGCTGCGAGAAGTCGGCGTAGCCCTCGCCGTGCGCCACCGCGATCGGCATGCGGCTGCCGGCCATGCCGTGGAAGAAGATCGACGGCGACTCCAGCACCTCGACCTGCGACAGCCGCGCCTCGAACTGCTCGCTGCGGTTGCGCACGAACTTGGGCCAGTCCTGCGCGCCCGGGATCATGGGCGAGAGCGCGGCCAGCATCTGGCAGCCGTTGCACACGCCGAGCGCGAAGGTGTCGGTGCGGGCGAAGAAGCGCTCGAACTGCGCGGCGAGCTCGGGATGGAACAGCACCGAGCGCGCCCAGCCCTCGCCGGCGCCCAGCGTGTCGCCGTAGCTGAAGCCGCCGCACGCGACGAAACCCTGGAACTGCGCGAAGTCGACGCGGCCCGCGAGCAGGTCGCTCATGTGCACGTCGAAGGTGGCGAAGCCGCCCTTGGCCATCGCGTAGCTCATCTCGACGTGGCTGTTCACGCCCTGCTCGCGCAGGATGGCCACCTTCGGGCGCGCGAGGTTCAGGAACGGCGCGGCCACGTCTTCCAGCGGGTCGAAGGTGAGCGCCACCTGCAGGCCCGGATCGTCCTCGGCGCCGGCCAGCGCGTGCTCGCTGTCCGCGCACGCGGGGTTGTCGCGCAGCTTCGCGATGCGCCAGCTGGTGTCGTCCCAGGCCTGGTGCAGCTCGCGCAGCGGCCGGGAGAACACGCTCTTCGCGTCGCGCCAGACCTCCATCACGCCGCGGTCGTTGGGCTTGCCGACCACGTGGCTGTGCGCCGAGAGCCCGAAGCGGCGCAGCACCGCCATCGCGGCGTCGCGCCGCGCGGCGGGCACCTGCAGCAGCGCGCCCAGCTCCTCGTTGAAGAGCGCCTTGAGCGTGAGCTCGTTGCGGCGCTCGCCGACCTGGCTCGCCCAGTTCTTGGAGTCGCCCGTCTCGGCGCGGCTGTCGTCGACGCCGGTCGACTCGGTGACCAGCAGGTCGACGTTGAGGCTGACGCCGCGGTGGCCCGCGAAGGCCATCTCGCAGGCCGCGGCCCACAGCCCGCCGTCGCTGCGGTCGTGGTAGGCCAGCAGCAGGCCGTCGGCGCGCAGCGCGTTGACGGCGTCGACCAGCGCGACCAGCAGCTTCGGGTCGTCGAGGTCGGGCACCGCGTCGCCGAAGCGGCCCAGCGTCGTCGCGAGCACCGAGCCGCCCAGGCGGCCCTGGCCGCGGCCGAGGTCGACCAGGATCAGCGCGGAGTCCTCCGCCGCGAGCTGCGGCGTGCGCGTGCCGCGCACGTCGGCGACGCTCGCGAAGGCCGAGACGATCAGCGAGACCGGCGCCACCACCTGCTTGGTCGCGCCGTCCTCGCTCCAGCGGGTGCGCATCGACAGGCTGTCCTTGCCCACGGGCACGCCGATGCCGAGCGCGGGGCAGAGCTCCATGCCGACCGCGCGCACGGTGTCGTACAGCGCCGCGTCCTCGCCCGGCTCGCCGCAGGCGGCCATCCAGTTGCACGAGAGCTTGACGCGCGACAGCTCGATCGGCGCCGAGAGCAGGTTGGTGATCGCCTCGGCGACCGCCATGCGGCCCGACGCAGGCGCGTCGAGCGCGGCCAGCGGCGTGCGCTCGCCCATGCTCATCGCCTCGCCCGCGAAGCCCGCGTAGTCGGCCAGCGTCACCGCGCAGTCGGCGACCGGCACCTGCCACGGGCCGACCATCTGGTCGCGGTGCGAAAGGCCGCCCACGGTGCGGTCGCCGATCGTGATCAGGAAGCGCTTGGAGGCGACGGTGGGGTGGCGCAGCACGTCGAAGGCGGCCGTCTCGAGCGCCACGCCGGTCAGCGCCAGCGCCTCTTCGCGGCGCTCGATGCGGGCGACGTCACGCAGCATCTTGGGCGGCTTGCCGAACAGCACGTCCATCGGCATGTCGATGGCGCGCTCGCCGACGTCGCCGTCCT
>Ga0209051_1002456_pt1 | contig 13271 bp, 10 predicted proteins | sample AraplaCvi_mMS_r2_2_FD_184286 | JGI IMG/M metagenome (GOLD analysis project Ga0209051, IMG submission 184286) | Arabidopsis root microbial communities from North Carolina, USA - plate scrape MF_Cvi_mMS_r2 (SPAdes) (version 2) | ecosystem: Host-associated > Plants > Roots > Endosphere | place...
GTTGCCGGCCGGCAACAGGGTCTCGTCGATCACCGCGCGGATCTGCAGGCCGCCGCGCGAATGCACGCGCAGGCGGTCGACCGGGGTGCCGGTGGCGTCGGACAGGGCCTGCATCATCCCGTGCGCCCAGACGCCGGCGGGATCGATCACCAGCATCGAGCTGACCTCGGCCGACGAGGCCAGGTGCGCGTGCAGCGCCAGCGCGCCTTGCTCGCTCTCGGGCACTTCGACGGTGACGCCCACGGCGCCCGCCGAATCGAACATCGAGGCCGGGCCGGAGCGGACGTCGTTGCCCGGGACCGTCAACGGCTTCAGCTGGTCGCGCAGGGCGCGCAACGGCGGGAAGGGCAGGACGGAAGGGCGGAACATGGCCAGGAAGCTTACTCTTGGAGAACTGCGAGACCGGTAGCCAATTGTTTTTGGATGTGACTTCTTCGAGGCAGGGATCGCATTTGGATCCTCGCCGAAGCCTGTTCGGCGCCGAGCCCCCGGAGAAGGCGGGACATCCCCCCGCTTCTCCGCGCGACGGAGCCGGCGCATTATTCCATCGACACCGGCCGGTGCGGTCATGACTGGGATGCCCGCTACCATCCGAAGTTCCCACCCGACCCCGCGCTTTACCTGGCGCGCCGCCCCCATGACCGACGCACACCGTCCCCCGCATGCCGACCACCCCGGGCGCCTCGGCGGCCACGCGCTGGTCGAGGCCCTCGTCGCCCAGGGCGTGGATACGGTCTTCGGTGTCCCCGGCGAGAGCTTCCTCGCCGCGCTCGACGGCTTCCACGAGCACCGCGGCCGCATCCGCTTCGTCGCCTGCCGCCACGAGGGCGGCGCCGCCTTCATGGCCGAGGCGCACGGCAAGCTGACGGGCCGGCCGGGCGTGTGCTTCGTCACCCGCGGGCCCGGCGCGACCAACGCCAGCATCGGCGTGCACGTCGCCTTCCAGGACTCGACGCCGCTCGTGCTGCTCGTGGGCCAGGTCGCGTCCGACCAACGCGACCGCGAGGCCTTCCAGGAGCTGGACTACCGCCAGGTCTTCGGCCCCGGCACGCTGGGCATGGCCAAGTGGGTGGGCGAGGTGCAGTCGGCCGACCGCCTGCCCGAGTACGTGGCGCGCGCCTTCCGCACCGCGATGCAGGGGCGGCCCGGACCGGTGGTGCTGGCGCTGCCCGAAGACCTGCTGGCGGCCGTGACGCGCGCGCCCGTGCTGCCGCGCGTCGAGCCGGCGCACGCCTGGCCCGACCCGCATGCGCTGGAGCAGTTCCGCCAGCGCCTGATCCGCGCCGAGCGCCCGATCGCCATCGTCGGCGGCAGCGGCTGGACGGCCGATTCGGCCTCCGACTTCGAGGCCTTCGCCGAGGCCTGGGAACTGCCCGTCGCCTGCGCCTTCCGCTTCCAGGACGGCTTCGACAACCGGCACCGGCTCTACGCGGGCGACGTCGGCATCGGCATCGCGCCCGCCCTCGCGCGGCGCATCCGCGAGTCCGACCTGGTGATCGCCGTGGGCATCCGGCTGGGCGAGATGACGACCGGCGGCTACACGCTGCTCGAGCCGCCGCTGGCGCGCCAGCCGCTCGTGCACTTCCATGCGGGACCGGAAGAGCTCGGCCGCGTCTACCAGCCCGCGCTCGCGCTGCAGTGCTCGATGGCCGCCGTCGGCGACGCGCTGGCCCAGCTCGACCCGCCGCCGGCGCCGCGCTCGTGCGCGCGCGGCGCCGAGGCGCATGCCGACTACCTCGCCAACCGCGAGGCGGCCCACGTCGAGCCGATGGACCTGGCCGCCGTCGTGCGCAGCGCCGAGGCGCTCGCCCCGCAGGACACGATCTGGTGCAACGGCGCGGGCAACTACGCCGGCTGGGTGCACCGCTTCCACGCCTACGTCGGGCTGGACCGCCACGGCCGCACCCAGCTCGCGCCGACCGCCGGCGCCATGGGCTACGGCGTGCCGGCTGCCGTCGGGGCGAGCCTGCTGCAGCCCGGCCGCACCGTGGTCGGGTTCACCGGCGACGGCGACTTCCTGATGAGCGCCCAGGAGCTCGCCACCGCGGCCGCGCACGGCGCCGGCCGCGCCGGCGGGCGGCTGGTGCTGGTCGTCGTCGACAACGCGAGCTTCGGCACCATCCGCATGCACCAGGAGCGCGAGTTCCCCGACCGCGTCAGCGGCACCGACCTGCGCAACCCGGACTTCGTCGCGCTCGCGCGCGCCTTCGGCTGGCGCGCGGAGCGCATCGAGCGCACGGCCGAGTTCGAGCCCGCCTTCGCCCGCGCCCTGGCCGACGGCGGCCCCACGCTGCTGCACCTGCTGCTGCCGACCGAGCAGATCAGCTCGCGCGCCACCTTGACCGCCTTGCGCACGGCCGCGCTGAAAGCGCGGGATTGATGTCGCAATCCCGGGCCCGAATGCGTCCTTGTCCTACAAAGTAGGGGGGCGGGGCGGTGGACACTGCAGTCTCCCGGCGGCGCTACCTCCTCCCTCCCTCCTCTTTGGTCGCCGGTCTCCAAGCCCGGCCGTGTGCCGGGCTTCTTTTTTCGTGGGCGGCCTCGCTCCTCGAAACGCGCGCGGCGCCGCGCCCCGGCTACGTGACCGGGTACCCCCGTCATGGGGATGCGCGCGGCGACCGGATCTGCAGAATCCGCCCTGCCGCCGCGACGGGGCGACGACGGCAATCCCCACCCCGCCCGCGACAGGAAGACTCCCATGGATACCAAGGTACTCAGGCCGCGCGTCGACGTGGACTTCCCGGAGGAGACATGGCGAATCGTGGAGCAGACGAACGTGGCCTTCCGCGGGGCGCTGTTCGACCAGCTGATCGAGCTCCGCGGGGACGAGGCTCGCCGCCTCCCGAAGGTCAACGAGGCCCGGCTCGACCTCGCGGAGCGCGGCGAGCAGCTGATGCGCGCCAACCCGCGCTTCGTGCCGCCGTTCGTCAATCCGGACACCATGCGCCGCAACATCGAAGCCGCCAGGCGCCTGCGCATCGTCGAGCGCTGGCTCGCCGAGCAGCTCGATCGAGTCCGGGACACCAAGCTCGTCCTGCAGGTCCAGTCGGACGCCGACCTGCGCGCCTTCTACCTGCTCCTGCAGCGGGCGGCGGAGATGGGCGAGCCGGCCGCCAGCCGCGCCTACGAGGAACTCTCGCCCGCGTACGCGCGCAAGCGCAAGCCCGCGGGCCGCTCGCAGGTCGACGGTGAGTCCCCACCCGACGACGACGAAGACGACGCGGCGGTGGAGGCCGGGGCGTTCAAGGACTGAGCGAAGAAGGCTCCGGCGGGAGCGCCGGACGCTCCCGGGCAAGCGACGTCGATATCGTCGGTATCGTCGTCGATAAGAATCCGTTCGACGTCGATGACGATGGATTCGACCCCGTAGACGCGGGCATGGACGTCGAAGCCGATCTCTTCGGAGTCGATGACGACCGCTTCGACGTCGATGACGTTCCCTTCGATGTCGGTGACGGTGCCTTCGACGTCGATCACGAGGTCATCGACGGTCAAGCCGGGCGATGCGACGTCCGACAGTCCCTCTGCGACGTCGGAGCCGATGGATTCGGCGTCGATGACGGCGGCGTGGACGGCGATCTCTCGCGCAGGGAGATCGCATCCGTCCTGAAGCCCTGTCTTCGGGGCCAGGGCGTCGGTCAGCGCGTGGGTCGTCCGCGCAGGCTCGGTCCAGGCATGCCCTTCAGGGCCGGCAGCGCGACCGTGCGTCGCACCGCGCCGGCGGCCAGCGCGGAAGCGGTCCCCGGCACCGGCAGCGACGACAGCAGGTAGCTGATGTCCGCCCCCTTGTTCGAGCTCGCGGTGAGCGCGTAGTCGACCGTGATGCTCTGCTTGCCGGCGGCGAAGCTGCCGAGGTCGACGGCGTGGTCCGTGAAGTACGCCTGCGCGGCCGCCAGCGAGGTGAACGTCGTGCTGACGAGGGTGGTCGAGCCGCTGGTCACCTTGAAGGTGAGCGAGTCGAAGCCGCCGCCGTACGACGTCATGCCGAGCAGGCCGAGGTCGATGTCGCGCGTCTGCGCGAGGTTGAAGGTGTAGGTGGCGTTGGCGTCGTAGGTTCGCGCGGTGCCGGCCACGCCGCCGAAGTTGGCCCCCAGCGAGCCCAGGCCCAGCGTCGTTCCGCTGCCGTGCAGGGCGGCGGCGACGGCGGGATGGGACGCGAGCTGCGCGCTGACGGTGGCGGCGCTGGGCGCGCCGTTGCTGAACGAGAACGCGCGCAGGCCGTTGCTGCCCTTGGAGAGGTCGGGCAGGTTCAGGCCCGCGGCCGTGTTGAAGGTCGACTGCGACTCGGCGACGGCGGGGCCCGACAGGCCGGAGACGACTGTGCGGGCACTGCTGGCGACGGTGCTCGTGCCGCTGGTGGCCTGGGTCGTCGCGGCCGCGCTGCCGGCGATGCCGGTGGCGCTGGCGCGCGCGTCGAGGTCGGCGGCGCCGATGCCGCGCGCCGTGGCCGCCGCGGCGGACGTGCCCGAGCCGGTGGCGGTGCTCGTCGCGTGGGCGCGGCCGTCCGTGGCGCTCTCGATCGCGGTCGTGGTGACGGTCGCGGCGCCGGGGGTGGGGCGCGTGCCTCCCGCATCCGTGCCACCCGTGCCGGCGCCCGTGGTGGCGGTGCCTGCGACGTCGACGCTGCGCGTGCCGCTGCCCGTCAGTGAGACGCTCGCGGCGCCGGCCGTGCCGCCGATGAAGTCGCTGCCCGGGCTGTCCCCGCCGCGGGCGTTTCCGACCAGGCTGAGCGTGGCGCCCACGCCGGCGTTGGCCTGTGCGACGGTGCTGGAGACCTTGGCGGCGCCGCCGGCGCCGACCCCTCCGTAGGGGGTCGCGAGCGCGCCTGCGTCCCCCGCTCGAGCCGACACGGTCACGGCGAGGTTCCTGACACTGCCGCTGGAATAGGTGAGGGCGGACGTTGCGTCGCCCCCCCGGCCCGAGGACGTGGTTTCGAGGGCCGTGCCGCCCTTGCCGCCGATGGCGGTTTGCGCCAGCGTGAGCTGGGTGGTGGTGCTGCCGGACACGGCGTTGGTCAACGCGATGCTGCCGCCGGGCCCGGCGGTGCCCAGGCCCAGGTCGTCGCCGCCGCGGCCGCCGGTGGCCGCGGCGCTGACGCTGACCGGGCCTCCGGCCGAGGTGCCGCTCGCCGTGGCGACCGCCGTGCCGCCTCGGCCGCTGAGCGACGCCGCGCCCAGGCTTCCGTAGTTGACGGATCCGCCGTCGCCGCCCAGCGCGGTCGCCGTCACGGTCACGCTGTGCTGGCCGGTCGACGTCGCGTCGGCGTGTGCGGAGGCGGCGGCGCCGGCATGGGCCTCCGCGTCGGTTCCGTCCCCCCCGTTGCCGCTCCTGCCGCCGGTGGCGCCGACGGAGAGGGTGACGACCGATGCGCTCGTGATGCTCGCGCTGGCCTCTCCGCGGCCGGCCGCGCCGCTCAGGCCAGCCCCGACGTTGATATCGCTGCCGGTGTCGCCGCCGGCACCGCCCTGGGCATTGACCGCGACGTTCAACAGCGACGCGGTCGAGCCGTTCACCGTCAGCCGGGAGGTGCCGCTGCCGCCCGCACCGCCCCAACCGCTGACATCGGGGCCGAACCCGCCGCCCGCGCCACCGGTCGCCGACTGCGTGAGCGTGAGGCTGCCGGTCGTCGAGCCGGTCACGGCGTTCGTGATGGCTACGCTGCCGCCAGGCCCTCCGAACGGGTTCGTCGCACCGCCGCCGCTGCCCGCGCCGCCCTGGACGCGTGCCGTGACGCTGACGGCGCCGCTGCCGGAACTGCCGGTGGCCGTCGCGGTGGCCGCGCCCGATCCTGCCGTGGCGTGCGTGGAGCCGATGCCCGTGCGCCCCGCGTCGCCGGCGGTGGCGTCCGCCTCGACGACGATCGCGCGGCTGCCTGTCGTGCTGCCTTGCGCGATGGCCGTGGCGCTGCCCCCGGTCGCGCCGCTGCCGCCGGTGCCGCCATGCGCCGTCACGAGCAGGCGGGCGTTGCCGCTGCTGCTGGTCGTGCCGGAAGACTTGGCCGCGCCGCCGGCGCTCGCGGTCCGTCCGGTGCCGCCATGGCCGCCTGTGGCCGCCACGGTGGCGACGAGCGAGGCCGCGCGCGTGTCGGTGACCGCCAGCGTGCTGTTGGCGCTGCCGGCGGCGCCGCCGGTGGTCTCGGCCGCCGCGGGGACGGCGCCATCGCCCGCGTTGCCGCCCATGGCCGCTTGCAGCAGCGTGAGCGCCCCCGAGGTGCTGCCGGAGACGGCATTGGTCAGCGCGACGGAGGTTCCGATGCCGCCGAAGCCGTCATTGCGGGTGCCGCTGCTGCCGCCGACGCCCGTGGCCGAGACGGTGACGGCGCCACCGTCCGAAGCGCCGTGGGCCGAGACGGAGATCGCTCCGCCGTGCGCGCCGCCGAGGCCGCCGGTGGCGGTCGCCGATACCGTGGCGGCATGGCTGCCGACGGTCGTGCCGCTCGCGCTGGCGTTGGCCTGGCCGCCGGTCACGTCCGTCCCGCTGTAGTGGGCCTCGCCGCTCGCGCCGCCGGTGGCGCTCGCCGCGACGACGAGGTCGCCGACGCCGGTCACCACCTGGGCGGCCGTGGCGGCGCCGCCGAGGCCGGCGGCGCCGAGCTGGGCCGACGCGCCGGCGCCTCCGATCGCCGTCGCCGTGGACTGCAGGGACGACGCCGACGTGTCATGGGTCGTCAGGCGCGACGTCGCCGCGCCGCCGTTGCCGGCGACCGCGGCATTGACGCCCAAGGCATCGCCGCCGACGGCGGTCTGGGTGAGCGTGACCTTGCCGTTCGACGTGCCCAGGACCGCATCGGTCAGGACGGCGCCGCCGCCGTCTCCCGCTGCCCAGCCGTTGCCGCCCCCCTTGCCGCCGCGCGCGATCGCCGTCACGTCGACGGCGCCGCTGCCGGAGCGGCCGCTCGCGGACACGCTCGTCGTGAGCGCGCCATTGCCACCTCCCCCGAGGTTCGTGCCCGCGCCGCCGTCGCCACCGTCGGCCTCGGCGAGGACGCTGACGGTGCTGGCGCCGGTCGTGGTGGCCCTCGCGCTGGCACTGGCGCGGGCGCCGGCGCCGCCGAAGGCATCTTCGCGGAATCCGGTGGCCGCTCCGCCGACGCCGCCATGTCCGCCGGCTGCCGCCGCGGTGGCCTGGACGTTGCCTGCGGCCGTGACGGTGAGGTTCGCCGTTCCGCTGCCGGCCGCGCCGCCCACGGCGTAGGTCGCGATGTTGGTCGAGTCGCCCCCGGCCCCGCCGGTCCCGGTGACCGCGATCGTCAGGGCCGCGCTGGAGCGGTCGTCGACCGCCAGGCTGCTCGATCCCGCGCCTCCGGCGCCGCCGACGCCACCCGTCGAGGTGCCGCCGGCCCCGCCCGTCGCCGCCTGGGTGAGGGTGACGCGACCCTGGGCGGTGCTGGCCGACACCGCGTTCACCAGCGCGACCCCGCCGCCGTCGCCGGCCGCCGCATTGCCGATGCCGGCGCCGCCGGCGCCGCCCGTGGCGCGCACGCCGGCGGCCACGTTGCCCGCGCCCTGCGAGGTCGCCTGGGCCGTTCCGCCCGCGCTCCCGCCGGTGCCGCCTCGCTGCAGGGTGGAACTCGCCAGGCCGCCGGCGCCGCCGGTGACCACGACCTGGGCCGTGTCGAGCGCGTTCGCGGCGTTGGGCACGGTCGTGAGCGTCGCCGAGCCCGTCGCGGTGCCGCCAGTGGCGCTGTGGCCGAAGGCGCCGAAGCCCGCGCCGCCATTGGCGCCGCTGGCGCCGCCCTTGCCGCCGGCGCCGCCGGTCGCGGTGGCGCTGGCGAGCGCGCCGCCGGACGCGTTGGCCGTGTTGTTCGTGATGCTGGTCGCCGTGGCGTCGCCGCCGGCGCCGCCGTCGCCTCCCACCCCGGACACCTTGACGTTGCTGCCGACCGAGCCCGATCCGCCCACGCCGCCGGCGCCCCCGGTGGCTGTCGCCACCGCTTGCCGGTCGGCATTGCCGCTGGCGCTGGCGGTGGCGGCGCTGCCCGCGCCACCGGCCCCGCCCGCTCCGCCGACGCCGACGCCCGCGGTGCCGGCCGCGCCCGCGCTGCCGGACGTCGTGACCGTGGTGGCGAACGCGAGCTGGATGGAGGCGGCCAGTGCGAGCATCGCACCCGCCTGGGCGGCGCGCTGCGGCGCCGACGCGCGCACGCGCGCGATCGATTTCGAAGACATGGGGCCCTCCCTGTGACGCCGTTCCGGCGACTTCTTGTCGCGGTGCCGGCCGGGCTGGGACCGTCGCTCGCGAGTCGCCACGCGGGCGATGCCCCGGCGGCGTACCGCGCGATTCTAGGGAAGGAGACTGGACGGGCGACCTGGCCGGAGCGTGCATTCCGCCACGTCGGTCGGCCCTTTCGGCGGCGGCCTTCGGCCGCGCGAGGGTACTGGATGTAGTGTCCCAGACCATGCGCAAGGTCGTGCGTCGGATCAAGGACGCCAACGGCATGCCCGTCTGGATGCCCGGCGTCGGCGGCGAGCTGCCGCAGCTCCTGGATTACCCCGTCCACATCAACAACGACATGCCCGTGCCGGCGGCTGGCGCCAAGTCGCTGATGTTCGGCAACTACTCGAGGTACGTCGTCCGCGACGTCTTACAAGGCGGCTTCTTCTTCCGCTTCGACGACAGCCGCTACGTCAGCAACGGGCAGGTCGGCTTCCTCATGTTCTGGCGCTCGGGCGGCAACCTCACCGACACGGGTGCGGTGAAGTACTACCAGCATCCCCTCGAGCTAGCGTGAACTGGCTCTGATTTCTCATGGACGAGCGGGAGATAGCTGCTCCATACCGCCCGTCCTGGCCCATCGGCCGCGCACACCCATGGAGCAGCACTCGGCCGCGCGAGCGGCGACGCGCCTCGGGCGGCCGGAGACGGCAGCACGGCACGATCTTGGTCAATCGGCGCACTTCCAGGCGCCGCCAATGCCCCCAATGATTCCTCCGGCTATCGCGCCGGCCGCGGAACCGGGACCGCCGCCGACGACGAATCCACTGACAGCGCCCGCAATCAGGCCGACGACGATGCAGCAGCCGATACATGCATTTCGACTCATCATGACTAGCCTCCAAGCCTCGCAGTTGCGCATTGCTTGCGCGTCCCGCAATGGTGCGCCCTATGTGCGGCGCCTAAATCCACATCCGGGAGGATGTGAGTCATCCCGGCAGTGCTCGCCAAGTCGAGCTCCTGAGCGCCGCGAAGCTCCAGACATCTCAAACCCTCAGCACCGACGCGATCGACGATCCTGCGGGCCGGCAGACCCCACACAGGCCCCCGGGGCGAGGGGAAAAGCGTGGGGCGGGTCGGCTTGGACACCTCAGGTCGGGCCACGCAGAGACCGCAGCGCAGAAATCCATGAAGAAAAATCCGCCCCCCATCGACACATTCGTGTTGAAGTCGTTCTAAGCGTGTACGATCGCCCCCCCGACAGCCGGCTGGCGGCGGAAGGGAATGCGATGTTCAGGACTCGAGCCGAGCACCTCGATGCGTTGAACGCGGAACTGGCGAAGCATCAGTACTACACGCCCGACATGCGCTTCATCGCCTCGCCCGAAGGCGTCGACCCGTCGAAAGCGAGTGGCTACGAATGGCGCTGCGATCCGCCAGAGTCGCTCGAGAAGGTCGCCGCCTTCGTCCAGACGGCGCAGCGCGTGAACGGCTCCGTAGTACTTGTATTCTAAACGTGCGGTGTGAGTCGCGGCCCCAACAGGTGACGGGAATTCCACCTCCGAAATAGGCCCCCGCCGTATGAGCAGGCGAGGGCTCTACAGGCGCGATCAGTAGCGCGACCAGTTCGCCACCAACCACTGGTTGACGTGCGCATGGCTGCGCTCGTTCGGCGGCAACGCGGTGCGGATCATCCGCTCGGCCTTGAGTGCTTCTGCAAGGCCAAAGCGCGCATTCGTCCCCTTGTAAGTGGTCGCCTCGCAAAACCGGTTAAGAAATGGAAGGACCTCGTAACCCTCGTGGCGCGATAGGAGCACGCTGTCTGGAAAGCCCGTGATGCGCGCGTTGTCGTGCTCCTGCGCCGCGCGCCAAGAGTAGTCCTTGTACTGCAGTTGGTTCTTGTAGATCACCGGGCCGCCGGGATTGCCATAGGCTGCGAGTGCGTTCAGGAACGCGTTGTTGGGGATGGGAAGGGTAAAGCTCATGGGTAAAAGTCAGGAGAAGAAAGTCTCGACGGCTACTACCCGACCCTTGCGCGCAGAGGTTAAAGTCGATGCCGTCGTCATGAACCACACTCGTGACCGCCCCGCCCTGAGAAAGTTGGACGGTCGCGTGCGTGGGGCGATGCCAGCAGCCAAGGCCCGGGAGGGCTCTTGGCCGTTCTGGCTATGTGCATTGTGAAGCACATCGATCACTGTATCTAGGGCCTGTACCCACCGCAAGCACTACCCGTAGCGTGACAACCCTGATGGCGACAACGCGATGACAGGGCCGCGATTTGGGGATGGATCCTTGGCCCGGGATTAACGCTCGGCATTCCCTATAGCTAGGAAGCACAGCTTGGCGACGGCAAGATGGTCGATCGAGCCGGCGGAGTGGAACGCCTGTTGCGCCAGGGACGGGGTTTTCTTGGTGTTTCGCCAGCGACAGGTCTCGCGACGACTCGATAGTTCACATGCGATTTCATAGAGAGGTCTCGGCGCTGGGCGATCGCAGAATGCGATCACCCTGGCAGCTTTGCAGACCACTGTCGGGGTATTCACCCGGCTCAGGCCGGGCGCTTTTTGTTGGTTGATCTTTTCGGCCTGCCTACATGCTGCTCGGGGGTCGATTCGGCCCGGTCGCTTTGGCCGGGCCCTTTCTCCGTCCCGCGGCTTGGACGAGGTATCAGGAGGCTCCTGCTTGGGCGCTCATCGGCCTCACGGTCGTGGCGTCCTGTGCCCCAGGATCACCGCTGCGCGCTCCTCTTCGGTCTCGGATAGCTGCAGCGCCTGCAGCGTGTCCTCGATGGGCTCGAACACCTCGACATCCTCCGTCGCGCGGATCTCATCCTCGGTGCAGTGGTGGCGCGTGCTGCGCCAGCGGCCACGAACGAGCACGCGCCAGCGGTAGAGGTGAGCGGTCTTCATGCTGGATAAGCATACAGTGGTCGGCCAGGGCGGTCGATCAGCGCGGGGCGGGCGCTCGAAGTAGGGGGCCCGCGACCGGAAACCGTGTGGGTTCATTCGCGTGCGCACCCGCGAAATGAAGACTTTTTTCCTGAGGGCTCGACCGACCCGAGAATGCCGGCCTATGAGACGCAGCGCGCCAGTGGAAGTCGATGAGGATCCGGAGCAAGCCAAGGCCGATCGCCGCATCGTGCTAAGCCCGCGCGAGATCGTGGCGATCACCGGCTTCAAGGACGAGCCTCGGCAGCTCGGCGAGCTCTTGCGTCGCGGCTTCAAACGCGCGCGCCGCGGCGGCGACGGTCGCCTCATCGTCGAACGCGCCCACTTCGAGGCGGTCTGCGCCGGGACTGCCATGCTCTCGGCGCAGCTCGCGGCGAAGGGGCTGCAGTTGCCCGCGCTCGAGCGCGGGCAGATGCCTGTGCAAGTGGCGCCGCCGCCGCCGCCCGCAACGCCGCCGCCGCCCATGCGCAAGGGCAAGGCGATGGTGACTGTCGAGGCGTGGGCCGCGCTCCAATACAGTCCGCCGCCGAGCGCATGGGTTCTCGGCGACTGGCGTCGGCGCGGGCAGATCTACCCGATGCCGCAGCGCGTGGGACGGCACTGGTCCGTGCCGGAGGACGCCAGGCGTCTCGTTCCTGGCCAGCCGCGGCGCAGCCTCGTCAGCCGGATCTAAGTCTTCATGGGTGGCTTTCCCGCTGCGGCCAATTTCGCATCGAGGGCCGCTCGACGAGCCGCATCGCGTGCGGGTGCAACGTAGAAGAAGTCGAACAGGCCTTCGAGCACTTCGAGGTTCCATTCAGCTTCGTGCGGCTCAACGGGAAGGATTGCGCCCGAGTTCGTGTCCTTGAGTGGGTGCGCGGCGAAGTTGCCCGTGTTGCGGATTGCGTCCACGTTTGCAGCCAACCCAGAGGGCAGCTGCTTAGCGCCCAAGACTGCATCGATCTGCTTCGACAAATCGTGCTGCGTGAAGCCTTGGCTGCGGAGCACGGCTTGCAGGCAGCGACGGCTAAGAGCGGCGGACGCCTTGGCACTGTCTGCAAGCACCTGTGACGCCTCATTGAAATCTTCCGCGATGTCCTCTGGGACCTCTTCCGCTGCAGGGGCGCGCTCGCTGCGATGCTGAGGGTATGCGAGCATCGTGGTTCTCGAGTGCGGGGTGTTCGGATACTGATTCCGAATGTAGATGATCGCCTGCTCGCATGCCGGGCAAGTCATGTACGAGGCGGCGAAGAACATCCAGGTTCCTCCCTTGCGATCCTTCCCAATCGGCTTGTCGCCGATCGCGGACACTCCGAACGCTTGGTGAACCTCAACCCTGCAGTGCGGGCACTTCATCGCCTCTCCTCCCCGTTACCCCCGCGTTACCCTGGCTTAGGGGCTTTCAAGGCAATACCACGCTAAGTGGTTGATTTTTATGGTCGGGGCGACACGATTCGAACGTGCGACCCTCTGCTCCCAAAGCAGATGCGCTACCAGGCTGCGCTACGCCCCGATGGAGCGCGATTCTACCCGGGCCGGCCGAGGAGGCGGGCGAGGAGGTCGCGGTCGAGGTGGGCTTCGGCAAGATCGGCCAGGCGCTCGAAGGCGTCTTCCAGCGTCGGCGCGGCGGCGCCCCACAGGGCGCGCAGCAGGGTGGGCGACTCGAACAGGCCGTGGGCGTAGACGCCCAGCACGTTGCCCTGGCGCCAGCCGATGGGCTCGCCCGCCGCGTCGCGCAGCGCGACGGCGGGCGCGGGCAGGGCGGGGTGGGGGACGCTGACGCCGCAGTGGATCTCGTAGCCCTCGGCCTGCAGGCCCGACCACGCCGACCAGGCGCCGTCCATCGCCGCGTCGAAGCGGAAGGCCGCGCGGCGCACGCGCTTGGCGGGCTCGTAGCGGGTGACGAGCGGGAGCAGGCCGAGGCCGGGGCCGTTGAAGCCGGGCTCGCCGTCGTGCCCCTCGGGGTCGACCAGCGCCTCGCCGAGGATCTGCAGGCCGCCGCAGATGCCCAGCACGGGGCGGCCGGCGGCCGCGTGGCGCGCGACGGCGGCGTCGAGGCCGCGTTCGCGCAGCCACGCCAGGTCGCCGCTGACCTGCTTGGAGCCGGGCAGCACGATCCAGTCGGCGTCGCGCAGCTCGGGCTCGGCGCGCACCCACGCGAGCTGCACGCCGGGCATGCGGCGCAGGGGC
>Ga0209051_1002457_pt1 | contig 13267 bp, 12 predicted proteins | sample AraplaCvi_mMS_r2_2_FD_184286 | JGI IMG/M metagenome (GOLD analysis project Ga0209051, IMG submission 184286) | Arabidopsis root microbial communities from North Carolina, USA - plate scrape MF_Cvi_mMS_r2 (SPAdes) (version 2) | ecosystem: Host-associated > Plants > Roots > Endosphere | place...
CGCTAGTCCTTGCCGTCATAGGCCTCGCCGCGCTGGTGACCGCCGTGGTCACCAGCAACGAGCTGATCGCCTGGGTGTGCATCGGTGCCAGCGTGATCGGCGTGCTGCTGCTCATCGTCGACGCGCTGCGGGAACGCTCGCGGGGCGACGAGGCCGTCGGGTCCGACGAAGGTGACCACGTCGACGACGGAGACGACGCGACCACCGTCATGCCTGCGATGACGGAACACGAGGCCGCCGAGGACTACCCCGACGAGCCGGCCGACGTTCCCGCCGAGCAAGAGCCGTCCACCGTCGGCGTCGAGGCACACGACGGTGTCAGCTCCGATGCCGACGCTGCCGATACGCCAGAAGCCAAGCGCGACTAGTGTTTTAGCGCTTCCCGCACCTCGTCGTCACTGACCTGGTGGAAGTCGGCGAACACCTGGCCGACGGCCTCGAAGCGTCGGGGCACCGCCGCGACCACGACGTCGTCGGCCTCACCCCGTAGCAGTTCGGGAACCGACGGCGGCCCGACCGGCACGGCCACGATCACCCGCGCGGCCCCCGCAGCCCGTACCGCGCGGATGGCGGCGAGCATCGTCGCCCCGGTGGCGATGCCGTCGTCGACGAGCACCACCGACCTGCCCGCCAGCCGCGGTGGCGGTTCCGTCCCGCGGTAGGCGGTTTCGCGCCGCGACAACTCTTCGGTCTCGGCGGCGATGACGTCCCGTAGTTGGGCGTCGTCGATCCGCAGGCTCTGCAGCACGTGATCGTTGACCACGACGCCACCACCGCTGGCGATCGCACCCATCGCGAGCTCGGGCCAATGCGGCACGCCCAGCTTGCGGACCACGAAGACGTCGAGCTCGGCACCCAGCCGACCGGCGATCTCGGCGGCGACGGGTATGCCGCCCCTGGCCAGGCCGAGGACCACGACGTCGGACCCGGCCCAGTCGACCAGCATGTCCGCGAGGACTCTGCCCGCCGCGCGGCGGTCCCCGAACGTGCGATCAGCTGAAGGCCCGATTCGGGGATCGTAGGCCCGTGAGCCAGCGGCCGGGTGCAATCCGTCATCGCAGCAGCTACGAATGGATGTCGTGGGCATCCAGTACGAAAGCGTCGTCGACCATCCGCTGGACGAGGTGTTCGCCTGGCACACCAGGCCCGGCGCGATGCCACGACTGGTGCCGCCGTGGCAGCCGATGACGGTGGTCTCCGAGACCGCGTCGGTGGCCGACGGGCGCGCGGTGCTCGGGCTGCCCGCCGGCCTGCGGTGGATCGCGCAGCACGAGGGCGCCGAATACGACCCGCCGCACCGCTTCGTCGACCAACTGTCCTCCGACGGCCTGCGGTCGTGGCCGCCGCGGATCATCGGGACCTGGCGCCATACCCACGAGTTCAGTGCCGAGGGGCCCGACGCCACCAGGGTCCACGACCGCGTCGACGCCCCCATCCCGGCGGCCGCGCTCCGGCAGACCTTCGTCTATCGCCACCGCCAGCTGGCCGACGACCTCGACGCCCACCGCGACGCCGCCGAAGCGGGCTTCCAGGCTGGCACCATCGCCGTCAGCGGAGCGTCGGGTCTCGTCGGCTCGGCCCTGGTCGCGCTCCTCACCAGCGGTGGCCACCGGGTGATCCGACTGGTCAGACACGCTCCCAACGGCCCTGACGAGCGTCGGTGGAATCCGGATGCTCCTGCGGCGGATCTGCTGGACGGTACCGACGCGGTGGTGCACCTCGCCGGTACGTCGATTGCGGGTCGCTTCACCGACTCCCATCGCGCGGCGATCCGGGACAGCCGCATCGAACCGACGCGCAAGCTCGCCGAGGTCGCCGCCCGCCCCGGTGGCCCGAAGACATTCGTGACCGCCTCGGCGATCGGCTTCTACGGATACGACCGCGGTGACACGACGCTCGAGGAGGACAGCTCGCGCGGCGACGGCTTCCTGGCCGACGTCGTCGCCGACTGGGAGGCCGCGGCCGCGCCGGCGTCCGAGGCCGGGCGGCGCGTTGTGGCGGTGCGCACCGGCATCGTGCAGGCCGCCCGCGGCGGCACCCTCAAGCTGATGCGTCCGTTGTTCGCCGCTGGGTTGGGCGGGCGGCTGGGCAGCGGCCAGCAGTGGCTGTCGTGGATCGGCATCGACGACCTGGTCGACGTGTACTACCGCGCGCTCTACGACGAGCGCCTGACCGGCCCCGTCAACGCGGTGGCGCCGAATCCCGTGCGCAACGTCGACTACACCGCGGCGCTGGCCAGCACCATGCACCGTCCCGCGCTGCTGCCGGTGCCCGCGTTCGGTCCGCGGCTGCTACTGGGCAGCCAGGGTGCCCGCGAACTCGCCGAGGCGAACCAGCGCGTCCTGCCCGTGAAGCTGCAGAACGCAGGACACCGCTTCCGTCAGCCGGTCGTCGGCGACGCGCTGGCCCATCAGCTGGGGCACGCTCAGGCCTGAGCGACCCCGTCCACGAACGCCCGGACCAGCGCATGCACCCGCTTGGTGGCGCTCTCCAGCTCCGCACTGGTGGCGGTGCGCAACCGGTCGGCGTCGAGGCCCAGCGCCGCGAGTTCGTCGACGCCGTTGCCGGCCAGCCACGTCTCGAGCAGGCCCTCGTCGACCTCGGGGTGGAACTGCAGACCCATCGTGGCGCCCATGACGAACGCCTGGGAGGCGTTGGCGTTCCTGGCGATCTCCACCGCCCCGGGAGGAACGGTGAACCGGTCGAAGTGCCACTCGAACCACGGTCCGCTCGGCACCAGTTCGGTCCGTGAGGCGTCGATGTCGAACCAGCCGACCTCGGGGGCCGGGGAGCGGGTGACCGAACCGCCCAGCGCGTGGGCGATGAGCTGGCCGCCGAAGCACACGCCGAGCATCGGGACCCCCGCCGCGTGCGCGTCCCGCACCATCGCCGCCTCCGAGTCCATCCACGCGAACCCGTCGTTCACCCCCCATCGCGAGCCGAGGGGGACGACCACGTCGTAGGCCGTCGGGTCCGGCATCGTCGCCTCGAATGCCGGATCGCCGGCTTGGGCGGCGCTGACGACCTCGAATGTCGCGACGTCGTAACCGCATTCGGTGAACGCGTCTCCCAGCATCGCCTCGGGCGCAGTGGGGTCGTTGTAGAGGAACAGCACGGTCTTCGCCACTGCTAGAGGATACGGGCGAGCGCCCCAATTTCGCAGGTGAGCCACCTGGCCGGGGCCGGTATCGTGGATTGGGTTGGTGTGTTACGAGTTTGGGTGCCGTTCATGATCTTGGTCGCAATAGTCGTCGCCGTCCACCTCGCCTTCGTGGGGTACGGCGTCATCGGTGGGTTCCTCGCGCTGAGGTGGCCCCGCACGATCTGGGTTCACGTCCCCGTGGTGGTGTGGTGCGTGGCGATCGAGATCGTCGACTTCGTCTGCCCGCTGACGGCACTCGAGCGCTGGGCGCGGGCGCGCGCGGGCATGGCGCCGCTGCCGCCCGACGGCTTCGTCGACTACTACCTGACCGGGACGTTGTACCCGGCCGACGCCAAGGGGCTCGTGCTGGGGATGGTTCTCTTGGTCGTCGTCGCGTCGTGGGTTCTGTTCGCACGGAAACGATTGGCTAGGAAGGAATGTCGAGCAGCTGCTCGAAGAACCCGCCGAAACCACCTTGCCGGTCGATGAGGTGCACTTCGAGGATCCAGTGGCACTCCTGGCCCGCTGAGTCGGTGCGGCGCATCGGGTCGGGGTTCGCCGCGGCGATGTAGCTCGCCATCTCGTCGCCGCTGATGCGCACGTGCGGGAACTCGCCCACGAGGTGGCCGACGTGCTCTCCCGCGTGATCCCATCCGGCGTCGCGAATCAGTCCGAGGACGTGGGCGTACAACTGCGCCCCCGTGACGTCGGGGTGCGCCTCGAAGTACTCCCGGCCGGCCTCCCAGATCCGCGGAAGGTCGTCGGCGAGCCGGTGCTTGGCGGGGTCGTCGCCGAGGACGTAGGTGCGGCCGAAGTCGGCCTCCCAGTCGGCGAAGATGGGACCGAAGTCGAGGAACACGATGTCGTCGGCCTCGATCACGCGCTCCGGCGGGTTCTCGGCGTAGGGCTCCATGGTGTTGACGCCCGCGCGCACGATGCGCTTGTGCCAGAACTTCCTGACGCCGAGGAGTTCGTCGGCGAGCTCGCGGATCTGGTCGCTGAGCTGGCGTTCGCCGACGCCGGGCACGATCAGCCCGCGCGCCACCACCTCGTCGAAGAGGGTGTTGGCCTTGCGTTCGGCGTCACGAAGGGCGTCGACCCGGGATTGCTCGACTGTTGCGTCCATCGCCCTATTCTGCGCGGCGCGCGCGGTAGCGGCGCTCGGGCCTGCCCGCGCCGTACTGCAGACGCAGTTCGAGGGCGCCGACGCCGAGGAAGTGTTCGAGGTACCGGCGTGCGCTGACCCTCGAAATGCCCACCAGCTCGGCGCATTCGGCCGAAGACACCTCACCGGCGGTGAGCGCGGCGTCGAGCACCAACTGCCCCGTCACCTTCCCAAGTCCCTTGGGCAGCGCCCCGTCGGAGGTGGCGCCCGCCGCGCCGCCCTGGCTTCCGAACAACGAGTCGATCAAGGACTGGTCGGCTCCCGCTGCCGAGGACAGTGCGTCGGCGCGGGCGGCGAAGGCTTCCAGCTTGGCTTGCAGCTGAGGAAACTCGAAGGGCTTGATCAGGTAGTCGGCCGCACCGCCGTCGAGTGCCCCGCCGACGGTGTCGAGTTCGCGCGCGGCGGTGATCATGATGACGCCGACGGCGTCACCGGCCGACCGGAGCCGCTTGAGCACGTCCAAACCGGTCATGTCGGGCAGGTACACGTCGAGCAGGATGAGGTCGGGCTGCAGGGCGCCGGCCATCTCGAGCGCCTCCGCCCCGCTCCGCGCGGCACCCACCGTGGTGAAGCCGTCGACGCGGTCGACGAACTTGCGGTGAATCTCGGCGACCATGAAGTCGTCGTCGACGACCAGCACGTCACGCATGTTCGGCCAGCCGTGCAGGTGGCAGGTTCACCCGGAAGCACGCCCCGCCGGACGGTGCGTCGGTCACGTCGACCGTGCCGCCCAGTTGCGCGCTCACCAGCCGGACGAGAGCCAAGCCGATGCCGCGTCCGCCGGGGACGTCGGGTTTGGAGGTGACGCCCCTGGCGAAGATCTCCTCCCGGAGATGCTCGGGCACACCGGGTCCCGAGTCGGTGACCGTCACGGTCAGCCCCTCCGCGTCGTCGAGGTGGACGGTCACCCGTGCCTCGGGCGAACCCTCGGACACGTCGACTGCATTGTCGATGAGGTTACCTAGCAGGGTGATGACGTCGGTCGACAGTGCGGGGTCCAGCGCCGAGAGGTGCGAGTCGCCGTCGATCGTCAGGGCCACCCCGCTCTCGGCGGCCAGGGACGTCTTCGCGATCAGCAGCGCCGCGACGGCCGGGTCGGAGACGAGTTGGGTTACCGCGTCGCTGATCTCGGCACGTCGGCGGGTGAGTGCGCCGACGAAGTCGTGCACGGAGTCGTACTCACCGAGCTGCACCAACCCCGAGATGGTGTGCAACTGATTGGCGAATTCGTGGGTCTGGGCGCGCAGGGTGTCGGTCACGCTCTTGTGCGACGACAGCTGGCCCTGCATGGACGCCAACTCGGTGCTGTCTCGCATGGTGGTGACGGTGCCGATCCGCCTGCCCTGACTGGTGGCAGCGCGACGGTTGAGCGCCAACACCCGAGTGCGGGTGACGATCACGACATCGGACTGCCCGTCCCCGCCGGACGACAAGAACTCCTTGACCGCAGGATCGACGTCGACGTCGTCGACCCGACGCCCCACGGCGCCTGCGGTCACGTCGAGCAACGCCTGCGCGCTGTCGTTGAGCACCGTGATGACGCCGTCGTCGTCGACTGCGACGACGCCTTCTCGAATGCTGTGCAACAACGCTTCCCGATGTTCGGCAAGGCTGGCGATCTCGGCGATCTCCAGCCCGCGGGTCTGCCGTTTGATGCGACGCGACAGCAGCCAGGATGCCATCGTCCCGAGTGCGGCGCCGAGTCCGAGGTACACCAGGAGCCGTTCGCCGGCACCACCGAGCAGCTGCCACACCGACGGGTAGCGCTCGGACACCGACACGACGGCCAGGACGACCCCGTTGATGTCGTTGATGGGGACCTGCCCGGCGAGGCTGTGCACGCCGTCGATGTCGAGATCACCGAACCAGGCGCGGCCGCGGGGGGCGCCGCTGTCGGTCATGTCCAGCGTCCGCCCGAGGCGCGACGGGTCCGAGGAGACCTTGACGATTCCCGCGGGGTCGGCGATCTCGGCGACCCCCGCACCCGAAAGGGCGACCGCCCGGTCGACGTCGGGGGCCAGGGTCTGCGCGGCGAACGGATCGGCGAACCGTTCGCGGACGATCGGCGTCGACGCCAGGTTCTCCGCGACCGCGATCATCCGCTGTCCGCGGACGTCGCGGAACTCGTCGGTGGACTGGGTGACCGACACCGCCGCGACGGCGGCCAGCACGATGGCGATCACCACCAACTGGAAGACCAGGAACTGGCCGGCAAGGCTGCGGGTGCTACGCGCGGCTCCGTCGGCGCGGGCAGACGTGGCGCGTCGCCCCAGACGTCTCGCAGGTGATCGCAACGACCACAACTTCCTTTGCGTTCGAAAGAGTGACCTGTGTCACCTCATGGGTCCAGTATTGCTTCCCATCACACTCAAGCGAATTGGGACGACCCTATGAGAGCACGACCTCCCAGAACGACGCGCATTCTCGCGTTCCTGATCAGCCTCGCGCTCGCGGCCGCGTTCGCGACCGGCTGCGGGGTGACACGCGGCAACGACGACTCCGGCCTGCATCGGCTGCGGATGATGGTGCCCAACAGCCCCGGCGGTGGGTACGACCTGACCGCGCGCACCGCCGTCAAGATCATGGAAGACGACGACATCACCGGTCGCGTCGAGGTGTTCAACGTCATCGGCGCAGGCGGCACCGTGGCCATGGCCCGGCTGATGAACGAAAAGGGCAACGGCGACCTCATGATGATGATGGGGCTCGGCGTCGTCGGCGCGGTGTACACCAACGGGTCCAGTGCGCTGGCCACCAACGCGACCGCGCTCGCGAAGGTCGTCGAGGAGCAGGAGGGCATCCTCGTGCCCGCCAACTCCCCGTTCAAGACGATGGCCGACTTCGTCGCGGCGTGGAAGGCCGATCCGGCCAAGGTCACCATCGGCGGCGGTTCCTCGCCCGGCGGGCCGGACCACCTGTTCCCGATGGAGACCGCCCGCGCCGTCGGCGTCGACCCCAAGAAGGTCAACTTCGTCTCCTACGACGGCGGCGGCGATCTGCTCACCGCGCTGCTCGGGCAGAAGATCGCGGCGGGCACGTCGGGTCTCGGCGAGTACGTCGACCAGATCGAGGCCGGTCAGGTCCGGGTGCTCGCCGTCTCGGGCGACAAGCGCGTCGAGGGCGTCGACGCCCCGACTCTGAAGGAAGCCGGAGTGAACCTCACCTTCACCAATTGGCGTGGCGTGCTGGCACCCCCGGACATCTCGGAGGAGTCCAAGCAGGTGCTCGTCAAGACGCTCGAAGAATTGCATGCCACCGACGCTTGGAAGGAGGCCCTGGTGAAGAACGGCTGGAGTGACGCGTTCATGACCGGAGCACCGTTCGAACAGTTCCTCAAGGACCAGGACCAACGCGTCTCGACGACGCTGACCGAGCTGGGGCTGCTATGACCGGGCCGATCGAGAAGCCGGCGGAGCAGCCGGTGACGACCCAAGAGCAGCCGGAGCCCACCGTCGACCGGGCGCAGTACCTGGTGTGTGCGGTGCTGGTGTTGGTCGGCGCGTTCATCATCTACGACGCGCTCAACCTTCCCGCGGGCTTCGCCAAGGTGGATCCCGTTGGGCCACGGCTGTTTCCGATGATCATCGGGATCGGCCTGTTGGTGATGGCCGCCATCCTGGCAATCGCCATCCCGCGCGGCTCGAGGGGTGAGGCCGATGCGGGGGAGGACATCGACCCCGATCGACCGAGTGACTGGCGCACCGTCGGTCTGCTGGTGGCGATCTTCGTGGCCACGATCCTGCTCGTCATGCCGCTGGGCTGGGCGATCACCGGTGCCCTGATGTTCGCCGCGTGCGCAACGGTTCTCGGCAGCAAGCACTACGTGCGCAACATCGTGATCGGTGCGGTACTGAGCACCGCGAGCTTCTACGCGTTCTACTCGGGGCTCGGAATTCCGCTGCCCGCAGGCATTCTCGATGGGATTCTCTGATGTTGGACAATCTGGGCTGGCTTATCCAGGGCTTCGAGCAGGCCGCCACGCCGATGAATCTGCTCTACGCCTGCATCGGTGTGCTCCTGGGCACCGCCGTCGGCGTCCTGCCCGGCATCGGGCCCGCGATGACGGTGGCCCTGCTGCTTCCCATCACCTACAACGTCAGCCCCAGCGCGGCGTTCATCATGTTCGCCGGCATCTTCTACGGCGGCATGTACGGCGGGTCGACGACGTCGATCCTGCTGAACACGCCGGGGGAGTCGTCGTCGGTGATCACGGCGATCGAGGGCAACAAGATGGCCAAGGCGGGCAGAGCCGCGCAGGCGCTGGCGACGGCGGCCATCGGGTCGTTCGTCGCGGGCACCATCGGCACCCTGCTGCTGGCGCTCTTCGCCCCGGCGATCTCGCGCTTCGCCGTCACCCTCGGCGCGCCGTCCTACCTGGCGATCATGTTGTTCGCGTTGGTCGCGGTCACCGCGGTGCTCGGCTCGTCCAAGCTGCGCGGCGGTATCTCGCTGTTCCTCGGGCTGGCGATCGGGCTGGTCGGCATCGACTCCCTGACCGGCCAGGCCAGGGCCACGTTCGGGCTGCCGCAGCTGTCCGACGGCATCGACATCGTCGTGATCGCGGTGGCGATCTTCGCCCTCGGCGAGGCCCTGTGGGTCGCCGCGCACCTGCGGCAGAAGCCCGCCGAGGTCATTCCGGTCGGCAGGCCGTGGATGGGCAAGAGCGATTGGCAGCGGTCGTGGAAGCCGTGGCTCCGCGGGACGGCCTACGGCTTCCCGTTCGGTGCGCTGCCGGCCGGTGGCGCCGAGCTGCCGACCTTCCTGTCCTACATCACCGAGAAGAAGCTCTCGAAGCATCCCGAGGAGTTCGGCAAGGGCGCCATCGAGGGTGTCGCAGGTCCGGAGGCGGCCAACAACGCGTCGGCGGCAGGCACCTTGGTGCCGATGCTGTCGCTCGGTCTTCCGACGAACGCGACCGCCGCGGTGATGCTGACGGCGTTCGTGTCCTACGGGATTCAGCCCGGCCCGACGCTCTTCGACAAGGAGCCGCTGCTGATCTGGACGCTGATCGCGAGCCTCTTCATCGGCAACTTCCTGCTGCTGGTGCTGAACCTTCCGTTGGCGCCGCTGTGGGCGAAGCTGCTGCGGACCCCGCGGCCGTACCTCTACGCGGGCATCCTGTTCTTCGCGACGCTCGGCGCGTTCGCCGTCAACATCCAGCCGCTCGACTTGGTGCTGCTGTTGGTCTTCGGTCTGCTCGGGCTGATGATGCGGCGCTTCGGCCTTCCGGTTCTGCCGCTGATCATCGGCGTCATCCTGGGGCCGCGCATCGAGCGTCAGCTGCGGCAGAGCCTTCAGCTGGGCGGCGGCGAGTGGGGCAGCTTGTTCACCGAGCCCGTGGCGATCGGCGTGTACGTCTGCATGGCGCTGCTGCTGCTGGCGCCGTTGGTGCTGAAGCTGATGCACCGCAGTGAGGAGACGCTGCTGCTGGTCGAGGACGACAAGGATCAGAGAGAGAAGGCCACTGGCGTGCACGAAAAGCGCTTGCGCGAGGAGTCGAAATGATAGTCGTCGGATACACCGCGGATCAGTACGGTCAGGCCGCGTTGGACCATGCCATGACCGAGGCGTCGGTGCGGGGGACGGGCCTGTTGGTCGTCAACTCGACCAAGGGCGACGCGTACGTCGACCCGACCTTCGCGGGCGCCCCCGAGGTGCACGACGTCGAGGTGCGACTGAGGAACAGCGGGTTGGCGTATGAGCTGACCCAGCCGGTGGGCGTCGACCCGGTCGACGAGCTCCTCACGGTGATGGATCGTCCCGATGCCGAGCTGTTGGTAATCGGAATTCGGCACCGCAATCCGGTGGGGAAACTGCTGTTGGGAAGCGTGTCCCAGCAGCTGCTCCTCGAATGTCAGAAGCCGGTGCTGGCCGTGAAGCCAGCCCCGTAGACCAGGCATCGACGCAAGCGTCAATATCATTTGCTGCTGGCGAACTCGGGATTGGTCGAAGAATGGCGGAGAACATTCGCAGCTCGCCTTTAAACCGATCATGATCGCAAATGGCTGGACTACCCGGAATCGATGCTCTGCAATTGCATTGGCACCCGTGAACTGGGGTTTTGCAGAGGGAGGCGGACGGCCCCGGGGTCGCGGCACCCCGGGTCGACCGCCTCGCCGCCGTCGAGGCCGGAAACCTCGCCGCCGCGCCGTCTCGGGCGTCGACCGCGGATATCCCTGGTGTAGAGGGGTTCGATCCACCGTCAACCCGTCGGTGCCCTGCCGCGACACTCCGAAGCCTCGCCGGGGGACCGCCGGACCTAGCCGCGGGGACTCCGCGCGCGGGCGAATCGTTGGGTCGCCTGCCAAGAGTGAGCCAGGCCACCGCGGGCGATCCGTGTCGTGTCGCTCACGAGATTGCTGAGAGGGTTCAGGAACGGGCCGTGCGTAGCGTCTCGACGTTCGATACCTGCGCTTGAACTGGGCATATCAACGGCGCCGTCAATCCCGTTGTAGGCCACCCAGCGGACCATCGCGTTGCTGTCGTCAACCAACTTAGGGTCGGCTCCTAAATGAGGACTTTGCCAGAATCCCGCCGGCGGCTCGGTGGGCAAGCCGCCGTCCGCGCCATTCAGCAAATGGAATTCAAGATCGACACGGCGTTTGAAAAATTTCTCCAGCAAAGTAGTGCATCCGACCATTACAGAGTTATAAAGTTTGCCCATCGGTCTCATCCCAACGCAGGAGATTCACATGCAACGCGCCATCCGCTCACCATTGACCGCAGGCATCGCTTTCGTAGGAGCGACCGCCATCGCGATTGCTCCCCTGACGCCCACTCCGCCGAGCCTGAGCATCAAGGCAGACCAGATTTCGACGGTCTTCGCCGAGTACACGCCCACGGGCTTGGCGTCGGCACTCGCCGACCTCAGCGCTGGCGCCACGCTGGCCTTGGCCCAGGGGGCCCAGGGCCTCGGCATCACGGGCTCGAACGCACTGGTGAACTTTGGTACGGCGGGCAACGCGCTCAACCAGACCATCGGAACGCTCGGCAACACGTTGTCGGCCACCACCATCGGCGCACTCGCGACGATCGCCGCGAACCCGCTCAACCCGGGCGCCTATCCCGCCGCGCTGGCGCTTCTCATCGCGGGCGGCAGCCAGGGGCTGAGTGCGGCCGCTTTGGGACTCGGCGTTTCGGGCAGCTTGGCGAACTATGCGGTGGGCGCGTTGGGCACCAACCTGCTGGCCACCCTCGGTCAGGCAGGCACCACTCTCAACACGGCCATCGGTGAGGCACTGGCGGATCTCGCTCCCGACGTGCTCGCCGCGGTCGGCGTCCTCGCAACCGGTGCCGCCACGGCACTGAACGACGCCTACGTGGGACTTGCCACCGCGGGCACGCAGGCGCTCTCCGGCGTCGGAGCCGGGCTCGGTGTCGCGCTGGCGGGCCTCGGCACCGCCGGGACGTTGGCGCTCTCGGGCCTTGGCAACGCCGGCGCGTTCGGACTGCAGGGCATCGGCAACACGATCGGCGCGGGTCTGCAGACCCTCGGTACGGTCGGCGCATCGGGGCTGGCGACCGCTAGCGCTGCCGGCGCCGCCATCGCCGGCGGCGGGGTTGGCGCGCTGACGGCCATTCTGGCCAATCCGCTGAACCCGGCGAACTACGCCGTGGCGCTCGGCTCGCTGCTGACCGGCACGTCCGCCGGGCTGACGGCCGGTCTGGCGGGACTCGGCACCACGGGTGCGCTGGGCCTCGCCGGCCTCGGCGGCACGGTCGCCACCGGGCTCGCCACGATCAACAACGTCGTCGCGTCCCTCGGCTCGGTCGCGCAGGCAGGCGCCGTCACCCTCGCCTCCGCGGTTGGGGGTGGCGCACAGGTGCTCGCCGGCCTCGGACAGGCAGGTGCCACCACCCTCGCCACCGTCGGCGGAGTCGGTGCGACGCTGGTCAGTGCGATCACGACCGCACTCGGACTGGCGATCGGGCCCTCCCCGGCCGCCAACGCGTCGGCACGAGTGGCGTCGCTCGACGCCGGTCAGGTGTCCACGCTGGCCGTCACCCCAGGAGATCTCGCGGCGGCCGCCGCCGTGGTCCTCGCGGGCACGGGGCAAGCCGTCGGGGAAACGCTGACCGGCATTCGGGACGCCGGTGCCATCGGACTGCAGGGCTTGGGTAACACCGGGGCTGCCGCCCTGGGGGCCGCAGGCGCGACGGGTATCGCCGCGCTGGGGGCCATCACCGTCACCGGCGCCACCGCGCTGCAGGGTGTCGGCGTTACGGGCGCAACGGCTCTGGCCGCAATCGGCAACGCAGGCGGCGCCTTCGCGGCCGGTGGTGTCGGCGCCGTCGCGGCGATCCTCGCCAACCCCTTGAACCCCGGTAACTACGCGGCTGCGCTGCAGTCGTTGGCGACCGGTGGAGTGAACGGGTTGGCTCAGGGGCTCGCCGGGGCCGGAGCCACGGCCGCGCAGGCTCTCGCGTACGGAACGGCGACGGGGGCTCAGGCTCTCGCCGGTGTCGCGAACACCGGTGCCCAGGCTCTCGCTGGTGTGACGAACACCGCTGCTCAGGGTCTGGCGACCGCAGGCGCGGTGGGTGCAGCCGGGTTGGCGACCGCCAACCAGGTGGCCGGCACGATCGACAACACGATCAAGACGGCAGCCGGGATCATCTCGGGCCCGTCCGCGGCTCAGGGCGCCGGGGGCACCGCCGAGGTCCAGAGCAGCGCCAAGCTGGCCAAGAGCACTCCGACGGCCGTCACCGCCGGAGCGACGTCGACGACCACGCCGGGGACTGAAGCCACCCCGACGAGCAGCGACGCCAAGCAGGCCGCGAAGGATGCGAAGGCAGCTGACAAGAAGGCCAAGCAGGAGGCCAAGGAGGCGGCGGCGAAGGCCAAGCAGGAGGCCAAGGCAGCTGACAAGAAGGCCAAGCAGGAGGCCAAGGAGGCAGCAGCCAAGGCCAAGCAGGAGGCCAAGGACGCCGCCAAGCAGGCGAAGCAGGATGCCAAGGAT
>Ga0209051_1002459_pt1 | contig 13254 bp, 14 predicted proteins | sample AraplaCvi_mMS_r2_2_FD_184286 | JGI IMG/M metagenome (GOLD analysis project Ga0209051, IMG submission 184286) | Arabidopsis root microbial communities from North Carolina, USA - plate scrape MF_Cvi_mMS_r2 (SPAdes) (version 2) | ecosystem: Host-associated > Plants > Roots > Endosphere | place...
CACGATGCAGCGGGCAAGGTCGTCGGCACCGTGTGCGTGTTGGACGACGAAGCTCGCGACTATACCGAGGAGCAGCGCGGCGAGCTGGAGAGACTGCGCGGAGCGGTCGAGACGATCGTCGCCGAGGACGGCACCGCCCTCGGGTAGTCGTCAGACCGCGGCGGGCAGCGACAGCGGTTCGGCGATCTTGTCGGCCAACGAGTTGTCGGTGAACGCGCCGCGGTACCTCGCCGCATTGACCCCGTCGACGCCGGACGCGTTAGGGACTGAAAAGAATGCCGCCGACCGTCACGATCGCGACACCCACGGCGAGCACGATCCACGGCCACCAGACGTCCAGACGGGTCTTGCCGTCGGCCCAACCGTGGTGCTCGGACATGGGCCGAGGTTAAGCAGCGTTGGATCGTCACGTGTCGCCCCAACGGTGTACCCGTCGGGCCGCCCCTGCCATGCGTAATGAGTAAATTCCATGCCGCACAATGCCTTTCGCGTCACCGCGGCGCGTTCCGGCCGTTTCGATCACGGTGGTCGGAAGCCGAACGGGATCGGCCGGCATGCGGTTGACTCAGATGACGGGCCCCAACGAAGGAGACATCATGACCACCACCGAGACGGAGTGGGCGCAGTGGCACGCCGAGCGCGAGCGCTACTTCGGTGACCCGCTGGGCTGGGTCAGCATCACCGGCCTGCATTGGCTCGGAGAGGATTTCGAGCGCGTGGCAGATCTGCCGGGGCGGTGGCGAGCCGACGCCGAGGCGGTGTACGTCGACGGTGTCCCGGGGGTTCGGCGGCTCGAGCCGGTCGAGGGCGCGCCAGGTCTGTTCGTGCAGGACGGCGAGCGACGCATCGAGGTCATCCGGCGCACGGGCTCCGTCGCGCTCCGCGTCCACGACCCGGCGTCACCTCGGCTGGCCGCCTACCGTGGCATCCCCACCTACGATCCGAGTGAGAGATGGGTCGTGACGGGGACGTTCACCCCCTACGAGCGGCCCAGCAGGGTGACGACGGGCGCGGTCGTCGACGGCCTCGAGCACCACCACGAGGCCGTCGGAGTCGTGGACTTCACCCTCGACGGCGCTCCCCAGCGCCTGGTCGTCTTCGGCCGCGCATCCGGTGACCTGCACATCCTCTTCACCGACCAGACGAGTGGCGTGACCACGCATCCGGGCGCGAGGTCCCTGGCGGTGGGCCGACCCGACTTCGACGGATCGGTGACACTGGACTTCAACCGGGCGGCGAACCTGCCGTGCTCCTTCACCGACTTCGCGACCTGCCCGGTGGCGCCGGCGGTCAACAGGCTGGGGGTCAGCGTCGAAGCCGGCGAGCGCTTTCCCCGCTGACCACCCGCCGCCCCAAGAATCACGATGGGCGTAACCATCGCGAATGCCCCGGTGCCGCGCCTACTTTGGTGCGATGCGGGACCTGGAGTCGATCGACGACGAACTGGCGCTGATCGCCGAGGTGCAACGGGAACTGCGCGCGGACGGCTGGTCGTTCTCGACGTGGCAGGTCGACGGTCTGCTCGACGAGAGACTGCGCGCGGTCTACAGCCGGGCCGCGTTGGCGATCATCGCCCGCACCATCGACACGGCTTCGTCGTGCACGCCGAACGCACACGCAATGGTCTCCACCGACAGGTTCGCCACCGTCGAGAGCGCGTGCTGGCACTCCCACCCGTCGGAATCCTCCTGCGCGACCTTCTGAGTGATCACGTCCCCGTCGACGCGCACCTCGTCGATCAGCCAGATCGAACTGGTCGCCTCGTCGTCGACGGCCACCGAGAATCCGCTGCACCCCCGCCAGGCCGCCGTGGACGCGTCGACGAAGTCCTTGGCCGCCCGCTCGGTCGGGTAGAGCACCGCGGTCTGCTCCATCCAATGCTCGTTGTCGTCGCGGGGCTCGCGCACCACCTGGTCGCGCACGGCGGTCCAGCCGCTGGACCGGTACACCAGGTCCTCGGCGCCGAAGATCGAACCGAGGCAGTCGGGATCGGACACCGCGTCGGAGTTGTCCGACATCTCCTCACCGGTGAGCACCACCTCCATCTGCGTCGCCCCGGCGATCCCGTTGAGTTGGGCGACGCTCAGCATCACGTCCTCGAGTTGGGATTCCCGCAGTGGACGGACGTCGGTCGGGTTGGCACCGGCGTCACGCACCGCCACACCCTCGACCGTGCTCGCGCACCCCGAGGCTGCCGCGGCGGCGACGGTCAGCACCGCACACAGCCGAGCCCACCGCTTCACGATCGTCATTCTGACTTGCCGAGCATCGTCTTGGCGATGCCCACCGCCCAGGCCCGCGGATCCGGTTGACGGTCGCCGTCGGGCGTCACCGCCAACGAGACCTCGACGAGGGTCGCGTCCCGCACCCCGAGCGCCCGCTCGTAGCGCGTCTGCGCTCCCCCCGGCCGCTGGCGGGTGCGGACCGTCGCGGAGACGACCGCGTCCCGGTCGTCGACGTCGGAGACGGCGGCGTCGACGACCGCCGCACCCACGTGCTTGACCACCGTGGTGCCCGCGCACTCTCGCCACTGCCGGGTGAACGCGTCGAACGCCTCGCGCGCCGCGGTCGCGGTGGACAGTCGCACCACCGCGGCGTCGGCGCCCGAGGCGTCGGCGCCCTCATCCCAGTTGAAGTAGCTCTGCCGCGCCGCCTCGACGACGGGCAGCGGTTCGTAGACGATGCGCGGGGCGGTGTCGGTGACCGCCGCGCAGCCGATCGGCGAGGCGTCCGCCTCGGTGCGATATCCGTCGGGCAGGATCTCGACCCCACCGACGAACGGGCGAAAACCGAAGGTGCTCAACGTGTTCGGCAGGTCGGAGCCGATCTCACCCTCGGTCGGCAGCACCTTCACCGCCGACGCTGCGGGCGCGGGCACCCCCGGCACCGTCTGTGCGCAGCCGGCCACCAGCAGGACCACCGTCACGGCGCCCGCCGGCCACCGCACCGGCGTTACTTCTTCGGCTTGTCGCTGGCGGCGTCGGCAGACAGCGCGGCGACGAAGGCCTCCTGCGGCACCTCGACCCGACCGATGGTCTTCATCCGCTTCTTGCCCTCCTTCTGCTTCTCGAGCAGCTTGCGCTTGCGGGTGATGTCACCGCCGTAGCACTTGCTCAAGACGTCCTTGCGGATGGCCCGAATGTTCTCGCGCGCAATGATTCTCGACCCCACGGCAGCCTGCACCGGGACCTCGAACTGCTGACGCGGAATCAATTCCTTGAGCTTGGTGGTCATCTTGTTGCCGTAGGCCGCCGCACCGTCCTTGTGCACGATCGCGCTGAAGGCGTCCACCGCCTCGCCCTGAAGGAGGATGTCGACCTTGACCAGATCAGCCTCCTGCTCGCCGGCCTCCTCGTAGTCCAGGCTGGCGTACCCGCGCGTGCGGGACTTCAACGAGTCGAAGAAGTCGAAGATGATCTCGCCCAACGGCATCGTGTAGCGGAGCTCGACGCGCTCGGGTGAGAGGTAGTCCATGCCGCCGAGCTCGCCGCGGCGTGCCTGGCACAGCTCCATGATGGTGCCGATGAACTCGCTGGGCGCGATCACCGTGGTCTTCACGATCGGCTCGAAGACCGACCGCACCTTGCCCTCCTGCCAGTCCGAGGGGTTGGTGACGACGATCTCGGTTCCGTCGTCCTTGACCACCCGGTAGACGACGTTGGGCGCGGTGGAGATGAGGTCGAGGTCGAACTCGCGCTCGAGACGCTCGCGGGTGATCTCCATGTGCAGCAACCCGAGGAAGCCACAGCGGAAGCCGAACCCCAGCGCCACCGAGGTCTCCGGCTCCCACGTCAGCGCGGCGTCGTTGAGCTGCAGGCGTTCCAGGGCGTCGCGCAGATTGGGATAGTCCGAGCCGTCCACCGGATAGAGACCCGAGTACACCATCGGCCGCGGCTCCCGGTACCCCGTCAGCGCCTCGGTCGCGCCGTTGCGGGCCACGGTGACGGTGTCGCCGACCTTCGACTGCCGGACGTCCTTGACACCGGTGATCAGGTAGCCGACCTCGCCGACGCCGAGACCCTCGGTGGCCTTGGGCTCCGGAGAGACGATGCCCACCTCGAGCAGCTCGTGCGTGGTGCCGGTGGACATCATCTTGATCTTCTCGCGCGGGTTGAGCTTGCCGTCGACCACGCGGACGTAGGTCACCACGCCGCGGTAGATGTCGTAGACGGAGTCGAAGATCATCGCCCGGGCGGGCGCGTCCGGGTCGCCGACCGGCGCCGGCACCAAGCGCACCACCGCGTCGAGCAGCTCTCGGACCCCGACGCCCGTCTTGCCCGAGACTCGCAGCACTTCCTCGGGCTCGCAGCCGATGATGTGGGCGATCTCACCGGCATAGCGGTCGGGGTCGGCGGCGGGCAGGTCGATCTTGTTGAGCACCGGGATGATCGTCAGACCGCGGTCCAGCGCCAGGTACAGGTTGGCCAGCGTTTGCGCCTCGATGCCCTGGGCGGCGTCGACCAGCAGCACCGCACCCTCGCAGGCCTCCAGCGCACGCGACACCTCGTAGGTGAAGTCGACGTGACCGGGCGTGTCGATCAGGTGCAGCACGAACTGCTCGTCGACGCCGTCGGTCGTCACCGTCCACGGCAGGCGCACGTTCTGGGCCTTGATGGTGATGCCGCGCTCGCGCTCGATGTCCATCCGGTCGAGGTACTGCGCGCGCATGTCACGGTCGGCGACCACGCCGGTGATGCCGAGCATCCGGTCGGCCAGCGTCGACTTGCCGTGGTCGATGTGCGCGATGATGCAGAAATTCCGAATCCGAGCCGGCGCGGTGAACGTCTTGTCGGCGAAGCTGCTGATGGGAATCTCCTGGTGGGGCTAGATGGCAGCGGCGCTGCGCTCGTTCAGGATATCGAGCCGCCACCTCATCGACACAATCGCCGCCGAGCGAGACGTCCTATGCTCGACGCCATGGCTCCTCAGTTGAGTCCGTGGCAGCGGATTGTGAAGACCACCGAGAAATTGGTGTTCAGCGAGGCTCCGAAGATCATCCGGCAGTTGCAGAACCCCGAGATGGTGCCGCGCACCCTCGGCCAGGGCATCCGGCTGGGCATCGACGTCGGCCTCAGCGTGATCGCCGCCTCACAGCAGCAACAGCATCCCCGGCAGGCGATCACCGCCGGTCGACCGGTCACCAAGAACAGTGCGCCGACCCATCGCAGGGCCCGCCGGATCGCGTATGCCCCCGATCTGGACGGTCAGGCCGATCCGGGCGAGATCGTGTGGACGTGGGTCGTCTACGAGGAGGACCCCTCCCGCGGCAAGGACCGCCCCGTCCTGGTCGTCGGCCGCGACAGCACGACCCTGCTCGGGCTCATGCTCTCCAGCCAGGAACGGCACGCCGGCGACCGGTCCTGGGTGCACATCGGCAGCGGCAGCTGGGATCACGAGGGCCGCGCGAGCTGGGTGCGGCTGGACCGGGTGCTCGACGTCCCCGAGGAGAGCATCCGACGCGAGGGCGCGATCCTCGAACGGGAGACCTTCGAGATCGTCGCGGCGCGGCTGCGGGCCGACTACTCCTGGCGCTAACGGGCGGCCCGCCACATGGGCCACAACGCCGGGCCGCCAGGCAGCTTGATCTCGCCGGTGACCTCGAAGCCGAAGCGCTGGTAGTACGGAAGGTTGTCCGGATTGCTGGACTCCAGGTAGGCAGGAGCATGCTCCGCATCGACGCGGTCAAGCCGCGACTGCATGAGCACCTGCCCGAAACCCTTGCCGCGCACGGTCGGATCGCTCCCGATGACCGCGAGATACCAGTGTGGTTCTTCGGGGTGCGCCTTCTTCATGGCGTCGTCGGCGATCATCCCCCGCCGCACTGAGCGGCCGAAGGTCAGCAGCATTCCCGGCAGGGCCCGAAATTCCTCGGCAGGCGTGTTCCGCCATTGCCCGGGTGGATCCCACAGCGCGGCTGCTCCGATGCCCCCCGTGCCGTCGAGCACCACTTCCACACCGCCGCGCGAGAGGTGGTGGTGCCGGGTCATCGCCTCGAACAGCTTGTGTAGCCGGCGGCGCCGGACGTCGGCGTCGGGCAGCATCCACGCCATTACGGGATCGTCGAAGAACGCCCGGCCCAGGGTTCGGGACAGGGCGCGGACGTCGGCACGGCTCGCAGGCCTGGCTTGCACGCCGTTCATGGTCTCACCCCTGGGTGATGTAGGCCGCCAAGTGCTCGCGTTCGGCCTGCAACTCCTCCATGCGGGTCTTCACCACGTCGCCGATGCTGACGATGCCGGCCAGCCGCCCGTCGTCGACGACGGGCACGTGCCGCACCCGGTGGGTTGTCATCAGGGCGCTGAGACCGTCCACGGTGTCCTCCGAGGTGCAGGTGACGACGTCACCGGTCATGACGTCGGCGACGCGGCACTCCAGCGCTTCCGCGCCGTGCTCGTGCAGCATCCGCACGACGTCGCGTTCGGACACGATGCCGATCACCGCATCGGCGCCGACGACGACCATCGCGCCCACGTTGCGACCCACCAACCCGCTGATCAGATCGCTGAGCACGGTGTCTGGCGAGGTGGTGAGCACGCCCGCACCCTTGTTCCGCAACACGTCGGCGATACGCACGGACATCCCCTCCCGAGACCCTGCTGTGACGTGGGTCACATCAGGGTAGAACCGATCCCGAGCGGAACACAATGCCCCCGGCGCCGGTTGCCTCCACCGGAGACCTGCGCCACACGACCGAAGGGATGCCCGTGACCGACACCGTGACACTCGGAGACGACCTGACCACCAGCACGATCGGCTTCGGCGCGATGGCCCTGACACCGGTGTACGGCGACGTCGACGACGCCGAATCGCTGAGGACGTTGCACGAGGCCCTCGACCTGGGGGTGACGTTCGTCGACACCGCCAACGTCTACGGCGGCGGGGACAACGAACGGCTGATCGCGGATCTGCTCGCCACCCGGCGCGACGAGGTCACCCTGGCCACCAAGTTCGGCATCGTCGGCATGCCGGCCGCCGGCGCCACCGGCAAGCCGGGCGCCCGGGGTGACGCCGCCTACGTCAGGCAGTGCATCGACGAGAGTCTCGCCCGCCTGCGCACCGACGTCGTGGATCTCTACTACATGCACCGCCGTGACGTGTCGGTGCCGATCGAGGAGACCGTCGGCGCGATGGCCGAGCTGGTCACCGCGGGCAAGGTCCGCCACCTCGGCCTGTCGGAGGTGACCGCCGACGAGCTGCGTGCCGCCGTCGCCGTGCATCCCATCGCCGCGGTGCAGAGCGAATGGTCCATCTGGAGCCGCGACGTCGAGGCCCGCGTCGTCCCCGCCGCCGTCGAGCTCGGGGTGGGCTTCGTCCCCTACTCGCCGTTGGGCCGGGGCTTCTTGACCGGCACCCTTACCTCGTCGGCCGATCTGACCGAGTCCTCGGACTTCCGGCGCAACCTCCCGCGGTTCGCCGCCGACGCGCTGCAGGACAACCTCGCAGTCGTCGACGTGATCCGCGCCGTCGCCGACGAACGCGAGGCGACCCCGGCACAGATCGCCCTGGCGTGGTTGCGCTACCGCGCCGACGAGCTCGGCGTGGCGTCGGTGCCTATCCCCGGCACCCGTCGGGCCGCCCGCGTGAAGGAGAACTTCGACTCCCTCGACGTGGCGCTGAGCGACGACCAGCTTGCGCGCCTGGACGCGGCCGGAGCCGCGGTGTCGGGCCACCGCAACGCCGATCTGACGTGGGTGTCGGCCGGACGGGAGTGACCCGTCAGCCGTCGTCGGTCGGGCCCGTCCCCCGCATCGCGACGGCGACGTCGTCGAAGGCCGCGGCCTGAGCGCGGATTCGGTCCACGACGCTGGGTCTCTTCAGCAGACCGCGAAGGCCGAGGGTGGCGACCTGCTCGCCGATGCGGACGGCCGCCGCCACCCGGTCGTCGGCGTGGGTGGTGAGCCGCACCCGCTTCTGCGCACCCTCGCCGAAGGACAACAACAGCTCGGCGGTCTGCGGCCGGTCGCAGTCGACGAACCTGCCCTCGCCGATACCGGCACCGATGAGGTCGACGACCCACTGGGTGAGCCGTTCGTAGTCCCGCCAGAACTGGTGGAAGTCGGCGCGCTGCTGGTGGGCGATGCGCTCGATTTCGTTGAAGTCGACGGGCGAGAGCGCGAGTTGCATGGCGTCGAAGCGCAGCAACCGGTAGAGCTTCAGCGCTGGCGAGCCCGACCCCGGACCCACCTCCGCGACGAAGTCCAGCGACGCCCGGTTGACGGCGAGGGTCTCCTGCAGCAGCTGCTCCTTGTTGCGGAACCAGTAGTACAGCGAGGACTGCTGCAGGCCTGCGGCGCGGGCCACGTCGCTCATCGTGGTCTGCGCGTAACCCTTCTCCGAGAAGAGCTTCGTCGCCGCGTCGACGATGCCGGCGCGTGGCGCTCGGCGCCGTGGCGTCGACACGGCTAGCTCAGCGGTGCGCGTTCGCGGTGCGCGCGCAGTACGGTCTCCGACGCCGCGGCGACGACGTCGTGCCAGAGCCGTTCTCCGTACTCGGCGGACGCTCGTGAGGGGAACCCGGTGACACCGTTGGACGACACCTGGTCGAGGGTATAGCGAAAGACGGTGCCCTCGGTGCGATCTGGGTCGTCGGCCCCGGCCAGCGCGTCGAGGTCGACGAGGTCGGGACGCACCGCGAGCATCAACGAGGTCTCGGCGGCGTTGGCGTGCCAGTCCACGGCGTCGGCGGTGGCCTGCGCGGCGATCTCGGGTGTCAGCTCCCACCACTGCATGACCCCGATGCGCCCGTCGGGGAATTCGCGCCGAAACTCGTCGCAGGCGATCCACAACGGCGCCGCGTTGCCGACGTGCCCGTTGACGAACAGCAGCCGGGTGACCCCGGAGGCCACGCACGCCCGCGCGACGCGAAGTGCCGCGGCCGCGGTCTCCATGCCGCTCGCGGCGACGGTGCCCGCCATCGCCGTCCCGTGAAAGAAGCTGGCGCCGAACGGCGTCGGAGGGAGGACGACGCCGACGTCCCCGGCGGCGGCGTCGGCCAGGGCGGTCGCGATGATCGTGTCGGTTCCGACGGGCAGGTGGGGGCCGTGTTGCTCGGTGGCTCCGACGGGAATCAGCCCGACGCAGTCGGGATCGGCGGCGACCCGCTCCGCGAGCTCGGTCGAGGTCATCTCCTCCCAGCGGTGACTCACCCGATCACCAGAACCTGAGGTAGCGGTCGGTCTCCCACGACGACACGTGGGCGTTGTAGGAGTTCCATTCGGCCCGCTTCTCGGTCACGAACGCGGTGAACATGGCGTCGCCGAACACCTTTCGCACCAGCGGATCGGCCTCCAGCGCGTCGACGGCCTCACCGAGGGAACGCGGCAGCCAACCGATGCCTCGTTCGGCGAGGTCTCGTTCGGAGGCGTCGTAGAGGTTGTCTCGGTTGGGGTCACCGGGATCGAGTCCCTCGCGGATGCCCTCCAGTCCCGCGGCGAGTACCAGCGCGGCGCCGAGGTAGGGGTTGCTCGCGCTGTCGGCGGCGCGGCATTCGACCCGGCCGCCGCCCCGGGGGATGCGCAGCATGTTGGTCCGGTTGTTGTCGCCGTAGCAGGCGAAGATCGGCGCCCAGGTGAGCCCGGACATGCTGCCCTGCTTGACCAGTCGCTTGTAGCTGTTCACCGTCGGCGCGATCACCGCACAGATCGCCGACGCATGCCGCAGCACGCCCGCGGTGAACTGATAGCCCAGGGTCGACAGGCCGCATCCGCGCGGGTCGTCGTCGGAGGCGAACAGGTTGAGCCCCGAGGAGTCCGCGAGGGACATGTTGTAGTGCGCACCGCTACCGGTGCGATCGGCGAACGGCTTGGGCATCCAGGAGGCGAACAGCCCGTGCTTGCGGGCGATCTCGCCGACCATCATGCGGAAGAACACCAGCCGGTCGGCCATCGCGACGGCGTCGGTGTAGGTGAAGTCGGTCTCGAATTGGCCGTTGCCGTCCTCGTGGTCGAAGGAGTAGACGTCCCACCCCAGTTCGTTCATGGCCGAGACGATCTCGTCGACCACGCCGTAGTTGTGCAGCATCGTGCGCAGGTCGTAGCACGGCTTGTCCAGGTCGTCGTCGAGGCTGGCCGGCTGCGGGACGCCCACGCGGTCGTCGGTGAGCAGGAAGAACTCCGTCTCGATGCCGAGGTTGAAGGTGTAACCCAGGCCTGCGGCGTCGGCGGTGACGCGCTTGAGGATCTGCCGACTGCACGCCTCGAACGGGGTGTCCCCGATCCAGAGATCGCCGGGAAACCAGGCGATCTCGCGGTTGAACGGCGCGATGATGGCGGCGTCCAGATCGGGGTGCGGGGCGACCTCGTCGTCGTTGACGTCCTGCGGCACTCCGTCGAGGGCAGCGCCGGTGAACATCTCGGATCCTCGCGACGCCTGCTCGAGATGGCCAAGTGGCACCATCTTCGCCTTGGGCTTGCCGTGGACGTCGACGAAGCTGATGGCGGCGTACTTCACGCCGGCCGCGGTGAGCCGCTCGGCGACCTCGGCGGTCCGTCCGGTGAGCGTGGTGACGATGATTCCTCCTCGATTCGATGGTGCAGACGACGCTAGGCACGCTCTGTTGCCGGGCTGTTTCGTCGCCGTAAATGACGTATGGAGACTCATGGCACGTCACTGGCGACCAAGTGCCAGTTCAGACGACTCGTGACCGTCAAGATTCAATAGGTCATCGAAAACGGGCTGACCACCCTAGGGTGCGATAGTCCCGCGAGACTGATCTTGACCGGGTAGACATGACGTCATGATCGACGTCATCCTGCTGGGCACGGGAAGCCCGATGGTCGACCCGCACCGCGCCGGCCCGGCGACGCTGGTGCAGGCCGGGGGCCAGACGTTCCTGGTGGACTGTGGCCGAGGAGTCTTGATGCGCGCCGCGGCGATGGGCGTCGGCGCGGCGAACGTCTCGGCGCTGCTGCTGACCCATCTGCACAGCGACCACATCACCGACCTCTCCGACGTCATCACGACGCGGTGGATCTCCACCTTCACCCGCACTCCCCTGCCGGTGTACGGGCCGCCGGGCACGGCCGCCGTCGTCGAGGCCGTCCTCGCCTCACTCGCGCCGGACATCGGCTACCGCGTCGGCCACCACGCCGACATCACCGAGCCGCCGACGGTCGAGGTCCACGAGGTGACCGAGGGCACCATCTGGGACGTCGACGGGGTGACCGTGACGGTGGGGCTGACCGATCATCGTCCGGTCGAGCCGACCATCGGCTTCCGGGTCGAATTCTCCGGCGCCGCGGTGGTCGTGGCCGGTGACTCGGTACCGTGTGCCAGCCTGGACACCCTCAGCGCCGGCGCGGATGCGTTGGTGCACACGGCGATTCGCAAGGACCTGGTGGAGTTGGTGCCGAACCAGCGGCTGCGGGACATCCTCGACTACCACTCATCGGTGGAGCAGGCCGCCGACACCGCGGCGCGAGCCGGGGTCGGCACGCTGATCCTCACGCACTACGTGCCTGCGCTGACCGTCGGCCAAGAGGACGAGTGGCGCGCGCGGGCGGCCACGGTCTTCGGCGGCAGGGTCGAACTCGGTGACGACCTGCTGCGCGTCGAGGTGCGCCCTACGCCAGCCGGGTGATCTCGACGACGACGTCGAGGTCGGTCGACCCCTCGCCGGAGTAGATGCCCTTGAGCGGGGACACGTCGTGATAGTCGCGGCCCACCCCGACGCTGATGTACTGCTCGGTGATCTCCTTGTCGTTGGTGGGGTCGTAGTGCCACCACCCACCCGTCCACGCCTGAATCCAGGCGTGACTCTGACCGTCGATCGTGTCGCCCACCTTCGCCTCGGCGTTGGGGTGCAGATACCCCGAGACGTACCGCGCGGGAATTCCCATGCTACGCAATAGGATCAGGGTCAGATGCGCGAAGTCCTGGCAGACGCCCTTGCCCTCGCGCAACGCGTCGAGGCCCGAGGAGTGCACGCCCGTGGTGCCCGGCACGTAGTCCAACTCGGCGTGCACCCATTGCGCGGCCTCGATCACCGCCTGCTGCGGATCGTGATACTTCGCGATGCGCTCGCCGACGCGGGTCAGGCGCCGGCTCACCGGGGTGTACTCCGAGGCGGAGAGGTACTCGTCGAACTTGTCCTTGACGGCCGGTGACTCCAGGTCCTCCCACGTGAGGTGTTCCTCCGGCACCTCGCCCTTGTCGGTCTCGACGACCGAGGACGCCGTCACCTCCAGCTCGGCATGCGGCGCGTGCAGGTCGAACGCCGTGACGGCCGTGCCCCAGTAGTCGACGTAGCGGTAGGACCGGGTCGCGGGGACCGTCTCGATGCGGTTGAGGACGACGTTCTGCCGGGAGTCCGACCGCGGGGTCAGCCGGGCCTCGTTGAACGACGCGGTGACCGGAGACTTGTAGGCGTAACCGGTTGCGTGGATCACTCGCATGCGCCACATTATTTTCTCCTCTTCACGCAAGCGCTCATCGACTCAGACCTCGCCCTCTTCGATGACCAGCGATCCGTTGCGACCCGCGTCGGTCCAGGCGACCCACGGTGCCGAGTAGAAGTACTCCTGCGCCAACGCTTCTCCGACCTCGGCGCAGGTGATCTGCAGGGCGCCGAGCCGTTCGTCGAGGGATTCCAACAGCACCCCGGACCGCAGGAACTCCAGCTCGCTGCGGGCGCGCCCCAACAATCGCTGCGCCTCGGCGGTAGCCCCGACGCGGTTGAGCCTGCGGTGGTGTAGTTCGTCGAGGCTGTGCTCGGCCAGCCGCAGCGAGTACATCACCGACCGTGGGAACAGCCGGTCGAGCATCATGAACTCGACCACGCGCCCGGCGTCGAGGACACCGCGGTAGGTCCGCAGGTAGGTGTCGTGGGCACCGGCCGACCGCAGCACCGTCACCCAGGCCGGCGAGGAGGCGCTGTCACCGACGCGCGACAGCAGCAGCCGCACGATCATGTCGACCCGCTCGATGGCCCGGCCCAGCACCATGAACCGGTAGCCGTCGTCGCGCGAGAGCGTCGAGTCGGCCAGCCCGGCGAACTGCGCGGCCCGGCCCTCGATGTAGGACAGGAATTCGTGCGGCCCGAGGCGTCGGGCGGCACGTTCGCGTTCCGGCAGGGCGTTGTAGGTCGTGTTGAGGCACTCCCAGATCTCGGTCGAGGTGACTTCCCGTGCACCGCGGGCATTTTCGCGGGCCGCCGAGATCGAGTCGACGATCGAGCAGCCACCCGGGGTGTCGCGGCTGAACGCGACCAGGTCGGTCAACGACCACAGGTCGAGTTCGGTCTTGGGCGGGGTGATG
>Ga0209051_1002460_pt1 | contig 13251 bp, 11 predicted proteins | sample AraplaCvi_mMS_r2_2_FD_184286 | JGI IMG/M metagenome (GOLD analysis project Ga0209051, IMG submission 184286) | Arabidopsis root microbial communities from North Carolina, USA - plate scrape MF_Cvi_mMS_r2 (SPAdes) (version 2) | ecosystem: Host-associated > Plants > Roots > Endosphere | place...
CCGAAACCGATTGCCACCCACCGGCTCTACGCAGGACGCCGGCGTCGACGAGCAGGAACTGGCCGTTGGCAGCCGCCATCGACGGTCGCGCCGACCGCTCGGCGATCCGCAGCGGCAGCGTCGTGGACCACGACCACGCCAGCAGAGGTTGGACGAGCCGCCCCAACAACCCCGCGGCGACCTGTCTCGGCCACGGACAGAGCAGGTCGAGGGGCTGCGGCCCGCGCAGAATCGCCACCGCCGCGGCGACGGCTCGCGGTGCGAGGATCACGTCGGCGTCGACGTAGACGAGGGTCTCGCCGCGGGCCGCGGTGGCAAGCTGGTCGCACGCGTGCGGTTTGCCGAGTGCACCAGCCGTCGGTGCGGTTCCGGTGATGATGCGCACCCGGGGGTCGGATCCGGCGGCGGCGCGGACCACGTCGGCGGTGCCGTCGGTGGAGCCGTCGTCGAGCACCAGGATCTCGGCGTCGTCCAGATCGCGCTGGGCGAGCAGGGATTCGATCGTCGGCGTGATCCGGTGGGCTTCGTCGCGGGCCGGAACGAGCAGCGACACCGCCGCCCTCACCGGGGGTGGGTCAACGGGTGGTCGGCGCAGCAGCCGCAGGTTGAGGAATTGGTGGATCGTGCCGAGGCAGGCGAGCGCCGATCCCACCGCGACGAGCGCGGGTGGGGGTTTGATCAGGCCTGCGTGGGGCACCTACGAACTCTACGGAGTCGCGTCCGGCCACACCGCCGGTGGGCACGGGTAGCCTCGGCGTTTCCGACTCGTGACGGTGGAGGTGCTGCGCGTGGCCTTGGCCGAGCTTCGAGCGCCCGTGCGCACGCACTACGCGGTGTGGGCGTTGGTCGCGGCCGCCGTCGGCATTCAAATCTTGTATCCCCTGATGCCGGAGTCGTGGCGCACCCCGGTCACCATCGCCAGCGTCGTCGTCTTCTTCCTGGCGTCGGTGGCGGACGCGTACCGCGTGCTCGGCGCGGTGAGTGCGGCCGTGCTCGTCGCCGTCGCAGGCGGTGGCGGCCTGGTCGCCGAGTCGATTGGCGTGGCGACGGGGTGGCCGTTCGGGCAGTACGCCTACACCGGAACCCTCGGTCCCGAGGTGCTCGGCGTGCCGGTGGTGGTGCCGATGGCGTGGGTGATGATGGCGTGGCCCGCCCTGGTGGTCGCCAGAACCCTGGCCCGCGGGGCGGTGGCCGTCACCGCGGTCGGTGCGGTCGCGCTGACCACGTGGGACGTGTTCCTCGATCCGCAGATGGTGGACGCGGGCCACTGGCGGTGGTTCAACCCGGAGCCCGGTCTGCCGCTGATACCGGGTATCCCGTTGACCAATTACCTGGGCTGGCTGGTGGTGTCGGCCGTGGTGCTGGCGACGCTGAACGCCTCGCTTCGCCGCATCGACCGGCCGTCTGCGCCAGCGGCGACGCTGTATCTGTGGGTCTACTTCTCCTCGGTGCTGGCGCATGCGGTGTTCTTCGGCTTGCCTGGCTCGGCGGTCACCGGCGGCGTTCTGATGGGCGCCGTCGCGATTCCGTTCGCCATCTCGCTGGTACGCAGGCGTGGCGGTCGGGGTCAGACCCGAGTCATCTCGTCGATGCCCGCCGCGCGGCCGAACAAGTAGCCCTGGGCGAGGCGGCAGCCCGCCGCGAACACGGTGTCGGCTTGCGCCTCGTCTTCGATCCCCTCCGCGATCACGTCGAGGCCGAGTGCCGAGCACAGGCCGATCACCGAGCGGTACAGCGCCAGCGCCCGATGACGTTCGTCCCCGGCGGCCAAGCTGCGGTCGAGCTTGACGACGTCCACCGGCAGGGCATGCAGGTAGCTCAGGGAGTTGTACCCGGCTCCGAAGTCGTCGAGTGCCACGTGGACGCCGAGCGCGCCGAGTCGCTCGATGGCCGCGGCCCCTTCGTTTAGATCCACGATCGGGACGGTCTCGGTGATCTCGAGGACGAGTCGGCCAGGGTCGACGTCGTGTCGGTCGAGGGTCCGCATCACCTGCTGTTCGAAACCCCGATTGCCCAGCCGCGCGGCGCCCACGTTGACGTGGATGACCAGCGGCAATTTCGCCTGCTGGATTTCGCGACACGCGAGGTCGAGCACCATGGCGTCGAGAGCGCCGCCAAGGCCGGCGCCTTCGGCGACGGCGACGAAGGTGGACGGTGGTATCTGCATGCCGTTCGGTGCGGACCATCTGGCCAAGGCTTCGACCGCCACCGGTGTGCGGTCGGGCAACCGGACCACGGGCTGGTAGGCGAGGCTGAAGCCCGTCGGCACCCCGCCGTCGGCCTTGCGCAGAGCACCCGGAAAGTCGACCACCACGCCCGAGGCCGGGCGGTACACCACCGCGGTGTTCTTGCCGAGCCGTTTGCCCGCGTACATCGAGATGTCGGCTTGTCGCATCAAGTCGTCGGCCGTCGGCGCGGCGTCGTCGGACTCGTGTTGCACCAGCCCCATGCTGGCCCGCACGCGCACCGACGACCCGTGCACGGCGAACGGGTCCCGAAGCGCCACCCTGAGACGGTCGGCGACCACCTCCGGCGGGTCGTCGTCGTTCTCGACCAGGACCGCGAACTCGTCCCCACCGATCCGGGCCAGCGTGTCGGACGTGCCGACGCATCGGAGGAGGCGCTCGCCGACGGCGCGCAGCAGTTCGTCTCCCGCCGCGTGGCCGTACTGATCGTTCACCTCCTTGAAGTCGTCGACGTCGACGAAGATCAGCACGAACCGCCCGTCGCGCATCGCGGCTTCGAGTCGCTGTCCGAACAGCAACCGGTTGGGCAACCCGGTCAGCACGTCGTGGTTCACCTGGTGGGCGAGGCGGCGTTGCGCCTCGTACAGCCGAGTGGTCAACTGGCGCGCGATGAGCACGGCCACGATCTGTCGTACGGTGACCAGCACCACCATCGCCAGGCAGAGCCAGACGACGACCGTGGGCAGACTCATCCCGATCAGCAGGTGTGACGCGCACAGGAAGAGGACGGTCAGGAAGCCGAGATAGGGCCACACCAGCTGCGCCCAATCCATGGCCGCTTCGTCGAGGCCGTCGCCGCGTGGCTTCGAGTCGAGCACCGAGAAGGCGATCATCAACGGGCCGAGGATGTTTCCCGCCCCACCCCAGACGTCGGGGTCCTGCACGCCGACGCTCCACAGGTAGGCGATCAGCCGGTCCGATCCGGCGATCAGCACGATGCCACCGGCGAGCGCCAGATAGTTCTGCCGGTGCAGGCGGTCGCGCCGGTAGCCCGTGGCCACCAGAACTGCCAGCACCACGACGACCAGTTCGAGCACCGAATAGGCGGCCACCACGGCGCCGTCATAGGACCGGGGCAGGGCGTCGGTGGTCGTGGCCCCCAGCCCGCCAAGGAAGACCAGGATCGAGAACGCCGCCGCGGCGACGAGACCGTCCAGCACGGCGATGGCCACGGCACCGGGCGGTGATCCGCCTCGCCGCCCGCGTGGCCAGCCGCCGCTGTGCACCAGCAGGACCATCGCGACGAAGGACAGGACGGGCGGCCCGAAGTAGGCGATCACGGCGGGCAGCGGCGCAGCCTCGCCCTCCTGGCCGTCGCTCAGCCACCAGAATGCGTCGCCCAGTAACCATGTCGTCATCGCGGCGATGACCAGCAGCCGCCAGGCCCGGTCGATTCCGTGGGTCCGGCGGGCCGTGGTCACTGCGCACACCATCGCGCCGACGCCGACCACCGACTGCAGACCGAGGGCCACGAGGCGGGCCACGTCGCCGTCGTAGGGCGCCAGCGCGTTCAGCGCCGTCAGGGCGGCGACGACGCCGAGAATGCCGAGACGCAGACGGCCCCCTGAGATCGACACGAAACCCCCGCTTCGTCATGCGCCGACGATGGCCCATCTTGGCACGGTGCGACGCCAAGCGATCCGACACTGAGCATTGCGTATGCCTTATCGTGACCTTAGATATTCCTTAAATTCCTTAAATTCGGTGTAGCGTCGTCCCGGACGCTCGGCGATCATCCCGACGGAAGGAACCCGCACGTGCACGTACCCGAACGAATCGTCTTGGTGACGGGCGCCTCACGGGGCATCGGCGCGGAGGTCGCGGTGCAGCTCGCCGACCCGAACACCCACGTCATCGTCAACTATCGCGAGAAGGCGAAGCGCGCCGAGGACATCGCCGAGGCCGTCCGCGACGCGGGGGGCCACGCCTCGACGCTGCGCGCCGACATCTCCGACGAGGCCGACGCCACGGCCATGATGGAGTCCATCGAAACCCGGTTCGGGCGCTTGGACGCCCTCGTCCTCAACGCCTCCGGTGGACTGGAGATGGGCGCCGACCCCGGTTACGCCATGCGCCTCAACCGCGACGCACAGCGGCGCCTTGCCCAGCTGGCCGTGCCGATGATGCCGGTCGACGGGCGCATCGTCTTCGTCACCAGCCACCAGGCCCACTTCTTCCCCAACAAGGCGGTCCCGAAGGGTTACTCCGCGGTGGCCGCGAGCAAGCGCGCCGGCGAAACCGCGCTCTATGCCATGCGTGCGGTGTTCAGCCGGGCCGGCGTTCGCCTCACCGTGGTCTCCGGGGACATGATCGACGGGACCATCATCGTTCGGCTGTTGCAGCGCCGCGACCCCGACGCCGTCAAGGCACGCCGCATCCACGGAACACTGCCGACGGTGACCGAGTTCTCCGGGGCGATCGTCAGCTCCGTCACCATGCCGAGCCCTCCCGGCATCGTGTACGTCGGCGGGGCCGACTACCTGATGACCGCCTGAGCCGAGCCGGGGTCAGTTCGAGGGCTCGCCGACCGCACGCGCGAGAATCGTGCCGAAGTCGCGATGCCGGTCGTAGTCCTCCAGCCACCCGCGCAGCTGCCCGACCATGTCCTCGGGCAGCGAAAGGCGTTCGCGTACCACGACTTCGAGCACGCATCGGAACACCGGCGGGTAGTCTTCGACCCCGAGCGCGATGAACGCGGTGTTGCGCTCGGAGTCGGTGAGGTGCTCACGGACGTGATCGATGAGGTCCCAAGCAAGAGTGGATTCTCGAGGTCGTTCGGTGGCCTTCACTTCAGTACCTTCGCAGCGTGCACGGGCGTCGGCGCTGGCGTCCTGCGGCTGCTGACTAAACCGCACGAGGAGGGGCGCATTGGACGGTTTCACCGTATCCCGAATCGGTCGACGCCGCAGTCCGGGAAGAACGGTCTTGGTCACACCCGCCCACCGCGTGTACGCACCGCATTCCTGGGTATGAGAGCACGGTGTCCTCACCGCCGCCCCCTTCCCAATCCGTCGACGATCCCGGCCGGTCGGCCATACCGGAGGACCTCCGCCAGATCGCCGCGGCGCACGGCGTCGCGACGTCCTATCGGAACGAACGCCGCGTCCCGGTAGAGGTCGACGCCGACGTCGTCGTGAAGGTGCTGTCGTTGCTCGACGTGGACGCGAGCACCGAGACCGCCAGGCGCGCCGAACTGGCCAGACTCGACGAACTCGACCGCGCCGGAATCCTGGCACCCACGGTCGCCGTCCGGTTGACCGGACGCCCCGTGCCGTTCCCAGGGGCGGTCGAGTTGGTCGACGAAGCCGGCTCGCGAATCGACGTGCGGGACGAGCTTCCCGATGATCTCGCGCCGGGCTGGTACCAACTGCGGATGCGCGACGGACAGCAGACCACGTTGGTTGCCGCACCGCCGAAAGTACCTCAGGCACAACCGACGTGGGGTTGGATGCTCCAGCTGTACGCGCTGCGGTCGGCCCAATCGTGGGGCATCGGCGATCTCGGCGACCTGCGGGAGTTCGTGGAGTGGACCGCGCGCGAACACCAGTCCGGCGCGGTGCTGCTCAACCCCCTGCACGCCCCCGGCCCGACACATCCGGTTCAGCCCTCCCCCTACACGCCGTCCAGTCGACGGTTCGCCAATCCGCTCGCGCTGCGAATCGAACACGTCGGCGCCTACCGCAGGGCCGACCCCGACACCCGCGCGGAAGTCGACGCCCTCCGCGTGTCACCCAGCACTCCACGCATCGACCACGACCTGGTGTGGGCGGCGAAACGTTCCGCACTGGAGCTACTTTGGCGATCCGAGGGACGCCCCGACCCGTTCGACGATTCGGCAGCGGCAGTGTCCGACGGATTGCGCGACTGGGCCACCTACTGCGCCTTGGCCGAGCGTCACGGTGGTCGGTGGAGCCGGTGGCCCGAGGAACTGCGCGACGTCACCAGCCCGGCCGTCGCCGCGGCGCGCCACGAGCTGGAACCCAGGATCGCGTTCCACGCGTGGGTGCAACTGCAGTGCGCCGAGCAGCTGGCCGCCGTTCGCACCGCGGCGGCGGAGGCCGGCATGTCGCTGGGCGTGCTGCACGACCTCGCGGTAGGGGTGGACGCGGACGGTGCCGACTCCTGGGCGCTGGCCGACGTACTCGCCGCCGGCGTGAGCGTCGGGGCTCCCCCAGACAACTTCACGCCGCGCGGTCAGGATTGGGGGCTGCCGCCGTGGCGGCCGGATCGCTTGGCCGCCACCGGATATGCCGCGCTTCGCGACATGCTCCGGGCGGTCCTGGTGCACGCCGACGGGTTGCGCATCGACCACGTCGCCGGGCTGTGGCGACTGTGGTGGGTTCCGCCGGGCGACGGGCCCGATCGCGGCACCTACGTCCACTACGACGCCGAGGTCATGCTCGCGGTGCTGGCGTTGGAGGCCCACCGCGCCGGAGCCATCGTGGTCGGCGAGGACTTGGGCACCGTGGAGCCCGAGGTGACCGAGGCGCTGGCCGCCGATGGGATGCTCGGCTGCGCCGTCTCCTGGTTCACTCGGGACAACGACGCGCCCGGTGAACCGCTTCTCGCGCCGGGTGATTGGCCGACGCGGGCCGCGGCCAGCATCTCCACCCACGACCTGCCGACGGCCGCGGGCTTCCTACGTGGCGAACACGTCCGCGCCCGCGCCGACCTCGGTCTGCTCGACGACGTGGAGGCGGAGCAGGCCAACGCCGACGCCGAGCGGGCCGAGTGGGTGGCGCTGCTCCGTGCGGAGGGATTGCTACCGCCCGCCGACGCGGACGCCGAGCCCGACGAGGCGTCGACGATCGTTGCGCTGCATCGGTTCTTGGCGTCGACCTCGAGTCAGCTGAAGCTGATCTCTCCCTACGACGTCGTCGCAGAGCCGCGGCAGCCCAACTTGCCGGGAACGGTCGACGAGTATCCGAACTGGCGGTTGCCGTTCCCCATGACGTTGGAGCAGTTGCGTGCCGACCCCAGGGTCGCCGAGGTGACGTCGGCATTCCGAGATGCGGCGTCTCGCGTCACGCAGCCATGACGGTGACGCGTTCCCACAGGCGGTGACCCACCACCGCGGTGCCCAGTGTGGCGATCGCCGCGGCGTACACCGGAACGCAGATGTGAAGCTTCATCATCAGGCCACCGATCAGCGCTCCGGCGAAGATGGCCATGACGGCCCACAACCGGCGGTGGGTGAACCATGCGAGGCCACCGGCGAACAGCGTCTCGCTGGCGTACGAGGTGATGGTGGAGGTCACCACCACCGTCGTCATGTCGGTCACCGCGAGAAAGCGGGCGACGGACGCCTGAGCTCCCATCGCCACGGCGATCGTCGCCGCTGCGATGATGCCGCCCAGCGACTGTCCCTCGACGGGCATCAGCAGGAGGGCCGTGGCGACGGCTGCGAGCAACGCGGCGTTCGTGCCAAGCGTCGCAGTGACGGCTGGGCCCCAACCACGTTCGCCTCGCTGGACGAGCCGTCCCGCAACCGCCGCACCCACGACGTATCCGAACAGCGCGATCAACGGACCCGCCACCGGCAGATCGTCCTCGGCGGCGATGCCCATGCCGAGGATGACGACGTTGCCCGTCATGTTGCCGGTGAACACCCGGTCCAACCCCAGGTATCCGACGGCGTCGAGGGCACCGGTCACGACGGTCAACGTCATCATCGACCACAGGTGCAGATGACGCTGCACCAGCGAGTTCGGCTGCACTTACGCCCTCCGGTGGTGCCGGGAGTATTGCACCACGACGGCCGAGCCGTCGGCGCGTGGGTCTGCGGCCGCGGTCAGCTGTCCGCCCGCGCCGACCTGCACCACGTTGGCCTGGCCGAGCAACTCCGAATGCACTGGCAGGACCACGGTCTCGAAGGTCGACTCGTCCAGGGACGCCAGCGCGGCGGGGTCGGCGTCGGCCTCGGCGACGACGGAGTCGTCCGTGCAGCCCATGGCCTGCTGGCCGACGACCACGCGTGGCGCTGCCACGGCATCGGCGGCAGACTCTCCGTCGAGCATGCGGAGTAGCACCTGGGTGAGGATCTGCGGCTGACCCTGGCCGCCCATCGTCGAAAGGACGTGGCTGAGTTCGCCGCCGCGGGTGACGATCACCGGCATCAGGGTGTGCAGGGGGCGCTTCCGCGGGGCCAAGACGTTCGGCGACTCGGCATCCAACGAGAAGCTGGTGCCGCGGTCGTGGAACAGGATGCCGGTGTCGGGGTCGACGAGCCCCGATCCGAAGGCGTGATACACGCTCTGGATCAGCGACACGGCCCATCCGTCCGAGTCGGCGGTCGCGATGCCGACCGTGTCTCCGCGAGGCACCGACCGTGCGACGACGGCGTCACCGACCGGGGTGGCCGCCCGAATGTCGTCGTACACCAGGGCCTTGGTGTCCACCTCGGCGAGACGTGGGTCGGCCAGGTATTCCGACCGCAGGCGATTGGCGTGGTGGAACACTCGCATCAACGTGCCGATGTCGGCGCCGAGGGGCGCCGCGGTCTGAAACTCGTCGACGGCCGTCAGCGCGCGAAGCATGATGAACCCGTGTGTGTTCGGCGGGCTCGTCGACACCGTCAGGCCGCGGAACTCGACCGATTCGGGGGCCGTGATCTCGGGCTGGAAGTCGGCGAAGTCGTGTGCGTCGAGGACGGAACCGTGCGAGCGCAGATACTTCACCGAGCTCGCGGCGAGGTCGCCACGGTAGAACTCGTCGGGTCCGCCGTCGGCCAACGCGGCGAAGGTCGCAGCGAGGGCGGGTTGCCGAAATTCGTCACCGGTCTGCAGCAGGCGTCCGCCCGGCCGGAACACGCGGTCGAAGTCGGCCGACCCGTGCAGATCGGCGTTCTCGGGGTCGGCCAAGTGCGAGCCGAGCGACGGGGCGACGGGAACCCCCGCCTCGGCGGCCCGCTGGGCCGGCCGTAGCAGGCGCGCCCACGAAAGTCGACCTGCCATGGCGTGCAACGCTTCCCACCCGCGGACGCCACCAGGAACGCTGACGGCGTCGGCGCCCCGAGCCGGCAGCTCCGAGCCGTGCGCGGCGCGCATCGCGTCGACGTCGACTGCCGAGCCGGACCAACCAGAGGCGTTGACGCAGGTGACCTCGCCGTCGGGGCTGCGCACCAACGCGATGAGGTCGCCGCCGAGGGCGACGTTGTGCGGGTAGACCACGGTCAGGACGGCCGCCGCGGCGATGGCTGCGTCGATCGCGCTGCCCCCGTCGCGAAACACGTCAGTCGCCGCGTCGGTCGCCAGGGTGTGCGGGGTGGCCACGGCGCCGGTGAACGACGCCCCCTCGGAAGCAGCGGGCACGGCAGACGTCCTCTCGGGAGATGCGTTGGGGTGGTCGAGAAAGGGGTCGATCAGTGAATCGTCGAAAGGAACGTCTTGGTGCGCTCGTTCTTCGGGTTGGCGAAGAGCTCCTCTGGCGGGGCGTCTTCGATGATGCGGCCGGCGTCCATCACGATGATGCGGTCGGCGACCTCGCGGGCAAACCGCATCTCGTGAGTCACGGCCACCATGGTCATGTCGTCACGCGCGAGTTCGCGCATCACCTCGAGCACCTCGCCCACCATCTCGACGTCCAGCGCGCTGGTGGGTTCGTCGAACAGCATCACCTTCGGGCGCATGGCGAGTGCCCGCGCGATCGCGACGCGCTGTTGTTGCCCGCCGGAGAGCTGGCTTGGACGCGATTCTGCCTTGTCCCCCAACCCAACTCGTTCGAGGAGCGCGACGGCGTTCTTCCGCGCCTCGTCCTTCGACTGGCCTAGCACCCGAACCGGGGCGTTCCACACGTTCTCCAGCGCCGTCATGTGCGGAAACAGGTTGAAGTGCTGGAAGACGAAACCGATCTCGCGCCGCCTGCGGGCGAGCTCGGTGGTGCCGATCTTCTTGCCGTGCGCGCCGTGGGCGATGGACACGCCCCCGACGAGCACCTCCCCGCTGGACAGTTCTTCGAGGTGGTTGATCGAGCGCAGCAGCGTGGTCTTTCCCGCTCCCGACGGCCCGATCAGCACCACGACCTGGCCGCGCTCGACGTCGAGGTTGACCTCGTTGAGGACCCGCTTTCCGCCCAGCACGCAGCAGGCGTCGCGCACCGACACGATCGGTTCGGTGGTGACAGTCATCGAGCCCCCTCTTCCTGCAGAGTTGCGCTGGCCGCCGCGCGCCGGGCGCCGAGCAGCCGAGACGTGATGGGTACGCGTTGTTCGATGCCGAGCTGCCGGGCCAGCCTGTTCTCGATCCAGGCCTGGATGAAGGTCCAGATCGTGGTCAGGGCCAGGTAGTAGATCGCCGCGACGATGAAGATCTCGAACGTGTGAAACGTCGCCGAGCTGATCGACTGGGTGACAAGGAACATCTCGCTGACGCCGATCACCGACAACACCGACGTGGTCTTCATCATGCCGTTGAACGAGTTGCCCAGCGGCGGGACCATGACGCGCAGTGACTGCGGCACGATGATCCAGCGCATCAATCTGCCAGGTGTCATGCCCAGTGACGCGGCGGCTTCGAACTGACCCTTCGGCACGGAATCCAAACCGGCCCTGATGATTTCGGCGATGTAGGCGCTCTCGTTGACCATCAGTCCGATGATGGCGGCCTGGACGGCGGCCTTCACCGACAACCCAAGCAGCGAGGCGTCGTTGAACTGGTAGATGCCGACCGCCGCGAAGCCGGTGTAGATGATGACGAGTTGCACGAGCAGGGGCGTGCCGCGGATGACCCAGATGTAGACGCTGGCGCACCCGCGCACCACGGCGTACTGCGAGCGCCGCATCAGCGCGACTACCAGGCCGAGGAGGATCGCCAGAATCATTGCCACCAGGGAGATCCCGATGGTCAGGCCGAGCCCCTTGAGGAACGCGTCACTAGGGGCGAACAGCGACTTCCAGAAGAATTGCCAGTCGAATTGCATGGGCTACTTCTGAATGCTCAGGTCGGACATGCCCCACTCGCCGAGAATCTTGGCGTAGGTGCCGTTGCTCTCGAGCGTCGACAGGGCGGTGGCGATGGCGTCGTGAAGTTGCGTGTCGTCCTTGCGGGTGGCGGCGCCGATGTCGATGGTGCCGAACGGTTGTCCGACGGTCTTGATCTTGGCGCCGGTCTTCGTCTCGTAGTAGCCCAGCGTCTCGGCGGTGTCCATGAAGGCGTCGACCTGGCCGTTCTGCAGCTGTTGCAGTGACACGTCAGCCTGGTTGCTCCGGTTCACGTCGACCGGGGGTTTGCCTGCGGCAGTGCACTTCTCGGATTGCTCCATGGCAAGTGACTCGGCAGTCGTGGCCACGGCGACCATGACCTTCTTGCCGCACAGGCTGTCGTCGAGACCCGTGACCGCGGCGGGCTTGTCCTCCGACACGGCGATGCCGGTGCCCGACTTGACGTACGGGACGAAGTCGACGACCTTTTCACGCTCGGGCTTGATGTAGAGCTGCGCCATGATGACGTCGCACTGCTTGGCCTGCAGCGTGGGAATGACCGTGGCGAACGACGACTGCACGAAGTCGGACTTGAGGCCCATCTCGGCGGCCAGCGCCTTGCCGAGGTCGACTTCGCTGCCGACGAGTTCGCCCGATTCGTCGTGGTAGACGTTGGGCGGCGTGCCGTCGTTGGGCGCGCAGATCTTCAACGTGCCTGCCTGCAAGATCGCCGGGGGTGCCACCTTGGCGGGGCCACTGGGCTCCGGCGCGGCGGTGTCCGACGACGAACAGGCGACGAGCGGCAGGGCCGCTGCCGCGAGTACGGCAAAGAGCGCTTTCTTCAAGATTCCTCCCAGGGTCGGCGCCGCAGGGTGACGTCGATCACCCGGTGGCCTATCGAACGATAGGCCACAAATGGCCGATGCGCGACCTTCGCGTAAATCTTTTACACGGCCGTCACGAGGGGCGCCGCGACGACGTCAGCGTGCGGTCGGCACTTCGAGGTCGCGCAGACGCGTGCGCGTGACCTCTTGGATCGCCGCCAAGCGGGACTGGTCGACGAGGAGCGACCGGACGACGAAGTCAGCCGCCTGAAGTGGGCGCTCCTCACGCATGCGCCCCGACGGGCCACCCTGTTCACGCAGGGTCTCGAACAACACGCCGTTGGTCGCCCGCAGCACGAAACTGGGTTCGAACGCCACGAACTCGCCGGCCTCGCAACCGTTGGCAACCACGAGTTCGATCTGATCGTGGAACATTGCGATGCCCTCCCGCTCGTCGGAGAACTCGTCGAGGGCAAGTACGGCGTCCTGATACAGCCCGCGCGCGTCGAACGGCTGCACCAGGATTTCCCGCACATCGCAGGCAATGCTGAGGTGCAGCTTCTCGGCCCAGGTCGTCGGTTCGCTCAGCCGTTGATTCATCCGGTCGATCGTCGGTCCGAGGTCCAGCTCGACGAGCGCGCGGAAGACTTCGTGCTTGGACTGGAAGTGATGGAACAGCGACGGTTGGCGAATCTGCACCGCCTCGGCGATGTCACGCGTCGACGTGCCGAAGTACCCCCGCTGGGCAAACAGGACGGAGGCTTGCAGCAGAATCCGGCCCCTCGTCGAGGTCCAGTCGACCGGCTTCGGCTGCCAACCCTCTCCGTATTTCACCGACCCACTGTGACACACACCCCTGTGCGGCACGTGGCTCGCAGCCGAAAACCGAAGCAGCCTACGGGGTTCGGCTCTCCCCGGCCGCCACCGAACCGGGCGGGTCGTCGATCCCGATCTCGTCGCAGATCGGTGGGATCGGGAACAGCACCCCGCGCGGACTGCAGAACGGGTGCGGCGCAGGCGGCGGAGGTGCCACCACCGGGGGAAGCGGCGCGGCCGGGTGGGGCGGCCCCGACCACGGGTACATCACGTTGGTGGTCACGTCGGCGATGCCCTCGGAATTCCAGTACCAGTCATGGCGCACGTTCCAGTCCCAGCTCAGGACCTGGCTGCCGGGCGGCAGCGGATCCCCGGGGCACCAGTGGGTGCAGGTCATCCCGCCTGGGCAGTTTCCGCCGTTGTAACTGGGCCCGTCAGCCGACGCCGC
>Ga0209051_1002462_pt1 | contig 13246 bp, 14 predicted proteins | sample AraplaCvi_mMS_r2_2_FD_184286 | JGI IMG/M metagenome (GOLD analysis project Ga0209051, IMG submission 184286) | Arabidopsis root microbial communities from North Carolina, USA - plate scrape MF_Cvi_mMS_r2 (SPAdes) (version 2) | ecosystem: Host-associated > Plants > Roots > Endosphere | place...
GCGCGCGCCGGCCGTCGAGCTTGTCGATCACCGCGCGCATCTGCCGGTACTGCGGCTCGGGCGCCGTGATGATCAGCGAGTTGGTCGACGGGTCGGCCTGGATCTGTCCGCCGGTCGACGGCTGGTTGGCATTGTTGAGCGGCGCGTTGGCGGCCGCCGAGCCGCCGCCTTGCCCGCTGAGATTGACCGGCATGGCCTGCGGAACGTTGGCTTGCTGTTGCGGTGCGCCGCCGCCGCCGGCGGCCCCCGGTGCGCCCGGCGTGCCGGGCAGCTGGTTGGCTGCCATGGCGGCGCGCAGCGTGGCCGCCAGCCGCACCGCATCGGCGTTCTTCAGGTAGACCACGTAGATGTTGCCGGCCGCGCCGTTGCTGCTCTCGGCGGGTGCGCGGTCGAGCTTCTCGACCAGCGTGCGCACCAGCGCCGCGCGCGCCGGATTGGCCGCGCGCAGGATCAGCGCGTTGCTGCGCGGGTCGGCCAGCAAGGTGGTGCGGAACGAGGCATCGGCCGTGCCCGGCGCGGCGGCGCCCGGCGTGGCGCCCGAGCCGCTGCCGTCGACCAGCCGGGTGATCAGCGGCAGCATGTCGGTGGCGATCGAATGCTTGAGCGGGATCACCTCGATGTCCGACGCATTGGGCACGTCGAGCGCCGCGATGATGCGCGCCAGCCGGCGCATGTTGTCCGCGTAGTCGGTGATCACGAGCGAGTTGTTGCCCGGGTTCACGTTGATGGTGTTGTTGGGCGGAATGAGCGGGCGCAGCACCGGCAGCAGGCTGTTCGGCGACTCGTAGTTGAGCCTGAAGATCTGCGTGACGATCTGGTTGCCCGCCACCGAGCCGGCGCTGGGCGTGGCGGTATTGACGGTCTGGGTCTGGAGCTTGGCGTCGGCTTCGGGCACCACCTTGTAGAGCCCTTCGGCCTCCACCACCGCAAAGCCCTGCAGGCGCAGCGCGGAAGCGAACTGGTTGAACGCCGCGGCCGGCGCGATGGCCCGGTCGGTCACGAGGTTCATCGTGCCCTTCACGCGCGGGTCGACCACCACGTCGCGGCCGGTGACCACCGCCATGGTGCGGGCCACGGCCTCGATGTCGGCGTTGGCGAAGTTGAGCGTGATGGGCTCGCCCCGGCGCGGCGCATCGCCGGACTGCGCGAACACGGGCGGCGCGGCCTGCAGCAAGGTGGCGGCAACCAGCATCTGCGCTGCGAGTGCAACGACGGCGAGGCGGCTGCCGGGCGAAGTCAGTGGCTTCATCATGATCAACCCAGGGTGATGATCGAACGCGCGTTGTCGCGCCGCCCGATGATGTTCAACAAATTGGAAAGCGCGTCTTCGCGGCCGGCCGCGGCACTGGCTTCGCCATTGAAGCGAAAGGCGGTGCCGTTCCAGCTGCCGCTGCCGTTCAGCTGGAGGCTGCCTTCGCGCGTGCTCAGCAGCAGGCTCGGGCGGCTGCCGCCTTCGAGCGTGAGGCGGTAGCTGCCCATCGGCTTGAGTGTCGACAGGCTGGACGAGACATCGGTGGCGTCGAGCGTGGCCTGGCCCGCGATGCGCAGCACGGGGCCCTCCCACTGCATCGAGAGGCCCCGGGTGGAGAGGTCGAGCGTGCCTTCGAGCCGGAGCGTGTTCCAGGGCGCGCCCAGGCCGGTCAGCAAGGTGGCGGGCCAGCGCGAACTGCCGTCGTCCCACTGCAGCTGCATGCCGCTCGCGCGCGGGCTGGCCTTGAGCTGGAGCGGCCGCGCCGCGCAGCAGGGCAGGTCGAGCACCGCGAACATGCCGCTCCATGCCGGACGCATGCGCCAGTTGAGCGCGCCGGGCAGCGACACCGCTTCGGCGCCGCCGGCACCGCTGGCAAGCACCACGGCCGCGGTGCCGTTCCAGACCGTGCCGCGCGGGTTGACCAGCAGCAGCCGGCCCTGGCTCCAGTTCGAGAGCGCCGCGGCCAGCCAGCGCGCCGGCGCGAACAGCACCAGCGCCAGCAGCGCCCCCAGCACGATGCCGAGCAGGGCCCAGCGCCAGCCGCGGCGCGGCGCCGATTCGGCAAGGGAGGAGCGCGTCACCATGCGGCCGTGCTCAACGGGCTGCGGGCAGCGCCATCACGAGCGTGCCCTCCCAGCGCACCTTCGCGGGCTGCGGGTCCTTGCTGCCGGCGGCCGGCGGCGTGGCGGCCGCGCGGGTCAGGTGGGCCTCGCGCGGCACCGCGTGCGCATTGCCGCGCGCCTGCGCCAGCCACTGGGCCACGGCCTCGGCCGGCGTGGCGCGCATCGTGAGGGTGGCGGCGCCATCGCCGCTGGCCGTCATGAGCTGGGCATTGGTGCCCAGGCTCTCGCGCACCGAGGTTTCGAGGGCGCGCAGCGCGTCGTCCCGGTTCAGCCGCGGCTGCGCCTGCAGCGCCTTGGCGCGGTTCTGCAGCATGGCCATCTGCTGCAGCTGCGCGTCGAGTTGCGCATGTTCGGCCGGCGCTGCGGCCAGCGTGCGCAGCGCGGGTGCGAGCGCAATCCACCACAGCAGCGCGAGCGACACGAGCACGGCCGCGATGGCGACCATGCGCCGCTCGCGCAGTTCGAGGGCGGCCCAGCGGGCCCGGAGCTGTTCGCTGAAGTTCATCGCGCAGCCTCGGCCTGCACCAGAAGCAGATCGCCTTCGGCGCGCACGCTGTAGCCGCGCGGGCCCATCGCGCCCGAAAGCCGCGTGAGCTCGGAAGGCTGCAGGCCCAGCCCGCGCAGGCGCAGCTGGCCGGCGCTGTAGTCGATGGCGCTGGGCGTTTTGCCCGGCGGGAGATGGGGAGCAAGCGCGCCGATCATCGGTTCGAGGTCGCTGCCCGCGACATCGCCCACGGCCTGCTGCAGCGCCGCGACCTCGCGCGCCATCTGCAGCGGCGCATCGACCACGAGTTTCACGGAGGGGAAGGTCTGGGTCAGCATGGTCTTGACGGCCTGGCGCTTGGCCTCGAGTGCATTGCGCTCCTTCCAGGCCCAGGCATTGAGGCCGATCAATTGGGTCAGCAGCAGGGCGGCGATGCCCCAGCGCGCGGCGCGCCACTCGGGCGCATAGCGCAGCGCCTGCACCACCGACGCAAATTTCTTGCCGGCGCGGGCACGCCCCGTCACGGCCAGGTCGAACTGCGCGAGCTCCCAGGGCGAGCGCGCCGCCTGCAGCCAGCGCTGCGGCGCCTGCACGATGGGCACGCGGCGCTCGAGCAGGCGCTCGGCGGCCTGCGCGACGGCGGGCTCGGCGCTGATCACGGCGGTGTCCAGCGGCAGGCCGGCCGCGAGCGCCAGGCCGGCGCCCGCGAGCGGCAGCGAGACCACGCCATCGGCATCGCACACCGTGAGCTGCGGCGCCTCGGCCTCGCCGGTGACCTGCAGCAGCGGCGGGCCGTCCGCGGGCTGCGGCGCGAATTCGGGAACGATGCGCACCACGCGCCGCCCCGCCGACTCCAGCCCCTGCACCAGCGTGCGCAGCCAGATGCGGTTGCAGGCGGCCACCCAGACTGGTGCGCCGGCCTTGGTCTCGGGTTCGAGCGCGAAGTGCAGGGCCTCGGGATCGTCGAGCAGATGCTCTTCGAGCAGGCCGTCGAGCACGGCGCGCAGCTTCGATGCGCTGCTCATGCTGCCCTTGGGCAGCGTCACGCGGTGCCAGGACAGCGCCGCGGCCGGAATGCCGAGCGTGACTTCCGCGCTGGCCGGCAGCAGCGCGAGCAGCGCGCGGCCATGGTTGCGCAGGGCGATGCCGTCGTCGCCAGCCTGGGCCCAGTCGTACTCGCCCGCGGCGTCGGCCGGGGGGAGGGGGGCGATGAGCAGCAGCGGGGTCATTTCGATTTCAGGAGGGCGGGTGATTGTAGGGGTGCACCGATGGTGCCATTGCTACTCTATTTGTAGCGTTTGACGTAGATGCGACGGGCTCTGGACGATGTATTGAAGCAACAAAAATGAGGAAAGGAAGCCGCACTCAGGGTTTAGCCGGAGTGGCTGTGGCAAGGCCGGCGCCGCGGTTGCGCCAGATCGTCTTCACCGTGACGCCGTCGCGCTGCAGCAGCGAACGCTCCTCGACCCAGGTGCGGTCGAGCCGCAGCCGGCCGTAGACCTCGAAGAACTGGGTGCCCACGCTGTGCTGGCCGGCGTTGAACTGCGTGCCGCCGTTCGGGAGCGCTGCATTGGCGTCGGCAATCTGCTTGAAGTAGGAGCGCGTGCGCTTTTCCACCAGCTGGCGCGCGTCGCTGATGCTCAGGGATGGCAGGCTGGCGCTGAGGGCTTCGGCGCTGGCGGTATTGATGTTGAGCGGCGTGCGGATCGGGAGGATCGTCACGTAGGGTTCGAGGGCGGCCGCGGTTGAGGGCGAAAGGCCGAGCCACACCAGCTGCGAGACCTCCTGCGGCATCAGCGGCGCCGCCCCGGCGTCGCCGCCGCCGGCGGCATCGGTGCCGGTGGCGAGCGCGCGCACGAGCGAGGCGGTCATCGCGCTGAGCTCGGAGGCCGGCAGGCCCAGGATGTTGAACAGCTTGGTGAAGGTGGCGACGCTGGCCGGCACCGGCTTGTTGCCGTCGACCAGCGACAGCACGTTGAGCTTGGATTGCGCATCGACCACGCGGCCTGAAAGGAAGGCGTCGGGCAGTCCTTCGAGGTTGTCGCTCGCCACGTTCTTCTCGGCCGACAGAAAGCTCGTGAGCCGCGCTTCCGCGAGCGGCACGGCCCAGGGCTCGGCCAGATGGTCGGGCCCGCCGGTGAGAGCGTCTTCGCGCAGGATCAGGCGCGACCAGTCGAGCGCGCCAATCAGCACCCATGCCGCCTGCACGCGTCCGCGCTCGGCCGCCTCGACTTCGGACGCGCGCCACTGCTGCCACAGCGCCGCGGCGGAGAAGGTGGCGACCAGCATCACGGTCAGCATGGCCGCGAGCAGCGCGGCGCCGCGCTGGCGTTGCCCGGTGGGTCGAAAAACCGTGGATGCGGTCATGAGCGCGGCGCTCCCACCGTGGGCTTGACCCAGTCGCGCGTGAGCGTGCCCGACAGCCCTTCGCCCGGAGCCAGGGTCAGCACCAGGCGAACGCCGTCCGGCATGTTCACGAGGGCGCCGACAGGATTGGCCGGGTTCGCCGGATTGGGCGCGCTGGCCGGCAGCTCGCCTGCGGGCGTCCAGGCGTTCTCGCGGAAGTAGTAGAGCTGCCAGCTCGTGGCCGGCATCAGCGCGACGTCGCCGCCGCCGCCTTCCTGCGCCCACGAGGCGGCCATGTTCCACGCCTGCTGCCATTCGCCGCGCGTGGTGAAGGGCGGCGACTGCCAGCGCCGCCAGCGGGTGCCGTCGGCACCGGTGCGCAGCGCCCACGCCACCACCAGCATGGCGGGAGCGCCCGCATCGCTGCCGCGCCGCGTGAGCCGCAGCACGCGGCCGTCCCAGTCGATCGGGCGGGTCTGCGCGATCGGGGTCACGGCGTCGAGGTCGGCGCCCCATTGCGAGAGCGTGGTCTGCAGCGCCAGTACCGCGTCGGCGCGCTGCTGGTTCTGCGTGGTGGCGCGCGACATGTTGTCCAGGCCGCGCCAGCTCACGAGCGCGAGCAGCGCCATCACCGAAATGGCCACCAGCAGCTCGATCAGCGTGAAGCCGCGGCGGGCTCCCTGGCTTGCAAAGCGGCGCATCAGAAGCGGCCCACCACGGTCGAGACGCGCAGCACCGGCGCGTTGGCCTCGTCGCGCACTTGCACGTCGACGCGCCGGAAGTTGGGGTTGAGCGTGGCGATGGTGGAGGTGGTCACGTTGAACGAGACGCCGGCCTGCACGCAGATCGAGCCCGAATCGCCCACGGCCGGCATCTGCCTGGCGAGCCGCGCCTTGGCGAGTTCGTTTTCCGCGCACAGGTCGGCCAGCAGCAGGTCGGACTGGCGCTGCGCATTGCGCGTCAGCGACATCGTGGCCTGCGAGCCCGCCGCAAGCGCGAGTGCGACGATGCCCAGCGCAATCAGCACCTCGATCAGCGTGAATCCGCCGCATGCCGATGGGCGCCGGCACCTCATGGCGTGCTCACGGTGAAGGGCCTGAGGCCGTCGGTGGCAATGCGCAGCGAGCGCGCGGGCGGACCTTCGGAATACAGCACGATCTGCTGCGCGGCAATGATCGGGTCGGGGCCCAATTGCACCGCCGCCACCGGCGCGCCGCTGGCCAGCGAAGCCGTGGCGCTGATGCCGCTCGCGGCCCAGCCGCTCGGCAGGGCATCGGGCGGCAGGCCGTCGAACACGAAGCTGCCACCTTCCACGATGCGCCATCGCACTGCGACGCCGCTCGCGCGCGACTGGGCGCGGGCCGATTCGAGCAGTGCGGCCAGCCGGTCGGCCTCGCGGTCGAGCCGGGCTGCGTTGGTGTCGCGCATCGCAAAGCTCACGCTGGCCGTCGCGATCGCGATGATCGCGATCACCACGATCAGCTCGAGCAGCGTGAAGCCGCCCGCGCGCCTACTGCCAGCTGCCGATGTCGGCATTCTTGCCCTCGCCGCCGGCCTGGCCATCGGCGCCGAGCGAGAGCACGTCGATTTCGCCCTTGATACCCGGATTCATGTATTGGTACGGATGGCCCCACGGATCGTTCGGCAGCTTTTCGACATAGGGCTTCCAGTTGGGCGCGGCCGGCCCCACGGTCGGGCGCACGAGCAGCGACTGCAGGCCCTGCTCGGCCGTCGGGTAGCGCTGGTTGTCCAGGCGGTAGAGCTTGAGCGCCTGCATCAGGTTGTTGATGTCGGTCCTGGCGGCGGTCACGCGGGCATCGTCGGCGCGCTCGATCACGTTCGGCACGATCAGCGCGGCCAGCACGCCGATGATGACCAGCACCACCATCAGCTCGATCAGCGTGAAGCCGCGCTGGGCAGCGCGGGTGGCGTCGCGTAGGATTTTTTTCATAGCTTGGATGACATGGTTCGGAAGGCGCGCTGCATGATAATCCGCGCCCATGACAAGTCCCTATTCCGCCGCGCGCTGGCACGCCCCCGTTGCAACCACGGGCCTGTGGGCGCTGGCCGCCGGTGCGGCGGTGTTCTGGGGGCTGCGGCTCGCGGCGCCGCCCGAGCCCGTGGCCGCAGCGGCCACCATGCCCCGGGCGGCGGTCTCGGCCGACGCGGATGCGGTTGCGCGGCTGCTCGGCGTGGTTTCGGGCACCGAAGCAGCGCCCGCCGCACCCGAGGCGGCCAGCCGCTTTGCGCTGTCGGGCGTGGTCGCGGATCCGTTCAATCAGGGCGCTGCGCTGATTTCCATCGACGGCAAGCCGCCGCGTCCGTTCCGCGTCGGCTCGCGCGTCGGCGACAACTACGTGCTGCAGTCGGTCGGGGTGCGCGCGGCGACGCTCGGCACCAGCGCGCAGGGACCGGCGGCCTTCACGCTGCAGTTGCCCGTTCGCGCGCCGATCAGCGTCGGCAGCCCGGCCGCGCCAACGCCGACGGTCAGGCCCAGCGGACTTTTCCCGGCCACGGTGCCTCCGGTGGTGGCACCGCCTGCCGGCGGGGCCGCAACGCTACAGGCGCCGCCATCGCCGCAGCCGGGGTCTGAGCAGCAGCCGCCTGCACAGTCTGCGCAGTAAGGACCAGGCGGCCGCTCAGGCCTGCAGGAACAGCCTGTACGCCGGATTCGCCGTTTCCTCGACGTAGGGATAGCCCAGCGTTTCGAGGAAGTCGTCGAAGGCTGCGGCGTCGCCGGCGGGCACCTGCAAGCCCACCAGGATGCGGCCGTAGTCGGCGCCCTGGTTGCGGTAGTGGAAGAGGCTGATGTTCCAGTTCGGCCGCATCAGGCTCAGGAACTTGAGCAGTGCCCCGGGGCGTTCCGGAAACACGAAGCGCAGCAGCCGTTCGTCGTGTGCAAGGCCCGTGCGCCCGCCCACCAGGTGCCGCAGATGCTCCTTGGCGAGCTCGTCGTGCGTGAGGTCGAGCGCGTCGAAGCCATGGGCAATGAAGGTCTGCGCGATGGTCGTCGATTCGCCGCGTGCCGAGGTGGTGAGGCCCACGAACACATGCGCCTTGGCCGCGTCGCTGATGCGGTAGTTGAACTCCGTCACATTGCGCAGCGCGCCACCAATCGAGCCCGTTTCCTGCGACTCGCTGGCCGGCATCTCGCCCACCAGTTCGCAGAAGCGGCGGAAGCTGCCGCGCTCTTCGGGAATGGTCACCGCGAACAGCGCCTCGCGCTCTTCGCCGACCTCCGCGCGCTCGGCCACGAAGCGCAGCCGGTCGAAGTTCATGTTGGCGCCGCACAGGATGGCCGCGTAGGTCTCGCCATGGCGGCCGTGCCCGGCCACGTACTGCTTGATGGCCGCCACCGCGAGCGCACCCGCCGGCTCCACGATGCTGCGGGTGTCGACGAACACGTCCTTGATGGCCGCGCAGACGGCGTCGGTGTCGACCGCGATGTATTCGTCGACCAGGTTGCTGGCGATGCGAAAGGTCTCCTCGCCCACCAGCTTGACCGCCGTGCCGTCCGAAAACAGCCCGACGTCGGGCAGGCTCACGCGCTGGCGCGCCGCCACCGACTGCATCATCGCGTCGGAGTCGTTCATCTGCACGCCGATCACCTTGATCTCCGGGCGCACCGCCTTGATGTAGTTGGCCACGCCCGAGATGAGCCCGCCGCCGCCGATGGCCACGAACACCGCGTCGAGCCGTCCCTGGTGCTGGCGCAGGATTTCCATGGCGATGGTGCCCTGGCCCGCGATCACGTCGGGATCGTCGAAGGGGTGCACGAAGGTCAGGCCCTGCTGCGCCTGCAGTTCGAGCGCATGCAGGTAGGCATCCGAATAGCTGTCGCCATGCAGCACCACCTCGCCGCCGAAGCCGCGCACCGCATCGATCTTGAGCCTGGGCGTGGTCACCGGCATGACCACCACTGCACGCGTGCCCAGCTTGCGCGCGCCCAGCGCCACGCCTTGCGCGTGATTGCCGGCCGATGCGCAGATCACGCCGCTCGCCAGTTGCTCGGGTGTGAGGTGCGCCATCTTGTTGTAGGCGCCGCGCAGCTTGAAGCTGAACACGGGCTGCTGGTCTTCGCGCTTGAGCAGCACGGTGTTGCCGAGCCGCTCGCTGAGCGCATTGGCCTTCTCGAGCGCGGATTCGACCGCCACGTCGTAAACGCGGGCGTTCAAAATTTTTCTGAGATAGTCGGCGGGCGTCAGTGCCGGCACAGGTACGTCGCGCACGGTTTTTTCCAAGGGAGGCTCAATTGTTAAATAGCAATGATAAGAGGCATCGGGATTGCGTACGGGATATGGCATGGACACAAATGTCATAAACCTCATCCAGAGAGCCCCGGCTGCGAACGATTCGGGTTTTTTTGCGCGCAGCTATCCCGCGAGCGAGGCGCCCGCCAGTCATTTAACAAATGAGCAAAATCTGTTAACCCTTTTTGTCAGCGACCTTTCCAAAGGGTTGATGCAGGCAGAAGCGGCGCGCGTGCAGCGCGGCGAAATCGGACGGCCGACCTGGCAGGTGATGGGCAACAGATTGCGCGCGCACATCATTCCTTTGCTGGGTGCCGTGCCGGCGCAGGCATTCACTACTTCCGATGCGCAGCGCCTGATCGATCACCTTGGCGCGCAGGGCTTCACCAGCACGACGATCGCGCAGTACCTTGTGTTGCTGCGAAAGGTGTTGATGCACGGTGTGAACATCGGCGTGGTTCGCGATGTACCTGCCTTCCCGAAGGTCAAGGTGCGCAGCCAGCCGCGCGGAAGCTTCAGCGTTGCGGAATACCGGGCCGTGGTGGCGGCTGCACGGCGACTGCGCGGGCAGCCGCATCCGGTGCTCGATGAACTGGCCTCCGGCGAGCGCTTCTGGATCGCGCGCGAGCTGCTCGTCATGCCGCAGGAGTTGCCCTGGCTGATCCGCTGGATGGTCAACACCTTCGTGCGCCCGAGCGACATCAAGCTCATGAAGCACCGGCACATCGACATCGTGCGCGGCAAGCATGTCTACCTGCGCATGAACCTGCCCGAAACCAAGCGGCACAGCCAGCCCATCGTGAGCCTGCGCCCGGCGGTGCGGGTCTATGAATGCCTGCTTGCGCACCGTCGCGAGCAGGGCTTTGGCGGCGCGGATGACTACATCTTCATGCCGCAACTGAAGAACCGCGAGCACGCGCTGGCCGTGCTCAACTTTCTTTTCCATTGGGCGCTGGAAGCAACGTCGCTCCAGAAAGGGCCGCAGGGCCAGTCGAGGACGCTTTACTGCTTGCGCCATACCGCCATCACCTTGCGGCTCTTGTACGGGCAGGGCATCGACATGCTGACCTTGGCGCGCAATGCGCGCACGAGCGTCAACATGGTCGAACGTTTCTACGCGTCGGTTCTGAGCGGAGAAATGAATGTGGGCTTGCTGCAAAGCAGGCGCGGCCGCGCGAACTGAGCAAAGCCAAAAAGCCGCCCGGCTTGCGCTGGGCGGCTTGGGACTGGACCGATTCGAACTGGCTGAAGCCAGCATTGGAATCAGGCCGCGATCAGAAAGCGTGGCGGATGCCGAAGTCGTAGCCGGTCGAGGTCTTCGGGGTGAAGACGTTGTTGCTGATGAACTTCGGGCCGCCAACGGTCAGGGCTGCACCGTTCTTGTTGCTCACGCGAGCGATCGTTGCGTACAGGGCCGTGCGCTTCGACAGGTTGTGCACGTAGCCGAGCGCCAGCTTGTTGGCCTTGCGGTCCGGTTCGTCGAAGAACGGATTGTTGTCGTCCGTCTTGTACGTCACGGCCGAATACGATGCGCGAATCAGACCGGCACCCACAGGCGCCGTCACGCCCAGCAGCCAGCCGTTGAGCTTGTTCGATGCCACGGACGCCGGTTGGACGAAGAAGTCGCCGTCGATGTCGGTCTTTTCCTTGGCCCGAGACAGTTCGCCGAAGAGCTTCACGGGACCGAAGTCATACGAAGCGCCGAGGTTCAGTGTATTGACCTTGGTGGTCGTGCCGGCGTAGTAGTCGTCGCCGACGGTGTTGCTGCCATAAGCCAGCGCAACGTCCAGGGGGCCGTTGGCGTAGCCGAAGCGGCCGCCGACGTATCGGCCGGTGCGCGAATTGTTGACCGCATGAGGCGTGGCCAAGGCAGGGCTGTACTTGTCCTTTTCATGGAAGCCGTACTGCAACTGGCCATAAAACCCGCCGAGGTTCGGCGGCAGGAAGTAGCCGACGGTGTTGCTGGCGCGGGTGGGGTTGCCGAATGCACCGGTAGCCGTCTGGATCAGGTTGGTGCCAACGCCGCTGGCGCCGAACGGATCGAACACGGTGTTGTTCCAGAACGATGGGGTGTAGTCGCGGCCGAGGCGGACTTCACCGAAACCACCCGACAGGCTCACGGTCGAACGACGGTTGAAGGTTGCAACACCTTCCGAGCCGTCGTCGTTCTTGATCGGAGCTTCGAGCCAGAAGCTGGCTGCCAAGCCGCCGCCGAGGTCTTCCGTGCCACGGAAGCCGAGTTTGCTGGAGTTGTAGGCCGAGTTGGCCAGTTCACGGCGGCTGACCCTGACGCTGCCCTGGTTCACATAGAACGGGTTGTAGGCAACCGGAAAGCCGAGGGCGTTGTACGTCACGCCGTGGTTCAGGTCACGCGAGCTGTTCGAATAGCCGCTGATCGACGCATCGACCAGGCCGAACAGCGTGACGGACGACTGGGCCGAGGCAACACCGGCAACAGCCAGGGCAGCCAGAGCAACTGCCCTTCAGGCCCAAAAACTAGAGTGGACCCGCAGCGCCGCGGACCCCAAGAAAAAAGCCCCGAGCCTTGCAGCTCGGGGCTAAATCCACCAATTGGAAGGGTGGAGGAGACAACCGGTGCGCACGGTTTCGTACGCGATGAAATAAAGTATATCGGTTGTTTGTTGCGTTGCAACAAGCAAGTGACGATTTCCCCACACACTAATGGATGTCGGCGTGATTTTTTGCCGAACATCCTGAATGGATCTGACACAGATGGAATGCACAGTAAGTTGGACCGGCGATGCCGGAACCCGCTCGGCCATGGGTTTCGTGGCCGAGACCGGCAGTGGCCATGTCTTGATGATGGACGGCGCGCCGGACGCCGCCAAACCCGAGAACGGCGGCCAGAACCTCGCGGCCAGGCCCATGGAAACCGTGCTCGCGGGCACGGGCGGCTGTACTGCCTATGACGTGGTGCTGATACTGAAGCGGGGCCGCCACCGCGTCGAGCGCTGCAGCGTCAAGCTGACCAGCGAACGGGCAGAAAAGGATCCCAAGGTGTTCACCAAGATCCACATGCACTTCACCGTGGCGGGCAAGGGCATTCCTGCCGCCGCCGTCGAGCGTGCGATTGCCCTGAGCCACGAAACCTACTGCTCGGCCAGCATCATGCTCGCGAAGACCGCCGAGATCACCACCAGCTTCGACCTGATCGAAACCTGAGTCCGCCAAGCCTCAGATCCGGTGCGCCACCGTGGTCATCACGCGGGAGGCGAGCCGCATCAGGGCCTTGGCCGGCGCCGGCAGCTCCGCCGCGCCGGCATCGACGGCCTGCGCGGCGTGCCGCGCCTCGTCGATCTTCATCTGCTCGACTACCGCCCGGGAGGCACTGTCGGCGGCCGGCAGGCGGCCGAGATGGCTCTCCAGGTGGGCTTCCACCTGGCGTTCGGTCTCCGCGACGAACCCGAGGCTCAGCGGGTCCCCCAGGCGTCCGGCCATCAGGCCCAGGCCGAAAGCGCCCGCATACCAGAGCGGGTTCAGCACGGAAGGCCGGGCGCCGAGTTCGTCCAGCCGCTGGCGCGTCCAGGCCAGGTGATCGGTTTCTTCGTGCGAGGCTTCGAGCAAGCGGGCCCGGAGGACAGGATCGCGCGCTACCGCGGCCTGGGCCGTGTAGAGCGCCTGGGCGCACACCTCGCCCACGTGGTTCACCCGCATCAATGCCCCGGCCTCGCGCCGTTCCGAATCGGTCATCTCGCCGGGCGCCTGGATGGGCGCAGGCGTGGCCCGCGTTGCATGGGGCCGGGCAAAAAGAGTGCGCAATGCCGCATCAGCCGCAGCCAGGACGGGGTCGAGCGTGGAAGTCATGCCCGTATTTGAACGTATGCGGAAAGAGCAGCGCGAAACAGTTGCTTCATTTCATATGGTGGTTTGTGAGCGAGCCAAAGTCCTTTGTTGCAGGACTGCAACGAAACGCAGGGGCCACTGGAGATTTCGGGCGATTTGTTTTGCCCTGCCGCAGCGGCTCTGGTGCAATAGCATCAACTTCCCAAAAGGAGGTTGGCCCGGGGTCCGGTGGGAGCACAAAAGTGCCAGTCACGGTGAGCCCTTCGCA
>Ga0209051_1002463_pt1 | contig 13245 bp, 14 predicted proteins | sample AraplaCvi_mMS_r2_2_FD_184286 | JGI IMG/M metagenome (GOLD analysis project Ga0209051, IMG submission 184286) | Arabidopsis root microbial communities from North Carolina, USA - plate scrape MF_Cvi_mMS_r2 (SPAdes) (version 2) | ecosystem: Host-associated > Plants > Roots > Endosphere | place...
CGCCCAGGACAGCGCCGCACGCATGACCCGCGAGCGCGAGGGCCCAAGCCCCTAGGCGCCGACGTCGACCCGGCCGTCCTCGGAGACCCTGACGCGGTACACCGGCACGGTCACCGCGGGGTCGTCGAGACAGGTGCCGTCGTCGAGGGCGAAGGCCTGCTTCTTGATCGGCGACTGCACACAGAGCCGGCCGGCTCGGTCACCGACGATGCCGCGTGACATCACCGACGCCCCCGAGAAGGGGTCGACGTTCCCGATCGCCCACAGCGAACCGAGAAGGGGTCGACGTTCCCGATCGCCCACAGCGAACCGTCGTCGACCCGGAACAGCGCGACCTGCACCCCGTCGGGCAGCAGAACCCCGACACCGCGGCCCGGCAACAAGCGGTCGTAGTGACAGGCAGGCGTCCAGACGTCGACGTCCCTGCCGTCGTCGAGCAGTGTCACGAGCGTCCTCCTCGGATCGACGGAATGCCCAGGGCCGTCGGCACCGTGCGTCCCGACTTCTTGGTGAATTCGACGGTGGGGTCCGGCGCACCGGGCGCGTTGACGAAGGACACGAACCGCGAGAGCTTCTCGGGATCCTCCAACACGCCCTTCCATTCGCACGCGTAACCGTCCACGTGCCGGGCGACCGCCGCCTCGAAGTCGGCGGCCAGGCCGAGCGAATCGTGGACGACCACGTCGCGCAGGTGCTCCAGGCCGCCGTCCAGGCTCTCCACCCAGGGCGCGGTGCGCTGCAACCGGTCCGCGGTGCGCAGATAGAACATCAGGAAGCGGTCGACGTACCGGACCAGCGTCTCGTCGTCGAGGTCACCGGCCAGCAGCTGCGCGTGTTTGGGTGTCGCGCCGCCATTTCCGCCGACGTAGAGATTCCAGCCCGTCTCGGTGGCGATCACGCCGACGTCCTTGCCGCGGGCTTCCGCACATTCGCGCGCACAGCCCGAGACCCCCATCTTGATCTTGTGCGGGGCCCGCAGACCCCGGTACCGCAGTTCGAGGTCGATCGCCATCTGGACCGAGTCCTGCTGGCCGTAGCGGCACCAGTCGCTGCCGACACAACTCTTCACCGTGCGCAGCGACTTGCCATAGGCCTGGCCGGATTCCATGCCCCCGTCGACCAGGCGGCGCCAGATCGCGGGCAGCTGGTCGACCGTCGCACCGAACATGTCGATGCGCTGACCGCCCGTGATCTTGGTGTACAACCCGAAGTCGCGAGCGATCTCGCCGATGAGGATCAGCTGCTCGGCCGTGATGTCGCCGCCGGGCACTCGCGGCACCACGGAGTAGCTGCCGTTCTTCTGGATGTTGGCCAGGAAGTGGTCGTTGGAGTCCTGGAGCGAGGCTTCCTCGCCGTCGAGGATGTGATTCGAGCTGGTCGAAGCCAAGATCGAGGCGACGACGGGTTTGCAGACGTCACAGCCGCGGCCGGTGCCGTACCGCGCGATCAGCCCCGAGAACGTCCTGATGCCCGAAGCGGACACGATCTCGAAGAGCTCGGCGCGGGAGTGAGAGAAGTGCTCGCACAACGCCTTCGACTGTTCGACGCCCTGGGCCTCGAGCAGCTGCTTGAGCAGCGGAATGCACGATCCGCACGACGTACCCGCCTTGGTGCAGCTCTTCAAGGCGGGTACGTCCGTGCAGCCGTCGGCGATCGCGTCGGTGAGATCACCCTTGCTGACGTTGTTGCACGAGCAGATTTGCGCGGCACTCGGCAGCGCACCGACACCCAATCCGCCGGCGTCGGAATCGGATCCACGAGGCGCGATGATCGCCAGTGGGTCACCGGGCAGCCGTTCGCCGACCATCGGTCGCAGCATCCCGTAGGCGCTGGCGTCACCGACCAGGATGCCACCCAGCAGCGTGGTGGCGTCGTCGGAGAGCACCAGCTTCGCGTAGGTCTGGTTGACGGCGTCGTTGACGACCACTTCCAGGCAGTCCGGCGTGACGCCCATCGCGTCACCGAAGCTCGCGACGTCCACGCCGAGCAGCTTGAGCTTGGTGGACATGTCGGCCTCGCCGAATCGTGCTGCGCCGCCGAGCAACCGGTCGGCGACGACTTCGGCGCTCGTGTACCCCGGTCCGACCAACCCATAGCAGCGGCCGTCGATCGCGGCGACCTCACCGATGGCGTACACGTCGGGATCGGCCGTCACGCAGCCCGCATCGGTGAGCACGCCGCCACGCTCGGCGACGGGAAGTCCAGCGGTGCGGGCCAATTCGTCACGGGGCCGCACACCGGCGGCGAAGATCACCAACGCGGCGTCGATCTCGGTGCCGTCGCTGAGCGTGACGCGCACCCCGTCGTCCCCGTCGACGATCGCCTCGGTGCCCACGCCGACGTGCACGGCGATGCCCAGGGCTGCGACCATTCGGCCCAGCAGCGCGCCGCCCGCCTCGTCGAGCTGCTGGGCCATCAACCGCGGTGAGCGCTCCACGACATGCGGCGTCATGCCGAACTGGCGCAACGCATTCGCGGCCTCCAGACCCAGCAGTCCACCGCCGATGACGACCCCCGTCGCGCCGTCGGACGCCCGCAGCGCGTCGGCGCGGATCGCGTCGAGGTCCTCCAGGGTGCGGTAGACGTGGCAGCGGCGCGACTCGTGGCCCGGCACCGGGGGGACGAACGCCGACGAACCGGTGGCGAGCACCAACGCGTCGTAGGAGATGCGGCGGCCCAGCATCGTCGTCACGGACTTGGTCGCGAGGTCGACGCGCGTCGCCGCGTCCCTCAGGATCAGCTCGACGCGCTCGTCGCCGGCATAGTCGTTGCCGGGAAGCGCCATCCGGCCACGGTCCCAGTGCTCGGTGTACCCGGTCAGGCCGACGCGGTCATAGGCGGCGTCGCGCTCCTCGCCGAGAACCGTCACCCACCAATGGCCCTCACCGTCGCGCGCACGCAGCGCTTCGACGAACCGGTGACCAACCATGCCGTGTCCGACGACGACGACACGCTTCTGCGAAACCATGGCGCCACGCTAGGGAGTCGACATTGCCGTCATGTCGCGTCGCGTGAAGGCGTCGTCACGGTGTGCTCACCCGCACCCGGGGCGGGTTGTGAGCACTCCTCAGACGTGACCGGCGTTGGTGGGCGTGGTGGTGCCGTAGGGGTTGGACGTGGTCGTCGACGTCGACGCGGGGTCCTCGGTGTCCGGTGCGCTCGTGGTGGGAACCTCGGTCGGCCCCGGCGCGCCGCCGTCCTCACTGGTCTGCACACTCGGCAGCCGGTAGCTCGTCGAGGTCGACGACGTCGTGTACGTCGACTCCGGGGACGACGTCTGCGACGACGAGACCGCCGGGGCGCCGGGCTCCCCGGACGAATCCGAGGTGTTCACCACCGCCACCACCAGCACGACGAGCAACGCGACGGCCGCTGCGCCGGCTGCCCAGATGACCCCCGGGTGGTCGTCCCAGTCGAAGCGCTCGTCGTGGTCCACGGCCGGTGATCGTAGAGCCGCCGGGCGAACGGGGAGCGAACGCCTACTTCCAGCGGGCCAGCATCGTCTCCGCGTGTGCGGAGAGCGCCCGCTGCAGGAACGGGCCGAAGCTGATGCGCCCCACGCCCAGCGGACCGAACGTGGACGGGTCGTCGGTCTCCGGGATGGCAATCGCGTTGACCGGCAACGGCAGTTCGGAGGTCAACCGCCGCATGGTGTCGTCGTCATGACGCCCCACCGGGTACAGGCTGTCGGCACCGGCCTCGGCCGCCAGGATCAGCCGGGCGATGGCGCGGTCGACCCGGTCGGATTCATCGCCGTCCTGGCGGATGAACAGATCCGTGCGCGCGTTGAGGACGACGTGCACGCCGGCCGCCTCCGACGCCGCGCGAAGCTCACCGATCAGCGCCGCGTGCTCCTCGGCCGAGCGCAGCCTCTTGCCGTCGGAGTGCACGGTGTCCTCGATGTTGAGGCCCACCGCACCCGCGGCCAGCAGTCCGTCGATCAGCCGTTGCGCCGGCTCCCCGTATCCGGATTCGACGTCCACGGAGACCGGCACGTCGACCGCGCCGGTGATCTGGGCGACGCGGGTGGTCAGGTCGTCGAAGGACATGCCCTCGCCGTCTTCCTTGCCCACCGAGTCGGCGACGGGGTGGCTGCCCACCGTCAACGCGCTGAAGCCCGCGCCGACGGCGAGGGTGGCCGACCAGGCATCCCACACCGTCGGCAAGATCACCGGGTCACCGGCGACATGCAGCGCCTTTAGCGCCGTTGCGCGCTCCTGCAGAACCTCTTTGGTCATTTGCCAACCCTTCGCTCAGACGTGACCTGTCTCACTCTCAACTCCGAGAGTGACTACCATCGATTGTCGTACTGTGATCCGTGACACCTTCAGCCCAAGGAGGTCAACTCCGTTGTCCACAACCTCTGAACTCGACCAGTTGCACGAGCTGATCGGAGGCCTGCGCCGCTGCGTGTCGTCACTGGCCTCACGCTACGGCGACAGCGCCGCGATGCGCCGCATAGTCAACGACGCCGAGCGCATTCAGAACGACATCGACCGACTCGACATCGACGCCGAGGAGTTGAACCTCGTCCGCGGGGTGAGCCATCACCACCGCAACCTCGAGAAGATCGGCATTCCCGACACCCAGTACGCCAGCGACTTCTGGCAGGACGTCGACGACGAGGGCCCGGTCAGCTCTCTCTACGACTAGATCCCACCAACCCGACCACTGATCGACCGCCACGACCGTTCCATCACGATGAAGTGAGGCAGAGCCCTTGAGCGCACCCACCGCCGACCGTAGCGAGCCCGGGGGCACCGGCGTCTTCTCCCCGACGCGAGCGCAGATCTCGCAGCGCACCCTGCGGACGGACTCGTGGTGGAAGTCGCCACTGATCACCGACCTCGGGTTCGCCGCGTTCGTGATCTACGCGACGGTGCGGGCGTTCATGCAGAAGGACTACTACGTCGCCGAGTACCACTATCTGACGCCGTTCTACTCACCCTGCATCAGCACCGGCTGCGTGCCGGAGGCCAGCCACTTCTGGCCGCAGATCCTGCCCGACGTGTGGTGGTTGCCGTATGCGGCGGCGTCCCTGCCGTTCCTGCTGCTGTTCCGACTGACCTGCTACTACTACCGCGGCGCCTACTACCGCTCGGTGTGGCAGTCACCGACCGCGTGCGCGGTCGCCGAGCCCCACGCCAAGTACACCGGTGAGACGCGGCTCCCCTTGATCATCCAGAACACCCACCGCTACTTCTTCTACATCGCCGGCATCATCTCGGTGATCAACACCTATGACGCCGTCAACGCCTTCCAGTCACCGTCGGGCTTCGGATTCGGTTTGGGCAACGTCGTTCTCGTCGTCAACGTGGTGATGCTGTGGGTGTACACCCTGTCGTGCCACTCGTGCCGCCACGTCGTCGGCGGGCGGCTCAAGCACTTCTCCAAGCACCCGGTGCGGTACTGGCTCTGGGGTCAGGTGAGCAAGCTGAACACCAGGCACAAGCTCTACGCCTGGATCACGCTCGGCACCCTGATGCTCACCGACTTCTACGTGATGCTGGTCGCCAGTGGCACGATCAGCGACCTCAGATTCATTGGCTGACAAGGCCATTCAACGAGCAAGGACTATTCAATGAGTGAACTCGAACGGCACGAATACGACGTGGTCGTCATCGGCGCCGGCGGGGCGGGACTGCGCGCGGTGATCGAGGCCCGTGAACGCGGTCAGCGGGTCGCGGTGGTCACCAAGTCGCTGTTCGGCAAGGCGCACACCGTCATGGCCGAGGGCGGTTGCGCGGCGGCGATGAAGAACGTCAACTCCAAGGACACCTGGCAGGTGCACTTCGGCGACACCATGCGTGGCGGCAAGTTCCTCAACAACTGGAGGATGGCCGAACTGCACGCGCAGGAGGCGCCCGACCGGGTGTGGGAGCTGGAGACCTACGGGGCGCTCTTCGACCGCACCAAGGACGGCAAGATCAGCCAGCGCAACTTCGGTGGACACACCTACCCGCGGCTGGCGCACGTCGGCGACCGCACCGGTCTGGAGATCATCCGCACCCTGCAGCAGAAGATCGTCTCCCTGCAGCAGGATGACTTTCGCGAACTCGGCGACTACGAAGCCCGGATCAAGGTCTTCCATGAATGCTCGATCACCGATCTGATCCTCGACAAGGGTCCTCGGGAGAACGCCAGCACCGAACCCGGTGACGACGCTCCCACCGGGCGGATCGCCGGCGCGTTCGGCTACTGGCGCGAGACCGGCAAGTTCATCCTCTTCGACGCCCCCGCGGTGGTGCTCGCCACCGGTGGCATCGGCAAGTCCTTCAAGGTCTCGTCCAACTCGTGGGAGTACACCGGCGACGGCCACGCCCTCGCGCTCCGCGCCGGTTCCAAGCTGATCAACATGGAGTTCATCCAGTTCCACCCGACCGGAATGGTCTGGCCGCTGTCGGTGAAGGGCATCCTCGTCACCGAGGGCGTCCGCGGCGACGGCGGGGTGCTGAAGAACTCCGAGGGCAAGCGCTTCATGTTCGACTACATCCCTCCGGTGTTCAAGGGCCAGTACGCCGAGACCGAGGAGGAGGCCGACCAGTGGCTCAAGGACAACGACTCGGCCCGACGCACCCCTGACCTGCTGCCCCGCGACGAGGTGGCCCGTGCGATCGTCGCCGAGGTCAAGGCCGGCCGCGGCACGCCGCACGGCGGGGTCTACCTCGACATCGCCTCGCGCATGCCGACCGAGGAGATCAAGCGGCGGCTGCCGTCGATGTATCACCAGTTCATCGAGCTGGCCGAGGTCGACATCACCAAGGACGAGATGGAGGTCGGCCCGACCTGCCACTACGTGATGGGTGGCATCGAGGTCGACCCCGACACCGGTGGCGCGGCCACTCCCGGGCTGTTCGCCGCCGGCGAGTGCTCCGGTGGCATGCACGGCTCCAACCGGCTCGGCGGCAACTCGCTGTCGGACCTGCTGGTGTTCGGTCGGCGCGCCGGGCTGGGCGCGGCCGACTACGTCCGGGCCCTCGACGAGCGGCCCAAGATCTCACAGGACTCGCTCGACGAGGCCGAGAAGATGGCGCTGGCCCCGTACGAACCGCACGACAACCCCGAGAACCCGTACACGCTGCACGCCGAACTGCAGCAGTCGATGAACGACCTCGTCGGCATCATCCGCAAGGAAGACGAGATTCACGAGGCACTCGAGAAGCTCGAGGAACTCCGCGGGCGGTTGCAGAACGTCTCCGTCGAGGGCGGGCGGGTCTACAACCCCGGCTGGCACCTGGCCATCGACATGCGCAACATGCTGCTCGTCAGCGAGTGCGTGGCCAAGGCCGCGCTGCAGCGCACCGAGAGCCGCGGCGGTCACACCCGAGACGAGCGCTGCAACGCACCGAGAGCCGCGGCGGTCACACCCGAGACGACCACCCGGCGATGGACTCGAACTGGCGCAACAAGCTGCTGGTGTGCAAGACCACGGCAGCGGCCACCGCCGAGGCGATGGTCCCGCGCGTCACCGTCGACGCGGAGGAACAGGTGCCCATGCGGCCCGACCTCCTCGAGGTATTCGAGCTCTCCGAACTCGAGAAGTACTACACGGACGCCGAATTGACCGAGCACCCGGAACGGAAGGGCTGAACATGGCTGCCTACGAAGCGAGTATGCGGGTCTGGCGCGGCGACGACACCGGCGGGGAGCTCAAGGACTACACCGTCGAGGTCAACGACGGCGAGGTGGTGCTCGACATCATCCACCGCCTGCAGGCCACCCAGGCCAACGACCTCGCGGTGCGGTGGAACTGCAAGGCCGGCAAGTGCGGATCGTGTTCGGCCGAGGTCAACGGCCGGCCGCGGCTGATGTGCATGACGCGCATGTCGACCTTCGGGGAGGACGAGGTCGTCACGGTCACGCCGCTGCGCACCTTCCCCGTGATGCGCGACCTGGTGACCGACGTGTCCTTCAACTACGAGAAGGCGCGCCAGATCCCGTCGTTCACCCCGCCCAAGGACCTGCAGCCCGGTGAGTACCGGATGCAGCAGGAGGACGTGAACCGCAGCCAAGAGTTCCGCAAGTGCATCGAGTGCTTCCTGTGCCAGAACGTTTGCCACGTGGTGCGCGACCACGAGGAGAACAAGGAGAACTTCGCCGGACCGCGCTATCACATGCGCATCGCCGAGCTGGACATGCACCCGTTGGACACCGTGGACCGCAAGGACATGGCCCAGGAGGAGTTCGGCCTTGGCTACTGCAACATCACCAAGTGTTGCACCGAGGTGTGCCCCGAACACATCAAGATCACTGACAACGCCCTCATTCCGATGAAGGAGCGCGTCGCCGACCGCAAGTACGACCCGATCGTGTGGCTCGGCAACAAGCTCTTCAAGCGCTGACGTCGGCGGCGTACGCTCGAGGGAGCCGATTCAACGACGAAGGGCCACCCCATGAGCACTGGAGACACCAAGAGCGTCAACGACATTCGCACCGCGATTCGTGAGCTCTCCGCCCGCGCCGAGCTGGCCCGCAAGGAGGGCCGTCCAGAGGACGCCGAGGAGCTCGACCGGCGTGTCGAGGGTTACCGCGACGAGTTGAGCGCTCGGCCCTGACCCGGTTGCCCTAGCCGCCGAGGCGGCGGAACGAGCTGCGGTGAAACACGATCGGTGCGACGCCGTCGTGGATCGTGATGTCATGCACCCGCAGCACGACGATCGTATGGTCGCCGGCCACCACTTCCTGCTCGATGGCGCTCTCCAACCAGACGCTCGTGCCGTGGATGAACAACGCCCCCCGGTCGGAGGTCGTCGTGTCCAGCCCCGCGAAGCGGTCGCCCGTCTTGGCCGCCAGGGTCTTCGCCGCGGTGTCGTGCGCCTCCCCCAGCACACTGATGCCCAGGAACGGCAGGTCCTTGAGCTTCGGCCACGTCGTCGACGTGTTCTGCACGCAGAACGACACCAGGGGTGGGTCGAGTGACACCGGCACGAACGTGCTCGCCGCCAGACCCACGCGGACGCCGTCGACCTCCGCGGCAATCGCGATGACGCCCGTCGGAAAGTGCCCGAACGCCTCGCGCAGGGACAGTGGACTCAGATCGGTACCGGTCATGGCATCTCCATCTCTACACCATCGATGGACTGCGGCCGCACGGATGTCACCACCTCGATGATCGTCGCTTTCGCCCGCTGCCGCCACACCCAGGATCATGGTGAACCGAAAGTTCGCGGGGCGGTAACGTGACGCGAAAGTTCGCGGGGCGGTAACGTGACGCCATGCTCGCGCCGCCGGACCTCCTCGCCCGTCCGGACGCCTAGGCCACCTCGATCGTCGACGGACCCCCATGTGGATCACACTGCTGGTGATGGCCGTTGCCATCGGCCTCGAGCCGTTCCGCATCGGCATGGCCGTGGTGATGCTCAACCGCCCCCGCCCCCTGCTGCAACTGCTGGTGTTCCTGTGCGGCGGCTTCGTCATGGGCACCACCGTCGGGGTGATCGTGCTGTTCGTCCTGCGTCAGCGCCTGGTCGACTCCACGCACTTCACCCTGCCGAAGGTGCAGTTGGTGATCGGTGGGCTGGCGCTGCTCGCGGCGCTCTATCTGACCGTGCGGCCCGCGAGGTCCGAAGGACACCCGAACTGGATGACGACGCTGGGCGGTTGGGTCACCCGGAGCGGCTCACCCTGGGTCTCGGCCGTGGCGGGGTTGGCGATCGCCCTGCCGTCGGTGGACTTCCTGGCCGTGCTGGCGGTCATCCTGGCCTCCGGCGCCGGTGCCGGCACCCAGGTGGCGGCACTGATGCTGTTTCAGGTCCTGGCGTTCATGCTCGTCGAGATACCCCTGGTCGCCTATCTCGTGGCGCCACGGCAGACCGTGGCCGCGATGACGCGGCTCAACACGCGGCTCAACACGTGGGTGCGGTCACGCCGCCGGCGGGAGGTGGCCGCCACGCTGGGTGTGGTCGGAGCCGTCCTCGTCACCGTCGGACTGGTGAGTGTGTAACGCGCCCTTAGGGTTTGCCCTGGTGGTTGAGCACGTACTGCAGACCGGCCAGGAGCTGCGACGCCGGGTCGGAGCCGCCGCCGAAGGCCGCCTCGGTCGCCGGGGCGGTGACCGCGGCGGGGTCGTAGCCGTGCACCGGGTCGACGGTGATGGGCGCCGTGGCCGGGTCGTCGTTGCGGGAGTACCCCGCGTCCACGTCGGGCTGCAGCACCGCGTCCAACTTGTTCAACGTCTCCGTCGGCACCCCGAGGTACTTGAACGGCAGCACGAGCGGCAGGTGCTGTTCGGGAATCATGATCGTGGTGTTCTTGGCGCCGCGGGAGTTGACCGTCGTCACGATGTTCTTGGCAGGCACCTGAACGGCAGCACGAGCGGCAGGTGCTGTTCGGGAATCATGATCGTGGTGTTCTTGGCGCCGCGGGAGTTGACCGTCGTCACGATGTTCTTGGCAGGCACCATGCTGGGGTTGGTGAAGGCCACCGCGGTGTGGCCGGTCGCCAGACCGACGATCGCGTTGGCGACGCTCATCCAGTTGTCCGGACGGTCGGGCCAGTCGGCGATGCTGTCGTACGCCGAGACGAACTGGTAGGTGTCGTACTGGCTGTCGACGCGGGGTTGGATGCGGTAGTCCAGGGACGGCACCACGCTGCCGACGGGGAACATCTGCGTCAGGAAGCTCTCCCCGAACGCGTGCTTGCCGACGGGGTCGCCGTACATGGCGAAGCTGAGTTCGTTGGGCGGCGGGGCGGCCGGGTCGTAGGCCAGCTCGTTCTGCACGTCGTTGAGCACCATCGCACCCTCGGACAGCCCGATGGCGGTGCCGGGGCCGCCCGCGCGGACCGCGTTGATGACGTTGGGCGTGCCGATGTCGACCGATTCGCCGACGCTGGGTCCGTCGATGCCGAGACCGGGGAAGTTGTCGTCGAGCCGGCCGATGCCGGGGAACAGCCGCTCCAGCGTGTGACCCTGGACCTGCCCGGCCGGGTAGTCGACGATTTGGCGGTTCAGCCCGGGGAACCAGTCCGCCCCGGTGCGCATGATGTATTCGTCGTACGGAATGCCCAGCACGTGGGCACCGCCCAGGGCGTACGCGCGCCCGGGCGTCCCCAGCGGCGGAGCGCCGGTGCCCGACGGGTCGGGCGGCGCGGGGAATCGCGGATCGTCGGCGGCCGCGCTGCCGGCGCCGAAGCACCCCGTGACGCCGACTGTCAGCACCACGGTCACCGTGGCGGCGACTCTGCGCATTCCCACTCCCTTGCTCGATGTCCAGTCCGCGGCGACCATCAGGCGTCCAACCGCTCGAACTGGTCCTGCCGATACTGCTCGGCGCAGGCCGCGCGCCGAATCTTGCCGCTCGTCGTGGTGGGGATCGACCCCGGCGACACGAAGACCAGGTCGGCGGCGTTCAGGCCGTGCGCCGTGGCGATGGCGGCGGTGACCTGCTCCTTGACGCCGCCGAGCCACTGGGCGACGTCGCCGTCGGGTGCGCGCATCTTCAGTTCGATCACGGTGACCAGTTCCTCGGTGCCCCCGACGGGCACGGCCAGCGCCGCGACGCGGCCGCCGGTGATCTCCTGCACCGTGACCTCGATGTCCTCCGGATAGTGGTTGCGCCCGCGGACGATGAGCAGATCCTTGATGCGGCCGACGATGTAGAGCTCGCCGCCGTGGATGAAGCCCAGGTCGCCGGTGCGCAACCAGGGGGCATCCGGCGTCCCCCGGGACGGGTCGACGATCGCGGCGCCGAAGCCGAGCCGGTCCTCCGGCGGCTTGTTCCAGTACCCGTCGGCGACGTTCTCGCCGTGCACCCAGATCTCGCCGATCACGTCGGGCGGACACTCACTCGACGTGTCGCCGTCGACGATTCGAAGCAGTGGTGACTGCGGCACCTGATACCTCACCAGCACGGTGCCCTTGCCCGCGGCGCAGCGTTCGACGCGGCCCGCGCCCAGCTCGTCGACGTCGAAGTGGGCCTCGGGCGTCGAGTCGCTCCACGTGCCGCCGGCCACGAAGACCGTCGCCTCCGCCAGCCCGTAGGACGGTCGCATCATCTCGTCGCGAAAACCGAAGTGCGCGAACCGGTCGACGAAGCGGCGCAGAGTGGCCGGCTCGACGCGCTCGGCACCGCTGATGATGCCCCGGACCTGGCTCAGCGACAGGCCCGCCAGGTCGGTGGCCGGTTCGACGCGCTCGGCACCGCTGATGATGCCCCGGACCTGGCTCAGCGACAGGCCCGCCAGGTCGGCGTCGGTGGTCTTGCGGGCCGCCATGTCGAAGGCGAAATTGGGGGCCGACGACCAGGCGTGCGAACTCTCGGCGAGCGCGCGGACCCACCGGGACGGCTTCTCCAAGAACGCGACCGGGCTGGTCAGCTCGGCGCGGAAGCCCCCGAGGATCGGCGCGCAGATGCCGAGCACCAGTCCCATGTCGTGGTAGAAGGGCAGCCACGACACGATCGTCATGTCCGTCGGCGCGGGCGAGTCGGCGAAGAAGATCCGCATCAGCTGCTCGAAGTTCGCCGTCAGGTTGCGGTGGGTCAGCACCACACCGGTGGGCTGCCGCGTCGACCCCGAGCTGTATTGCAGGTACGCGGTATTCGGCAGTTCGGCCGGCGGCACGGTCGGCGCGGCGGCCGCTACCGACGCCGTGGCGTCGATCTCGACGAGCTTGGGCGCGGTGCCCAGCCGTGACTGGTCGACGTAGTCGCCGACGTCGGCGGCGACCTCCGACGTCGTCAACACCACCGTCGGGGAGGTGTCCTCGAAGACGGTGCTGACGCGTTCGTGGGTCGAGCCGCGGTGCGGCAGCGGTAGCGGCACCGCGATCAACCCGGCCTGCATCGACCCGAGGAACGCCGCGACGTAGTCGAGGCCCTGCGGCGCCAGAATGACCGCCCGATCTCCGACCGTCGCATGCTGGGCGAGTTCACCGGCGACGCTGGTCGCGCGCTGAGACAACTGCGACCACGTCAGGGTTTCGCGGATGCCCGACGGATCGCTCGCGTAGTCGGTGAACGTCATCGCCACGTCGTCGGGGCGCATGCTGGCCCGCCCGTGGAGCATGGAGAGGATCGTCGATCTCGCAGTAGACGTCACGATGCTTCCGTACTCAGTCGTCGAATCCCCAGTGTCACACACATCTTCGGCACCCGCTCATCCCGCAACGGGAGTCGGCGGGCGTGTCGCCGACTCCCTCCCGTCCACTTTCGACGGCCACCAGTTGGCCCGTCCGACCAACGTCGCGATGGCCGGCACGGTGATGGTTCGCACGACGAAGGTGTCCAGCAGGATGCCGACGCCGAT
>Ga0209051_1002464_pt1 | contig 13243 bp, 11 predicted proteins | sample AraplaCvi_mMS_r2_2_FD_184286 | JGI IMG/M metagenome (GOLD analysis project Ga0209051, IMG submission 184286) | Arabidopsis root microbial communities from North Carolina, USA - plate scrape MF_Cvi_mMS_r2 (SPAdes) (version 2) | ecosystem: Host-associated > Plants > Roots > Endosphere | place...
ACGAGCGGCACGTCGCCCACGTCGGGCACGTCGTGGAACTCGACACCGTGAATCGTTTCATTCGGCGTGTAATGCACGTAGGCGGCGCCGTCGCTCAGCTGCCACGTATCGCGTGGCGGCAGCTTCAGGTAGTTATCGGCCACTGACGTCGCGGCGACGCGCGCATCGAGGTAGGGCGCGGCTTCGCGCACGGCCTTCTCGCCCCAGTGGCCGGTGACGATGTAATCGGCGTGATCGCTTGGCCCGGCAAGGTTCATCGGGATCTGCGCGAAGTGCTGCGTGGCGCCACCCTGGAGGAAGAGCACCTTGTAGTTCGCGGGAACGCCCATCAACGAGCGCAGGCGCTGCTCGGCGGCCGCGGCCAGCGCCATGAACGGCTTGCCGCGATGCGAGAGCTCCATCACGGAGGCTCCCGAACCATTCCATTCGAGAAGCTCGGCCTGCGCGCGTTTCAGTACCGCTTCCGGCAGCGCAGCGGGTCCGGCGCTGAAATTCCAGGCTCTGCTCACGTCTCGTCCTCTCGCATGGGTGAACCGGCATTATGCCGCCGCCTGCGGGCAAAACGAGGGCTTAGAACGGCGCGAAAAGCACCACGGCAATGCCGGCGGCCAGCAGCGCGGCGGTAAGGATCAGCCACCACACATCGCCGCGGGGACCGACGGTCTCCTCCGGCTCGGGCTCCGGCTCGGGTTCTGGCAGGACCACCACTGGCTCGGCCTGCCAGCCGGGCGCTTCCAGGATGAAACGATGTGTGGCCAGGCCGATCTGGTCGCCGGGCTGGAGCGCGGCACGGACGGTCCGTACGCCATTCACCCGGACAGCGTGGCGTGCGGGCACGCGCGATGCATCGAGGATGAGTTCGTCATCGTCCCAGGCGAGGGTGAGCAGAGCGGCATCATTGCCTGGCAATTCGAGCGGCAACGCGCCGTGGGTGGCACCCAGCTCGAGGCGGTCACCGATGGCGACCAGGCGGCCCGAGAGTGGGCCGGCCACGGGCCGCAGCGCCGCCGTGCAACGCGCCTCGGTGGGCTCCGCCAGCTCGCGGGCCTCGAGGTCGTCATCATCGCGGATCAGCATCCGGCAATCGCCGAGCGACAGGCTGTCGCCGGGGCGCAGCAGCGCCTTTTCCCGCACCGGACGCGCGTTGACGTAAACACGGCCGACGCCTGGGGCCACTTCCAGCACCATGCCGCGCCGGTCGCGCTGGATGGAGACGTGGTTGGCGGCGACCTGGGCCTCGGAAACGACGAGGTCGTTCTCCTCGCCCCGGCCGATCGTGAGCACGGGCCGGGACCAGTGGAAATCACCGCGAGCCGAGCTGACGAATTCAATACGCATGGAGGGACCGGCCAGATGACGACGCGACTTTAGCAGAGTGCGGTATCTATTTGAACGCAAAGAGATCGATACGGTTCAGCCGGCCCGGCTGCTAGACTGCCCCACCCTTTTCTCGCGGAGATACCCCCATGGCCAAGATCGATATCCGTCGCGAGCACGGCAAGAGCGCTGCGGAAGCGCGCGCCGTGGTGGAAAAGGTCGCGGCCCGCATGGCCGAGAAATTCGGCACGAAGGGTGGCTGGGACGGCAATGCCTATGCCTTCTCGGGCTCGGGCGTGAAGGGCGCGATCGCCGTGTCGGACACCGATGTGCACGTGACCGCCGAGCTCGGCATGCTGCTGTCGGCCTTCAAGGGCAAGATCGAAGACGAGATCCGCGGCAAGTTGAACGAATACTTCGCCTGACCTTCCCACAGGGGCTGAGACCCCGGGTGGCCTTGGTGGGGTGGGCATGGCATAATAGGGGACTTATGCCGGCTGAGCCGGCCCCTACTCCGACCCGGAACACATGGCAAAAGACGACGTCATCGAAATGGAAGGCACGGTCCAGGAGACCCTGCCCAACACCATGTTCCGCGTGCAGCTCGAGAACGGGCACGTCATCACTGCCCATATCTCCGGCCGTATGCGCAAGCATTACATCCGTATCCTCACCGGCGACAAGGTGAAGGTCGAGATGACCCCGTATGACCTGACCAAGGGCCGTATCACGTACCGCATGAAGTAAGCGCGCGCCTGGCGCCGCCCTTCTGCGAATAAAGAAAGCCGCGGCGTGCCGCGGCTTTTTTGTTGTGCCTGACTTGCTGTTGTGGGAGCGCGCTTGCGCGCGATGGGGTTGCCGCAAGGGCCATCGCGCGCAAGCGCGCTCCCACAAAAAAGGCCGCAAAAAAAGGCCGCCCGAGTGGGCGGCCTTCTTCTATCACTACCTTGAGTCTTACGCTTCCGCCGTCGCCGGCTCGGCCGACTCGGTTTCCACGTGCAGCTCGTCGCCGTCCACCGAGAGGGTGACCTTGCCGCCGTCGGCGAGCTTGCCGAAGAGCAGCTCGTCGGCCAGGGCACGCTTGACCTTGTCCTGGATGACGCGGGCCATCGGGCGTGCGCCCATCTGCGGGTCGAAGCCGTGCTCCGCCAACCAGCGGCGGGCCTCCGGCGTGACGTCGACGCTGACCTTCTTCTCGGCCAGCTGCGATTCCAGCTCGATCAGGAACTTGTCCACCACGCGCAGGATGTGGTCGAAGTCCAGCGCATTGAACTGGATGACCGCATCGAGACGGTTGCGGAACTCCGGCGTGAACATGCGGCGGATCGTCTCCATCGCATCCGGCGAGTGGTTCTGCTTCACGAAGCCGATGCCGCGGCGCGAAGCCAGCTGCGCGCCGGCATTCGTCGTCATCACCACAATGACGTTCTTGAAGTTCGCCTCGCGACCATTGGTATCGGTCAGCACGCCACGATCCATCACCTGCAGCAGGATGTTGTACACATCCGGATGCGCCTTCTCGATTTCATCCAGCAGCAGCACGCAGTGCGGGTGCTTGGTGATCTGCTCGGTGAGCAGGCCACCCTGGTCGAAGCCCACGTAGCCCGGGGGCGCACCGACCAGGCGCGACACCGAGTGCGCTTCCATGTACTCGGACATGTCGAAGCGGACCATCTCGATACCGAGCTGCATGGCGAGCTGGCGGGTGACCTCCGTCTTGCCGACGCCCGTGGGGCCGGCGAGCAGGAAGCTGCCGATCGGCTTGGACGGATCGCCCAGGCCCGAACGCGCCATCTTGATCGACGAGGACAGGGCCTCGATCGCCGCATCCTGGCCGAACACGACCATCTTCAGGTTGCGCTCGAGGTTACGCAGCACGTCGCGGTCGGACGCCGAGACCTGCTTGGCCGGGATACGCGCCATCTTGGCCACGATGTATTCGATTTCGGCCACGTCAACCTTGCCGGTACGCTCTTCTTCCGGCAGCAGGCGCTGGCGAGCGCCGGCCTCATCGATCACGTCGATGGCCTTGTCCGGGAGCAGGCGATCCGGGATGTGCTTCACGGAGAGATCCACCGCCGCACGCAGGGCCTCACCGGTGTACTCCACCGAGTGGTGCTCTTCGAAGCGGGTCTTCAGGCCCTTCAGGATCTCGATGGAGTCGGCCACGGTGGGCTCGACCACGTCGATCTTCTGGAAGCGGCGAGCCAGGGCGCGATCCTTCTCGAAGATGCCGCGGAATTCCTGGAACGTGGTGGAACCGATGCAGCGCAGCTCACCCGAAGCCAGCATCGGCTTGATCAGGTTCGAGGCATCCATGGTGCCGCCCGACGCCGAACCCGCACCGATGATGGTGTGGATCTCATCGATGAACAGGATGGCGTTCGGCTGCTTCTTGAGCTGGCCGATGACCGCCTTCAGGCGCTTTTCGAAATCGCCACGGTACTTGGTGCCCGCGACCAGCGCGCCAAGGTCCAGCGACCAGATGGTGCAGTCTTCCAGCACCTCGGGCACCTGGCCTTCGACGATGCGCTTGGCCAGGCCCTCGGCCAGCGCGGTCTTGCCCACGCCGGCCTCACCGACGTAGAGCGGGTTGTTCTTGCGACGGCGGCAGAGCACCTGGATGGTGCGCTCCACCTCGTCCTGGCGGCCGATCAGCGGATCGATCTTGCCCTGCAGGGCCAGCTCGTTGAGGTTGGAGGCGTACTCGCTGAGCGGGTTGCCCTTGCCCTCGCCGCCTTCCTCGCCATCGCGATCGGCGCTGGACGGGGCAGCCGCGGACTCATCGCTGATCTTGGCGATGCCGTGGGAGATGTAGTTGACCACATCGAGGCGCGTAATTTCCTGCTGGTGGAGGAAATAGACGGCGTGGCTGTCCTTTTCGCCGAAGATCGCGACAAGAACGTTGGCGCCGGTCACTTCCTTCCGGCCCGAGGACTGGACGTGGTAGACCGCACGCTGGAGGACGCGCTGGAAGCCCAGCGTGGGCTGGGTGTCGCGCTCGTCGCCGGCGGGGAGGACCGGGACGGTTTCAGCGATGATCCGCTGGAGATCGGCCGCGAGGCGCGGCAGATCGACGCCACAGGCACGCAGGGCGGCCAGGGCGGAGGTGTTTTCGGTGAGGGCGAGCAGGAGATGCTCCACGGTCATGAACTCGTGGCGCTGCTCCCGGGCCTGCTTGTAGCAGTGCCCAATGGTGACTTCGAGATCCTTGCTGAACATACGGACCGTCTCCGATAGCTGTGGGCGGCGGGTTCTTAGCCCTTGTGAGTGCCGCATGAACTCCAGATGGGGGATCTGCTACATCTTTTCCATAGTGCACAACAGCGGGTGCTGGTGGGACCGTGAATACTCGTTGACCTGGGTCACCTTCGTTTCTGCCACCTCGCGGGTGAATACGCCGCACACGCCCTTCCCCCTGGTGTGTACGTGGAGCATCACCTGGACCGCCCGCTCCTGGTCCATGCCAAAAAAGCTACGTAGCACCTCGACCACGAAATCCATCGGCGTGAAGTCGTCGTTCAGCAGGACGACCTGGAACAGCGGCGGTTTCGCCGTCTCGGGGCGAGCGGTTTCGATGGCCAGGCCGTGTCCGCGCTCGCTTTCCTGATCGTGTTCGTGTTCCTGGGACATTAATTGAGAACCTTCGGTACGCGATTCGATTATATACACCGGATTTCGAGCCCTTTCGGGGTCGATTTCCACAGGTGATGGCACAATATGTCTTTTTCCAGCGCCACCCCCTCCCATTCGTCAGATGACCCAGACCGTTGCCCCGGCCGAAAACGTGTGGTGCCCCCGTGTGACGGTCGCTTGCGTCGTCGCGCAGGGTGACCGCTACCTGATCGTCGAAGAGGAGATCTTCGGTGAGCTGGCGTACAACCAGCCCGCGGGCCACCTGGACCCGGGTGAGACGCTCCAGGCCGCCGCCGTCCGCGAGGCGCTGGAGGAAACCGGGCACACCGTCGAGCTGGACGCCTTCCTGGGGGTCTGGCAGTGGATGAGCCCCGAGCACGGCGAACAGGTGCTCCGCTTCGGCTTCAGCGGCCGCTCGGTGGCCCACGACCCCACCCGCCAGCTGGATACCGGCATCCGCCGGGCCCTGTGGCTTCGCCGCGACGAGATCGAGGCCCTGGGCGCGCGCCTGCGCAGCCCGTTGATCCTGGAAACCATCGACGCGTGGCTCGACGGCCGCCGCCTGCCCCTGGATACCGTCGCCAGCCTTCTTCCGGGGTCGCGTCCGTGAAAGTGATCCTCGGCGTCTCCGGCGGCGTGGACTCCTCGGTCGCCGCCATCCTCCTGCAGCAGGCCGGCCACGACGTGGAAGGCATGTTCATGCAGAACTGGGAGGAGGACGACCGCTCCGGCCCCTGCACCACCGACGACGACCGCCGCGACGCGGTGGCCGTGTGCGGGCGCCTCGGCATCCCCTTCCACGCCCGCAACTTCGCCGGCGAATACTGGGACGGCGTGTTCGAGCACTTCCTTGCCGAGTACGCCGCGGGGCGCACCCCGAACCCGGACGTGCTGTGCAACCGCGAGATCAAGTTCAAGACCTTCCTGGAGCACGCGCAGGCCCTCGGCGCGGAGAAGATCGCGACGGGCCACTATGCGCGCGTGGATTTCCATGAGGGCCGCTACCGCCTGCTGCGTGCTGTGGATGCGGCGAAGGACCAGACGTACTTCCTCCACGCGCTGCGCCAGCGCCAGCTTTCGGCGACGCTGTTCCCGGTCGGCGAGATCGAGAAGCCAGTGGTGCGTGAGATGGCCCGCGAGGCGAGCCTGCCGACCGCGGCCAAGAAGGATTCGACGGGCATCTGCTTCATTGGCGAGCGCGATTTCCGCGCGTTCCTTGCGCAGTACCTGCCCGCGAAGCCTGGTGCGATGGTGGACCCGGACGGCCGCAAGGTCGGCGAGCACCAGGGCGTCATGTATTACACACTGGGCCAGCGCAACGGGCTCGGCATCGGCGGCCGCGCGGATGCGCCCAACGAGCCATGGTACGTCGTCGGCAAGGACGTCGCCGCGAACACGCTGATCGTGGCGCAGGGTGGCGAGAACCGCTGGCTGCAATCCACGCGGTTGTTCGCGACGGATGCTACCTGGATCGCTGGCGAGCCACCTGCCCTTTCCTTCCGCTGCACCGCCAAGACCCGCTACCGCCAGGCCGACCAGGCCTGCACGGTGGATGTGCGCGGCGACACACTGCACGTCACCTTCGACGAGCCCCAGCGCGCAGTCACCCCCGGCCAGTCGGTCGTGCTGTACGACGGCGACGCTTGCCTCGGCGGTGCGGTGATCGCAAGCACCGATGCCGCCTACGGTGGCCTCGAATGATTCCCTATCCCTTCGTAGGAGCCCACCCTGTGGGCGACGCCGTTTGTACAATCGCTACGGGCTCCGCGGCCTTCCTGCGAAAGATGTCGCCCACAGGGTGGGCTCCTACGGCACGTTTCGATCCGAGCCATATCCATGAATGAAGAACGCGTCCTGGCCCTGGCCGGCGTCTTCCAGGGCGTCGCCCTGGCCCATCAGCTGGCAAACGAGGGCCGCTGCGACGAGGTGGCTTACGAGGCCAGCCTGGGCAGCGTGTTCCGCATCGATTCGGACACGGTCGCGGGCGTCTATGGCAACGTGGCCGGCGTGCGCCGCGGCCTGCGTACGCTGGTGAACCAGTTCGAAGAACAGACCCGCGACGTCGCGGTGATGCGCATGGGCGTGACCGTGCTGCGCCTCGAGCGTTCGCTCTCGCGCAACCGCGCCCTGCTCGATCGCCTGCACGAAGGCATTGTCGCCGCGCAACGCCAGGTCGAGCACTTCGGCATCACCCATCCGAACGTCTCGGCACGCCTGGCCGAGCTGTATGCGACCACGCTGTCGACGCTGAAGCCGCGGGTGATGGTCACGGGTAATCCGAGCCACCTGCAGCAGAAGGCCAATGTCGATCGCGTCCGCGCCTCGCTGCTCGCCGCCGTGCGTTCCGCGGTGCTGTGGCACCAGCTCGGCGGCCGCCAGTGGCACATGCTGTTCCAGGGCAAGCAGACCGCCATGCTGGCGCGCGGCTTGCTGACGGGCTCGACCCTCGATAACGGGTTCTGACCCGACCGCTACGGCGTACCGTCGGCGGTTGTGGGAGCGCGCTTGCGCGCGATCCAGGTTGCCGCAGGGCCCATCGCGCGCAAGCGCGCTCCCACAGTCAGTGCAGAGCGGACCAGGTCAGCTCGCGGCGTCGAGGCCGGGGATTGTGCCGGCCAGCGTGCGTAGCAGCTCGGCGAAGCCGGCCAGATCATCCCGCCAGGGCGAGGCGCTGCGCCAGTACAGCGCGATGTGCCGGCCGGGCCGGGCACCGGCGACGCCAGCGAGCACCACGTTCGGGATGGAGCGGAGGCGCTCGTGGGCCAAAATCGGCACGAGGGTATAGCCGCCGCGCAGCGCCACCAGGGTGGCCAGGCTTTCGATCGAAAGATCCTGGATACGCTCCGGCCGCGCCGCCCCGGGCATGCCCAGGTCGGACACCCCGTTACCGTGGCTCTCCGCCATCAGCGTCGCATCCGATGCATCCAGCTCGGTCAGCGCCACCTGGGCCTCCCCGGCGAGCGGATGGCCCTTGTGCAGCATCAGCTCGTACGGCTCGAAGAACAGCGCCGTGGATTCCAGCCCCGTCGCGGTCGCGCTCGGCGGCGCCAGCACGGCGTCCAGCTCGCCTTCCGCCAGCCGGCGCAGCAGCCCGCGCGGCTTGCCTTCGGAAATCGTGAGCCGCGCCCCGGGGAAACGCTGCGGGAACGGCTCGATCACGTGCGGCAGGAGGTACGGGCCCAGCGTGGACGGCACGCCGAGGCGCAGTTCGCCGCCAAAGGCGACGTCGCCGGCCCGGGCGGCATGCTCCAGATGCTCGGCCGCGGCCAGCACGCCCTCGATATAACCCAACAGACGCTGACCGGCGGTCGTCGGCACGACGCGCCGCCCACCCCGCTCGAACAGGGGCATGCCGAGCGCCTGCTCCACCTTCTGCACCTGGTGGGAAAGCCCCGAAGCGCTGATGTACATGGCCCTGGCGGCGCTGTTGAAGCTGCCTTCACGGGCCACGGCCTGGACCAGGGCGAGGTCGCGCAGGGACACCGATGACAGGGCCATCGAAATCATCGAACGCTGCGTGCCATCAAATGCGTTTGCGCCCATCCGCCGCCACCCTCATCCTTTTGCCGCCGATTTTCGCGCGGCGTGTGCCACGGACGGGCCATTCTAGCGGACCCAAGGTCTCACGGCGGTCGCATACGCACCGCAGACTGCGCGATAATCAACGCCTTTGGCACGCCCCGCAGGGGGCTGCCCGGCCTCCCCAGCTAAGCAAGCCACGCCAGGAGTACAGCATGAAAGACTCGTTCTCAGTCGCAGACAAAATCGAAGTCAACGGCAAGAGCCACAAGATCGCCAGCCTGGCCAAGCTGGGCCAGAAGTTCGACCTGAAGCGCCTGCCCTTCTCGATGAAGATCCTGCTCGAGAACCTGCTCCGCCAGGAAGACGGCGTGAACGTGACCTCGAAGGAAATCGAGGCCGTCGCCAAGTGGGACGCCAAGGCAGAGCCGGATACCGAGATCTCGTTCATGCCGGCCCGCGTGGTGCTGCAGGATTTCACCGGCGTGCCCTGCGTGGTCGACCTGGCCGCCATGCGCGATGCCGTGAAGAAGCTCGGCGGCGACCCGAACCGCATCAACCCGCTGGCCCCGGCCGAACTGGTCATCGACCACTCGGTGCAGGTGGACGCGTTCGGTTCGGAGAGCGCCCTCGAGCAGAACGTCGAGATCGAGTTCGAGCGTAATCAGGAGCGTTACTCGTTCCTGCGCTGGGGCCAGAAGGCCTTCAACAACTTCAAGGTCGTGCCGCCGCGCACCGGCATCGTGCACCAGGTGAACCTCGAGAACCTGGCCCGCGTGGTGTTCACCAACGAAGTGGACGGTGAGTCGTTCGCCTACCCGGATACCGTGTTCGGTACCGACTCGCACACCACCATGATCAACGGCATCGGCGTGCTGGGCTGGGGCGTGGGCGGTATCGAAGCCGAAGCCGCCATGCTCGGCCAGCCGTCGTCCATGCTGATCCCGCAGGTCGTCGGCTTCCGCCTGACCGGCAAGCTGCCGGAAGGCGTGACCGCCACCGACCTCGTGCTCACCGTGACCCAGATGCTGCGCAAGCTCGGCGTCGTCGGCAAGTTCGTCGAGTTCTTCGGCAACGGCCTGCAGAACCTGCCGCTGGCCGACCGCGCCACCATCGCCAACATGGCCCCGGAATACGGCGCCACCTGCGGCATCTTCCCGATCGACCAGGAAGCGCTGAACTACCTGCGCCTCTCGGGCCGCGATGAAGGCCAGATCGCCCTCGTGGAAACCTATGCCAAGGCCCAGGGCCTGTGGCACGACGCCAACACGCCGGAAGCCGAGTTCACCACCGTGCTCGAGCTGGACATGGCGACCGTCAAGCCGTCGCTCGCCGGCCCGAAGCGCCCGCAGGATCGCGTGCTGCTCGAAGGCGTGAAGCAGAGCTTCCTCGACGTGGTCGGCCCGCTGACCGCCAACCGCAAGACCAAGAACGGCGACACCTCGCGCTTCAGCAATGAAGGCGGCGGCACCGCCATCGGCAACGAAGCCAACGGCATCAACGAGGAAGGCGTGCTGGTCAGCAAGGATGGCCAGAACTTCCGCATCAACGACGGCTCGGTCGTGATCGCGGCGATCACCTCGTGCACGAACACCTCGAACCCGGCCGTCATGCTCGCCGCCGGCCTGGTGGCGAAGAAGGCTGCCGCTCGTGGCCTCACCAGCAAGCCGTGGGTCAAGCCGTCGCTCGGCCCGGGCTCGCTCGTCGTCACCGAATACCTCAAGAAGACCGGCCTGCTCGAAGAGCTCGAGAAGGTGAACTTCTACGTGGTCGGCTACGGCTGCACCACCTGCATCGGCAACTCGGGTCCGCTGCCGGCTGAAATCAGCAAGGGCATCGCCGAGGGCGACCTGGCCGTGGCGTCGGTGCTCTCGGGCAACCGCAACTTCGAAGGCCGCGTGCATCCGGAAGTGAAGATGAACTACCTGGCTTCGCCGCCGCTGGTGGTCGCCTACGCCCTGGCCGGCACGCTCAACATCGACCTGACCACCGACGCGATCGGCACGGGCAGCGATGGCCAGCCGGTGTACCTGAAGGACATCTGGCCGAGCAACCAGGAAATCTCCGACCTCATCGCCGGCGCCATCAGCCCGGAGATGTTCAAGGACAGCTACGCCGACGTGTTCAAGGGCGACAGCCGCTGGAACCAGATCGCCTCGCCGGATGGCCAGACCTACGCGTGGGACGATTCGACCTACATCAAGAACCCGCCCTACTTCGACGGCATGTCGAAGGAAGCCGGCACCATCGAGGACATCCACGGTGCGCGCGCCATGGGCATCTTCGGTGACTCGATCACCACCGACCACATCTCGCCGGCCGGCTCGATCAAGAAGGACAGCCCGGCGGGCCGCTTCCTGATCTCGAAGGGCGTGGAGCCGAAGGACTTCAACTCCTACGGCTCGCGTCGCGGCAACGATGACGTGATGGTGCGTGGCACCTTCGCCAACATCCGCATCAAGAACCTGATGCTCGATGGCGTGGAAGGCGGCTACACCAAGTACATCCCGACCGGCGAACAGATGGCCATCTACGATGCGGCCATGAAGTACAAGGCCGACGGCACCCCGCTGGTCGTGCTGGCCGGCAAGGAATACGGCACCGGTTCGTCGCGTGACTGGGCGGCCAAGGGCACCCTGCTGCTGGGCGTCAAGGCCGTGATCACCGAGAGCTTCGAGCGCATCCACCGCTCCAACCTGGTCGGCATGGGCGTGCTGCCCTGCCAGTTCCAGGATGGCGAGAACGCGCAGACGCTCGGCCTGAAGGGCGATGAAGTGTTCGATATCACCGGCCTGAATGGCGGCGAGTCGAAGACGGCGACCGTCAAGGCCACGCGCCCGGATGGCTCGGTGAAGGAGTTCACCGTGAAGGTGCTGCTCCTGACGCCGAAGGAGCGCGAGTTCTTCCGCCACGGCGGCATCCTGCAGTACGTGCTGCGCCAGCTCGCCAAGGCGGCGTAACAGGAAAAAGCCCGGGAAACCGGGCTTTTTTTTGCCTGCTAGTCGTAGGAGCCCACCCTGTGGGCGACATCTTTCGCCTCTCCGCCGCAGACCCTGTGGCGTTATCGCGAACGGCGTCGCCCACAGGGTGGGCTCCTACAGTGCGCGGGTCCAGGTGGCGGTGATGCAGTGCCATGCGTTGCCGTCCTTCCGCCAGCCGGTTTCCACGCGGTACGCGCCCGCGTTGTCCGGGAGCACGCCGGAGCCTGCGGTCAGCGTGACGGTGAACGTCGCCACCATGCGCTCGCCGCGCGCCTCGACCGAGACCGGGCCGAGCAGCGCGTGGACTTTCTCGCCGCGCAGGGCGAACACCCGTACGAGGTTGGCCAGGTCGCGCTTGCTGAGCTGCCCGGCATTGCCATCGAAGTCGTCCGAAAGGGCCGCCACCGTCGCCGTGCTACTGCCCTTCTCGGCGGAAGCCGCTGCCGCGGCAATCGCTTTGCGAATTTGCTCATCGTCCGGCGTGCGGTGGCACGCGGCGAGCACGGCGAGGCTCATCAGGAGTAAGGTGGCCAAAAGCGTACGTAGCTGCATGATTTTCCTTTTTTGTGCCTCGCTGCGATGCGGCTTGCCGCTATACGCGCGCGTATGCTCCAATCCGTCCCACATTCAGGAGTCCGTCCCGTACATGAGCAACGAGCGCCCGTGGCTTGCCCACTATCCGGCCGGCGTACCCGCCGACATCGATGTCAACGCGTACCGCTCCGTTGCGGCGGTCTTCGAGGAATCGTTTCAGAAATTTCGTGACCGCCCTGCGTACAAGAATTTCGGGAAGGTACTGACCTACGGGCAGATCGACCAGCTCTCGGCCGCCTTCGCCGGCTTCCTCTCCGGGGAACTCGGCCTGAAGAAGGGCGACCGCGTGGCGATCATGCTGCCGAACCTGCTGCAGTATCCAGTGGTCCTGTTCGGCGCCCTGCGCCTCGGCCTCACGGTGGTCAACACCAACCCGCTGTACACCACCCGCGAGCTGCACCACCAGCTCGAGGATTCCGGCGCGAAGGCGCTGGTCGTGCTGGACAACTTCGCGCACACCGTGCAGGAGGCCCTGCCGGGCACCCGCGTGGAGCACGTCGTCACCACCGGCGTCGGCGACCTGGTCGGCTTCCCCAAGGGCAGCATCATCAATTTCGTGGTCAAGCACGTCCGCAAGGAAGTGCCGCCGTTCAAGCTGCCGAAGCAGACCCGGTTCAACGATGCCGTCAGCCGTGGTAAGGCGCATCCCCTGCCCCAGGTCGATGTCAGCCACGACGATATCGCGTTCCTGCAGTACACCGGCGGCACCACCGGCGTCGCCAAGGGCGCCATGCTGACCCACCGCAACATGATCGCCAACATGCTGCAGGCCGATGCATGGATCAGCGGCGCCGCCACCGCCGGTGAGGAAATCATCGTCACCGCGCTGCCGCTGTACCACATCTTCTCGCTGACGGCGAACGGCCTGGTCTTCACCCGCATGGGTGCCATGAACCTGCTGATCACCAACCCGCGCGACATGAAGGGCTTCGTCAAGGAGCTGGGGAAGGAGAAGTTCACGGCGATCACCGGCGTCAACACGCTGTTCAATGGCCTGCTGAACACCCCGGGCTTCGCCGAACTCGACTTCTCGCGCCTGCACCTGTCGCTCGGCGGCGGCATGGCCGTGCAGCGCGCCGTGGCGGAACGCTGGAAAAAGACAACGGGTGTGACGCTGGCCGAGGCGTACGGCCTCACCGAGACCTCGCCGGCCGCGTGCATCAACCCGCTCGACCTGAAGGAATACAACGGCTCGA
>Ga0209051_1002466_pt1 | contig 13235 bp, 11 predicted proteins | sample AraplaCvi_mMS_r2_2_FD_184286 | JGI IMG/M metagenome (GOLD analysis project Ga0209051, IMG submission 184286) | Arabidopsis root microbial communities from North Carolina, USA - plate scrape MF_Cvi_mMS_r2 (SPAdes) (version 2) | ecosystem: Host-associated > Plants > Roots > Endosphere | place...
GACGATCACGCGGCCCTTGCTGACGCGGCCGCCGGCCATCGCATAGTCCCAGGCGGCCTTGACGTCGGCGGGCCCGTCGATCCTGCTCTGGCCCTTGCCGGAGCTCGACATCACCGGCTTGACGATGCAGGGGTAGCCGATCGCCGCGTGGTCGGCGCCGCCGTCGATCGCGGCCTGCAGTTCCTCGAGCGAGTCGCAGAAGACGTACGGGCTGGTCGGCAGGCCCAGCGTCTCGGCGGCGAGTCGGCGGATGCCTTCGCGGTCCATCGTGAGGCGCGCCGCGCGCGCCGTGGGGATCACGCGCACCGCGCCCTCGGCCTCCAGCGCCTGCAGCTCGGGCGTGGCGATGGCCTCGATCTCGGGCACGACCAGGTCGGGCTTCTCGCGCTCGATGAGCGCGCGCAGCGCGGCGCCGTCGCTCATCGTGATCGTGTGCGCGTGGTGGGCCACCTGGTGGCCGGGGGCGTTCTCGTAGCGGTCGACCGCGATGGTCTCGACGCCCAGGCGCTGCAGCGCGATCAGCACTTCCTTGCCGAGTTCGCCGCTGCCGAGCAGCATCACGCGCGTGGCGGCGGGGCTGAGGGGCGTGCCGAGGGGCTTGGAAGTGGCGGTCATGGCGAATCGGGGGCTTGGGGCAAACCCCCGATTCTACGGATCACGCCTTCGTCGACTCCGGCTTGAGCAGCCCGTCGCAGGTCGTGCGCTCGGCGTCGCCGGCCGGCAGCTTGGCGCACACGCCGTTCAGCTGCGTGCCCAGGTGGTCGAGCACGGCCTGGTGCTTGCCGCCCGCGTTCCACTTGACCAGCTTGGTGGAGATGCGCTGCAGCGAGCGGCCGCTGCGCTCGTAGAAGGCGCTGGGTTGCTGCGCCGCCTCGGCGAAGACGCTCTGCGCGACGCCCTCGATGCGCTTGTCGTCCTTGGGCGCCAGGTCGACCAGTGCGTTCAGGTAGGACGCGCCCCACTGCAGGCGCGTCGCCGGGCCCTCGCTCTTCTCGTACGCCTGGCGGTACCAGTCGAGCGCCTCGGCCGTCCGGCCCTGGCGGCGCGCATTGCTGCCCAGCTCGCTCATCAGGTAGTAGGGCGAGTGGCTCTTGGAGAGGCTGCCCTTCAGCAGCGCGTCGGACTCCGTCCAGAGGCCGGCCTCGGCCAGCACCTGGCTCGCCTCGGGGATCACGGCCTGGCGCTCGAAGCCGTTCGTCACCTCGCGGTCCGCGGTGGCGACCGTGTCCTTCACCTCCTTGAGCAGCGCGGCCGGGATCTTCGGGTGCAGCTCGTCCTTCTTCTGGTCCAGGCGCGCCAGGTCGACGCGCGCGGCGAGCGCGGTCATGCGGTCGGCGCGCGAGAGCGTGGCGTCGCCCTGCAGGCGTACGAGCGCGCCGTCCATCGCGGTGACGAGCTTCTGGCGATCGGCGCCCGGCTTGGGCGCGAGCGCCTCCACGATGTCGGTGGCGTAGTTCGTCACCACATCCATGTAGGCGCGCGACTGGGCCGGGTCGGCCAGCAGCTTCAGCACCTGGTCGCGCGTGCCGGCGTCGGCCGGGGCGGGCGTCTTCTCGTCGGCGCCGACCAGCGCCTTCAGCGACAGGCGCAGGCAGGCGTCCCGCTCGCCGGGCGGGCACGCGGCCGCGAGCTTCTTCAGCACCGGCGCGTGCTCGGCCTTGGGCACGAGGGCGGACTCGTCGGTGTCCCAGGAATAGAACGCCAGCAGGCGCCATTCGCTGCCCGGCAGCGGCTTGCCCGCGCGCGCGTCGGCGACGACCTGCGCCAGCGGCCGGCCGCTGGCCAGGCCCAGTTGCAGCACCTGCAGCACCTGCGGCGCGTCGACCTCGCCCGGCAGGCGCGTGAGCTCCTGGCCGGCGGGGCTGAACAGGATCAGGGTCGGGTACCCGACCACCTTGAAGCGGGTGCCCAGCTTCTGCGCGCCCGGCGCGTCGCCGTCGAGGTGGACCGCGACGAAGCTCTTGGACTGCTCGGCGAAGTCCTGGCGGTTGAACAGCGTCGCCTTGAGCTGGTTGCACGGCGGGCACCAGACGGCGCCCCAATACAGCAGCACCGGCTTGTTCTGCGACTTGGCGGTGGCGAACACCTTCTCGATGTCGGCATCGGTCGTGGCCTCCACCCAGGCGACGTTGGCCGAAGGCGCCCCGTCGGCGGCGTGCGAGGGGCCGCCGGCCACGAGCGAGGCCGCGAGCGCGAGGGCGGCGAGGGGAAGGAAGCGGCGGGAAGGCGGGGTGCGGCTCATCAGGAAGGTCTCCGGCAGGGAAGCCGACATTCTCCGACGATCGGGTACTCGCGACGCGTCCGTGCTCATTCGGCCGGGTCGTCCCCGAGCGGGTTCTCCCCCATGTCGCCGAGCGCGCGCTGCGCCGGCTCCTCGTCGGGCTCGGGCGTGGCGCGCGCCAGCGCCATCCAGGTGGCGAAGGGCAGGCGCAGCGCGCGGCGCGGGGCCGGCCGCTGCACTTCCAGGAGCCCCGCGCGCTCGACCAGCACGCCGTAGTCCTCCGGCACGTCGCCGGCGTCGCCGACGCCCTCCCCCAACACGTACCAGCATTCGCGCGCCATCTGGCGGTAGGCCTCGCCCTTGGCGGGGCGGCGCAGGTCGCCCAGCAGGTCGGCGCGGCGCACCTTGATCTCGTGCACGACCGGCTCGAGGTAGTCTTCCACCGTGGTCTGGCGCACCGAGAACAGGTCGGGCCGCGCCACCACCCACTGGCCGCTGCCGTCCGCCTCGCCGCCCACGTGGGCCCGCAGCGACAGGCCGCGCCACACCAGCCGGCCCGCGCGCTGCATCGCCACCGCGACGCGGCCGACCAGCGCCTCGTGCGCATCGCGCGCGGCGCGGTTGCGCGCGAGCGTGGCGGCGAGCAGGCGGATGCCGGCGTCGGTGACGCGCAATGTCTCGCGGCCGTTCGCGTCGCGCACGCGCTCGACCCAGCCCGCGGCCAGCAGCTCGACCTCGACGAGGTCCTGCGCCGGCCAGCCGGCCGAGCGCCAGATCGCGCGCAGGCGGCGCTGGTGGGAGACGTTGGGCAGGGCCATGCGATGAAGTATCCGCCTCCTACCCGCTCACGCCGCGAGCTTCCAACAATGGACGCGTGTTCCCTTCCACCCCCAAGGAGACGACGATGGGCAAGAAGATCCTGATGATCTGCGGCGACTTCGGCGAGGACTACGAGACGATGGTGCCCTTCCAGGCGCTGCAGGCCGTCGGCCACGTGGTGCACGCGATCGCGCCCGACAAGAAGGCCGGCGAGTACGTGACCATGGCCATCCACGATTTCGACGGCGCGCAGACCTACAGCGAGAAGCCCGGCCACCGATTCACGCTGAACGCCGGCTTCGCGGAGACCCGGGCCGAGTCCTACGACGCGCTGGTGGTGCCCGGCGGCCGCGCGCCCGAATACCTGCGCATGAACGCGCGCGTGGTCGAGCTGACCAAGCACTTCCTCTCCGCCGGCAAGCCCGTCGCGGCCATCTGCCACGGCGCGCAGCTGCTCGCGGCCACCGGGCTCATCAAGGGCCGGCGCGTCTCGGCCTACCCGGCCTGCCAGGTCGAGGTCGAGCTGGCGGGCGCCGAGTTCGTGGGCATCCCGGTCGACCAGGCCGTGACCGACGGCAACCTGGTCACCGCGCCCGCCTGGCCGGCGCATCCGGCCTGGATCGCGCAGTTCCTGGCCGTGCTGGGCACGAAGATCAGCACCTGAACCGCGCGCTGGCGTTTACCCCTCCCGCGGACGCTGGCGGCTCGCGCGGGCGGGGCGTACATTGCAGGCGATGCGGGCACCGACCCGGCCGCCCAGCCGAAGGAGACAAGGCGATGTGCGAGATCTTCATCAGCGCCGACCCGGCCAGCTACGAGAGCCGGACGCGATCGGTGCGCCTGCACGGCGTCGTCACCAGCATCCGCCTCGAGCACCTCTACTGGGACGTGCTCGAGGAGATCGCCAGGCGCGACGCGCTGAGCGTCACGCACCTCATCGAGAAGCTCTACGACGAGCTCGTCGAGGCGCGCGGCGCCGTCGGCAACTTCACGTCCTTCCTGCGCGTGTGCGCGCTGCGCTACGAGGCGCTCGTCGCCCAGGGCCGCATCCCGGCCGACACCCGCGTCCCCATCCGCTCGCTCGACGCGAAGAGCGTGCTGTACGCCCTGCCCCAGGCCTGGGGCCCGGCGCCCGAGAGCACCAGCGGGGAGTCGCCGCCGGCGCGGGCGCTGCAGCGGGCGCTCACGCGGCTGCCGCACTGAGCCGTGGCAGCGGGGGGCTGGCCCCAGGCCTGTCCCCGTGTTGGCAACGGCGGCGTCCCGAACACGGGGACAGGCCGGAGGCCAGTCCCCGCCGCCCCGCCGCCCCGGCTATTCGAGGCGGAACTTGTTCGCTGGCGCGTCCACGACGACCTGATCACGGCACGTCCGCAAGGCCTGCGCCAGCATGTCGACGAAGACGCGCGTCTTGGCCGGCATCAGGCGCCGGCCGGGGAAGACGGCCCAGCACGGCGCGTCGGGGGTGCCCCAGCCGCGCAGCAGGGGCACGAGCTCGCCTCGCCCGACGTAGGGCTCGGCGAAGAAGTCGGTCACCGCCGCGACGCCCGCGCCCTGGCGCGCGAGCCGGATCTGCAGCTCGGGTGAGTTGGCCAGCATGCGGCGTTCCGGCATCAGGCGCACGGCGCGCGGATCGCTGCCGGGCGCCAGACGGCCGTCGTCGCCGCGCGGGCGCAGGTCCCACGGCAGCGCGTCGCCCGCGCGCGTGAGCAGCATCAACGCGGGCATCGTGAGCAGCGCGGCGGGCACGAGCGGTTCGCCGTGCTCGCGCACGAGCGACGGCGCGGCGAACAGGCTGGTCGAGAAGGTGGCGAGCCGACGCGCCGCCAGCTGCGCGTCGTCCTGCAGCTCGCCCATGCGGATGGCGAGGTCGAAGTTCTCGCCGATCAGGTCGACCCGGCGCGGCGAGAGGTCGAGCTCCAGCGAGACCTCGGGGTAGTCGCGCACGAAGCGCGCGAGCGGCTCCTCGAGCGCCACGCTGGCGAAGTCGCCCGGCATCGACACGCGCAGCCGCCCGCTCGGGCGCGCCTGGCGCGACAGCGCGAACGACAGCGCGGCGTCGACCTCGCTCGCCAGCGCGCGCGCGTGATCGAGCACGCCCTGGCCGAAGTCCGTGATGACGAGCTTGCGCGTCGTGCGCTGCAGCAGCCGCTCGCCGAGACGCTTCTCGAGCGCCGCGACGCGACGCGACACCGTGGATTTCGGCAGTCCCACGCGCTCGGCGGCCTTGCTGAAGCTGCCGGCGTCGGCCACGCGGGCGAAGAGGAGGAGGTCGTCGGCGTCCGGGTTCATGTCGGTCGAAGGTCGAGCAGCAACTCTATGCCAAGGGCCGCCGGTCCGCTGATGCGATCTTTATGCGGCACCGCAGCATCTTTGCAACATCTTTATGCGCCGATTTCCAGAATCGTCCCATCGATCTTTCATGCATCGGAGTGACACATGGATCTCGCGTACATCGCGCTCGCCGTGGCGTCCTGGCTGCTGGTGGCCGGGATGGCGGTGGGGTGCGCCAAGCTCGGAGGGGCCAAGCCATGACCTGGATGTTCGTGGTCGGCGGCCTCGTGTCGGTGGGCCTGCTGGTCTACCTCGTCGCGGCGCTGCTGCAGCCGGAGAAGTTCTCGTGACCGGCCATTCGATCGCATTGCTCGCGGCCTACCTCGTGGTGCTGGTCGTGCTCGCCGTCCCCGTCGGGCGCTGGATCGCGCACGTCATGGAGGGCCGGTTCGCGCTCGCGCGGCGCGTCGAGGCGCCGCTCTGGCGCCTGTGCGGCATCGATCCCGCGCAGGAGATGGGCTGGCTGCAATACGCGCTGTCCATCCTCCTGTTCAGCGGTCTCGGCGTCGCGGCCGTCTATGCGCTGCAGCGCCTGCAGCTGTGGCTGCCGCTGAACCCGCAGGCGCTCGCCAACGTCTCGCCCGACTCGTCGATGAACACGGCCATCAGCTTCGTGACCAACACGAACTGGCAGGGCTACGCCGGCGAGACGACGATGAGCTACCTGACCCAGATGGCGGGCCTCGCGGTGCAGAACTTCCTGTCCGCGGCGACCGGCATCGTGGTGGTCGTCGCGCTCGTGCGCGGCCTCGCGCGCCATACGGCCAAAGGCATCGGCAACGCGTGGGTCGACCTCACGCGCTGCACGCTGTGGATCCTGCTGCCGCTGTGCTTCGTCTACGCACTGTTCCTCGTGCAGCAGGGCTCGATCCAGAACTTCGACGCCTACCAGGACGTGCACACCGTGGAGACGGTGAAGTGGCAGGAGCCGAAGACCGGTGCCGACGGACAGCCCGTCAAGGACGCCAAGGGCGACCCGGTGCTGGTCGACAAGTCGTCCGACACGCAGACGCTCGCCATGGGGCCGGTCGCCTCGCAGGAGGCGATCAAGATGCTGGGCACCAACGGCGGCGGCTTCTTCAACGCCAACTCCGCGCACCCCTTCGAGAACCCGACCGCGCTCACGAACTTCGTGCAGATGCTGTCGATCTTCCTGATCCCGGCGGCGCTGTGCCTGACCTTCGGCCGCCTGGTCGGCGACCGCCGCCAGGGCTGGGCCGTGATGGCCGCGATGACGCTGCTGTTCGTCGTGGGCGCGGTGGCGGCGATGAGCTTCGAGCAGCAGCCCAACCCGCAGTTCGCCGCCCTGGGCGTCGACCAGTCCGCTGGCGCGCTGCAGGCCGGCGGCAACATGGAAGGCAAGGAGACGCGCTTCGGCATCGCCGATTCGGCCCTGTTCGCCACGATCACCACGGACGCCTCGTGCGGCGCGATCATCGGCTGGCACGATTCGTTCATGCCGCTGGGCGGCCTCGTGCCCCTGGTCAACATGCAGCTGGGCGAGGTGGTGTTCGGAGGCGTCGGCTCGGGCCTGTACGGCATGCTGGTCTTCGCCATCATCGCGGTCTTCATCGCGGGCCTGATGATCGGTCGCACGCCCGAGTACCTCGGCAAGAAGATCGAGGCCTACGAGATGAAGATGAGCTCCATCGCCATCCTCGTCACGCCGCTGCTCGTGCTCGCGGGCACGGCCGTCGCGGTGCTGGCGGACGCCGGCCGCGCCGGCACCGCCAACCCGGGCGCGCACGGCTTCTCCGAGATCCTCTACGCCTTCACCTCGGCGGCCAACAACAACGGCAGCGCCTTCGGCGGGCTCTCGGCGAACACGCCCTTCTACAACGTCGCGCTCGCCATCGCGATGTGGTTCGGCCGCTTCGGCGTGATCGTGCCCGTGCTGGCGCTCGCTGGCTCGCTCGCCGCGAAGAAGCGCCTGGCGGCCGGCGCCGGGACCATGCCCACGCACGGCCCGCTGTTCGTCGTGCTGCTGGTCGGCACGGTGCTGCTGGTCGGCCTGCTGAACTACGTGCCCTCCCTGGCCCTCGGGCCGGTGGTGGAGCACCTGATGCTCTTCAAGTGACATGACGACCCCCACTCGCTTCGCTCGTCGCCCCCCGCGGGGGCTTGGCGGCTCGCTCCGGAGCGGCCGCGCGCTCACCGCCTTCAAAGTCAGTCTCGCATTGCTCGAAGGCTGAGGAAACCATGACACGTCCTACGTTCACCCTCTTCGACAAGGCGCTCGTCAAACCGGCGATCGTCGATGCCTTCCGCAAGCTCAGCCCGCGCGTGCAGTGGCGCAACCCCGTGATGTTCGTCGTCTGGGTCGGCAGCGTCCTCACCACCGCGCTGTGGCTCCAGGCGCTGTTCGGCCACGGCGAGGCGCCCCAGGGCTTCATCCTCGCGGTCACGCTGTGGCTGTGGTTCACGCTGCTGTTCGCCAACTTCGCCGAGGCGTTGGCCGAGGGTCGCAGCAAGGCGCAGGCGGCCTCGCTGCGCGCGCTCAAGAAGGCGACCTGGGCCAAGCGCCTGGCCGAGCCGCGCTACGGCGCGACCTGGATCCCGGTGGAGTCCGGCGAGCTGCGCAAGGGCGACGCCGTCTACGTGCCCGCGGGCGACGTGATCCCGGCGGACGGCGAGGTCATCGACGGCGTCGCCTCGGTCGACGAGAGCGCCATCACCGGCGAATCCGCGCCGGTGATCCGCGAGTCGGGCGGCGACTTCTCGGCCGTGACGGGCGGCACCAAGGTGCTCTCCGACTGGATCGTGATGCGCGTCACCGTCAACCCGGGCGAGACCTTCGTCGACCGCATGATCGCGATGGTCGAGAGCGCCAAGCGCCAGAAGACGCCCAACGAGATCGCGCTGACCATCCTGCTGGTGGCGCTGACCATCGTCTTCCTCGCGGTCACGGTCACGCTGCTGCCGTTCTCGATCTACAGCACCGACATGGCCAAGGCCGGCACGCCGGTGGGCGTGACCGTGCTCGTGGCGCTGCTCGTGTGCCTGATCCCGACCACCATCGCGGGCCTGCTCTCGGCCATCGGCGTGGCGGGCATGAGCCGCATGATGCAGGCCAACGTGATCGCGACCTCGGGCCGCGCCGTGGAGGCCGCGGGCGACGTCGACGTGCTGCTGCTGGACAAGACCGGCACCATCACGCTGGGCAATCGCCAGGCGGCGACCTTCGTGCCCGCGCCGGGCGTGACCGAGGCCGAGCTCGCGGACGCGGCGCAGCTCGCCTCGCTCGCCGACGAGACGCCCGAGGGCCGCAGCATCGTCGTGCTCGCCAAGCAGAAGTTCGACCTGCGCGAACGCGACGTGCAGTCGCTCGGCGCGCAGTTCGTGCACTTCTCCGCGCAGACGCGCATGAGCGGCGTGGACCTGCCGCTCGTGATCCAGGGCGGCCTGGCCGTGGGCGGCGACGCGCTCGGCGGCCCCGTGCGCCAGGTGCGCAAGGGCGCTGCCGACGCGATCCGCCGGCACGTGCAGTCGCTCGGCGCGGCCTTTCCCGCCGCGCTCGACGCCGCCATCGACGCGATCGCGCGCCGCGGCAGCACCCCGCTCGTCGTGTCCGACGGCGCGCGCGTGCTGGGCGCCATCGAGCTCAAGGACGTCGTCAAGGGCGGCATCAAGGAGCGCTTCGCCGAGCTACGCCGCATGGGCATCAAGACCGTGATGGTCACCGGCGACAACCGCCTGACCGCGGCGGCGATCGCGGCCGAGGCCGGGGTGGACGACTTCCTCGCGGAGGCCACGCCCGAGCAGAAGCTCGCGCTCATCCGCACCCACCAGGCCGAAGGACGCCTCGTCGCGATGACCGGCGACGGCACCAACGACGCGCCGGCGCTGGCGCAGGCCGACGTGGCGGTGGCGATGAACTCGGGCACGCAGGCCGCGAAGGAGGCCGGCAACATGGTCGACCTCGACTCCAACCCGACCAAGCTGATCGAGGTCGTCGAGACCGGCAAGCAGATGCTGATGACGCGCGGCGCGCTCACCACCTTCAGCATCGCCAACGACGTCGCGAAGTACTTCGCCATCGTGCCGGCGGCCTTCGTCACGACCTATCCGCAGCTGCAGGCGCTCAACGTCATGCGGCTCGCCAGCCCGTCGTCCGCGATCCTGTCCGCCGTCATCTTCAACGCGCTGGTCATCGTCTTCCTGATCCCGCTGGCGCTCAAGGGCGTGCGCTACCGCGCGCTCGGCGCCGCGGTGCTGCTGCGGCGCAACCTGCTGGTCTACGGCCTGGGGGGCGTCATCGTGCCCTTCATCGGCATCAAGCTGATCGACCTGGTGCTGGCCGCCTGCGGCCTCGCCTGACCCCGGAGAAAGAACATGTCCCTCGCCTCCCTCGTCCGCCCCGCCGGCGTCACGTTCGTCGCACTCACCGTCGCCACGGGGCTCCTCTACCCGCTCGCCGTCACGGGCGTCGCGCGCGCCGTCTTCCCCGACCAGGCCGCGGGCAGCCTCGTCATGAAGGACGGGCGGGCGATCGGCTCGACGCTGATCGGCCAGTCGTTCACCGATCCGGGCCATTTCTGGGGCCGGCCGTCGGCGACGGCGCCCATGGCCTACAACGCGGCCAACTCGGCGGGCTCCAACCTGGGTCCGACCAATCCGGCGCTCGTCGATGCCGTCAAGGGGCGCGTCGCGGCCCTGCGCGCCGCCGACCCCGGCAACACCGCGCCGGTGCCGGTCGACCTGGTGACCACCTCGGCCAGCGGCTTCGACCCGGAGATCAGCCTCGCGGCCGCCCGCTACCAGGCCGGGCGCGTCGCGCGCGAACGCAAGCTCGCGCCGGACGTGGTCGAGGCGCTCGTCGCGCGGCACGCGCGCGGACGGCTCCTCGGCCTGCTCGGCGAGGAGCGCGTCAACGTGCTCGAACTCAACCTGGACCTCGATCGCATGGCCGCGCGCTGAGACGCCGGCCGACTCCATCCCACCTTCATCATGAACCGCTCCCTTTCGACCTCCGTCCTCCTGCTCTCGCTCGCCGCCGCGTGCGCCCACGCCGCCGACGCCCCCTCGCTCACCGCGACCGCCAACGTCAACCTGGTGAGCGACTACCGCTTCCGCGGCATCACCCAGACCTGGGGCAAGCCCGCGGTGCAGGGCGGCGCCGACCTCGCCTGGGCGAACGGCTTCTACCTCGGCACCTGGGCATCCAACGTCTCGGGCAACACCTACCCGGGCGGCAGCCTGGAGATCGATACCTACGGGGGCTACAACGGCAAGATCGGCGACGACTTCGGCTGGACCGCCGGCGTCTACGCCTACTGGTACCCCGGCGCGAACTTCGACCGCGCCGCCTGCCCCTCGGCCGCCTTCCCGGGCCCGTGCGCGCAGCCCTCGCAGAAGCTCGACACCGTGGAGCTCAACGCGGGCGCGAGCTGGAAGTGGCTCAGCTACAAGCTTTCCGTGTCGACCGGCGACTACTTCGGCGCCAACGCGAAGACCGGCTACGGCGGCCACACGAGCGGCACGCTGTACCACGACCTGACGGCCACCGTGCCGCTGGCCGACGACCTGAGCCTCGTCGCGCACCTGGGCCGGACCGACCTGCGCGCGTCGTACGGCAGCGTCAGCGGCGACTACACCGACTGGCGTGTCGCGCTCACCAAGACCTGGGACAAGGGCTGGAGCCTGGGCGGCGCCGTGGTCGGCGCCGACAACGACCGCTACTGGCGCCCGCCCGTCGGCGGGCTCTCGTTCGCGAACGGCGACACCCGCGACGTGAACAAGACCACGTTCGTCGTGCAGCTGGGCCGGACGTTCTGACGCGCGCATGGCCGACGCCGACCGCCCCGACCCCGACCGGCTGCTCGCGCGCCTGCAGGCCGAGGAAGCCGACGCGGCGCGCGGCAAGCTGAAGATCTTCTTCGGCGCCTGCGCGGGCGTCGGCAAGACCTACGCGATGCTGGCCGCCGCCCGCGCCTTCTGGAAGCAGGGCGGCGACGTCGTCATCGGCGTCGTCGAGACGCACGGCCGCGCCGAGACCCAGGCGCTGGTCGGCGAGCTCGAGCGCCTGCCGCTGCGCGAGTCGGTGCACCGCGAGCGCACGCTGCAGGAGTTCGACCTGGACGGCGCGCTCGCGCGCAAGCCCGCGCTGGTGCTGGTCGACGAGCTCGCCCACTCCAACGTGCCCGGTTCGCGTCATCCCAAGCGCTGGCAGGACGTGGAGGAGCTGCTCGCCGCCGGCATCGACGTCTGGACGACGATCAACGTCCAGCACCTGGAGTCGCTCAACGACGTGGTCGGCGGCATCACGGGCATCAAGGTCTGGGAGACCGTGCCCGACCGCGTCTTCGACGGCGCCGACGAGGTGGTGATCGTCGACCTGCCGCCCGACGACCTGCTGCAGCGCCTGCGCGAGGGCAAGGTCTACATGGCGCAGCAGGCCGCGACCGCGGTGGGCAACTTCTTCCGCAAGGGCAACCTGATCGCGCTGCGCGAGCTCGCGCTGCGGCGCACGGCCGACCGCGTGGACGACGACGTGCGCGACTGGCGCCGCGCGAGCGCGGTCGCGCCCGTGTGGCAGACGCGCGAGGCGCTGCTGGTGTGCATCGGCCCCGACGCGCGCGCCGGCACGCTGGTGCGCAGCGCCGCGCGGCTCGCGGCGCGGCTGGACGTGCCCTGGCACGCCGTCCACGTCGAGACCCCGCGGCTGCAGCGGCTGCCGGAGGCGCGGCGCGCGCAGGTCGCGCGCGTGCTGGAACAGGCGCGCGAGGCGGGCGCCGAGACCGCGGTGCTCGCCGGGCGCCACCTGGCCGCGACGATCGTGCGCTATGCACGCGAGCACAACCTGACGCGCGTCGCGCTGGGGCGCGACACCGGGCGGCCGCTCGCGCGCTGGCGCGTCTCGCTCGCCGACGCGATCGGCGCCGCGGGCCCCGACCTCGACGTGCTGCAGGTGCCCCTGCCCGCACGTGCCGACGACGGGGCGCCGGCAGTGCGCGATGCCGCCGACTCCGTCGCGGACGAGGGCCGCCCGGCCTGGCGCGCCTACCTGATGAGCGCACTCGTCTGCGCCGTCGCCGCGGCGCTGGCCGCGCCGCTGGTGCGCGTGTTCGAGCTCTCGAACATCGTCATGGTGTTCCTGCTGGCGGTGGTGTTCGCCGCGGTGCGCTACGGCCGCGGGCCCGCGGTGCTCGCCGCCTTCCTCAGCGTGGGCGCGTTCGACTTCCTCTACGTCCCGCCGCGCTTCTCCTTCAGCGTCACCGACGTGCAATACCTGATGACCTTCGTCGTGATGCTCGTCGTCGGCCTGGTCGTCGGCCAGCTCACCGCGGTGCTGAAGTGGCAGGCCAACGTGGCGCAGTCGCGCGAGGAGCGCGTGGGCGCGCTCTACCGCATGTCGCGCGACCTCTCCGGCGCGCTGATGCCCGAACAGGTGGCCGAGATCGCGGCACGCTTCCTCGAGTCCGAATTCGCGGCGGGCTCGGCGCTGCTGGTCGCCGGGCTGGACGAGCGCCTGCAGCCGCCGCTCGCGCCGCCCGAGCTCGGCGCGCGCATCGACGGCGCCATCGCCCACTGGGCCTTCGAGCACGGCGAGCCAGCAGGGCATGGCACCCACACGCTGCCCGGCTCGGCCATCCAGTACCTGCCGCTGAAGGCGCCGATGCGCCTGCGCGGCGTGCTCGCGGTCGAGCCGCGCGAGCCGGCGCGGCTCGCCGGCCCGGAACAGCGGCGGCTGCTGGAGACCTGCGCGTCGCTCGTCGCGATCTCGCTCGAGCGCATCCACTACGTCGAGGTCGCTCAGTCCAGCACGGTGCAGATCGCGTCCGAGCGCCTGCGCCACTCGCTGCTCGCGGCCATCTCTCACGACCTGCGCACCCCGCTGGCGGCGCTGGTGGGCATGGCCGACACG
>Ga0209051_1002467_pt1 | contig 13226 bp, 12 predicted proteins | sample AraplaCvi_mMS_r2_2_FD_184286 | JGI IMG/M metagenome (GOLD analysis project Ga0209051, IMG submission 184286) | Arabidopsis root microbial communities from North Carolina, USA - plate scrape MF_Cvi_mMS_r2 (SPAdes) (version 2) | ecosystem: Host-associated > Plants > Roots > Endosphere | place...
GAGGGCCGCGGCATCGCCGCGGCGCTGGTCAGGGAGACGCTCGCCTGGGCCGAGGCGCGCGGCTATCGGGTGCAGCCGTCGTGCAGCTACGTCGCCGCATACATGCGGCGGCATCCCGAGACGATGCACCTGCTGGCGAGCTGACCGCTCCTCACGCCGCCTGCGAGTGCAGCGCGACGCGGTTGCCTTCCGGATCGAGGACGATGGCCCGCCAGCCGTGCGGCCCGATCGATTGCCTGGCCTGCAGCACCTGCCCGCCGTGCTCGGCGACGGCGGCGAGCGCCGCGTCCAGCCGGCCCTCGACGTTGAGGTAGACCAGCGGGCCGTTGCGCCCGGGGCGGTTGTCCTCGCCCTCGGACAGCACCAGGCAGCCGCCCACCTCGTTGCCCTCGTGCTGGAACAGGCCGAAGCTGAAGCCGGGGGGCGAGATCTTCTCCACGCCGCGCGCGCAGACGGCGGCGTAGAAGGCGATGGCGCGATCGAGGTTCGAGACCGGGATGTCGAACCAGACGACGGTGTTGCTCATGGAGGATCTCCTGCGCGTGGACCTGCCGCGAGTCTATGCCGGCCGGCCGTCGTTCTCCTGGTCCTGCAGCAGCCGCCACATCACCTTTCCGGCGCCGGACTTGGGCAGCGCGTCGACGAATTCCACCAGGCGTGGCGCCTTGTAGGCGGCCATGTGCTCGTGCGACCAGGCGACGATCTCGCGCTCGCCGACCTTGCCGCGCGCGTCCGCGCGCAGCACCACGATCGCCTTCACCGTCTCGCCGCGGTAGGGATCGCGCGCCGCGACCACGCAGGCCTCCTGCACCGCGGGGTGCTTGTACAGCAGCAGTTCGACCTCGGACGGCCAGACCTTGAAGCCGCTCGCGTTGATCATGCGCTTGAGCCGGTCGGTGATGAAGAAGTAGCCGTCGGCGTCCATGTGGCCCAGGTCGCCGGTGCGGAAGAAGCGCCGGCCGTCGACGGTCACGAAGGCGGCCGCGGTCGCCTCCGGGTTCTGCCAGTAGCCGCGGAACACCATGGGGCCGCGCGTGACGATCTCGCCGACCTCGCCGGGCGGCAGTTCCTTCAGCGTCACCGGGTCGACGACGCGCGAATCGACGCCGAAGAAGGGCATGCCCAGGCACTGCAGCTTGGGGCGCTCGGCGGGATTGGCGTGGCTGGGGGCCGCCGTCTCGGTCAGGCCGTAGCCCTCGCAGAACTGGAGGCCGAACTCGTCGATCAGGCGCTGCGCGACCGCCTGGGGCATCGCGGCGCCCCCGCCCGACAGGTAGCGCAGGCTGGACAGGTCGAAGTGCCGGTAGTTGGGGCTCGCGAACAGGTCGATGATCATCGTCGGGATGCACGTCCAGTGAGAGACGCGGTGCGCGGAGATCAGCCGGCCCGCCAGCTCCCGGTCCCAGCGCGGCATCACGACGACCGTCGCGCCGCTGAACATCGGCGCGATCACTCCGTAGAGCATGCCGGTGACGTGGAACATCGGCACCACGCCCAGCACCACGCTCTCGGCGCTGCTCGAGCCCCATTGCCCGCCGCCGATCACGTTGGCCATGAGCGTGCGGTGGGTGTGCATGCAGCCCTTGGGCAGCCCGGTGGTACCGGACGTGTAGGGTAGCAGCGCCAGGTCGTCCGGGCCGGCGAGCGTCGGCCCGGGCACGCGGCCGGCGGCCAGCGCCTCGGACCAGCGCACGGTGCCGGGCGGCAGCGGCGGGTCGGCGAGCAGGGTGCCGTGCCATGCCGGCGGCGGGGCGAAGGTCTCGGCGATCCGCTCGGGGAGTTCGTCGGCGTAGCGCACCGCGAGCACGCGGCTCGCGCGCTGGGACGGCGGCAGTGCCGCGTTGGCGCTGGCGACGATGTCCGCCAGCTCGGCGCCGCAGATCACCACGCGCGTGCCGGGATCGACGATGTAGTGGCCGAACTCCTCGGCCTTGTTCATCGCATTCACCGGCACCACGACCGCGTCGGCGCGCAGGATGGCGTGGTAGGCCACGATGTATTGCGGGCAGTTCTGCATGAACAGCGCGACGCGGTCGCCGCGCCGCACGCCCTGCGCCTGCAGCCAGCCGGCGATGCTCTCGGCCTCGCGCCGCAGCGCGGCGAAGGTCTTGGCCCGGCCGAAGAACAGCGTGGCCGGCTTGTCCGGATAGCGCGCGGCGGAGACCTCCAGGTTGTGCCACAGCGAGGTCTCGGGCGGCGTGAGCCTGCGCGGCAGGCGCTTGGGCCACCAGGCGAAGTGGGGCCGGTCGTCCGGGACCTCGCCGTCGTTGCTGTCGACGGCGCTCGGATCGATCGGCGACGGAGCGGGGAAATCGTCGGTGCTCGGGAACATCGGCTTGGTCTCTGGCGCGCCGGGACGGCGCAGGGTCTCGTCTTCATCGGCAGGCTAGCGCCGCCGGCGACGGGCCGCCAGCGGGCGACCCCCGAGCAGGGTTGTCGCACACCGGACGAGGGGAAAGCTGGCACGATACACCCGGCCCCGACCGGCCCGCTGCGGCCCGCCGCGGCCCGTTCAAGGAACTTCCCGAACACGACACCCTCGATGTCCGTCACGGTCGATCGTCCGCCCGACGCCGATAGCGCCGCCCCCGCGGGCGCCCTGCCCTGCGTGATCGACGTCGAGGCCTCGGGCTTCGGACGCGGCAGCTACCCGATCGAGGTCGGCTTCGTGCTGCCCGACGGCAGCGCCTGGTGCACGCTGATCCATCCCGACGCCGACTGGACGCACTGGGACGACCATGCCGAACGCATGCACGGCATCTCGCGCGAGCTCCTGGCGCGGCATGGCCGCCGCCCGCGCGACGTGGCGGCCGAGCTCAACGCCCGCCTGGCCGACCGGGCGGTCTATTGCGACAACTGGGCGCACGACTACGCCTGGCTTGCACGCCTGTTCGACGCCGCCGCGGCCCGTCCGACCTTCCGTCTGAGGCACCTGCGCGAACTGTTGAGCGAGTCGGCCGCCGAGCACTTCGACGACACGCGCGAGCACGTCGAGCGGCACCTCCAGCTGCGCCGCCATCGCGCCAGCAGCGACGCGCGCGTCCTGCAACTGAGCGTGGTGCGGGCGATGGCGCGCGAGCCTCATTGACCGGGGCGGGCGCACCACCGGCCCGGTGCCGTCAGGTCCTCGCCTGGGCCGCGCGCGCGAGCACCGCGACCAGGTCGTGCCGGCTCGCCGGCTTGTCGATGCGCGCGTCGAACACGGCGTCGGCGGCCTCGTCGTCGAGGTCGCTGTACGCCGAGACGAGGATCAGGAAGGTCTTCTCGTGCCGCCCGCCCGGCCGGCGCAGGCGCAGGGCGACTTCATAGCCGCTCAGGTCGGGCATCTGCATGTCGAGGATGATCGCCAGGTAATCGCGCTCGCCGGCCTCGGCGAGGCCCGCCGTCCCGCCGGCCGCCTCGTAGGCCTCGATGCCCAGCGCGCGGATGACGTCGGCCATGGCGCGGCGGGCATCGCGCGAGTCGTCCACGACCAGCACGGGATCGGACCGGTCGAGACGCAGCGGGACGTCGACGACCGTGTCGACCGCCTCGGCGATCGGCACCTCGAGCGTGACCGTGGTGCCCTGGCCGACCTCGGAGCGCATGCGGATCGAGCCGCCCATCAGGTCGACCAGGCTGCGCACCACGGCGAGCCCGAGCCCGCTGCCCTCGGCCATGCCCGCCGTCGCCGGAACGCGATAGAAGGGCTCGAACAGGCGGCCCAGTTCCTCCTGGCGGATGCCGACGCCGGTATCGGCGATCTCGATGCGCAGGATGCCGCCGCCCCGGTCGACCTGCGCCTGGATGGTGATGCCGCCGCGCTCGGTGTACTTCACGGCGTTGGTGAGCAGGTTGTCGAGGATCTGGCGCAGGCGGGCCGGATCGGAGTAGATGCGCTCGGACAGCTCGGCGCCGGCCTCCCAGTGGACGTCGAGGTTGCGCGCCGCGAGTTCTTCCTCGACGCCCCGCAGGGCGGCGTCGATCAGCTTGTCGAGCTGGAAGCCGCGGATGCGCGTCTCGAGCCGGCCGGAGGACATCTTGGCGAAGTCGACGAGGTCGCTGATGCGGGCGCGCAATGATCGCGTGCTGTCGCGCAGCCGCGTGAACGTGGGCTCGTGGGCGTCGACGCGCCCGCGCGACTCGATCACGTCCATCGTGCTCCAGATCGACTGCAGCGGCGTGAGCAGCTCGTGGCTCAGCATGCCCAGGAAGCGCGCCTTGTCGCGCATGACGTTCTCGGCCCGGGCACGCTCGGCCTCGGCGACGGCGGCGAGGTGCTCGGCCCGGGCCCGGCTGGCGCGTTCGCGCCGGGCCACGACCACCCATTGCACCGCCACGCCCACCACCAGCACCAGCATCGCGACGATGCCGCAGAAGGCGAACAGCACCTGGCGCCGCACCGCGTCGACCTCGTCGCGGAAGGTCGCGGACAGCGCCTGGCGCTGGCGCGCCTCCTGGCCCACGGCGGACAGGCGGTCGAGCACGACCTGCGTCCGATCGCGCGCGGTGCCCGCCGCGGCGACGTCCATCGCGACCGGGCGGCCGGGCTCCGCGCCCGGGAGCGAGGCCGCCAGGCCCGCCACGGCCGCGTCGTACGCGCCCGCCTGCGACAAGAGGAGGATGCCCGGCTGGGTGATCTCGGCATGCAGGGCCGCCGCGTCGCGCTCGAAGCGGGCGACCGTGGCGCGCAAACCCTCCGGACCGGGCAGCGGCGCGGCCGTGGAGAGATCCCACTTGAGCGCGAGCGTGGACTCGAGCGAGGCGTCGTACAGCACCCAGTAGTGCTCGAAGCGGCGCATGGCCTCGTCGAAGCGCTGGCTGGAGTCCTGCAGGCGGATCTGGAGCAGGCCGTAGGCGAAATAGCCGAGGTACAGCGCCAGGCCCAGCACGCCCGCCATCAACCAGGGCGCGGCCGCGCCCCACCAGCGTTCGATGCGGCCGAGCCGCAGGCCGCGCGCGGCGCTGCCCACGGATGCCGCGGCCGCGGACGGCACCGAAGCCGGGGCGGCCGCGCCCGACCTCGGGCCCGCACCGACACCGACACCGACACCGACACCGACACCGACACCGGCCCGGGCAGGCGCAGGCGCAGCGGCGGACTCGACCGCAGCCGCCGCGCGGGGCGCGGAGCGGCCGGGCATCGGCGGCGCGGCCGGGGTGGCGGAGGTGGGAACAGTCATCACCCGATCATGATACGAGCCACCCCCGCGCGCTCTGCCGAGCCAAACACCCGATATCGCACCCGAAAATCGCGCCCCGCCGCAACGCGCTCCAGGCGCGACCCCACCGCCGAAATACCTGCTAGTGCGCGCCGCGCGCCGATCCGCCATTTAACCGTCCCATTTGCCGCCGGCGCCGGGCGGCGGTCGACTTACCGTTGAGGCACGCAACGGAGAACGTCGTGATCGAACCTCAAGCCCCCGCCCACCCGGCCGCGCCCGCCGTCCCCGGCACCCTCGCCCTGCCCGAGGCGCCGCCCGAGACCGCCGCGCCCACGCCCGGCGCGCGCCCGGTGGTGGCGCGCAACGATGTCCTCGCCAGCCTGGGGCGGCGCTTCCGCGGCGCCACGCTCACGCTGGGCTTCGAGCTGCGCACCGGCGCCGCGCGGCAGATCTTCCATCGCGACTTCGTCTACGTCTCGCGCCAGCTGCACGCGCTGGAGGCGAGCCGGCGCGTCCAGGGGATCGACCGCCAGGTGCTGAAGGAGGCGCTCGCCGCCGTCACCCGTCGCGGCGACGCCGTGCGCACGGTGCTGATGCTGTGCGCGTCCGAGGCGCGCGCACTGATCGCGGTGCACGGCCACGCGGCCGCCGACGTCGACTTCGCTCGTCCCACCCGCCTGCAGGCCACCATCGTCAGCCCGCACGCGCGCGACTTCCTCGACCTGATCGGCCAGGCCGACGACGCACTGACGCAGCTCGAGAAGGCCTGGCTGCTCGGGCTGGTCGATCCCCATGCCAAGTCGCTGCAGGCCAGCGAGTGCCGGCGCGCGCTGATCGCGTACAAGGAGTGCGTGCGCCAGCAGCGCCACGTGGTCGGCACCCATGTGCGCGAGGTCAATGCGGCGCGGCGAACCGGGTTGCAGGGTCCGCTGTCCGCCAGCCCCGTCGCGGGCGCCACCGATGAGGCCGGTGGACGCCGCCCGGCCGCCGCGCGGGGCGCAGGCGCCGTGGAAGACACCCGGTCGTCCGCCCCAGCCGCGGCTGCCGCGCGCCCAGAGGGCCCCGTCGAAGGCGCCATCGAGGCCATGGCCGCCACCCCGCCCGACCCGTCGTCCACGCCCGACGCGACCCCGTCGGCCGCGACCCTGCCGAGTCCGTCGGCGACGCCATCGGTACCCACCCCGACGCACACCCCGATGCAAGCCGCGGCGCCCACCCCGGTGCAAGCCGCGGCGGAGGCGACGGCACCATCGCCATCCCTGTCGACGGTGCCCATCGGCCCATCGATGTCGGAGCGACACCCCGGCCAGCCGGCGATCGCGACCACCGTGGCCGCCGTCGTGGCCGCCACCGCGGCAGACGCGGGCTCGACGGCCCTGGCACTCGCCTTCGCGGCAGCCGGCTCCCGCCTGCGCGAGGCGCTGCGCGCCGACCGGCCGGCGGCGGCCCTAGACGATCTCGCGCCCCCGCCCACGAGCCCTCAGGGAGAGAGAGGAGCGGCCGCCGCGGCCGATTCGCCGCCAGGCCTTGGCGGATCGACTGCGGCGGCCCGCGTCCTGGACGAGGGGGCCGACATCGCAAGCGTCCCCGTTGCCGGCGGCGCGGTTCCCGCGAGCGCATCCCTGGAGCGATCCTCGCCCCGCTCACCCGATGACGGCGACGACGAGCGCTCGCCAGGCGGCTCGGCCGAGTGAGACCGGAGCGCGACGGTGTCGGCGGCGGACTTCCGTCGAGGCAAGCCGCCCTCCGCAGCGAAGCGACCGGGGAAGGCGGGCAGCCGAGGTGCACCGACACGCCGCACGCGACATGGTCCGCCGACGCCAACGCCGACGCCAACGCCCACGCGCCCGAGGGCGGGGCCGACCTTGGCGGGACCGAGCGCGACCCCGGGAGGGAAATCTCTTGGGAAGAAAGCGTCGAAGCATTGGCCCGGCGATGCCTGGCCGAAGGGCTCGTCGATACCGGCACCGACGCGTTCCGGCGTCATGCGCTTCATGTGTTGCGCACGCTGCGCCCCGAGGCCGGCGGCACGGCCCTGTCCGAAGCGATGCTGCAACTGCGGCTCAAGCTCGTGCGCGGCTCAGGGGGCACACGACCGGCCCGCGAAGGGAATCGCGCAGGCCCGGGCGGGTCGTCCAAAGACGTCCGCTCCGCGCGCAAAGCGCAGTCATAGCGCCGTCCATGGGGGCGATTTCAACGACGGACAGGCGCCTTAGGACCCCGCCGCTCAGTCGGGACAAGCCCGCACCACGCCGTCCAGCCACGCGCCTTCGTGAAGGTCGAGCCGGCCGCAGCGCACGTCGCCCTCCACGCGCGCGCCCGGCGCCAGGGTGAGCTTGCCGCGCGTCGAAATGACGGCGCCGCCGCCGCTGTCGCCGACGTGGCCGCGGACGTAGACGTCGCCCGCCGCGACGAGCCGGCCCTTCAGCGTGGCGCCGCAGCGAATGACGACGGGCCCCGAGATGCTGTGGACGTTGCCCACCACCGTGCCCGCGAGCACCAGGGCGCGCATGCGCAGGTAGCCGCGCACCGTCGCGCCGGCCGGGATGACCATGGCGTCGGCCAACGGGAGGACGCGGGCCGTTCCGGAATGCGACGCCCGATCGCCGGCCGGCGACGGCGCATCGGGCTCGCAACGCGGGCGGGCGCGACCGTCATCGTCGTCGCGAGCGCGGGATCGCCCGGCTCGCGGCTCCCCGACGAGGCGCGCCTGGATCTCGCGCCGCCGCCGCGCCTCCAGGAGCCGGTCGGGCGAGGGCCCGGCATCGGGCACCAGTTCGAACGCGTCGTCGCTCATGGTGCCGGGCGAATCGCGTCGGACGCGTGCTCGTCGACCGGCCAGCGTCGCCGGGCCGCTGCAACGGGGGCGGGCGCGCGGCGGATCACCTGCGCGACCGTCGAAGCCGGTGCCGACGGCGTCGGCGCCGCCTCCAGGCGACGCGCGGGATCGCCGGCGGCCAGGCGGCCGGCAACAACGGCGGCCAGCGCCAGGGCCGCCGCGCCCGCCGTGGCCCAGGCCACCCGGTGCGGTCGGTCTGCGCGACTGTCGCATCGACCGGTGTGACGCGAGGGGGGAACGCCCGGCACCGCCGCCCGAGGGGGCGCCACGGCGCCCGGCCGGCGAACGTCGGGAGACGACGCGCGAAGCTCGCCGCGTGCCGCGGCGGCCGGCGTGCACGAGGCCGCCGGGGGCAGGACGAGCGTGTCGGCGAAGGAATCGTCTTCGTGGGGCAGCGCGAAGGGGCCTCCTGCATGCGGCCTCGCCGAATCCGCGGCGCGCCACGCGTCACGGCGGAACGTTGCCCTCGGCTTCGACGGCCGGCCGGGAGGCGCCGCGTCGTCCTCGAACGCGAGATGCAGAGGGTCCATGCTTGTTCTCCTACCCAGCCATCTTGCCCGTGCATCGCCGCACGGCCCTGCGCCGAATCGGCCATTTCACGGGGCATCGGCGCGCCGCATCGCGAGTTCGCAGGAAACGCCACTGCTCGGCAGCCCCTCGCGCGAAGGCAGGGCCCGCTGCGACACGCTCGGCGTGTGCCCTATTTCATGGTTGCTCCGGGTTCGGCGCCCGGCCCCCATCGCTTTTGCGCGACGCCCGCAGCACACTCCTTGTTACGCGATGTGCTTCTCGATGCCCATCGCGCTGCTTGACGGGACGTGCGGTTCGCGCCGTGCGTCCACCCGGTGATTTCCAGACACGTCGCCGGATTCCTGCCTCCGCCAGTCGGAGGCTTTTTTTTGGATGAATGACGGGCCGGACTCGCTCCGCTCACCGCCCCCTGGCGCTCAGCCGGCCCGCTGCGGTCGGCCGGGCGCGGGCCGGCTCGGCCGACTGGGTGGGTGCCTCGGCGATTCTTCGGGCGGATTTCTTGGTCGGGCGACCAGGAATTCGTGCGGCTCGGTCAGAGCACGACGGGCTCGGGCTCCAGGCGGATGCCGAAGCGGCCGTAGACGCTCTCCTGGATGGCGCGCGCCAGCGTGACGACCTCGGCGCCGATCGCGTCGCCGCGGTTCACCAGCACCAGCGCCTGCTTCTCGTAGACGCCCGCGCGGCCGATGGACTTGCCCTTCCATCCACAGGCCTCGATCAGCCAGCCCGCCGCGAGCTTGAAGCTGCCGTCGGGCATCGGGTAGTGCACCACGTGCGGGTCGCGGCCGATGATGTCGCGGCACTGATCCTCGGTGACCACCGGATTCTTGAAGAAGCTGCCGGCGTTGCCGATCCGGGTCGGGTCGGGCAGCTTGGCGCGGCGGATGGCGCAGATCCAGTCGAAGACCTGGCGCGGCGTCGGATCGGAAATCCCCGTCTCGGCGACCTTGCGCTCGAGCTCGAGGTAGCCGAGCACGGGCGTCCAGGGCCGGGGCAGCCGGAAGCGCACGCGCGTGATGACGGTCTTGCCGGCGAGCACGCCCTTGAACACCGAATCGCGGTACCCGAACAGGCACAGGCGCTTGCTGAGCGTGACGCCGCGGCCGGTGACGAGGTCGACGCCGTCGAGCTCGTCGAAGCGGTCGGCCACCTCCAGGCCGTAGGCGCCGATGTTCTGCACCGGCGCGGCGCCGACGGTGCCGGGAATCAGCGCGAGGTTCTCCAGGCCCGGCCAGCCCTGCTCGATGGTGTGGGCGACCAGGTCGTGCCACGTGACCCCGGCGCCGGCCTCGACGATGTAGGCGTCGGAGCGCTCCTCGACCAGCCGGATGCCGTCCACCTCGACCTTGAGCACGAGCTCGTCGATGTCGCGCGTGAGCACGAGGTTGCTGCCCCCGCCCAGCACGAGCCGGGCCATGCGCCCCGTCTCGGGCGCGTCCAGCAGGCGCCGCACGTCGGCGTCGGAGCGGATGCGCACCAGCCGCCGCGCCACGGCGGGCAGGCCGAAGGTGTTCAAGGCCTTCAGCGAAACGTCGGATTCGAGCCAGGGGGCGGTGGGCATGGCAGAATTTTCGCCGATCCCTCCCCCTACCCAAGCCTGTTCCTCGGATATCCCAAATGCCCAGCTTCGACGCCGTCCTCGAACCCGACATGGTCGCCATCAAGAACTCGGTGGAGAACACGAAGAAGGAGATCGGCACGCGCTTCGACTTCAAGGGCACCAGCGCGGCCGTCGAGCTCAAGGAGAAGGAGAAGGAGATCCAGCTCGTCGGCGACGGCGACTTCCAGATCGAGCAGGTCAGCACGGTGCTGATCGGCAAGCTGACCAAGCAGAACGTCGCGGTGAGCTACCTCGACATGAGCGGCAAGATCGAGAAGATGGGCGGCGACAAGGTGCGCCAGACCTACAAGATCAAGAACGGCATCGAGGCCGCGCTGGCCAAGAAGATCGTCGGCGCGCTCAAGGAGAGCAAGCTCAAGGTGCAGGCCAGCATCCAGGGCGACACCGTGCGCGTCACCGGCAAGAACAAGGACGACCTGCAGGTCGCCATCGCCCAGCTGCGCAAGGACTTCGCCGAAGAACCCCTGAAATACGAAAACTTCAGGGAATGAATGACGGCCCCACGGTCGCTCGCGCTCCCTGCCCCCGAGGGGCCGGCCGGTTCGGGCCCGGCGGAGCCGGATCCCTCCCTCCCTTGAATCTCGCTCGCTGCGGGCGAGCGGCGGCGCCGGGAAACTGGAGGCATCGAGCTGGGTTGTCGCGCCCTGGACAGGTCGTTTAGAACGATCGTGCTAAAACCTCGACTGCGCCGCGCTGGCGCGTGGAGACAGCATGGATCTCGATTTCACGCCCGAGCAACAGGCCTTCCGAGCCTCGATCCGGGACTGGGTGGCGGCGAACCTGCCGGCCGACATCTCGCACAAGGTGCACCACGCGCTGCGCCTGACGCGCGACGACATGCAGCGCTGGGCGCGCATCCTCGGCGCCAAGGGCTGGCTGGGCTACGGCTGGCCGAAGGAGTTCGGAGGCCCAGGCTGGGACGCGGTCGAGCGCCACCTCTTCGAGGAGGAATGCGCGCTCGCGGGCGCGCCGCGCATCGTGCCCTTCGGCCCCATCATGGTGGCGCCCGTGATCATGGCCTTCGGCACGAAGGCGCAGCAGGAGCGCTTCCTCCCCGGCATCGCCTCGGGCGACGTCTGGTGGAGCCAGGGCTACAGCGAGCCCGGCTCGGGTTCCGACCTCGCGTCGGTCAAGACGCGCGCCGAGCGCCGCGGCGACAAGTACGTGGTCAACGGCCAGAAGACCTGGACGACGCTGGGTCAGTACGGCGAATGGATCTTCTGCCTGGTGCGCACCTCGACCGAGGGCAAGCCGCAGACGGGCATCTCCTTCCTCCTCGTCGACATGAAGTCGCCCGGCGTGTCCGTGCGTCCCATCGTGCTGATGGACGGCGAGCCCGAGGTCAACGAGGTCTTCTTCGACGACGTCGAGGTGCCGGCCGAGAACCTGGTCGGCGAGGAGAACCAGGGCTGGACGTACGCGAAGTACCTGCTCGCGCACGAGCGCACCAACATCGCCGACGTCAACCGCGCCAAGCGCGAGCTCGAGCGCCTGAAGCGCATCGCGCGCGCCGAGGGCCTGCTGGACGAGCCGCGCTTCCGCGACCAGGTCGCGCTGCTGGAGGTCGACATCGTCGCGCTGGAGATGCTGGTGCTGCGCGTGCTGAGCGCGATGGCCGGCGGCAGGAAGGCGCTCGACATCGCCGGGCTGCTGAAGATCCGCGGCAGCGAGATCCAGCAGCGCTACACCGAGCTGCTGATGCTCGCCGGCGGCCCCTTCAGCCTCCCCTTCGTGCAGGAGGCGATGGAGGCCGGGTGGCAGGGCGACTTCGTCGGCCCCGCCCACTGCGCGCCCCTGATGGCCAACTACTTCAACTACCGCAAGACGTCGATCTACGGCGGCTCCAACGAGGTCCAGCGCAACATCGTCGCGCAGACCGTGCTCGGCTGAGAAGGCGACCCATGAACTTCAATTTCGACGACGACGAACGGCAGCTTCGCGACGCGGTGCGCAAGTGGGTCGAGCGCGGCTACGGCTTCGAGCGCCGGCGCGCGATCGCGCGTGCCGGCGGCTTCGACGACGCGGCCTGGGGCGAGCTCGCCGAGCTGGGCCTGCTGGCGCTGGGCACGGCGGAGGCCGACGGCGGCCTCGCGCTCGGCCCGGTGGCCGCGATGCTGGCGCTGGAGGAGCTGGGCCGCGGCCTGGTGCTGGAGCCGGTGGCGGCGGTCGGCCTGGTCGCCGCGGCGCTGCTCGCGCGCGCGCCCGAGGCCGTGCGCGGCGCCTGGGCGCCGGGCCTCGCCACGGGCGAGCGGCGCGTGGTGCTCGCGCACCAGGAGCGCGCGTCGCGCTACCGCCTCGCGCACGTCGAGACGCGCGCCGCGCAGGCGTCCGACGGCGGCTGGACGATCGCGGGCGCCAAGAGCCTGGTGCCGATCGGCGACCGCGCCGACGCGTTCGTGGTGCCGGCGCGCGTGGCGGGCGCGGCGGACGACCCGGCCGGCGTCGCGCTGTTCCTCGTCGAGGCCGGGGCCGCTGGCGTCGCTGCGCGCGGCTACGGCCTGCAGGACGGCGCCCGCGCCGCGGAGCTGACCTTCGCGGACACGCCGGCGACCCCCCTCGTCGACGCCGGCGAGGCCTACGATGTCCTGGAATTCGCCGTCGACGTCGGCATCGCCGCGCTCGCCGCCGAGGCCGTCGGCGTGATGGACCGCCTGTTCGAGATGACGGTCGACTACATGAACACGCGCAAGCAGTTCGGCGTGGCCATCGCCACGTTCCAGGCGCTGCGCCACCGCGTGGCCGACATGAAGATGCAGCTGGAGCTCGCCCGTTCGATGAGTTATTTCGCCACCCTGAAGCTGGGCGAACCGGCGGCCGCGCGCCGGCGCGCCGTGTCGCAGGCCAAGGTGCAGCTCGGGCAGTCGATGCGCTTCGTCGGACAGCAGGCGATCCAGCTGCATGGCGGCATCGGCATGACGGACGACTACGCCGGCAGCCACTACTTCAAGCGCCTGGCGGTCATGGAGATCCAGTTCGGCGACACGCTGCACCACCTCGGCGAGGTGAGCGATCGCCTGCAGGACGCCGCGGGCGTGTTCGCCTGAAGCGGAGCTGAAGGCCGGGCCCCGGCGGTCGGCCCCGCGGCGACATC
>Ga0209051_1002468_pt1 | contig 13219 bp, 10 predicted proteins | sample AraplaCvi_mMS_r2_2_FD_184286 | JGI IMG/M metagenome (GOLD analysis project Ga0209051, IMG submission 184286) | Arabidopsis root microbial communities from North Carolina, USA - plate scrape MF_Cvi_mMS_r2 (SPAdes) (version 2) | ecosystem: Host-associated > Plants > Roots > Endosphere | place...
CTCATGTGCATTCGTCCTCGGCGCAGCCGCCGCTTCCGAGGCGGTGAGCGCGCGGCCGCTCCGCGGCGGGCCGCCCGGCCCCCCGCGGGGGGCGCCTCGCGAAGCGAGCGGGGGTCGTCAGTTGGGCGCGCCGTTGGCCGACTGGGCCTGCTGTTGCGCCTCGTACATCGCCTGGAAGTTGACCTCGGCGAGCAGGATCGGCGGGAAGCCGGCGCGGGTGCAGACGTCGGAGACGATGGCGCGCAGGTACGGGTACAGCATCTGCGGGCACATGACGCCGAGGATGGCGCCCTGCTGCTCGGCCGGGATGTTGCGGATCTCGAAGATGCCCGCCTGCTTGGCCTCGACGAGGAACAGCACCTTCTCGCCGACCTTGGTCGTGACGGTCGCGGTCACGGTGACCTCGAACACGCCCTGGGCGATCGCCTCGGCGGCCATCGCGAGCTGGATGTCGACCTGGGGCTGCGTCTGCTCGAGCAACACCTGGGGCGAGTTCGGCTGTTCGAGCGACAGGTCCTTCAGGTAGATGCGCTGGATCTGGAAAACGGGGGATTGGTCTTGGTCAGCCATGGCCTTGTCTCAAAAAAACGAAGCCCGCGACCAGGAACGGCGGCGGGCCGGCGTGGCGCATTATGGGCCACGTCTCGTGACGTCCGCCCCCGGCCGGGCTCAGGTGTTGAGCAGCGGCATCAGCCCGCCGCGCTGGTCGAGCGCGTACAGGTCGTCGCAGCCGCCGACCCAGGTGTCGCCGATGAAGATCTGCGGCACCGTGCGGCGGCCCGTCTTCTGGATCATCTCGTCGCGCTTGGACGGATTCAGGTCGACCCGGATCTCGTCGATGACGTCGACGCCCCGCTGCTTGAGCAACTGCTTCGCGCGGATGCAGTAGGGGCAGACCTGGGTGGTGAACATGCGGACCGGGTTCATGGCGACGGCTGGAACTGCGATGGGGCGAATTTTCACCCACCCCGTTCGACCTTGCACGATGCAATGACAAGCGCGTGACCGGCCGGCGTGACCGATCTCACCCGGGACGGGGCGGACCGCGTGCCCGCCCGGGCCTCAGGCCTTGGCGGGGGCGGGTTCCTTGCTCGACTCGACCGGGAGGTTCGCCGCCTTCCACGCCGCCAGGCCGCCCGCCAGCACGACGGGCTTGTCGTAGCCCTTGGCCTGCAGCGCCTTGGCGGCGCGCGCGGCGCGGTTGCCGGTGGCGCACACGAGGATCACCGGCAGCGTCTTGTTCTTGGGCAGCTCGGGCGCGACCTCGAGGCGGCCGAGCGGGACGTTGCGCGCGCCGGCCACGTGGCCCGCCGCGAACTCGCCGGGCTCGCTCACGTCGATCACGGTCGCCCGCTCGCGGTTGATCAGGCGCACGGCCTCCGTCGGCGACACGCCGCCCGAGCGTGCCCGCGACAGCGACGGCCACACCAGCAGCCCCCCCGAGACGACGGCGATGACGATCAGGAGCCAGGTGAGGGGGTCGGTGAAGAACTGCACGGTGCGCCGATCGGGAAAGGAAGGGAGTGAGCCGGCGATTATAGGAAGGCGCGGCCCTTAGAATCCGCGGTCCCTCCCGACCTCTCATCGGCGCGACTTCCATGCACAAGCTCGTCCTCATCCGCCACGGCGAATCCACCTGGAACCTCGAGAACCGCTTCACCGGCTGGACCGATGTCGAGCTCACCGCCACCGGCGTCGCGCAGGCCCGCGCGGCCGGCGAGCTGCTGCGCGAGAGCGGCTACGAGTTCGACGTCGCCTACACCTCGGTGCTGCGGCGCGCGATCTGGACCCTCTGGCACGCGCTCGACACGATGGAGCGCACCTGGCTGCCGGTGGTCAACGACTGGCGCCTCAACGAGCGCCACTACGGCGGCCTGCAGGGCCTGAACAAGGCCGACATGGCCAAGCAGTACGGCGACGAGCAGGTGCTGATCTGGCGCCGCAGCTACGACACGCCTCCGCCCGCCCTCTCCGCGGACGATCCGCGCGGCCAGAGGCAGGACATCCGCTACGCCGCCCTCGAGCCCGACCAGGTGCCGCTCACCGAGTGCCTGAAGGACACGGTCGCGCGCGTCCTCCCGTGCTGGAACGAGGTGCTCGCGCCCGCCATCCGCTCCGGCAAGCGCGTGCTCGTCGCGGCCCACGGCAACTCGATCCGGGCGCTCGTGAAGTACCTCGATGGCGTGAGCGACGCCGACATCGTCGGCGTCAACATCCCCAACGGCATCCCCCTCGTCTACGAGCTCGATGCCGATCTCAAGCCGATCCGCAGCTACTACCTCGGCGACCCCGAGGCGGCCGCGAAGGCCGCGGCCGCGGTCGCGGCCCAGGGCCGCAAGGCCTGAGGCGAAGGAATGCCGGGGTCAGGTCGGAGACCTGACCCCGACAGCCGAACAGCCGGATCCGGGGTCAGGTCTTCAGACCTGACCCCGTGTTCGGTCTTCGGGGTCACGTCTCCGACGTGACCCCGGCATTCCTCTCCAACGCCACCCGTCGGCGCCCGGCGCGCCTCGCCCCCCGGGGCGCGTCTCCGGTCGGCTCTCGATACCGGCACGCGCAGCGGCCGGTCACACTGGCGCCATGTCCGCTCCCGCCTTCACCGCGACGTCCGGCCCGCACCGGTGGCTGACCTGGCGGCGCGTGCGCGTCGCGCTGATCACGAGCGTCATCCTGGGCCTGATGCTCAGCGCCACCTCGAAGGTCACGCCCACCTACGTCTGGATCGCCCGCGTCTTCACGGTCGCCCTGCTGTGCCAGCTGGCCTTCGCCCTGTGTGAGCGCTGGCCCGAGCGCCTGCCGCGCCGCCTCGCGCGCTGGGTGCTGCAACTCCTCGCGATCGTCGTGACGGTGCCCTTCGCCGCGTTCTTCGCCTACGCGTGGACGACGGGCGGATTCCAGTTCGTGCACGATCAGCTGCGCATGGTCGGCTACGGACAGATGTGCTTCCTCGGCATCCTCGTCGGTCCGTGGATCGCGGTGGCGGCGCTGGTGCGGCAGCGCGACGAGTTCGCCCACGAGCAGGCGCTCGCCTTCCAGCTCGAACGCAGCGAGCTCGAGCGCCAGGCCGTCGACGCGCGCCTGCGGCTGCTGCAGGCGCAGGTGCAGCCTCACTTCCTCTTCAACACGCTGGCCAACGTGCGCGCGCTGGTGCGCACCGGCTCGCCGCAGGCCGAGGGCGTCCTCGACAGCCTCATCGCGTACCTCCGCGCCTCGGTGCCGCACCTCGACGCGGCCACCACCACCTTCGCGCAGGAGCTGCAGCTCGTGCGCGCCTACCTCGAGCTGATGCACATGCGCATGCCCGACCGGCTGCAGTTTTCGCTGCACGCCGAGGAAGGCGTCGAGCGCCTGCGCTGTCCGCCGATGAGCCTGATGACGCTGGTCGAGAACGCCGTGAAGCATGGCGTCGACCCGAGCGAGGACGGCGGCCGCATCGAGGTCAGCGTCATGGAGCGCGAGGGCCGCTGCATCGCCCGCGTCGCGGATACCGGCGTCGGCATGCAGGCGACGACCGCCGGCCTCGGCACGGGCCTGTCGACGCTGAAGGAGCGGCTGCAGCTCGTGTTCGGCCCCACGGCGCGCCTGAGCCTGTCGGCCCTCGTGCCTCACGGCGTGTGCGCGGAGATCGAGTTCCCTGCGCAGCGCGATCCCGCCGCTTGAAGTGATGACAACCCGGCTCGCTGCCGCTCCCCGCCCCCGAGGGGCTCACGCCGGCGCGCTTCGGAGCGGCCGGGCGCGCGCCGGCGAGGACGCGCCATGGGCGCGCGGGTCGTCCAGGGCATGATGAACAGTGACATGGCGGGCGATGAAGGAGATTCGATGAGCAGCGAGCACCCCACGGCCCTGATCGCGGACGATGAGCCGCTCCTGCGCGACGAGCTCGCGGCGCTGCTCGCCGAGGCCTGGCCGGACCTCGAGGTGGTCGCACGCGCGCGCAACGGGCGCGAGGCGATCGAGCTCTTCGAGGAGAAGCGCCCGGACGTCTGCTTCCTCGACGTGCAGATGCCCGGCGTCTCCGGCGTGGAGGCGGCCGCCCGCATCGGCACGCGCGCGCACCTGGTCTTCGTCACCGCTTTCGACCAGTACGCGCTCAAGGCCTTCGAGCACGGCGTGCTCGACTACCTGGTCAAGCCGGTGGAGCCGGCGCGCCTGGCCTCGACGGTCACGCGCCTGCGCGAACGCCTGCGGGGCGCGCTCCCGAAGGAGGCCACGGAAGATCTGCTGCGCCACATCTCGGCCCACTTCAGGAAGGACGGGCCGGCGCCGCAGCAGTGGATCCGCGCGTCGGTGGGACAGTCGCTGCGCCTCATCGCCGTGGAGGACATCGACTTCCTGCGCTCGGACGAGAAGTACACGCTCGTCGCCTGGCGCGACGAGGGCGGCCAGCCTGCCGAGGCCCTCATCAGCACGCCGCTCAAGAGCCTGCTGCCTCAGCTCGATGCGAAGAAGTTCGTGCAGGTGCACCGCTCCGTCGTCGTGAACCTGCGCTCGATCGCGCGCGTCGCCCGCGGCCTGCACGACACGGCCGAGATCCACCTGAAGGGCCGCGGCGAGGTGCTGCCCGTGAGCCGCTCCTTCCTCCACCTGTTCAAGCAGATGTAGACCCGCCCCGGCTCGTCGGCACGGGGCGCGGCTCGTCGGGCCGGGGCCGTGATTCGTCCTGGTTCCGGTGGCGGCGCGCGAGGCGCCTTCCTACAGTGGCCTCCCACCGCTTCAAGGAGCCGCCATGCTGGTCCGCCAGGTCGAGGAAACGCCGTCCCGCGTGTCGTGCACGACGCTCGCCGCCGCGCTGGTGGAGGGCTTGCGGCAGCTCGGCGTGCGGCAGGCGCACGGCGTCTCGGGCGGCGCGATGGCGGCGATCTGGCACGCGCTGTCGACGGGTGCGCTGCAGGTGCGCCACTTCCGCCACGAGAGCGGCGCGGTGTTCGCGGCGATCGAGGAGCATTTCGCGAACGGCCGCCCCGCGCTCGCGTTCACGACGACCGGTCCCGGCCTCACCAACGCGCTCACGGGCCTGCTCGCCGCGCGCGGCGAAGGCGCGAAGCTGATCCTGCTCTCGGCCTGCACCTCGGCCCCGGCACGCGGGCGCTTCGCGATCCAGGAGACTGGCGCCCGCACGCTGCCGCGCGAGCTGCACGCGCGCGGGCCGCTGTTCCACTTCGCCGAGGTGCTGGAGTCGCCGTCCGATCTCCCGCGCGTCCTGCGCGGGCTCGCGCAGGGCCTGGAGCGCCCCGGCGGGTTCGTCGCGCACGTCGCGGTTCCCACCGCCGTCCAGGCGCTGGCGGCCGTGGCCGTCGACCCGGGCGAAGACCATTCGGAACATCGGCACGCCTCGATCGTGCCCGTCCCGACGCCGCAGGCCTTGCAAGCCTGCGCGCAGGCGCTGCTCGCCGGGCCGTTCGCGATCTGGCTCGGCTTCGGCGCGCGCGCGGCGGCGGCCGAGGTGCGCGCGCTCGTCGAGCGAACCGGCGCGCCGGTGTTCTGCACGCCGCGCGGCAAGGGGATCCTGCCGGAGACGCATCCACGCTTCGTCGGCGTCACGGGCATGGGCGGTCACGACTCGGTCGCCGACTGGGCATGCGCGCAGGCGCCGGCGCGCATCCTCGTGCTCGGCTCGCGCCTGGGCGAGGCCTCGTCGCTGTACGACCCGCGCCTCGTGCCGCGCGAGGGCTTCGTGCATGTCGACATCGAGCCCGCCGTCTTCGGCGTCGCCTACCCCGCCGCGGCGACGCTGCCCGTGGTGGCCGACACCGGCGCGCTGCTGCGTGCGCTGCTGGAGATCCTGCCCGCGCGGCCGGCGCCGCGCCCGCCGCTGTCCTGCTCGCGGCCCGTCCTCGCGCCGACGACGCCCGCGGGCCCGGCGCGCGTGCGGCCCGAGATCCTGATGGACGCGATCCAGCGCCACGTCGTCGACGCGAGCGATGCGATCGTGCTCGCGGAATCCGGCAACGCCTTCGTCTGGGCCACGCACCGCCTGCGCTTCGCCGCCCCGGGGCGCTATCGCGCCAGCACCGCGGTCGGGGCCATGGGGCATGCCGCCGCCGGCGTCGTCGGCGCGGCGCTCGCGCGCGGGCGGCGCGCGGTGGCGCTGGTGGGCGACGGCGCCCTGCTGATGCACAACGAGATCAACACCGCGGTGAAGTACGCGGCGCCGGCGACCTGGGTCGTCCTCAACGACGGCCGCTACGGCATGTGCCACCAGGGCATGGAGGCTCTGGGGCTCCAGGCCGACGCGCTGTTCCCGGAGGTCGACTTCGTCGCCTTCGCCCGGGCGCAGGGCGCCGATGGCGTGCGCGTGCACGCCGAGGGCGAGCTCGACGACGCGCTCGCACTCGCCGCCCGCGCGCACGGCCCCTTCGTCATCGACGTGCTCGTCGACCCGGCCGCGCGCGCCCCCGCCCTCGCGCGCAACCGCGGGCTCGCGCGCCAGCTCGCCGAGGCGCGCGGCGACGACGTCTCCTTCCCCACCCGTTGAACATCGAGACCGAGACGATGGAAGCCAACACCTTCGCCACGACCCTCTACGCGCGCACGAGCGCGGAGCGCGCCTTCGCGTACCTGCGCCACCTGCCGAACCTCGACGAGTGGACGCTGGGCAGCCGCATGATCGATCGCATCGACGACGACACCTGGATGGGCACGGCCTCGGGCTACCAGGCGACGCTGTGCTACCACGTGCGCCCGCTCGCGCACCCCGCGTTCCACGCGATCGAGTGGCAGTGCGGCCATCGCTGGCGCGAGTACTTCAAGCAGTACCCGGTCTTCGTCTTCCCCGCGGGCTACGCGGCGCCGGGCGGCGGCGAGGACGGCTGCTACATCCACTGGATCAGCGTCATCGACCCGGCCCGCCGCACGCCGATGATCATGCAGGGGATAGTCCCGGTGCACTTCTACGAGGGCCGCGGCCTGAAGGCGGCGCTCGAGCGCCGCGAGGGCCTGTGCGCGCCGGCCGAGGGACGCCAGGACATCGAGACGGCGACGATCTACGTCGATGCCCCGATCGAGCTCGGCATCGAGGAACTGGGCGACGTCGCGCGCCTGCCGCTGTGGGCGCCGATGTTCCGCCCGGATCCGCGTGGGCCGGATGAATTCCTCGACGAATACGGCCGCCGGGTGCGCGCGACCTTCGCCGTGCACCGGCTCGAGGACTACGTGCTCGTGGAGCAGGACTACGCCTACCCCGAGCTGGATGCCGTGCATCGCCATCCCGTGGTGCTGATCCCGTGCGCCCGCGCCTTTTCGTCCGCCGCCTCCGGCTTCCTGCTCCATCGCCTCGCCTTCCGCGAGCGCGGCGCGGACCCGGCCTGCGGGCGCCTGGACGTCCGCGAACTTGCCGCCGAGAACATGGCGCTCAAGCGCCGCATGGAGGCGGCGGCCGGCCGGCTCGCGGCCTTCGCGCGCGGCCCGAGCTACGTCGCGCAGGCGCCGATCGCATCGTCCCCCGAGGGCGAACGCGAGGCGCCCCCGGACATCTTCGGCACGGCCTTCGCCGAGGATCCCTACCCCGCCTACCGGCGCATGCGCGACGATCACCCGCTCTGGTTCCACGCCGCCGCGCGCGCCTGGATCCTGAGCCGCCACGAGGACGTGCAGGCCGCGCTGCGCCAGCCCGAGTTCACGACGCGCAGCTATGCCGCGCAGACCGAGCCCCTGCTCGGACGCACCATCGTGCAGCTCGACGGCCGCGAGCACAACGCGCAACGGCTCCTGCTCGGGCCGTCCTTCCGCGCCGCTCATGTCGAGGCGCGCTGGGCGGCCACGATCGTGCGCATCGTCGACGAGCTCGTCGAGGGCCTGCTCGCCGCGCCCGCGCCCTGCCTCGTGCGCGATTTCGCGGCGCACCTCCCGGTACGCATGCTCGCGGCGATCCTGGGCCTGCCCGAGGACGACCGCGACCGGTTCCGCGGCTGGTACACCGCGCTGATCCACGGCGCGCTGAACCTGCGCGGGGACGCGGCGACGGCCGCTGCCGCGGGCCGCGCCCGCGACGAGCTCGATGCCTGCCTGCGGCCGCTCGTCGCGCGGCGCCGCATAGACCCCGGCGACGACCTGCTCTCCGCGCTCGCGCAGGCCGAGGTCGAGGGCAGCCGGCTCGACGAGGAGGCGATCATCCGCTTCGGCATGCTGATGGTGTTCGCCGCGGGGGAGACCAACGAGAAGGCGCTGGCCACGACGCTGCGCAACCTGATCGCGCATCCGGACACGATGGCTCGCGTGCGCGCCGATCGCGCGCTGGTGCCGCGGGCGATGGCCGAATCGCTGCGCTACACCGCGCCGACGCACATGGTGCCGCGCCGCACCAGCGCCGAGGTGCGGGTCTCGGGCGGCGTGCTGCCGCCGGAGGCCGAGGTCATGTGCTTCCTCGGCGCCGCCAACCGCGACGAGCGCCGCTTCGCGAACCCCGACCGCTTCGACATCGACCGGCCCGAGGCCGACCCGGAACACGCCTTCACGCCGAAGGCCGCCCACCTCGCCTTCGGGCACGGCCGGCACTTCTGCCTCGGCGCGCTGCTGTCGAAGCTGGAGATCCGTATCGCGATCGAGCGGCTGCTCGATGCGACACGCGAGCTGCGCTTCGCGGGCGACGAGGCGCCGCGGGATGTGGGCCTTTTCCTGCGCGGACCGGCGAACCTGCCGGTGATCCTGCAACGCTGACTCGAAGCAGGGGGGTCAGGTCTTCAGACCCTGACCCCGCATTCCTCTCCGCCGCGCGCCATGAATGCGGCGTCAGGCCCGAGGGCCAGACCCCATGCGGCCGCTCAGGGCCCCAGCGGGAGGAAGGCGATCCTGGGTTCGTAGGTGGTCGCGACGGCGACGAAGCCGTCCGCAGTCACGGTCATCCTCACGATGCCCTGCCCGTTCGGATCGACCAGATAGCTGGCGGTGAGCGCGCCCGAGGGTGAGTAAACCCAGAGGTCGCTGCTCAGCCCCGAATCGGCCCGCTCGGCCGCGCAGAGGATCCGGCCGCTTCTCGTCACCTCGACCGAGTACAGGTTGTAGTCGCCTCCAGGGAGGGCGCCGAACGGAGTCAGGCTGGTCGGGTCGAGAGACCAGCAGCTGGCCGAGTCCGTCGCCAGGTAGAGCCCGCTTCCATCGGACGCGACGGCGAAGTCGGCCTGGCCGCCCGACCAGATGGTGTTGGCTTCGCTCGTCGTGAACAGGACGCCTCCCGACACTTCGGAATGGTCGACGCTCCACCGATCCAGCCGCGGAACGAAGCCTGGCTGCATGGTGGCGCCGAAGACGACCCTGCCGTCCTCGACGGCATTCAGATCGAGCCCCGCGTCGATGCCCCCCGTGACGCGACGGCCGTTGGCCCAGGCGGTGCCATTGCCCAGCAGGACGACGTCGACGCCGTTCGGACGAACAGCCAGCACCGGGGAGTAGCGGAAACTCGACTCGCTCGCCACGTTCCAGGAATCCGTCTCCGTCAGGCTCGCCAGGTCGATGACGTGCAGCGTGGAGCTCGATTCGTCGAGGGCGTAGAGGAAGCCGCCATCCGGCGAGACGGCCATCCGCGACAGGTGGGCGCCCGCGATCGGGATCGTCGCCACCACGGCCGCGGTGTAGGCGTTGTAGGCCCTGATCGTGCCCGCGACCTCGCTCGTGTAGACCAGCGGGCGGATCTTGTCGGCCACGATGGAGTACGTGCCCACGAGCGGCAACGATGTCAGCGCCGGCAGGCCGGTCGCATCCTTGTAGAGGCCGACCCGGATCTGCGCCGGGGAGACCCCTGGCGTCGTCGTCGCCACCGTCACGGTGGCGATGCTTGTCGTGCCGTTGGCCAGCGTCGCGGGATCCGCCGTCAGCACCAGGCTCGACGCGCCGCCCGTCCTGCCGCCAGCCGTCGCCGTCAGCCAGGCGCTGTCGGACGTCGCCGTCCACGCAAGTGCGCCGCCGAAGTTGTCGCGGATGAAAAGCGTGCGGCTCAGCAGCGTGCCGGTGGGCGTGCTCGCGAAGGCCACGCCCCATGCGGACGACAGCAGGCGCCGCTGGTCGATGTTCATGTTCAGCGTCACGGGCGTCGTGACGACATCGCCGTTGACCGTCGCCGTGAAGGTCGCCATCGCCGAGGTCGAGCCCGCCCGCAGCCCGGCGGCGACCGGTGTGAACGACACGGGCGTCCCCGCATGGCTGACGGTGCCCGAGGTGGCAGAACTGGACACCCAGTTCGGCAGTCCCGACAGCACCCACGGGAAGGCATTCGTGCCGGTGTTCAGGCCGAGAGTCAGCCCCTGGGCCGACGTCAGGTCGCGGCCCTTCGGACCACCGAGCGTGATCGAGGAAACGGAGGTGGACAGCGTCGACGGCAGGAGCGTCAGTTGCGAGACCACGGAGAGGTCGTCAGCGTCGCTCGCCGAGAGCGTGAGGTTGGCGCCGTACTGGCCACTCGCGAGATTGCCGACCGACGGATCCGGCTGGAGCAGGACGCTGGCAGGCAACACGTCGCCCTGGGCATCCGCGGTCAGCCAGGAGGCGTCGGAGCGCACCGACCAGTCGCCCGACGCGCCGGTGTCGAGCCCGAAGGAGAAGGCCTGCGCCTCGATGGGCTCGCCGTTGATCGCGTAGAAGCTCGGCACGTCGGCGACGAGCGCGAAGGCGGCGGGAATGACGTGCAGCTTCACCGGCACGGCGACCTCCTGGCCGTCGGTCGACCGGATCGTCACGGCGTCGGTGTAGTCACCCAGCGGAAGTCCGGCCGACACGTATCGCACCAGGACGCCGCCGCCGCCCGTGCCGTGCGCGGTGCCGGGGTCGATCTGCAGCCAGCTCGCGCCGCTGGTCGCCGTCCAGTCCACGCCCGCGGCCTGCACCTGGATCTCCAGCTGCGAGACCGGGTTGCCGCCCCAGTGGACGGTCTCCTCGGCCACGCCCAGGGGCACTGCGGCGAGCGGCGCGGGAACCACGTTGACGTCGTAGGGCAGCGTGACGGGCGTACCCGGCACGGTCAGCGCGCACTGGACGGTCGGACACAGCCTGACCGTCAGGTTGCCGGCGTGGTGGCCCACCTCCAGCGCCGCCGACGAATGCAGGGTGACGCTGAAATGCGTGGTGTCGGCCGAGGTGATGGCGAGGTCGTCCAGGAAGACCGGGGAGAGGCCTTCGACGAGGACGTAGGTGGCGTCCTTCGGCGGGTTCGTCACCGTGGCCGTCACGGTGAGCGTGCCGACGGTTCCGGCCTGGACGTTGGCTGAGACCGGGCTGGGCGCGAAGGTCACCTTCGTCGACGCGGGTCCTCCTCCGCCTCCGCCGCACGCGGACAGAAAGGCGAGCAGCACGGCACCGGCCCATCGGGCCACGACGTTGAAACGCATGGAAATCCTCCTCGATGACTGCGCTCGTGCGCGCGAAGGGGCGCCGAACGTCTCGTGTGGTCGTTGTTCGCGCCGGCTCCGGTGAGGAGCGGCGCGCGGCGGGATTCTACCGGCCCGTCACCTTCCCCCGTTGCGCGCCACCGTGGGCAGTCGCCGCAGCAGCGCCAGCACGCGCTCCGAGGTCTCGTCGGCCCGAGTGGCCGCCGACATCACAAGCATCGCCTCCTTGTCGGCGAGCGGCACGTAGCAGACGCCCTCGATGCGAAGCGCCTCGAGCGGGGCGGGCAGCACGGCCACGCCCAGCCCCACCGCGACGAGGCCGATCTGCGTCGTGGCCTCGCCGGCTTCCTGCGCGATCACGGGCTCGAAGCCGGCCTGCGCGCACAGTCGCTTCAGCAAGGGGCCGGTGCCCGTGCCGGCACTGCCCGGAAAGCCGATGAAGCGCTCGTCGCGGCAGTCGGCGATCGAGACGGAGCGGCGCCTGGCGAAGCGATGCGTCGCCGGCACCACCAGCCGCAGCGGGTCGCGGCGCAGCACCTTCAGGTGGATGCCCTCGGGCGCGCGCTCGTTGTAGCGCACGAAGCCGACATCCAGCTCGCCGCGGCGCAGCGCCTCGAACTGCGACGCGGTGTGCAGTTCGCGCAGGGTCAGCACGACCTGGGGGTGCGTGCGGCGGTGGTCCGCGACGATGTCGCGCAGCACCTTCGTGAGCGGCAGCGTCGAGGTGAAGCCGATGCGCAGCTCGCCGGCCTCGCCGCGGGCGATGCGGCGGAGTTCCTCGGGCAGCGCCTGCGCCTGCGCAAGCATCGCGCGCGCGCGCTCGAGCAGCGCGGCGCCGGCATCGGTGAGCGCGACGCTGCGCCGGGTGCGCAGGAGGAGCTGCACGCCGAGCTCCTCCTCGAGCGCGCGGATCTGCTGGCTCAGCGGGGGCTGCGCGATGTGCAGGCGCTCGGCCGCGCGCGTGAAGTGCAGCTCCTCCGCGACGGCCACGAAATAGCGCAGGTGGCGCAGTTCCATTGATCTGTTTCCCGTCTCACAGACGACGGAATCATATATTGGACTGGATAAGGGATCGTCCCTAGCATCGACGCGATGTCGACACCCTCGTCCGCCCTGCCGCTGGCCCCCGCCGCCGCCGGTGCGACGCCCACCTCCACCGCCCTGCCCGCGCCGTTCGCGGCGGGATCGCGCGAGCACCGCGCCGCGCGCTGGGCGCTCTTCGTCGGCGGGTTCGCCACCTTCGCGATGTTCCACGGCCCGCAGCCGCTGCTCTCGCTGTTCGCGCGGGCCTTCGCGCTGACGCCCGCGCAGGCGAGCGGCATGCTGTCGTGCACCGCCGGCGCGATGGCGCTCGGCCTCGTGCCCGCGGGGCTGCTCGCGCAGCGCTTCGGGCCGAAGCGCGTGATGGTGGTCTCGCTCGCGCTCGGCTCGCTGTGCTGCCTGCTGTGCGCGATCGCGCCCGACTACGCGACCCTGCTGGCCCTGCGCGCGCTGCTCGGCCTGGCGCTGGCCGGCCTGCCCGCGGTCTGCTCGGCCTACCTCGCGGAGGAACTCGAGCCCGGCGCGCTCGGACAGGCGGTCGGGCTCGTCATCGCGGGCAATGCGGCGGGCGGCATGTCGAGCCGGCTCGTCTGCGGGGTGCTGGCCGACCTCGTCTCCTGGCGCGTCGCGCTCGCGGGACTCGGGGCGCTCGGCGTGCTGGCGGCGATCGAGTTCCGGCGCGTGCTTCCGGACGCGCGGCGCTTCCAATCGAAGCCGTTCGACGCGGCGCGCTGCCGGGCCGAGTTCGCGAACGTCTTCCGCCAGCCCGGCCTCGTGCCGCTGGTCCTGCTCGGCCTGCTCCTGATGGGCGCCTTCATGAGCCTGTACAACTACCTCGGGTTCCGCCTCGTCGATCCGCCCTT
>Ga0209051_1002469_pt1 | contig 13213 bp, 6 predicted proteins | sample AraplaCvi_mMS_r2_2_FD_184286 | JGI IMG/M metagenome (GOLD analysis project Ga0209051, IMG submission 184286) | Arabidopsis root microbial communities from North Carolina, USA - plate scrape MF_Cvi_mMS_r2 (SPAdes) (version 2) | ecosystem: Host-associated > Plants > Roots > Endosphere | place: USA...
GTCGTCCGACTCCGTGCTGTACTACCTCGACCGCGCGGGCGGCATCGACTACGAGCGCGGCAGCTACCTCTCCGTCGACGTCCTGCGCGCCGGCAAGCTGCGCCTGCGGGTCGACCTGTACAAGTTCCTGCTCACGGGCACGATCGACGAGATCCAGCTCCAGGACGGCGACACCATCGTCGTCTCGGCCCGGCACAACACGATCCCCGTCTACGGCAACGCCCAGAACCCGTACCGGTTCGAGCTGGCCGGCAACTCGATCAAGGCGAAGGACCTGCTCGCCCTGGCGATCCCGCTGCCCGGCACGACCCACATGGCGGTCGTCCGCAACGTGGGCCTGGAGCGCCGCTCGTTCTACTACCCCATCGACCAGGTCGCCGACCTGACGCTCGAGGCGGGCGACGAGGTCAACTTCACCGCCGACCAGTACCCGTCGAGCATCCTGGTGCACCTCACAGGCGCGCAGATGGGCCCGAAGAACTTCGTGCTGCCGCTGGGCGCGAAGATCAAGGACGTCATCGCCAAGGCCACGCCCTCGCCGACGGCCAACATGGACGCCGTACAGCTCTACCGTCCGGCGGTCGCCGCGATGCAGAAGGCGAACATCGACAACACGCTCGCCGCCCTGCAGACGGCCGCGCTCACGGCGCGCAACGCGACCCTGTCCGAGGCGCAGACGCGGCAGACCGAGTCGACGATGATCCTGCAGTACATCGACCGCGCGAAGCTCATCGTGCCCAAGGGTCAGGTGGTGCTCACCTCCAAGGAGGACATCGAGAACACGCTGCTCTCCGACAACGACACGATCAACATCCCCGAGTTCACCAACCTCGTGGACGTCGGCGGCGAGGTACAGATGCCCAACACGCTCGTCTACCAGAAGGGCCGCGCGGTCAATGACTACGTCGCCCTTGTGGGGGGATATACGCAGCGTGCCGACCGAACTAAAGTCATCGTGATGCGCCAGAACGGCAGCGTGGCGCCGACCGGGGCCGAACCCCAGCCCGGCGACACGATCCTGGTGCTTCCGACCATCGAAACGAAGTACATCGAAGTGGCCTCGGGCATCACTTCGATCCTCTATCAATTGGCTGTCGCGGCGAGTGTGCTGACGGGCTTCTGACAGACGTCGGAGGAGTTCTCCCGCCGGCGACCGGGTCGACCCCCGGTCGTCGGCTGATGGGGTAGGGTCTTGATCGAAGTACCGAAACGTGCCTTTGACGCGCTGGTCATGCTGCATGGCATTCGCCTGTCGCGCGGCGTGGGGCGGGTCTTCGGTGTCAAGAAATCCCTGCTCGCCTTCGAGATCCAGCTCACCCGGGAGCTGGGCCTCTTCGACCGCGATCACTACCTCTCGCAGGTCTCGCCCGAGGCCCTCGGCGGGATGTCGCCGCTGCGGCACTACGTGCTGATCGGCGACGACCAGGGGCTGTCGCCCTCGCCCCTGTTCGACACCCGCCACTACGACACCCGCTTCCGCGAGCGCCACGGCATCAACCGCCTGCTCCACTACGGGCTCGTCGCCCGCTTCCGCGGCGTCTCCCCGACGCCCTGGTTCGACGCCGACTACTACCTGCAGAGCAACCCGGACGTCTCGGCGTCCAAGATCGACGCCCTGGTGCACTTCCAGCGCTGGGGCTGGCGCGAGGGCCGCAGCCCGCTGCCGGGGCTGGACATGCGCCAGCTGCTCAGCGTGCAGCCCGAGCTGCGGGTGTCCAAGGGCAGCCCGCTCGCGATGTTCTCCGACGGGCGCTTCGGCGACGCGATCCGCAACCAGATCTCGGGCCAGGGCCGGCGCCACCCGGGACTCGCGGTGCGTCCCTCCGTGCCGCTCGCCGAGCAGCTCGGGCAGGACCTGCTCGAGCCCGCCCGCTGGGCCGCCGTCCATCCGCGCCAGTACGCCGAGCCGCCGCGCGTGGACGTCATCATCCCCGTGTACTCGGGCGTCCAGGAGACGCTGCGCTGCCTGTGGACGGTGCTCACCACGCCGGTGGAGACGCCGCACCAGGTCGTGGTCATCAACGACGCCGGGCCCTCGCCCGAGCTCAACGCGATGATCCGCGCGCTCGCCGGGCGCGGGCTGTTCCAGCTCGAGCACCACCGCCAGAACCAGGGCTTCGTCCGCAGCGTCAACCACGGCATGCGCCAGCACAAGGATCGCGACGTCGTGGTCCTCAATGCCGACACCGAGGTCTACGGCAACTGGCTCGACCGCCTCGTCGCGCACGCCGACGAGTTCCCGCGCGTCGCGACCGTCACGCCGCTGTCGAACAACGCCACGATCTGCAGCTACCCGGAAACGCTGAACGACAACCGCAGCGCGCTCGAGCTCACGCCCGCGGAGACCGACGCGCTCGCCGCGGAGACCAACCCGCTGGCGAACGTCGAGGCACCGACGGGGGTCGGCTTCTGCATGTTCGTGCGCCGCACGGCGCTGCGCGAGGTCGGCTGGCTCGACGACCGCCGCTTCGGCCGCGGTTACGGCGAGGAGAACGACCTGTGCCAGCGCCTGCTGCGCCGCGGCTGGTCGAACGTGATCGCGTGCGACGTCTACGTGCGCCACGTCGGCTCGGTGAGCTTCCGCTCCGAGGCGAGCGAGCGCACCGCCAAGGCCATGCGCACGCTCGCGAAGCTCTACCCCGACTACGAGTCGCAGATCGCGCGCTATATCGAGGCGGATCCGGCGTGGAAATTCCGCGCGCGCCTCGACCTCGCCCGCCTGAAGCGCCACTGCGGGCAGCGCAACGTGCTGCTCGTCTGCCACAACCGCGGCGGCGGCACCGAGCGCCACCTGCTCGAGCAGGCGCAGGCCATGCTCGCCCAGGGCGACGGCGTCTTCGAGCTGCGCCCGTCCAAGCGCAGCGGCAGCGTCGCCCTGATGCATCCCGGGCTCTACGGCCTGCACAACCTCGCGGTGACGCCGCTCGAGCCGCAGCACGTGCTCTTCGAGGCGCTGCAGACGTTGCAGATCCACGAGATCCACCTGCACCACCTGATCGACTTCCCGCCCGCCACCGGCCGCATCCTCGTCGAGGCGAGCCGGCGGCTGGGGATCACGCTGCGCATCTCGGTGCACGACTACTACGCCATCTGCCCGCGGGTGAACTTCGTCTCCCTCGATGGCCACTATTGCGGCGAGCCGGACGACGTCCGGACCTGCGATCGCTGCCTCGCGCGCGACACGATGGGCGAGGAGGTCGGCCCGATCGCCGACTGGCGCCGCCGCTCGCTGCGGCTGCTGCAGGCCGCGCAGCAGGTCGTCGTGCCCTCGGCCGACGTCGCGCGCCGCCTCGCGAAGCTGAGCCCGGAGCTGAAGGTGCAGGTCGAGCCCCACGAGGAGCCGCCGCCCGCGCGCGCGATCCCGCGTCCCCTGATCCGCCAGGGCGAGACCCTGCGCGTGCTCACGATCGGGGCGATCAGCCGCATCAAGGGCTACGAGATCCTGCACGGCCTGGCCGAGGTCGTGCGCCTGCAGGCCGCGCCGGTGAACCTGGCGCTGCTCGGCTACTCGGCCGACGACACGCGCCTGGCGGCGAGCGGCGTCGAGATGCTCGGGCGCTACTTCGACAACGAGCTCCAGGCCAAGATCGCCGCCTATGATCCGCACGTGATCCTGGTGCCGTCCATCTGGCCCGAGACGTACTGCTACGTCCTCTCGAGCGCCCTCGCGAGCGGCCGCCGCGTCGCGGTGTTCGACATCGGGGCGCAGGCCGAGCGCACCCACGCCCACGACCCGGAACACCTCCTGTTCCCGCTCGAGCTGGCCTACCGGCCGGGCGAGCTCCTGGATGCGCTGCTGGCCGCGGCGCGCGCTGCAGACCAGGACGTGCAGCGCGCCGCTGCATGACGGCGCAGCTCCTGGCCGCGACGCCCCGGACGTCCGGGGCTCCTGCCCACGCCGGCGCGGCGGCCGTCGCCGAGGGAGGCGCGGGCGCTCCCCGGCATGCCATCGGCGGCCTGCGCGAGGCGCGCGTGCGAGGCTGGAGCATCGGCACGGGCGGCGCGCCTTCCGAGATCCGCGTCCTGGCGAGGGGCGTCGAGGTGCCCATCGGGCTGCGACGGCTGGGGCGCCCCGACCTGCTGCCCGCGGCGCCCGGCCAGCCCGTGCCGCCGATCGGCTTCGTCGCCGAGATCGATCCCGCCGCCTGGCGGCACGCCGGCCCGGACGGGCGCGTGACGCTGCAGGTCGAGCTCGACGGGCGCCTCGCGGAGCAGGCCGGCGTGCTCGACGCGAAGTCGCTCGCGGCCTGGTGCGCGGGCCTCGGCGCCTGGCCGCGGCCGGACGAGCGCGAAGTGTGGCGGCTCCTGTCGCACGTCGCGGCATCCGGCCTGCTGGCGCGCCTGCCGCGCCGCGCGGCGGCGTGGGTGAAGGCCGCCGCCGAGGCCCGCGGCCTCGGCGCTGCCCTGCGCGACGGCGACGCCGACGGGCGCATCGCGCTCGGCGCGCGCCTGCACCTGCGCATCGACCGCCAACGCCCGCTCGAGCTCGATGGATGGCTGCTCGATCCGGCCGGGACGAGGCCCGGCCTCGCCCTGTCCTGCAACGGCGAGCCCGTGGCCGTCGAGCCGAGCTGGCTCGGGCGACCCGATCTCGCGGAGGCCTTCCGCGTGCCGCCGGAGCCACGCGGTTTCCGGGTCGAGTTGCCCGTCGCCATCTGGGCGCACGCCGACGCGCGAGGCGAGTGCGCGGTGCGGATCGAGGCGCACGGCCGCCGGCTGCCGGCCGAGGCGTGGCGCGTCGACGCCCAGGCCTTGCGGGCCGAGCGCGCCGCCCTGGAGACGATGGCCCAGGAGCACGACCCGGCGCGCCGCGCCGAGGCCCTGCGCCGCCTCGCATCGCTGCGCGCGCATGCCGCCGCGATCCCCTCGCGAGCAGGCTGGGGCGCGGAAGACCGGGCCGGGATCGCCGCGCTCGTGGCCGCGTTCGCGAGTGTCGATCCCTCACAGGCCGCGGCCGCGGGCATCCCTCGGACGGAAGCGCCCGGCGCGGCGCCGGCCTCCGCGCCGGATCCGGAAGCCCCCCCGCTTCGGGCCAATCTCGAGGCCTGGGAGTCCTTCATCCTGCAGGGATGGGCCATGGACGCCGTGGCGGACGGCGAGGTCTTCACGCTGGAGAGCCACGGCCAGCCGGTCGAATGCCACGTCGCGCGCACGAGCCGCGTCGACGTGAGCCAGGCGCTGGAGGTCGACAACGAGTACCTCGGCTTCGACATCCAGCTCCCCGCCGCGATCTGGCGCACCGCCGACGCGCGCGGCATGTGCCTGCTGGTGCTGCGAGTCAACGGCGTGGCCATCCATCCCGAGCCCCTGCTGGTCGACGCCGCCGCGCTGGAGCGCGCCATCGCCCAGGCGCTGCCCGACGAGATCGACGCGCTGCCGCCCGCGGTGCGGGCCGCCGGGGCGCGCCTGCGGCTGGCGGCGCTGCCCCTGCTCCTCGAGCATGTCGAGGCGCTGGGCGGCGCGGGGCGGCTGTCGGCGCCCACGCGCGCGCGCCTCGCGCACGCGGCCGGCCGCCTCGCGCTCGGGGCGATGCTGGGGCTCTCCGGCCCGACGCTGGGGCCGGCCGAAGCGGAGCGTGCGCGGACGATCCACCGCCGGCGCGTCTGGCGGCTGCAGCGGCTGCTCAACGCGCGGATCGATCGCCGGGGCGGCGTCGCGCCGGGCGTCCTCGAGGCGGCGCTCGACGACGTGCTGGCGGATCCCGACGCCACCGGCGAGGTGCGTACCGAGCTGCTGATGTCGGCCGCGCCGCTGTGCAGCGGCGATCCCGCGTTCGACCGCCTGGCCCGCGAGCTTCCGCTGGAGGCGGTCGAATGGCTCGCCGAGACCGGCGACAACTGGGCGCGCAGCATCCGCCTCGCCTTCCTGGCCCACGCGGGCGACCTGCACGGCGCGGCGGCGGAGCTCGACCGCATCGCCGAGGCGCCCGGCCGGGGCTGGATCAACACGGAGTGCGTCGCGCTGGCCGTCCGGGCCGCGTGCGACAGTCCACGCGTCGACGCGGCCGGGCTGCAGCACCGCGCCGCGATCGTGCGCGCCTTCGCGCGCCTGCTCGATCGCATGCCGGGCGACGCCTGGTCGCGGCTGCACGATCGCGAGCTCGTGGAGGCCGCGGCCGGCCTGCTGCTCGCCGACGGCCCGTGGCCGGACCCGCTGGCCGACGAGCTCGTCCGCGTCGTGCTGCGCTGCCACGGCCTGGTGCCGAACTTCTGGACCTGCCTCGGCTCCGCGCCGGCGGGCCTGGCCGGCGCGGAGCGCGTGCGCGCGGCGCGGGCCGTCTTCGACGCGGCCGTCGCCGCGCTCCATGCCCTGGACACCCGCGCCCGCGTGCCGCCCGACCTGGCCGCCGTGCTCGAGGGCCTTCACGACGCGCACGTCGGCGGCCAGCGCGACGCGATGCAATGGATGCGCGAGCTCGCGCAGCAGGCCCTCGCGCAGCCTCTTCCGGCGGGCGGCGTCGCCGCCACGGATCCGGCAGCGGACGCGCTGCGCCAGCGCCTGCCCGACCTGTTCGAGGCGGGCGACCGCGCGCGCTTCGACCTGCTACCGGCCCTCGCGCTGTGCCCGCGGCCGTCGTCGACACGGGGTCTCGAGCAGCGCGTGGCCGCCGACCGCGCGCGCCTCGCCGCCGCGCCGGGCGCCTCGGTCGCCGCCGCCGACATCGAGGCGGCATTCGCGCGGCTCGCGCGCATGCTGCCCGCGCTGTGCACGCCGGAGACCGGCTTCCGCGGGCAGGCCGCCCTGGCGGAGGTCCTCCGCGACGCCGGCCGCCTCGGCGTCACCGGCCCCGCCCTGCACGCCCTGGAACGCCTGCGGTCCGCCACGGACGCCGCGGAGGCCGCCCACCGCCAGGCGGCGGCGGGCGAAACGACCGCCCCGGCGCGGCTGGGGGACGAGCGCGAAGCGAGCCTCTGGCCCACCACGGCCGCGGCGGATCCCGCGCCCGCGAGCGGCGGCAACCGCCTGCGCCTGGTCTCCGCGCCGGAGCAGCTACGCCGGCTGGACGAGGCGCGCCTCGTCGTGGTCTGCGTCGTGCGCGACGAGCGCCTCCTGCTGCCGCACTTCCTCGCCCACCATCGCGCGCTCGGCGCGACCGCCTTCGTCATGGTGGACAACCTCTCGACGGACGGCACGCGCGAATTCCTCGCGGCGCAGCCCGACGTCGTGCTGTACTCCGCCGACACCGACTACCGCGACTCCCACTTCGGCGTGTCCTGGCAGCAGGCCGTGCTCGCCGCCCACGCGCAGGGGCGATGGGCGCTCCTCGTCGATGCCGACGAGTTCCTGCTGTATCCCGGCTGCGAGCACACCCCGCTGCCCGTGCTGCTCGATCGCCTCGACGCCGCGGGCCACGATGCCGCGCGCACGCCGATGATCGACATGTACCCGCGCGGGCCGCTGCGCGAGGCCGACTTCGCGCGCATGGCGCCCGCCGCGGCGGCAGCCTGGTTCGACCGCGCCCCGCTCCTGCGCTGGCACGTGGGCGGCGGGCTGTACTCCGAGGCGGCCACCTGGCTCAGCGCGCTGCGCCATCGCCTGATCCCGCACTCGCCGCCCAACGCGTTCACGGCGCAGAAGACCGCGCTGCTGCGGTGGCGGCCCTGGATGCGGCTGTCCGAGGGGCTGCACTACGTCGCCGGGGTGCGGCCCGCGCCGCAGGCGCTCTTCCTCGGGCACTACAAGTACCACGCGGGCTTCCGCGAGAAGGTCCTGCGCGAGGTCGAGCGCAAGCAGCACTACGACGCCGCCTCCGAGTACGTGCACTACCTGCACCTCGTGGCGGAGCCCGACTCGGCGCTCTTCGATCCCGACGTGTCCGTCCGCCTCGACGGCAGCGGCACGCTGCCCGACCTGGGAGAGGCCGCCCGGTGACCGCCCAGCCCCGACTGCACGAGCGCCTCGGCCGCTGGACGCGCCGCCTCGAGCACCGCTGGACGCGCCCGCTGAGGGAAGGCCTGCAGCATGTGGCGTGGCGTATCGCGCTCGCGCGCCGGATGCGGCGCAGCGCCGCCCAGCTCGTGCCGCGCGACGTGCGCGAAGCGGCGATCGCGGAGGCCTGGTGCGTGCTGGTCTGCTGCGTGCGCAACGAGCTCGTGCGCATGCCCGCGTTCCTCGCGCACTACCGCCGCCTCGGCGTCGCGCACTTCCTCGTCGTGGACAACCAGTCCACCGACGGCCTCGCCGAATGGCTGGCGCAGCAGCCCGACTGCTCGTGCTGGGTGGGCGACGGCAGCTACAAGGCCTCGAACTTCGGCATGGACTGGTGCAACGAGCTGCTGGCGCGGCACGGCGTCGGCAAGTGGTGCGTGACCGTGGACCCGGACGAATTCCTCGTCTTCCCGCACTGCGAGGAGCGGGGCCTGCGCGGCCTGACGCGCTTCATGGAAGGCCGCGGGCAGCCGAGCCTCCATGCGCCCATGATCGACGCCTACGGCGGCGGCCGCGTCAGCGAGACGGCGCTCGCCTCGGGCCAGTCGCCGTTCGAGGCCTGCCCGTACTTCGATCGCTTCAACCTCACCCAGCACTTCGACGCGCGCCGGCGGAACTGGTGGGTGCAGGGCGGGGCGCGCATGCGGCGCTTCAACCACGGCCAGCCCCGGCTCGCGCCCGCGCTCAACAAGGTGCCCCTCGTGCGCTGGGAGCGCGGCCTGTACTACGTCTCGTCGATGCACCACCTGAACCGCCCGCGGTACAACTGCACGGTGATGGGCGACGCGCAGGCCGTCTCGGGGGTCCTGTTCCACTTCAAGTACGTTAACCTGCTGCTGGACAAGGCGCGCGAGGAGATGGTGCGCGGCGAACACTATGCGCAGAGCCGCGAGTACCGCGCCTACCTCGACGCCGGCGATCCCCTGCTGTACGACCCGGAGGTCTCGGTCCGCTACGGCGGCCCCGGGCAGCTCGCCGAGCTCGGATTCATGCAGGCCGGCGGCTGGTACTAGCGCCGTCGCCCCGCGCCGAACCCCCTGATCCATCGCACATCGCACACGCCCCACGTTCCCCGCGCCCCGACATGACCAAGGAATCCTCCGCCCACCCGCCGAAGTTCGTCATCGTGACGCTGCCGCGAAGCGGCTCGTACAACCTCGTGTCGCTCCTGAACAGCGCGCCCGACATCGTCTGCCACGGCGAGATCTTCAAGCGCGACGTGGTGGAGCTCCGGCCCCTGCACCTCGAGAAGATGGGCATGGTGCACGAGGACGTCGTGAAGCGCGACGCGAAGCCCGGCGCCTTCCTGCAGCGGCTGCGCGGCCTGAACGCGCGCAAGATCTTCGGCTTCAAGATGTTCCCCGAGCACGCGACACGCGTCGCGCACCTCGGCGGGCACGTTCTGCGCAATCCCGGCTGGCGCAAGGTCTTCCTGCAGCGCAACCCGATCGAGAGCTACGCCTCCCTGCTGCGCGCCAAGCAGACCAACGTGTGGACGGTGCGGACGGCGGCCAAGGCGCCGCCCTCCCGGGAGACGCTGCACGAACGCGTCACCTTCTCGCCCCAGACCTTCGACGAGCACCTGCAGCTCACCGACTGGTTCGACAGCGTGCGCGCCGGCATCGAGGCCGTGCCGGACAACCCGGTGCTGACCGTCGACTACGAGCGGATCTCCGATCGCTCCGCGCTGCCCGAGCTGCTGCGCTTCCTCGGCTCCGCCGGCGACGCCGAGTCCCTGATCAGCGACTTCGACCGCCAGTTCACCGCCGCCCTCCACGAGGGCTTCACGAACTGGGACGACCTGGTCCGCCACGCGCACGAGCGCGGCCACGCGTCCATGCTCGCCGAGCGGGCCTGATCCCGGGCGGGCGCATGGGCTAGTTCCGGCATCGCCACCCCATGAAGGTCGCCGTCCTGCTGCTCTGCCACGAGGCGCCCGCCCTCGTCGCGCGCGCGCTCGCCTCGGCGTTCTACCGCTCGCCGGACGTCAAGGTCTACATCCACCACGACCGCAAGAGCCCGCACCACGATCGCGCCGCGTTCGAGGCGGCGCTGCCCGCGCACGTGCAGTGGCAGTGGATCGACGACGCGCTGCACTGCCGCTGGGGCGAATACTCCCTCGTCGAGGCCACGCTGCGCCTGATGCGCGCGGCGCTCGCCGATCCGGCATTCGTCCCCGACCACCTGCTGCACGCGAGCGCCAGCTGCCGGCCGATCCGCCCGCTGGCGAGCCTGCAGGCCTTCCTCGCCGAGCGCCCGGGCATCGATTTCATCCAGGCCCAAGACATCTCGCAGGGCCGCTGGACGAAGGACGGCCTCGAGCGCGAGCGCTTCGAGTGGTGGTTCCCGTTCAACTTCGTCACGCAGCATCGCTGGTTCGAGCTGTCCAACCGCGTGCAGCGGCTGCTCGGCGTGCGGCGGCGCCTGCCCGCGGGCCTGCGGCCGCACTTCGGCTCGCAGTGGTTCTGCCTCACGCGCGCGACGGCCGCGCGCCTCGTCGAGGCGATGGCGCGGCCCGGGCTCGAGCGCTTCTTCCGCGGCACGTGGATCCCCGACGAGTTCGCGCTGCAGACGGTCGCCGCCAACCTCGTGCCCGCGCCGCGCATCGCGGGCTTCGGGCTGACGTACTACGAGTTCGACGCGCAGGGCAAGCCGCTCGTGCTCGAGGACTGGCATGTCGACCACGTCGCGCGCCAGCCTTTCTTCTTCGCCCGCAAGGTCTCGCCCATGGCGCCGCGCCTGGAAGCCGCCCTCGAGGCCGCCGTCGCCGGCGAGGAAGCCGACCGCGGCTGGTTCGAGCGGGCCGGCACGCCGACGCCGGACTACGAGCGCTTCCTGGCCCGCGTGCGCGACGACCGCTCCCTGCGCACGCGCGTGGGCGGCTTCCCGGCGCAGGACGGCGGGCCGATGGCGGCCAACGCGCGGCGCTACTTCGTCCTCTACGGCTCGTCGCCCGCGCACGTGGCGCGCATCCTGGCGGCCGCGCGCGCGCTGGGCGCCGCGGCGGGCGGGGCGCCCGTCCTCGATTTCCCGTTCGCGCGCCAGGGCTTCCAGCCCGCGCCCGACCGCCTGCACTGGTACGGCCTCGGCCCGCCCGACCGCTTGCGCATGCGCTACGACGAGCTCGGCGCGCTGTACGAGCTGGTGCACCTCGATCCGCGATGGTGCACGGCGTTCGGCCTCGACGCGGGCGCCTGGTCGCCGGTGCGCGATTTCGTCGCGCGCGACCCCAACGCGGTCCTCGTCGACTGCGACCCGCCGGGGCTCACGCGCTCCCAGCGCGCCGCGATGGCGCTGCGCCACCCGGGGGGCGCGCACGAGGGCTGGCTTTCCGCGCCGACGCGCGAGGCGCTGGCGGCCGGCGCGCCGCTGCCGCAGGATCACTACGCCACGCTGCGCGCGCGTGGCGCGCACCGCTGCCGGTTCGTGCGCGTGGCCGACGTGGCCGCGCTCGACGACGACCCGACCTGGCGCCTCCTGACCGCGGCGTCCGCGGGTATCCCCGAGGGGGAATACGTGATGCCGCCGAACCTGGCCGGTGCCCTGGTCGGGGAGACCGTCCGGCCCACGGAATAAGTCTTGCAATACACGATGCCGTCACCGGCCGGATCAGCCGTCGCCAGACCGCATTTCCTAGCCTTTCCCAGAGGCTCCGCTGTAAGCATTTGTGCGGTCCGCAGAGCCTTTTTGCCATGTTATCTTCGCGCTTGATCCCGCCCACCGAACCCCGTACCGATAACCGCTCCCAGGCCCCTGACGGCCGGGCCTTTCCCGAGGTTGCCATGTCGAATTCGTCCGAGGTGCAGCGCATTGCTGCCGTTCGAAAGCTCACCTCCGAGCTCTATGTCCTCCAAGACCGCATGAACCAGACGATCGACCAGATCACCGGCCTGCTGCATGGCGCCGATCTGTCGTCGCTGGTGCCCGTTCCCGTGCCGCCGTCGCGCACGGCGGACGGCGCCCTCGAGCACAGCATGAGCCCCACGGCGCTCGCGTTGCCCCTGCCCCAGGTCTACGTGAACAACCCGCCCAACGGCTTCCCGGTGGGCGAGGAGGCCAAGCTCTTCTGCGACTACAAGAACGGCCAGCTCCAGCTGGTGCAGGTGCCGGCCTCGCGCGGCTCCGACGCCCGCTTCGCGCTCGTGCTCAACTATGCGAACTTCGACGCGACCTTCCTCTCGCTCGTGTTCGACGCGCGCAAGCTGCTGAAGGACCTGCCCGCCGGCAAGCTGCGCATCTCGATGGCGCTCGAGGCGCGCACCGATCCGCCGATCAAGCTCCACGCCAAGTTCGCCTTCAAGGTGGGCGAGCATTGGGGCGAGCACCAGCTCGCGCCCAAGGGCACGCGCGTGCAGGTCGACAGCTTCGAGGTGCCGATGATCGACCCGACCATCGTCGAGGCGCTCGACTTCCACCTGATCTTCTCGCCCGCCACCCGCGGCTGCATCGAGCTGCATCGCATTTCGTTCGCCGTGTCCGTCTCGCCGGTCGCCGAGAACGCGAACGTCAACGTCTTCGAAGGAGAGGCGTGATGAAGAGCCCCGCCGCCCCCATGGCCGCCGCCATCCCGATGCGCGACGCGCGCATCGACTGGACGAAGGGCCGCGTCATCGGCTTCTCCGTCGCCGACCGCCAGAGCGACGCCTTCGAAGTGGTGCAGCTTCACCTCGATGGCCAGTGCGTCGTCTCCGGCGTGGCCAACCGCTCGGTGTTCGAGCTCGCGCGCGACCTCGCCGGCCTCGAGCTGCCGGCCCGCGAGCACTCGGCCTTCGAGCTGCAGATCCCCGTGCGCGGGCTGCATTCGGGCATGACGAGCGATTCGGTCGTCCACCTCGAAGTGAAGACCGCCCAGGGCGACCTGATCTTCGATTACTACCTCGCCGGACTGCGCGATCTCCTGCGCCTCACCGACGTGCCCCCGAGCGACCTGCTCTACGACGTGCGGTTCCGCGGGCTGGTCGACGGCTCCCTGCACGGCACCGTCGTCGACCGCCATCGCACCGGGATCCGCCCGCAGCTCTTCGCCACGCTGAACCACCACCAGCCGGAGCCGCTCGCCCTGTACGAGTCGAGCGCCGACGGCACGGTGCACCACTTCAGCATCTCGCTGCGCGCCGACCGCCTCGTCGACGGCGCCAACATGATCCGCATCTCGGCGATCGACGGCCAGCCGCTCGCCGCCTACCCGATCTCGCTCGGCGCGCAGCAGGAGTCCTCGAACGAGCGCCGCATCCTCGCGCTCGAGGCCGAGCTCTCGTTCCTGAAGAAGATGGTGCTGAGCCAG
>Ga0209051_1002473_pt1 | contig 13198 bp, 9 predicted proteins | sample AraplaCvi_mMS_r2_2_FD_184286 | JGI IMG/M metagenome (GOLD analysis project Ga0209051, IMG submission 184286) | Arabidopsis root microbial communities from North Carolina, USA - plate scrape MF_Cvi_mMS_r2 (SPAdes) (version 2) | ecosystem: Host-associated > Plants > Roots > Endosphere | place: USA...
CGGCGCGGGCGAGGCCCCCTGCGGAGCGACCGCCTGCGGAGCGACCGCCTGCGGCGCGGGCGCGGCGGCCGCCATCGGACGCGCGGACGCCGCGGCCGCCGGCGGGGCCGTCGCCGTCGGCGAGGCGCCGTGCGCGGCCGGCCGCGCGCCGTCCGGGCGCGTGCCGGCGCCGCCGCCGTCGTCCCCCCCGCCCGCCGGCGGGAAGGCCATGAAGCGCAGCAGCACCATCACCAGGCCCGCGTACTCGTCGGGCGCCAGGCTGAGCTCGGCGCGGCCGTGCAGCGCGATGCTGTAGAGGAGCTGCGTCTCGTCGGGCGCGAGCCGCGGCGCGAGCGTGCGCGCGGCCTCGGTGTCGGAGTCGTTCGCGTCGAGCGCGCCGGGCAGCGCCTGCTCGACGGCCATCTGCTGCAGCAGGCGCGCGACCTCCTCCAGCGTGCCCGCGGCCGAGAGCCCCTGGCCGCGCAGCGCGTCGACCTCGGCCAGCGCCGCCGCGGCGTCGCGCCGCGCCAGCGCCTCGACCAGGCGGTTGGCGTGGCTGCGGTCGACCGTGCCGAGCATGGCCCGCACCGCGGACTCCTCGAGCGTGCCCGCGCCGTAGGCGATGGCCTGGTCGGTGAGCGAGAGCGCGTCGCGCATCGAGCCGCGCGCCGCGCGCGAGAGCAGGCGCACCGAGCCCGCGTCGTGCACGATGGCCTCGGCGTCGAGCACGCCGTCGAGGTGCGCCGCCACCGTCTCCGGCGCCATCGGGCGCAGGTTGAACTGCAGGCAGCGGCTGAGCACCGTCGGCAGCATCTTCTCGGGGTCGGTGGTGGCGAGCACGAACTTGAGGTAGTCGGGCGGCTCCTCCAGCGTCTTCAGCAGCGCGTTGAAGGCGTCCTTCGTGAGCTGGTGCGCCTCGTCGATCATGAAGACCTTGTAGCGCCCCACGCTCGGCTTGTAGGCGGCGCGCTCGATCAGGTCGCGGATCTCGTCGATCGAGCGGTTGGAGGCGGCGTCGAGCTCGACGTAGTCGATGTAGCGGTCGGCGTCGATCTCGGTGCAGGCGGTGCACACGCCGCAGGGCGTGGCGGTGATCCCGCCCTGCCCGTCCGGGCCGGTGCAGTTGAGGCTCTTGGCGAGGATGCGCGAGACCGTGGTCTTGCCGATGCCGCGCGTGCCCGTGAAGAGATAGGCGTGGTGCAGGCGGCCCTGCTCGAGCGCGTGCGTGAGGGCGCGCACGACGTGGTCCTGACCCACCATCTGCTCGAAGCGGCGCGGGCGGTACTTGCGGGCGAGGACGACGTAACTCATCGAAAGGATTCTACTGGCCGCCCCGAAGGCCTCGTCGCCGATAATCCGGGGATGAGTCCGCATTCCCCCTCCAGCCACCCCGACACCCTCAGCTACGAGCAGGCGGGCGTCAACTACGACCTGATCGACCCCCTCAAGGTCGCCGCCCAGCGCGCCGCGGCCGCCACCGCCACCCACCTCGGCGGGCGCGGCTTCGCCGAGGTCGCCGCCTCGCGCGGCGAGTCGGCCTACGTCGTCGACGTCGGCCCGTTCTACCTCGCCAGCATCGTCGAGTGCCTGGGCTCCAAGGCGCTGGTCGCCGACGAGATGGCCGAGCTCACCGGCCGCAGCTACTACGCCGGCATCGCGCAGGACACCATCGCGATGGCCGTGAACGACCTCATCACCGTCGGCGCCACGCCGCTCGTCGTGCAGGCCTACTGGGCCGCGGGCGGCAGCGACTGGTTCGCCGACAAGGCGCGCGCCAAGGCGCTCGTCGACGGCTGGAAGGCCGCGTGCGACACCTGCGGCGTCGCCTGGGGCGGGGGCGAGACGCCCGCGCTCGCCGGCATCGTCGAGAGCGGCCGCATCGACCTCGCGGCCTCGTGCACCGGCATCGTCAACCCGAAGACGCGCCTGTCCGTGGGCGACGCGCTGCAGGCCGGCGACGCCATCGTGCTGCTCTCGTCGAGCGGCATCCACGCCAACGGCCTGAGCCTGGCGCGCAAGCTCGTCGAGCGCCTGCCCAACGGCTACATGACGCCCGTCGCGCCCGGCCTGTCGTACGGCGACGCGCTGCTCGCGCCCACCACGCTGTACTCGCCCGTGACCGAGGCCCTCGCCCAGGCCGGCGTCGGCGTGCACTACAGCGCCAACATCACCGGCCACGGCTGGCGCAAGCTGCTGCGCCATCCCAAGCCGTTCACCTACCGCATCACCACCGTGCCGGCCGTGCCGCCGGTGCTGAAGTTCATCCAGCAGCACGCGAAGCAGGACGACCGCGAGGCCTATTCCACGCTCAACATGGGCGCCGGCTTCGCGCTGTTCCTGCCGGCCGCGCAGGCCGCGCAGGCCTGCCAGATCGCGGAAGACCTGGGCGTGGGCGCCTGCATCGCCGGCAGCGTCGAGGACGGCCCCAAGCAGCTGCTGATCGAGCCGCTGAACATCCGCTTCGGCGACGACGACCTGCAGCTGCGCTGACCCCCCCCGCGCACGCCGCGCCACGCCTCGCCGGACGCGACCACGGTCGCGCCCCGCGGGGCGTTTTTCATGGCCCCGCCCGGGCGGCGCCCGAATCGTCACTTACAATGGTCGGTGACGGGCCTCCTCGCATGGAAGCACGGCCAACCGGGTCAGGTCGGGAACGAAGCAGCCCTAACTGTTGTGACCAGTGCCGAGATCAGGCTCGTCACCTACGCGCTCGTCACCGACGCATTCGCCGTAGGGCTCCCGTGACGGGAGCGGATGCCTCCCCGCCTGCTTCCCGCCGGTTCCGGCGGCGGTCGCCGCGGCGCGTTCGGCCGCGCCCTGGTAATGACGACATATACTGAACGTCAGTACCCGCGGAGCCGCGATGACCAAGGAAGCCGTCTTCACGATGAAGCTCGAACCCGAGCTTCGCGACGAATTCATGGCCGAGGCGCAGGCGCTGGATCGGCCGGCGTCCCAGGTCGTGCGCGACCTGATGCGCGAATTCGTCCGCCGCCAGCGCGAGGCGCGTGGGTACGACGAGTTCCTGCAGCGCAAGGTCGACGCCGGGCGCGGCGACATGCACGCCGGACGCGGCCGCACGCAGGCCGAGGTCGAGGCGGCGTTCGCCACTCGTCGTGCCGCACTGCTGCGGCGCGAGGGCAAGGACGATGCGTGAAGGTCCGCTGGACCTCCCGGGCCGAAAACGATCGCGCCGAGATCATGGACTACATCGCCGAGGACAACGTCCGCGCGGCGATCGCGATGGACGAGCTGTTCGATGCAACGGCCGCGCGCCTGGCCGAGTTCCCGATGCTCGGCCAACCCGGCCGGGTCGTCGGCACCCGCGAGCTCGTGCCGCACGAGAGCTATCCCCTCGTCTACGAGGTCAACAAGACCGACGACACCGTCTGGGTGCTCGCCCTGGTTCACACCGCCCGTCGCTGGCCGCCGGCGCAGTGAGCGAGCGTCGGTCCTTCGACGCGTCCCACCCCGATTCCGAGGCGTCCCACTCGGAGCCTTCGGCGTACCACCCCGATTCCTGGTCGTAGTACCGCGCCTTCTCGACGTGGTACCCCGGCGTTTCGAGGTGCCACCCCGATTTTTCGGGGTGACACCGCGATCGTTCGGGGTGCCACCCCGATTTTTCCGGGTGACACCGCGATCGTTCGGGGTGACACCGCGACTTTTCGGGGTGACACCGCGATCTTTCCGGGTGACACCGCGATCTTTCCGGGTGACACCGCGATCTCTCGGGGTGCGACCGCGATCTCTCGGGGTGCCACCGAGATCTTTCGGGGTGCCACCGCGATTCTTGCGGGTGCCACGCGATGTTCAGCGTGCCCGGGGGGAACTCGACGCCCGCGCTCCCGTGCCACCGCGGCCGGCGCACGAATGTACCCACGAAGAAACCGGCCGGGAGTAAGCTCCGCCCCGGTTTCGATGAAACCGGTTCCAAAACGCGCGGGCTGCCGGCGTCGTCGGGGGCAACGCGCATCACACAGGAGACAGATCGATGCGTCCACGTCCCGTCCCGCACGCGCGCCGTGCCCCTTCCCTCGTCCTCGCCGCGCTCGCGGCCGCCGGCCTCGCGAGCGCCGCCGCCGCGCACGCGAAGAAGCCCCTGGCGCCGCCGCCGGACTTCGGCCCCGACGTCCACATCTTCACGCCCGACATGGCGCAGGCCGACATCCAGGCCACGGTCGACGCCATCGCGGCGCAGCAGATCCCCAACCAGTTCGGCCCCGAGCGCGCGGCCCTGCTGTTCGCGCCCGGCACCTACGGCTCCGCGGCCGCGCCGCTGAACTTCCAGGTCGGCTACTACACCGCCGTCGGCGGCCTCGGCCGCTCGCCGACCGACACCGTGATCAACGGCTCGATCAACGTCTACAACCAGTGCGGCGACACCGGCTGCCTGGCGCTGAACAACTTCTGGCGCTCCGTCTCGAACCTCGACATCGAGGTCAACAACGGGAGCTTCGGCTGCTACGCGGGCGAGTTCTGGGCCGTGTCGCAGGCCTCGCCGATGCGCCGCGTGCGCGTCAACGGCAACACCACGCTGATGGACTACTGCACCGGCCCGTCCTACGCGAGCGGCGGCTTCACGGCCGACTCGCAGTTCGACGGCGGCACCGTCATCAGCGGCTCGCAGCAGCAATGGCTGGTGCGCGACAGCGTGCTGGACGGCTGGAGCAACGGCGTGTGGAACCAGGTGTTCTCGGGCGTCGTCGGCGCGCCGGCGCAGTGCTTCCCGGCCGACGCGGCCTGCGGCGGCCCCTACACCACGCTGCCGACCAGCCCGGTCACGCGCGAGGCGCCCTACCTCACCATCGACGCGGACGGCAACTACGCCGTCTTCGTCCCGGCGGTGCGCCACGACTCCAGCGGCACGACCTGGTCGAACGGCCCGACGGCCGGCACCTCGCTGCCGATCTCGTCCTTCCACATCGCCCGGCCCGGCGACTCCGCGCAGACGATCAACCAGGCCCTCGCGCAGGGCCAGAACCTGCTGCTCACGCCGGGCGTCTACAACCTCGACAAGCCGATCCGCGTGGCGCGTGCCGGCACGGTGGTGCTGGGTCTCGCCTTCCCGACGCTGGTGCCGCAGAAGGGCGCGGCCGCGCTCACGGTGGGCGACGTCGGCGGCGTCGACATCGCCGGCGTCGTGATCGACGCGGGCCCGGTGCGCTCCAAGGTGCTGGTGCGCGTCGGCGACACGCCGCACGCGCCGGTCACGGGCGACCCGGTGGCGCTGCACGACGTCTTCTTCCGCATCGGCGGCGCCGCCGCGGGCCAGGCGACGACCAGCCTGGTGGTGAACACCGACGGCACGATCCTGGACGACCTGTGGGCCTGGCGCGCCGACCACGGCAACGGCGTGGGCTGGACGGTGAACAAGGCCGAGACCGGCGTCGAGGTGAACGGCGACGACGTGACGGCCTACGGCCTGTTCGTCGAGCACTACCAGCGCTACGAGGCGATCTGGTCGGGCGAGCGCGGCAAGGTCGTCTTCTTCCAGAACGAGATGCCCTACGACCCGCCCTCGCAGGCCGCGTGGAAGAAGGGCCCGAACTCGCCGGGCTGGGCCGCGCTCAAGGTCGACAAGGGCGTGAAGGCCTTCAACGGCTGGGGCCTGGGCTCGTACAACTTCTTCAACCAGGGCGTCGACATCTTCGCCGCGCACGCGTTCGAGGTGCCCGCGACCCTGCCCGCGGGCAGCCTGCAGGACCTGCTGACGGTCTTCCTCGACCCGACCAACGGCAAGGGCGGCGTGCTCAACGTGGTGAACGCCACCGGCGGTTCCGCCACCGCGGCCAATCCGAGCACGCCGGTGACGGTGACGTCCTTCCCGCAGTGAACCTCGCCGCCCGGCGCCCACCCGGGTGCCGGGCGCGAGACTTTGTTCGCGCTCCCGGCCGGCGGCCGTGAGCGCCGGAGGCGGGCCACCCTCGACAATGCCGGTGTCGCCACGCCGCACCGCCGCCATGAAGCCTGCCCGCCTCCTTTGCGCCCTCGTCCTGCTCGGGACCAGCCCGCTGGCGATGGCGCAGGCGTACAAGTGCACGGTCGACGGGCACACGACCTACCAGGACAAGCCCTGCCCCGCCGGCGGCGGCACGAAGATGGATCTGCCGGGCGCCTACGCGCCGCCGCCGCTGGCCGGCGGCACCGTGGGCAACTACTCGCCGCAGGACCTGGCGATGGGCCTCGCCTTCAACAAGGTGATGCAGGAGCGCTGCCCGCTGGGCACGGCCTCCGCCTCGAAGCTGGCCACGCTCGAGGGCGCGCTGCTGCCGCTGCTGCGCCCGGTGTCGCAGGCGCAACTCGTGCAGATCGACCAGAAGGCGCACAAGGCCGCCAACGACCTGCTCGCCAGCCCCAACCGCGCCCTCGCCTGCAAGTTCGTCGAGGCGAAGATCGACGAGGCCTACGGCCAGCTCCAGCAGGCCACGACGCGCGGCGGGCGCGGCGCGAAGTCGACGCTCTGAGCCTCCACTGCGGGCGCACCGCCGCCGCCTAACACGTCACTGCAGGCGCGCAGCCCGGGCTACGGGCCGCCGTATGCCTGCACGACCGTCCAACGCGGCCGGGCACGCCGCCTGCCCATGGTCGGGCTCCCGAGCACGACGTGGCAGCGGGTTCTACGTATCGCGTCAACGATGCAGAGCACCGCCCACGTTGAAGAAGGCATGGACAGGACGCAATCCGGCGCTGTCCAGCCGAGAAACCAACCAAGGAATCCCCATGAACAAGCTGCTTGCCACCCTGATCGCCTCGCTCTTCGCCTCGATGGCCATGGCCCAGACGGCCGCCTCGAACCCCGACGTCGCCAAGGCCGAGGCCAAGGCCGACAAGGCCACCGCGAAGGCGACCGACAAGGAAGCGAAGGTCGACGCCAAGGCCGACCAGAAGAACGCCAAGGCCGAGCAGAAGGCCGGCGAGAAGAAGGCCGAGGCGCACAGCGATGCCATGAAGGACAAGGCCAAGGCCCAGGCCAAGGTCGACAAGGCCGACCCGGAAGACAAGGCCAAGCAGACCGCCAAGGCCGAGAAGGCCGCGGCCGAGGCGAACGCCGACGAGGCCAAGGCCGACATCAAGGCGGACAAGTCCGTCGCCAAGACGCACGCCTCGACCGCGGCCGACAAGGCCAAGGCGCACGCCAAGACGGAAGAGACCAAGGCCGAAGGCCAGGCCAACGTCGACAAGGCCGCCGCCAAGTAAGCGGGAAGGGGACCGGCCTGCGGCCAGTCCCCGTGTTCCCCGCCGCGAGTGCTAGACTGCGAGCCTCGTCAGGAGAGAGTGCCGCGCTCACCCAGCGCGGCGCCGCCGAAGGCGCAGAGGCCGTGAACGCCTCGAACGCTCAGGCAAAAGGACTGGCAAGGCGCCCCTCACCGGGCGTTCCTCACTGGAGAGAGACGGGGCGGCCGCGCGCGGCGAGCCCGTCCACCGAAGGGGCAAGCCGGGCCGCTCACGCGGCCTCGCCAATCTCTCAGGTAAAGCGGACAGCGAGGGCATCCCCGCCGCCGGCGTTTCGGCGGCACCACGATGGCCCTCGCGAAAAGACCTCCATGTCCGCCGACCTGCTCCACACCCCGCTGCACGACCTGCACCTCGAACTCGGCGCCCGCATGGTGCCCTTCGCCGGCTACGCCATGCCGGTGCAGTACCCGAGCGGCATCCTTGCCGAGCACCGCCAGTGCCGCCACGAGGCCGCGCTGTTCGACGTCTCCCACATGGGCCAGCTGCTGCTGAAGGGCCCGGACGCCGCCGCGGCGCTCGAGACGCTGGTGCCCGTCGACGTGGTCGACCTGGGGCTGAACAAGCAGCGCTACGCCTTCTTCACCAATCCCCAGGGCGGCCTGCTCGACGACCTGATGATCACGCGCCGCGAGGACGGCATCATGGTGATCGTCAACGCCGCCTGCAAGGACGCCGACCTCGCCCACCTGCGCGCGCGCATCGGCCAGCGCTGCGAGATCGTCACGATGTTCGACCGCGCCCTGCTCGCGCTGCAGGGCCCGATGGCCGTGCACGCCCTCGCGCGGCTCGCCCCCGGCATCGAGAAGCTCGTCTTCATGACGGGCGGCTTCTTCGAGATCGCCGGCTGCGCCTGCTACGCGACGCGCTCGGGCTACACCGGCGAGGACGGCTACGAGATCTCGGTGGCCGCCGCCGACGCCGACAAGCTGGCGCGCGCCCTGCTCGCGCAGCCCGAGGTCAAGCCGGTCGGACTCGGCGCGCGCGACTCGCTGCGCCTGGAGGCCGGCCTGTGCCTGTACGGCCACGACATCGACGAGAAGACCACCCCGGTCGAGGCCGCCCTCACCTGGGCCATCCAGAAGGTGCGCCGCCCGGGCGGCGCCCGCGCCGGCGGCTACCCCGGCGCCGACGTGATCGAACGCCAGCTCGCCGGCACCGGCGTGATGGCCCGGCGCGTCGGCCTGGTCGGCCTCGAGCGCGCGCCGGTGCGCGAGGGCACGGCCCTCGTCGACGCCCACGGCCACAAGCTCGGCACGGTCACCAGCGGCACGCTCGGGCCGACCGTCGACCACCCCGTCGCGATGGCCTACCTTCCCCTCGACCATGCGATCGTTGCGCACGAGGTCTACGCCGAGGTGCGCGGGCGTCGCCTGCCGATGCGCGTGGCCGCGATGCCCTTCGCCCCGCACCGCTACTTCCGCGGCTGAGCGCGCCGCGCTATCGTCGGCGCGTCCTGTGCGCGCCGCACGGGAAACCCGGACCTTCCCTTCCACGTCCTTGCAGGAGCACTCCCATGACGACCAAGTTCACCACCGACCACGAGTGGATCAACATCGAAGACCATGAGGCCGCCGTCGTGGGCATCACGCTGCACGCGCAGGACGCGCTGGGCGACGTGGTGTTCGTCGAGCTGCCCGCCGTCGGCACCACGCTGAAGAAGGGCGAGCGCGCCGGCACGGTCGAGTCCGTGAAGGCCGCCGCCGACATCTACATGCCCGTCTCGGGCGAGATCGTCGAGGTCAACGAGAAGCTCGCCGCCGAGCCCGCGCTGGCCAACACCGACCCGCTGGGCGAAGGCTGGTTCTTCAAGGTCCACGTCAGCGACATGATGCAGTTCGACGACCTGATGGACGCGCCCGCCTACGACGCCCTGCTGAAGACCCTCTGATCCTCCCCCGGGCCGCCGCGTCAGCCCGGCGCCCGGCCCTCACCGCCCACGCGGCCCACCCGGCCGCGCGGCGGCCGCCTTGTCCCACGAACCACCTGGAATGCCCGTCATGTCGATCCCCGCCACGAAGCCGCTGGCCGCGCTCGAGAACCCCGCCGAATTCGCCGCCCGCCACATCGGGATCGAGCCCGCCGACGAGGCGCGCATGCTGTCGGAGATCGGCGCCGCCTCGCGCGCCGCGCTGGTCGACGCGCTGGTGCCGCGCAACATCCTGCGCGGCGCGCCGATGGACATTCCCGCCGCGGTCACCGAGGCCGCCGCGCTCGCCGAGCTGAAGGCGGTCGCCGCGAAGAACCGCGTGCTGAAGAGCTTCATCGGCCAGGGCTACCACGGCACGCTGACGCCCGGCGTCATCCTGCGCAACATCCTCGAGAACCCCGCCTGGTACACCGCGTACACGCCCTACCAGGCCGAGATCTCCCAGGGCCGCATGGAAGCCCTGCTGAACTTCCAGACCCTGGTCACCGACCTGACGGGCCTGGCGATCGCCAACGCCTCGATGCTCGACGAGGCCACCGCCGCCGCCGAGGCGATGACGCTGGCGCAGCGCACGGGCAAGTCGAAGTCGACGCGCTTCTTCGTCGCCGACGACGTGCTGCCGCAGACGATCGAGGTCGTGCGCACGCGCGCCACGCCGCTGGACATCGAGGTCGTGGTCGGCCCGGCCGAGACGGCCGCCGAGCACGACTGCTTCGCCGCCCTCTTCCAGTACCCCGGCGTCAACGGCGCCGTGCGCACGCTGGCGCCGCTGGTCGAGGCCGTGCACGCGCGCGGCGGGCTGGCCATCGTCGCGGCCGACCTGCTGGCGCTGACGCTGCTCACGCCGCCGGCCGAGTTCGGCGCCGACATCGCCTGCGGCAACACGCAGCGCCTGGGCATGCCCATGGGCGCGGGTGGCCCGCACGCCGCCTACCTGGCCACCACCGACGCGCTCAAGCGCTCGCTGCCGGGCCGCCTGGTCGGCGTCAGCGTCGACAGCCACGGCGCGCCGGCCTACCGCCTCGCGCTGCAGACGCGCGAGCAGCACATCCGCCGCGAGAAGGCGACCTCCAACATCTGCACGGCGCAGGTGCTGCCGGCGGTCATCGCCAGCATGTACGCCGTCTACCACGGCCCGCAGGGCCTGCGCCGCATCGCCGAGCGCATCGCCGCCTACACCGCGATCCTCGCCGCCGGCCTCGAGAAGGCGGGCCTCGCGCTCGCCCACGCGCACGCCTTCGACACGCTGGAGGTGAAGACCGGCGCGCAGACCGACGCCGTGCTCGCCCGCGCGGTCGCCGCCGGCATGAACCTGCGCCGCGCGAGCGGCGCCAGCGTCGGCGTCACGCTCGACGAGACCACCACGCGCGCCGACCTCGCCGCCCTCTGGGCCGTCTTCGCCCCCGGCCAGGCGCCGCTCGACATCGCCGCCTTCGAGCAGGGCGTGCCCGCGCGCCTGCCCGCCGCGCTCGCGCGCACCAGCGCCTACCTCACGCACCCGGTCTTCAACTCGCACCACAGCGAGACCGAGATGCTGCGCTACATCCGCCGCCTCTCCGACAAGGACCTCGCGCTCGACCGCAGCATGATCCCGCTGGGCTCGTGCACGATGAAGCTCAACGCCACGAGCGAGATGATCCCGATCACCTGGCCCGAGTTCGCGCAGGTGCACCCCTTCGCGCCGGCCGAGCAGCTCGCCGGCTACGCGCTGCTGAACGACCAGCTGTGCCAGTGGCTCGAGCAGGCCACGGGCTACGCCGGCATCAGCCTGCAGCCCAACGCCGGCTCGCAGGGCGAGTACGCCGGCCTGCTGGTCATCAAGGCCTGGCACGCCTCGCGCGGCGAAGGCGCGCGCGACGTCTGCCTGATCCCCGAGTCGGCGCACGGCACCAACCCGGCGTCGGCGCAGATGGTGGGCATGAAGGTCGTGGTCGTGAAGTGCACGCCCGCGGGCAGCGTCGACATGGCCGACCTCGAGGCCAAGTGCGTCGCGCACAAGGACGACCTGGCCGCGATGATGATCACCTACCCCTCCACGTACGGCGTGTTCGAGCCGGGCGTGAAGGACCTGTGTGCCCTCGTCCACCGCTACGGCGGCCGCGTCTACGTCGACGGCGCGAACATGAACGCGATGGTGGGCATCGCCGCGCCGGGCCAGTTCGGCGGCGACGTGAGCCACCTCAACCTGCACAAGACCTTCTGCATCCCGCACGGCGGCGGCGGGCCGGGCGTCGGCCCCGTCTGCGTGGTCGAAGACCTCGTGCCCTTCCTGCCCGCGCATCGCGCGGCCGGCCTGGGCGCCGGCGACGGCAAGCGCGTCGGCGCCGTCTCCGCCGCCCCGCTGGGCAACGCCGCGGTGCTGCCGATCAGCTGGATGTACGTGCGCATGATGGGCGCCGAGGGCCTGCGCGCCGCCACCGAGACCGCCATCCTCAACGCCAACTACATCGCCGCGCGCCTCGCCGGCCACTACGACATCCACTTCAGCGGCGACGTCGCCGGCGTGAAGGGCGGCGGCGTGGCGCACGAGTGCATCCTCGACCTGCGCCCGCTCAAGGACTCCTCCGGCGTCAGCGCCGAGGACGTGGCCAAGCGCCTGATCGACTACGGCTTCCACGCGCCGACGCTGTCCTTCCCGGTCGCGGGCACGCTCATGGTCGAGCCGACCGAGAGCGAGCCGCTGGCCGAGCTCGACCGCTTCTGCGACGCGATGATCGCCATCCGCGCCGAGATCGCGAAGGTCGAGCAAGGGGCCTGGCCGCGCGAGGACAACCCGCTGAAGAACGCCCCGCACACGGCGCAGGCGCTGATGACCTCGGACTGGTCGCACGCCTACTCGCGCGAGGACGCGGCCTACCCGGTCGCGGCGCTGCGCCAGGGCAAGTACTGGTCGCCGGTCGGCCGCGTGGACAACGTCTACGGCGACCGCAACCTCTTCTGCTCGTGCGTGCCCCTGTCGGCCTTCTCCGACGCCTGACCTTCCCACCGCCCAGCGCATCGGAGCCTCCATGGCCGTCTCGGTTTTCGACCTCTTCAAGATCGGCATCGGGCCGTCCAGCTCCCACACGGTGGGCCCCATGCGCGCGGCGCGGCTCTTCGTCGCCCGCCTCGCGCACGAAGGCCTGCTCGAGCGCACCGCGCGCGTCAAGGCCGACCTCTACGGCTCGCTCGGCGCCACCGGCAAGGGCCACGGCAGCGACAAGGCGGTGCTGCTGGGCCTGTCGGGCCACGAGCCCGACACCGTCGACGTGGAAGCCGTGCCGGCCGAGCTCGAGGCGATCCGCGCCGGCCGGCGCGTGAGCCTGAACGGCGTGCAGCCGATCGCCTTCGACGAGGCCACCGACCTCGTCATGCACCGGCGCGAGACCCTGCCCTTCCACGCCAACGGCATGCGCTTCACCGCCTTCGACGCCGCGGGCGCCGAGATCGAGAACCGCGTGTACTACTCGGTGGGCGGCGGCTTCGTCGTCAGCGACGAGATCGCGGCCGATGGCTCGAAGCAGAAGACCATCGCCCCCGACACCACCGTCCTGCCGCACCCCTTCCACAGCGGCGAGGACCTGCTGCGCCTCACGCGCGAGCTCGACTGCAGCATCGCCGAGATCATGCGCCGCAACGAGCGCCACTGGCGCACCGACGCCGAACTTCACGACGGCCTGATGAAGATCTGGCAGGTGATGCAGGACTGCGTCACGCGCGGCCTGCGCGCCGAGGGCGTGCTGCCCGGCGGCTTCAAGGTCAAGCGCCGCGCGGCGGCCCTGTACCGCGCCCTCACCGCCAATCCCGAGGCCGCCCTGCGCGACCCGCTGCAGGTGATGGACTGGGTCAACCTCTACGCCCTGGCCGTCAACGAGGAGAACGCCGCCGGCGGCCGCGTGGTGACCGCCCCGACCAACGGCGCCGCGGGCATCGTCCCCGCCGTGCTGTACTACTACACGCGCTTCGTGCCCGGCGCGACCGAGGCCGGCGTCGTCGACTTCATGCTCACCGCGGCCGCCGTCGGCATCCTCTACAAGGAGAACGCCTCCATCTCCGGCGCCGAGGTCGGCTGCC
>Ga0209051_1002474_pt1 | contig 13192 bp, 8 predicted proteins | sample AraplaCvi_mMS_r2_2_FD_184286 | JGI IMG/M metagenome (GOLD analysis project Ga0209051, IMG submission 184286) | Arabidopsis root microbial communities from North Carolina, USA - plate scrape MF_Cvi_mMS_r2 (SPAdes) (version 2) | ecosystem: Host-associated > Plants > Roots > Endosphere | place: USA...
ACGCGTCGAGCAATCCGGCGTAGAACTCCGTCATCTGCGCGGCGGTGCGGTTCTGCTTCTCGAAGGCGTATCCGGTGCCCTCGGTGTAGAACTCGGTCGCGGCGACGTCGAGCGCCAGCGCCACGTCGGAGCCCAGCTTGAAGCCGGCACCCTCGATGGCCGAGCTGATCAGGTCGAGCGCGGCAACGGTGCCCGCGATGTCCGGTGCGAAACCACCCTCGTCGCCGAGGCCGGTGGCCAGCCCCTGCTTCTTGAGCACCGACTTCAGCGAGTGGTACACCTCGGCGCCCCAGCGCAGGGCCTCCTTGAACGAGGCGGCGCCGATCGGCGCGACCATGAACTCCTGGACGTCGACCCCGGTGTCGGCGTGGGCGCCGCCGTTGACGATGTTCATCATCGGGACCGGCAGGATGTGCGCGTTCGGGCCACCGAGGTAGCGGAACAGCGGCAGGCCTGCGGCGTCGGCGGCGGCCTTCGCGACGGCCAACGACACCCCGAGGATCGCGTTGGCGCCGAGGCGGGACTTGTCGGGCGTTCCGTCGCAGTCGAGGAGGGCCTGGTCGACCAGCCGCTGGTCGTCGGCGTTGAGTCCGATCACGGCGGGGCCGAGCTCGCTCAGCACCCCCGCGACTGCCTTTTCGACGCCCTTGCCGAGGTAGCGGCTGCCGCCGTCACGGAGCTCGACGGCCTCGTGCTCACCGGTGGAGGCGCCGGACGGGACCGCGGCGCGGGCGGCGGAGCCGTCGTCGAGCGCGACCTCGACCTCGACGGTCGGGTTACCCCGGGAGTCGAGAATTTCTCGCGCTGCGATCTGCTCGATGACGGGCACTGGCGTCTCCTCGGTGGTGCTGGCTGCGGACTGGTCGTGCAAGGACACAGCCTAGAGCGTGCGGTTTCCCCACGCCGAAACAGACGCCGGGAGAGCTATAGGGAATGTCCTTCGGCGTAGGCGGTGGCCCAGTCGCGCACCGTCCTTGCGTACTGGTCGGAGAGGTTGTAGGCCCGCAGCGCGTCCATCCAGCCGCGGGGCGTGGCGAGGTTCTTGCCGCGCCAACAGAGGTATCCCGCCGCCGACAGCGCCGCGTCGTCGATGTTGTCGGCGCTGACGACGCCGTCGTTGTTGGCGTCGACGCCATAGAGCTCCCACGTCGCCGGGATGAACTGCATGGGGCCCATCGCGCGGTCCATCTGGGGGTCGCCGTCCAGCTTTCCGCCGTCGGTGTCGGGGATGGACATGTTGCCGAGGGATCCGTCGAGTCGGACACCGCGGATCGGCGGGGTGACGTCGCCGTCGGGGGCGACGGTCGCACCGCGGTAGGTGCCGTGATGGCTCTCCACCATGCCGATGCCCGCGAGCGTCGTCCAGGCCAGGTGGCACTTCGGATTCTCGACCTCGGCGACGCGCGCCGCGTAGGCGTAGGCCTCCAGGGACGTCGCAGGGATGCCGAGCGCGGCCGAGCGCTCCGAGGCCCATTCGTGCAGCTGGTCGGCGGGCCGGCCCTTGGCGTGTGTGTCCACCTGCGGCACGGCATCACCCGGTGGGGGCGGCACGCCCTCGGGGATCGGGATGCCCGTCTGCCACGAGCACGATGAGGCCATCAGCAGGGCCGTAGCGACGACGACCGCGACGGCCCGCAGCCAACGCATCGGCGACACCGGACTCCCTCGAACATTCGGACTCCAGCCATCGTCCCATGCGTCTGGCACTGCCCCGTTTTACCGCGTTTGGCGAGGCGCGCCGCTCCGGCAGTCGACTTGATAAGGTGAGCCACACCTAGCTATGGCTAGCCAACACTGGGTACCCACCCATTCGCAGCGAGGACGAGTGCATGACCGCGGTCGGAGACCTCTCGGTGTCGTTGCTGGCCGCGGGCCCGAGCGTGTCCTCCCAGCTGTTCGGGAGCGCGCTCATCGGCGTCCGCGAAGGCTTGGAAGCCGCCATCGTCGTCACGATCCTGGTGGCGTTCCTCGTCAAGTCCGACCGGCGCGACGCCCTCAAGTGGGTCTGGCTGGGCGTTGGCGGCGCGATCGTCATGACCATCGCGGTGTTCCTCGCCATTCAATTCGGCAGGAACACCATCTCGGGCCTCGGCGCCGAGGCGATCGCCGGTGTCGCGTCGCTGATCGCCGTCGCCATCGTCACCACGATGGTGCTCTGGATGAAGAAGGCCGCCGCGGGCATGTCCGGGCAGTTGCGTGGCGAGATGTCCGAGGCACTGGAGGCGGGCGCGTTCGCCGTGCTGTCACTCTCGTTCCTGGCCGTCGGCCGCGAAGGCGTCGAGACGGCACTGTTCATGGTCGGGTTCGCAGAAGCCAAGACGCTGTGGCCGCTGACCGGTCTGATCGTCGGCGTACTCATCGCCGTAGTGATCGCCTCCGCGATGTACCTGGGTGCGTTGCGGATCAACCTGGCGAAGTTCTTCTCCTACACCGGCGCGTTCCTCGTCGTCGTCGCCGCGGGCATCCTGTCCTACGGCATCGGCGCGCTGCAGACCGTCGGCTGGCTGCCCGGCCTGACCAGCCGCCCGTTCGACATCAGCTCCTGGTTCGACTGGTCGTCCTGGTACGGCCAGGTCATCCAGGGCGTCTTCAACGTCACCCCAACGCCGACCTGGCTGCAGTTCCTCGGCTGGGCGTTCTACCTCGTCGTCGTCCTCCTCGTCTTCCTGCGCCCCACCAAGGCGCCCGCGAAGCCGGCGGGCACTCCTACGCCGGACTCCCCTTCCATCAGTTCCGATCTCACTCCAGAGTCGGAGCGCTCCACCGCATCCGAAAGGTCCAACACGTGAACGTCTCTCCTCTAACTGCGAGGACGGGCGCTGCAGCAGCGGCCGCCCTGATGACGGGCCTCTCCCTTGTGGGTTGCCAGGCCAAGGAAGCCGAGACTCCGGCCAGCAGCGGCGCGAACGCGCCCGCGCAGATCACGGTGAACGCCTCCGACACGACGTGCGAGCTGTCGGGTACCGAAAGCGCCACCGGCCCGAGCACCTTCGTCATCACCAACAACGGGACCAAGGTCACCGAGTTCTACGTCTACGGTGAAGGCGACCGCGTGATGGGCGAGGTCGAGAACATCTCCCCAGGACTCGAGCGCAAGCTCATCGTCCAGCTCAGCGAGCCGGGCAAGTACCAGACCGCGTGCAAGCCGGGCATGATCGGCGACGGCCTCCGTGGCGACTTCACCGTCACCGGTGACGCGGTCCAGATCGACACCGAGGGCAAGTTCAAGGAAGCCGCCGACAACTACAAGCGGTACGTGAACAGCCAGACCGAGGCACTGATCCCGGCAGTGGACGTGTTCGTCGCCGCGATCAAGAAGGGCGACGTGAACGCCGCCAAGGCCCAGTACCCCATCGCCCGCACCTACTACGAGCGCATCGAGCCCGTCGCCGAGTCGTTCCCCGACGACCTCGACCCCCGCATCGACCTTCGCGAGGCAGACCTCGAGCCCGGCCAGAAGTGGACCGGCTTCCACGCGCTGGAGAAGCAGCTGTGGGTCACCGGCCTTCAGCCCGACGCCAACGCATTGGCCGATCAGCTGACGGCCGACGTCAAGGAACTCAACGACGGCGTGAAGGCACCCGACTTCACGGTCGACTCCACCCAGATCGCCGGTGGCGCACAGGGTCTGCTCGACGAGATCGCATCCAGCAAGATCAGCGGCGAAGAGGACATCTTCAGCCACACCGACCTGTGGGACTTCGAGGCCAACCTGCAGGGCTCGCAGACCGCGGTGTCCTCGGTGCGACCGATCCTCGACGAGCGCAACGCCGACCTCGGCAAGAAGGTCGACCAGCGCTTCGCCGAATCCGAGGCGCTGCTGCAGAAGTACCGCCAGGGCGACGGATTCGTGTTGTACGACACCGTGACCGAACCACAGCGCCAGGAGCTCTCCCGCTCGATCGACGCGTTGTCCAAGGAAGTCAGCCAGGTGCAGGGTGTCATCGCAGGTCAGTAACAACCCAGACGATGCGCCGGACTCGACGTCCGGCGCATTGTCGCGCCGAAGGTTGTTCGGCGCGGCAGGGGTCACCGCCGCGGTGGTCGGCGCGGCAGGCGCGGGTGCGCTGGCCGGCCGCGCCTCGGCGTCGAGCACCGCCACCGAGGAGTTGCAAGGTTCGGTGCCGTTCCGCGGCGAGCGTCAAGCGGGCATCGTAACCGCGGCTCAGGACCGGATGCACTTCTGTTCCTTCGACGTCACCACCGACGACCGTGACGACGTCGTGGCGATGCTCAAGGAGTGGACCGAGATGGCCGAGCGGATGACGCTCGCCCAGGAGGCCGTCAACAACGGCGCCGTAGGCCTCAACCCCTACGCACCTCCCGCGGATACCGGTGAGGCGCTTGACCTTCCGGCATCCCAGCTGACGCTGACCGTCGGCTTCGGACCGACGTTCTTCACCAAGGACGGCAAGGACCGTTTCGGCGTCGCCGACAAGCGACCCGAAGCGCTGATCGATCTGCCCAAGTTTCCGAACGAGACGATGGACCCGGCCAGGAGTCACGGCGACATCTGCGTGCAGGCCTGCGCGAACGATCCTCAGGTCGCCGTGCACGCCATCCGCAACCTGGCCCGCGTCGCGTTCGGCACGGCGGCGGTGCGCTACTCGCAGCTGGGCTTCGGCCGCACGTCGTCGACCACCCGCGACCAGGCCACGCCACGAAACCTGTTCGGGTTCAAGGACGGAACGGCCAACATCAAGGCCGAGGACACCGGTGCGCTCGACAAGAACGTCTGGGTCGCCGACGGCGACGGCCCGGCGTGGATGACCGGCGGCTCCTACCTGGTGACCCGCCGCATCCGGATGCGCATCGAGAACTGGGACCGCACCACGCTCATGGAGCAGGAGCGGGTCATCGGACGCCTCAAGGGCAGCGGCGCACCGATCGGCTACGCCGACGAGTTCGCCGCCCTCGACCTCACCACCAAGAGCTCGAAGGGCACCCCGCTCATCGACATGGCCGCCCACGTACGACTGGCGTCGAAGGAAAACCTCAACGGCATCGAAATCCTGCGCCGCGGGTACAACTTCACCGACGGCACGGACGGTTTCGGCCATCTCGACGCCGGGCTGTTCTTCATCGCCTTCGTGCGCGACCCGCGGAGCTCGTTCGTCCCCATGCAGATGGAACTGTCTCGACGCGACGCGCTCAACGAGTACATCACCCACACGGGCACGGCCCTGTTCGCCTGCCCACCGGGGCTACGCGAGGGTGACACGTCGGCATATTGGGGTTCGACGCTGCTCGGCTGAAACCCGACCGGCGCGGGCGGCCGCGCCGGTACGCTCTGCTACGCCGCCGAACGGCAGACGCGGCGGAACGGGGAGCGATGCCACGGCTGTGGAGGTCATTCGGCTCGGCGCTGGCGTTGTCGATCGGCGTCGTGTTGGTCGCCGTCACCGGCGTGCCCGGCGCGCACGCGGCAACCGCACTGGTCATGGGCGGCACCGGCCAACCGGACCCGAATAAGGTGCCCGGCTACCTCGACGCCGTCGGTCGGCTCTACCTCAACCAGGCCGCCGCGTGCGCGGTCGCTACGTGCCAGGTGCACGCGACCGTCACCCCCGAGGAGTTCTCGCCGTTCTTCACCGGCGGAATGAGGTTCGGAGATTCGGTGGCTACCGGGCTGGGCATGCTCGACACCGACGTGCGCCGCTACCTCGGCCAGAACGGCGAACCGCTGGTCGTCTTCGGCAATTCGCAAAGCGCCACCGTCGCCACCGAGGAGAAGCGCCGCTTGGCCGCCGACCCGACGGTCGCTGCCGACAGCCTGCAGTTCGTGCTCGTCGGCAATCCGAACCGGCCCAATGGTGGCTTCCTGCAACGGTTCCACCCGATCACCATCCCGGTCGTCGACTACCAGCCGACCACCTCGCCTGCCGACACCGGCGGCCCGGTGACCACGGACATCTCCTTCCAGTACGACATCGCGTCAGACTTCCCGACCTATCCGCTGAACGCCCTGGCGATGCTGAACACGTTGATCGGCATCGGCATTCACGGTTCCTACACCACCACGCACGACGGATACTCCGAGTCCGAACTGCTGGCGGAGATCAACGACCCGCACAACCGCCAGATCGTGGGCAACACCACCTACGTCACCATTCCGACCAGGGTGCTGCCGCTCGCCCAGGCGATCCGCGACACCGGCCACACGTTGGGACTCAGCGCGTTCACCACCCCCGTCGCGGATCTCCTAGAACCGACGCTGCGCGTTCTGGTGGAGCTCGGCTACCACCGCACGGTCGGCTACGGGGCGCAGAACTCGTTCGGCCTGATTCCGGCCGCCAACCCCGTCACCGTGGTCGGCGATCTCATCACCGCGGCCGGGGAAGGGATCAACAACGCCGTCAAACGTGGGACGCCCCGTCCAACGCCGCCACCGGTTGCGGCCCGGGTGCCTACCAGCTCGCCAGAGCCGCCCGCGGCGCAACGCGACCTGGCCACCGAGCAGGTGGCCACCCCGCCTGCCGCACAGGCGACAAAGGACACGGCTCATCGCAGCGAAGACGCCCCGGACACCAACGGCACGCGAGGCACCAAGCGGCAGCCCGCCACGACCCAAGGGCATCCCGACGCGTCGCCGCCGGGGTCGCCCGGCGATGCATCGGCAGATCGTCGGCAGGATCAGTCCGCGGGGGACGACGTTCAACCGGACCGGGCCGGGGCGACCGCCGATACCCCCGATGGGTCAGACTCCCGCCCGGCGCACGCCAGCGGGCCCTCGGGCCACGACGAGTCGGCAGACGCCGCCTGAGCAGCCAAGGCGCCAACTAACCGTCGTCAGCGGGCCAGTGCGCGCGCCACTCCTCCTCGGTGACGGCACCGAGCTCGGCGTCACCAAGATCGCCACTGCGCCGGCTCTCGAGGATGCTCTGCTCCGCCGTGCGGACGGCGTCGACGAAGTCCAACGCCTCTGCGCGAACGGCGTTCTCGGGGTCGCTGCCGTAGGTCGCCCCGATCGCCGTCAACCCAGCTGGCATCAGATCGGCGGGCAGGCCGGCCGCGGTGACCCGCTCGATCACCTTCTGCGCCAACGCCAACGCCGGCTGAGCGGTTGGCACGTCGTCCATGACGGAACTGCGCGCCTTCACCTTCACTTCCAGCGCCTTGCGCTCTTCCCACTGCGCCAGCTGGTCGTCCAACGAAATAGTCTCTCCGGCAAGCACTGCAGGCACCCGGTTGCCGAGCTTGCGCACCAGCGCGTCGGCGACGTCGTCGATGCCGAACGCCAATTCGGAAGCGTCCTCGGCGATGCGGGCGTGAAACAGCACCTGCAACAACACGTCGCCGAGCTCTTCGCGCAGCTCGTCGGCGTTGCCACTTCGCACGGCGTCGAACAGCTCGTAGGTCTCCTCGAGCAGGTAGCGGCGCAGCGACTCGTGGGTCTGCTCGCGCTCCCACGGACCCGCCGTGCGCAGCGTGTCCATGATCGCCACCGCGTCGACGAGTCGCTCACCGGGTGGCGGTGCAGGCGTGCAAATCAGCGTCGCCCCCGCCGCGAGCCGGGCCTTGACCACCGGGTGCTTCGGATCGGACGACAACAGCACCGGGGCGTCATCACCGAGATACACCGGCCGGGCCGCAGGCAGCGACCACGGCACCCGCACCGGCATCTCCTCGGTGTACTGCACGTCCCCGGCGAGCAGCGCGACGGCCTCGACGGGCATCGACGACGGCCGCCGCGGGTCGACGAGGACGACGGTCGACGTGACCGCGTCGGCGCTCACGAGACCGCACCGCCCAGGTCGACGACGTCGAAATCGGTTTGCGGCCTTCCGTCCAACGCGAGCAGCAGATGCGCCACGACGCGCAGCATTTCGGCGTCGCGCACACGCGGTGCGGCGATGCCACCCTCGGCGCGCGGGATCGGGATGGTGATGGTCGACGTCGTCGCACGGTAGGTCGCCGACGGGTACATCCGCTTGAGCCGCATCTGCTGGGAGTCGAGCAGGGTCAACGGGGTGACCCGAATCGTCGTCGCGGACGCCGTCACCTCGGTCACGCCGTACTGACGGCACAGCAGGCGGAGCCGGGCGGCGGCCACCAGCAGCAGGGCGGGCTCGGGCAGCGGGCCGTACCGGTCGACCAGCTCCTCGACGACGCCGACGATCGCCGCCTCGTCCTGCGCAGCCGCCAACCGGCGGTACCCCTCGAGCCGCAGCCGGTCGCTGCCGATGTACTCCGGTGGCAGGTTGGCGTCGACCGGCAGGTCGATGCGCACGTCCTTCGGTTCCTCAACGGCGGCAACGGTATTGCCGTCGACCACCGCCCGGTACGCCTCGACGGCCTCGCCGACCAACCGCACGTAGAGGTCGAAGCCGACGCCAGCCACGTGACCAGACTGCTCGGCGCCGAGAACGTTGCCCGCGCCGCGGATTTCGAGGTCCTTCATGGCCACGGCCATGCCTGCACCGAGCTCGTTGCTCTGCGCGATGGTCGCCAGCCGGTCGTAGGCGGTCTCGGTCAGCGGCACCTCGGGCGGGTACAGCATGTAGGCGTACCCGCGCTCACGGCTACGCCCGACGCGGCCGCGCAGCTGGTGCAGCTGCGAGAGCCCGAACGTGTCGGCGCGCTCGACGATCAGGGTGTTGGCATTCGAAATGTCAAGGCCCGTCTCGACGATCGTGGTGCACACCAGGATGTCGAACTCCCGGTTCCAGAAACCCTCGACGGTGCGCTCCAGCTGTTCCTCGGGCATCTGCCCGTGCGCCACCACCACGCGCGCCTCAGGGACCAGCGCCCGCACCCTGGCTGCCGCGGAGTCGATCGACTTCACCCGGTTGTGGATGTAGAACGCCTGGCCGTCGCGGAGCAGTTCCCGCCGCAGCGCCGCGCCGACCTGCTTGTCGTCGTGCGGCCCGACGTAGGTCAGGACGGGGAACCGCTCCTCGGGCGGGGTGAGGATGGTCGACATCTCGCGGATGCCCGCCAGGCTCATCTCCAAGGTTCGCGGAATCGGCGTTGCGCTCATGGTCAGCACGTCGACGTGGGTGCGCATCGACTTGATGTGTTCCTTGTGCTCGACGCCGAACCGCTGCTCTTCGTCGACGATGACCAGCCCGAGGTCCTTCCACGTCACGCCGGTCTGCAGCAGCCGGTGCGTACCGATCACGATGTCGACCGAGCCGTCCTTCATGCCCTCGATCACCTTGCGCGACTCGGCGTTGTCGGTGAAGCGCGACAACCCCTTCACCGTCACCGGGAAGCCGGCCATGCGCTGAGAGAACGTCTGCAGATGCTGGTCGGCCAGCAGCGTGGTGGGCACCAGCACCGCGACCTGCTTGCCCGCCTGCACCGCCTTGAACGCCGCGCGCACCGCGATCTCGGTCTTGCCGTAGCCGACGTCACCACAGATCACGCGGTCCATCGGGACGGGCTTCTCCATGTCGGCCTTGACCTCGGTGATCGCAGTCAGCTGGTCGACAGTCTCGGTGAACCCGAACGCGTCCTCCATCTCCGACTGCCACGGAGTGTCGGGCCCGAAGGCGAAGCCGGGCGCGGCCTGCCGCTTGGCGTACAGCGTCACCAGTTCGCCGGCGATTTCACGAACGGCCTTGCGCGCCTTGGTCTTCGTGTTGGCCCAGTCGCTGCCGCCGAGCTTGCTCAGCGACGGTTCCACCCCGCCGACGTAGCGGGACAGCTGGTCGAGCGAGTCCATCGGGACGAACAGCTTGTCCGACCCGCCACCACGCTTGGCCGACGCGTACTCCAACACCAGGTACTCGCGGCGGGCACCACCGATGATGCGCTCCACCATCTCCACGAACCGCCCGATGCCGTGCTGGTCGTGCACGACGAGGTCACCCGCGGTCAGCGCGAGCGGGTCGACGACGTTGCGGCGCTTGGCCGCCAGCCGCTTGCCCTCGGTGGCGGCGGCCCGGTTGCCGGTCAGGTCGGTCTCGGTGATGACGACGAGGTTTGCCCCGGGCAGCACGACGCCGTCGCGCAGCGGGCTCTTGAGCACCCCGACCACGCCTGGCTTCGGCACGTCGCCGGGCGCCAACATCGAAGCGGGCGTGTCCGATTCGCCCAACTGCTCGACGATGCGCTGCGCGGTGCCAGCGCCGGGTGTGACGACGGCGGCCAGGCCACCGGTCGTCACGTGGGCCCGCAGCATGGCGAACATCTCGTCGAGGTTGTTCTGTTGTCCCCTGGCCGACGGCGCAGGGCGAATGTCGAGCTCGGTTGCCGACCCGTCCGCCAGCTGACTCAGCGTCCACCACGGGTGCCCGCCGACCGCGGCGTTCGCCCGAACGTCGGCGAGCTCCCTGAAGCCGGAGCCGCCGAGCGCCTCGAGGTCGATCGGCGCGTCGGCCCCCATCGCCGCCACCGACCACGACGCCTCGAGGAACTCCTGCCCCGTCTTGATCAGATCGGCAGCGCGGGTGCGGACCTTCTCCGGATCGCACACCAGCACCGGCGCACCGGCGGGCAGATGGTCGGACAGCAGCGACAGCTCGGTCGGCCGCAGTACCGGGAGCAACGCCTCCATGCCGTCGGACGGAATGCCCTCGGCGAGCTTGGCCAACATGTCGCCGACCGTCCCGGTGACCCGGTTGTCGTCCTGGGGCTGGTCCTTGGACAGCGCCGCCGCGCGCTCACGCACCTCGTCGGTCAGCATCAGCTCGCGGCACGGAAGGGCGATCACGGAGTCGACCGCGACGTCGGGGATCGACCGCTGGTCGGCGACGGAGAACATCCGCATCTCCGACACCTCGTCACCCCAGAACTCGACGCGGACGGGATGCTCGGCAGTCGGCGGGAAGACGTCGAGGATGCCGCCGCGGACGGCGAACTCGCCGCGCTTGCCGACCATGTCCACCCGCGTATAGGCCAGTTCGACCAGCCGCTCCAACACGGAATCGAACTCGGCGTCCTCGCCGACGGTCAGCGTCACCGGCTCGACGTCGGCCAGATCCGGCGCCATCGGCTGCAGCAGCGACCTCACCGTGGTGACCACCACCCGTAGCGGCACGCCGAGGCGTTGGTCCTCGGGCCTGGCCAGCCGGCGCAGCACCATCATCCTGGCGCCGACCGTTTCGACACCCGGCGAGAGCCGTTCGTGCGGCAGGGTCTCCCAGGAGGGGAACATCGCGACCGCGTCGCCGAGCACCGCGCGAAGTTCGGCGGTCAGGTCGTCGGCCTCCCGGCCGGTGGCGGTGACGACGAGCAGCGGGCCTGCGTCGGCCATCGCCGCGGCGACGAAGAGCCGCGCACTGGCGGGTCCGACGAGGGCGAGTTCCGCGGTGGCGTCGCCGGCCCGGCGGGTGAGCTCGGCCAGACCTGGGTCGGACAGCGCGAGACGCACCAGGCCCGCCATCGGGGTCTGGACATGGGGGTGCCCCGATGTAGTCATTGTGCTCCCAGTCTAGTCGTCATCGCGTCGTGAACCACGAGTGGCCACTTACCCCACGGTGACGTCGAAAAAGCGTGTGTCAACTGGCCATTCGAGGCGACCGCTAGTGCTGGTCGTGCAGTTCGGGATCGGCTTCCAGGTGCGTCAGCCCGTTCCACATCAGGTTGACCAGGTGCGCGGCGACGACTTCCTTCTTCGGCTCCCTGGTGTCCAGCCACCATTGCGCCGTCATCGACACCGAACCGACGAGGGCCTGGGCGTACAGCGGCGCCAGCTCGGGGTCGAGCCCGCGGCGGGAGAAGTCACCGGCCAGGATCGACGCCACCTGGCTCACGGCGTCGTTGAGGAGGCTCGAGTACGTGCCGGAGGCGATGCTGGCCGGCGAGTCGCGGATGAGGATGCGGAAGCCGTCGGTGCGTTCCTCGACGTAGGTCAGCAGGGCCAAGGCCACCCGCTCGACCCGCACCCGGGAGCGGTTGTTGGTCAGCGACGAGGTGATGCCGTCGAGCAGGGCCGACATCTCGCGGTCGACGACGACGGCGTAGAGGCCTTCCTTGCCGCCGAAGTGCTCGTACACCACCGGCTTGGAGACGTTGGCCCGTTGGGCGATCTCCTCGATCGACGTCGCGTCGTACCCGCGCTCGGCGAACAACGACTTGGCGATCTCGACCAACTGCTGGCGTCGTTCGGTCCCCGTCATGCGTGCGCGAGGTGCGCGCACTTCCTTCTCCGGCGCCGCCACGGCCATCAGGGTAATCCCCGCCCCCGCGGAGTCGACTAAAGTCACTCCCGCAGTCCGTCGTGGTGTAATCGGCAGCACCTCTGATTTTGGTTCAGATAGTTCAGGTTCGAGTCCTGGCGACGGAGCAGTTTCTTCCGCGAACTGGAGGCCACATGGCGACACGAAGCGAAACCGCCGTCATCGTCCTGGCCGCAGGCGCCGGCACCAGGATGAAGTCCGACATCCCCAAGATGCTGCACACGCTCGCCGGCCGCAGCATGCTGTCGCACACCCTCCACGCGATCGCCAAGGTCTCGCCGCGGCACCTCGTCGTCGTCGTCGGCAAGGGCCGCGACCACGTCGTCCCCGCGGTCAACGGGCTCGCCGACGACCTCGGCCGACCCATCGAGATCGCCGTCCAGGACGAACAGCTGGGCACCGGCCACGCCGTCGCCTGTGGGCTCGCCGCCGTCCCCTCCGACTTCACCGGCACCGTGGTGGTCACCGCGAGCGACGTCCCCCTCCTGGACTCCGACACCCTCGCCGGGCTGATCGACGACCAGGTCAGCCGGTCTACCGCCGCAACGCTGCTGACCACCACGCTTGCCGACCCGACCGGCTACGGCCGGATCCTGCGCACGCAGGACGGAGAGGTGACGAGCATCGTCGAGCAGGCCGACGCGACGGAGTCGCAGCGGGCGATCCGGGAGGTCAACGCCGCGGTCTACGCCTTCGACGCCAACGCGCTGCGCTGGGCGCTGACCCAGCTGCGCGCGGACAACGCGCAGCGCGAGCTCTACCTCACCGACGCCGTCGAGATCCTGCGTCGCGACCACCAAAGCGTCCGAGGACGACACGTCGACGACAGCGCCCTGGTCGCCGGGGTCAACGACCGCGTCCAGCTGGCCGAGCTACACGCCGAGCTCAACCGACGCATCGTCGCCGCGCTGCAGCGCAGCGGCGTCACCGTGGTCGACCCCGCCACCACGTGGGTCGACGTCGACGTCACCGTCGGCGTCGACACCGTCATCGCCCCCGGCACGCAACTGCTGGGCACCACCCGTATCGGGGCGCGCTGTCAGATCGGCCCGGACACCACCCTCACC
>Ga0209051_1002475_pt1 | contig 13191 bp, 11 predicted proteins | sample AraplaCvi_mMS_r2_2_FD_184286 | JGI IMG/M metagenome (GOLD analysis project Ga0209051, IMG submission 184286) | Arabidopsis root microbial communities from North Carolina, USA - plate scrape MF_Cvi_mMS_r2 (SPAdes) (version 2) | ecosystem: Host-associated > Plants > Roots > Endosphere | place...
GCGTCGTCGGCGGGGGCGGTGCGCATCGTCGCGCTGGACGTCGACGTCGCCGACCGGATCGTCGCGCAGTTGACCGACGTCGCCGCGATCGGCGACCGGGACGCCACGTGACCTCGCCCGACGTGCAGTGGCGCAGGCTCAGCCCCCGAATGCTGCTCGTCCACCCCGCGCACGAGGTGCTGCGGCAACTGCCCGTGCTGATCGGCTCGGTGGTGCTCGGGTCGGCGACGGGCAACCAAGTGTGGTCGGTCGCCGTGCTGGTGCTGCTGATCGTGTTCGGCGTGGCGCGCTGGTTCACCACCACCTACCGCATCGACGGCGAGCAGATCCAGCGCCGCGAGGGAGTGCTGCAGCGCACGGTGTCGTCGTTGCCGCGCAACAGGATTCGATCGGTGTCCACCGATGCCCGGCTGCTGCACCGGCTCCTGGGGTTGACCGTCGTCAAGGTCAGCACCGGCCAAGAGGTCAGGGGTGACGCGGAATTCGCGCTCGACGCCGTTCGGTCGGGCGACGTGCCGGAGCTGCGGGCGATCCTGCTGGCCGACTCGCTGGCGGCGGACTCGCCAGCGCGGCCGCCTCTCGACCGGGTGATCGCCAGGTGGCAGCCCTCGTGGTTGCGCTACAGCCCGTTGAGCTTCACCGGTCTCGCGATGATCGCCGCCGCAGTCGGGCTGGTATATCAGACGGGAGCTGCCGTCGCACTGCAGGATTCGACGCTGGCCAAGGAGGGGGTCGACGCCGCGGAGCGCGTCGGGATCGTGGTCACCGTGGCGGTGGCCGTCGTCGTGGTGCTGGTGCTGTCGGTCGTGCTGTCGGTCGTCCGGTCCCTGGTGACGTTCGGCAATCTGGTGCTCTCGCGGCGCGACGACCACGGCGGCGCGGGCGTCCTACACCTCGAACACGGCCTGCTGCGAGCCCGCGAACACACCTTCGACATGCGCAGGCTCCGCGGCGGCACGATTCGAGAACCCCTGCTGGTGCGAATGTTCGGCGGCGCCCGACTGGATGCGGTCATGACCGGGGTCAACGGCTCGGGCGAGGCGTCGCTGTTGCTGCCGCCTTGCCCCGCGGCCACGGTGACGGGCGTGCTGACGGAGCTGATCGGACGACCCGACGTCGTCGCCGGTGACCTGCTCGGGCACGGCCCGGTCGCGACCCGTCGGCGGTGGACGCGAGCGTTGGCGCTTCCGGTGCTGCTTGGGGTTGCGTTGGCCGGGGCCACGTTCGCCGTCGCGATACCGCCGATCGCCTGGGTGGCATGGGTGGTGGTGACGGTCGTCGCAGCGTTTCTGGCCGCCGACCGTGCGCGTGCGCTTGGTCACCGCACCGGGAGCGGCTGGTTGGTGGCGAGGGCCGGGAGCCTCGAGCGGCGCCGCGACTGCATCGCCACGGCGGGCATCATCGGCTGGACGGTGCGACAGACGTACCTTCAGCGGCGCGCGGGCGTCGCGACGTTGGTGGCGGCGACCGCCGCGGGCGTGAAGGGATACCGGGTGCTCGACGTCCCCGCGGAGCTGGCGTGGTCGGTGGCGGCGTCGGCGTCACCGTGGCTCTGCGACAACGACTGGGCCCGTGATCGACGGGGCCCGAGTTGCGGTGACACGTTTGCCGTTTAACCTCGGCACCATGGCTATCGGTGGAGTGCTGTTCGACATCGATGGCGTCCTGGTGACGTCGTGGAAGCCAATCGAAGGTGCGGCGGACACGCTGCGCATACTCACAGAGCATCAGATCGCCAAGGCGTACCTCACCAACACCACCACCAAGACCCGCGCCCAGATCGCCAAACTGCTCAGCGACGCCGGGATGGAGGTCGCCGCGGACGAGGTCATCACCGCGGCGGTGCTGACCGCCAACTACGTCCGAGATCGCTATCCAGGAGCTAAGTGCTTTCTGGTCAACAGTGGCCAGATCGCCGAGGACATGCACGGCGTCGACGTCGTCTACCCGCACGAGGTGACCGGCGCCAATCCGGACACCCCGGACGTCGTCCTGCTCGGTGGCGCCGGATCGGAATACGACCACGTCACGCTGAGCCGGGTCTACGACTGGATGGCGCGGGGAGTTCCGGTCGTGGCGATGCACCGGAGCACGGCGTGGAACACCACCGAGGGACTGCGCGTCGACACCGGCATGTACCTCATCGGCATGGAGCAGACGTCCGGTCGCAAGGCCGCCGCCGTCGGCAAGCCGGCGCCGGAGGGCTTCCTCGCCGCGGCGGGCCGGCTCGGCGTCGACCCGGAGGAGATGTACGTCGTCGGCGACGATCTGAACAACGACGTCCTCGCCGGGCAGGTGGTCGGCATGGCAGGCGTGCTGGTGCGCACCGGGAAGTTTCGGCAGGACACGTTGGATCGTTGGGCAGCAGACGAATTCGCCATGCAGCCCAATTACGTCATCGATTCGGTGGCCGACCTTCCCGAGCTGCTCGGTCTGTAGGCGCCACCCGCCGCGTCAAGATCATCCGTTTGGATGACGTTTCGCTCTCCCGTGACTGGTTGGTTGAACGCAGGCCAACCGGGGGGTCTGGCCTCGAAACGGGGAGCGATGCGATGGAAAGACGTGGAGAACGCGCGGTAGTCCTCGGCGCGAGCATGGGCGGGCTGCTGGCGGCCAGCGTGCTGAGCGAATTCTACGACCGGGTGACGGTGGTGGACCGGGACGAGCTGACCGATGAGGCGGTGCCGAGACGGGGCGTGCCGCAGAGCAGGCAACCGCACGTGCTGCTGTCACGCTGCGGTGAGATCGTCGAGGAGCTCTTTCCCGGCCTGCTCGACGAACTGGTCGCCGACGGCGCCCACTGCTGGGACGACGGCGACCTGTCGCGGTTTCACGTCTACTTCGGCGGGCACCTCGTCACGCACAGCGGCTCGATTCCCAATCCTGCCTCCTTGGTCACCCACCACGCCAGCCGGCCGTTCATCGAGTGTCACGTCCGGCGTCGGTTGCGGCGCATCCCGAACGTCGAGGTGCTCGACCGTCACGACATCGTCGACCTCACCGCGTCCGACGGCCGGGTCACCGGCGCCCTGCTGCACCGTCACGGCGACCGCGCCGCCGTGCAGCTGGACGCCGACGTGACGGTCGACGCGACGGGCCGCGGATCTCGTACGCCCGCCGTCCTGCAGCGGCTCGGCTACGGCAGACCAGAGGAGCAGGAACTGGCCGTACACGTCACGTATTCCAGTGTGCTGGTTCGTATTCCGACCGACGCGCTGCGGGAGCACACCTTTGCCCGGCTGTTCGAGCCGGGACGTTCCCACGGATTCGTGATGTTCCGTGCAGAGGGGGACAGGTGGATTCTCGGTGCCGGCACGCTGGGATCGGTGGACCCGCCGACCACCCAGGCCGAGATCGTGGACTTCGGGGCCGACTGGGCGCCCCCGCATGCGCTGGCCGCGGCCCGAGCGGCCGAGCCGTTGGGCGAGGTGAGCATGCACCGGTTCCCGGCCAACCGGTGGCGACGGTACGACCGAATGGCACGAACGCCCGACGGGTTGCTGGTCCTCGGTGACGCGGTGAGCAGCTTCAACCCGATCTACGGGCAGGGCATGACGATGGCGTCCTTGGAGGCGCTGGTCCTGCGCGACTGTCTACGTCGGGGTGACGTCGACCTGCCCCGGCGCTTCCACCGCTCGTCGGCGAAGAAGATCCGGGTGGCATGGCAGACGGCCGTCGGCTCCGATCTCGCGCTGCCGGAGATCCCCGGGCCGCGACCGTTGACGACGCGGGTCACCAACGCCTACGTGGATCGGGTTCTCGCGGCCGCGGAATCGGATCCGTTCGTCGCCCAAGAGTTTCTGCGGGTGACCGGAATGCTGGCGGCGCCGACGCGACTGTTGAGGCCGGACTTCGTCGTCCGCGTCGCGCGGGCACCCCGTCGGCAGCGGGTGCATCCGATGCTGGCGGCGAGCAGATGACTCACGGTGTGACGGTCAGCAACAACCTGACCAACTCGGCCTGCCGGTGCGTGCCCGTCTTCATGAAGACGCGTTGAAGATGAGTCTTGACCGTCGCGAGGGACAGGGTCAGCTCGTCGGAGATGGGCCTGAGACCGTCGCCGCGAAGGACGCGCAGCGCCACCTCGGCCTCTGCTCGGGTCAACCCGAACAGCCGGATCAAGAGATCCCGGTGCGGTTCGGCCTGCCGCTCCGGGTCGACGACGATCACCAAGGCCCGGGGTTGAGGTCGATCGGATGGCGCCGACGCGAAGGGGACGACGTGGATGACGTAGGGGCGGAGTTCCGCAGTGCGAGGGCACAGCAGGGAGTTGCCGTGACGGGCGCCGGAGTCGTTGGCGCCGAGTGCATCTGCGACGCAGCGCTGCAGCCGGGCGTCGACCGACGGCACGCCCAGGACGATCCGGCCCCACCGCACGGCGGGACCGTCACCGATGGCGACGATGTCCTCGGCGGCCCGGTTGGCGTAGGTGACCGCGCAGGACGGTCCGACGACGAAGACGCCGTGCCGCATGTTGTCGACGGCTTCGGCGACGTCGCGAGCGCTGTGCACCAACCCGCTGAGGTGGTCCTGAGTGCGCAGCGCTTGCTGCAGGTGGGGGATGAGGGCGTTGACGAGGTCGACCCGTTCGGAGGTGGCGAAGGGATCATCCTCCTTTGGTGAGGCAACGAGGAAGGACGTGGGTGGTGGGCCGCCGGTGAGCCGGACGAAGATGCCGTCGTCCATGTGATGCGGTCGCATCCAGTCGTTGAACTCCGATCGCGGATCGAGCGCGACCAGCGCACCGCCGGAGTGCAATACGCCGACGGGGCTGTGTTCGACCGCATCGAGGACGTAGTCGAATTCGCGGTAGTACTCGAGGTATTCCTGGCGCGCGTCGGGATCCAGGTTGGCGCTCTTGATGTCGCGAGTTCCGTTGCCTGCGATGATCAGTCCGGCGCTGATGCCGCCGACGCAGGCCCGCACCGCCGTCATCGTCGAGTGCCAGTGATCCGGTGTCACGGCCGCGTCGTGAATGGCCGAGACCAGCCGCGAGTACTCCTCGAGCGTCACCAAAGTGCCCATCGCAACCCCCTGCTGCGTGCGCCCGTTGACCGCCTGCCCCACCCGTGGTCGGCGGCTCCGCCATCTAGTCAGACAAATGCCGGCGCCCCTGTCAAGGCAATTACGGGACTCGGCTACGGCCGTTCGACGTTTGGGCACGGCTCCTCGCCGCGAGAAGGCACGTCGTGGCCGACGCGTTGTCGAAACACGAGGCGCCGCAGTAATTTCGAGTCGAATTGCGCCATTGGCGGATGGCGCCATCGCGAGACCGTCGGCGCCGTGTCGTCGGGCACCTAGGCCCGCAACGTGCGCACCGCCTCGATGCGCGCCGCGATCTGATCGGAGTTGGCGGCCGCCAACACCGGCCCGCCACAGATCCGGCGCAGCTCGTTGTGAATCCAGCCGTGCGGCTTGCCGGTGCGGTGATGCGCCAGGGTCACCAGAGCGTTGAGTTCGCGACGCAGATCCCGCAGCTGGCCGTGGGTGGTGGACCGCACCGGAACCGTGCCGCCGGCGGCCGTTCGCTTGTCGAGCTGCTCTTCTTGCCTGCGCCGCAACAGGTCTCGCATCTGGGCGGAGTCGAGCAGCCCCGGGATGCCAAGGTAGTCGGCCTCCTCGTCGCTGCCGGACGGCGTCGCCGTGCCGAACGACGAGCCGTCGAAGATGACCTGATCCAATTCGGCTTCCGCGCCGAGCATCTCGAAGCCGTTGTCGAGGCCATCAGCCTCGTTCTTCTGCTTCGCAGCGTCCTCGGCGGCTTCGTCGTCCCATTCGTCGCCCTGGGACTCGCGGTGCGGCTTGCCGAGCACGTGGTTGCGCTGCGCTTCCATCTCGCTGGCCAGCTGCAACAAGTTGGGCACCGACGGCAGGAAGATGCTTGCGGTCTCGCCGGGTCGGCGGGAGCGCACGTAGCGACCGATGGCCTGCGCGAAGAACAACGGGGTGGACGCGCTGGTCGCGTAGACACCCACCGTCAGGCGGGGCACGTCGACGCCCTCCGAGACCATGCGCACGGCGACCAGCCAGCGGCTGGTGCCCTGGGAGTACGCCGTGATGCGATCGGAGGACCCGGGGTCGTCGGACAGCACGACCGTGGGCGCCTCGCCCGTGATCTTGGTCAGCAAGCCGGCGTAGGCCCTGGCCGCCGTCTGATCCGAGGCGATGATCATGCCGCCGGCATCCGGCACGTGCTGGCGCTTCTGCTGCAGCCGTTTGTCGGCCGCCGCGATCACCGCGGGCATCCAGTCGCCCGCGGGGTTGAGCACGGTGCGCCACGCGCGGGCGGTCTGCTCGGCGTTGAGAGGCTCGCCGAGGCGCGCGGCGTGTTCCTCGCCGGCGCTGTCGCGCCACCGCGACTCACCCGAGTAGGCCAGGAAGACGACCGGCCGCACCACGCCGTCGGCCAGCGCGTCGGCGTAGCCGTAGACGTGGTCGGCCTTGGAACGTTCGAGACCGTCGGGCCCCCGCTCGTAGTTGACGAACGGGATGGGGCTGTCGTCACTGCGGAACGGCGTACCGGTCAGGGACAGCCTGCGCGTCGCGTCGTCGAACGCCTCGCGAATCGCCTCGCCCCAACTCTTGGCGTCGCCGCCGTGGTGGATCTCGTCGAACACGACGAGGGTCTTGCGGTTCTCGGTGCGCACCCGGTGGCGGCCCGGGTGGCTGGCCACCTGTGCATAGGTGACGACGACGCCGTGGTACTCGTCGGAGTTCTGGGCCGAGCTGTTGCTGAACTTGGGGTCCAACGAGATGCCGAGCGCGGCGGCGGACTTCGCCCACTGAATCTTGAGGTGTTCGGTCGGCACCACGATCGTGATGCGTTCGACGGTGCCGTCGCCGAGAAGTTCCCCGGCAACGCGCAGCGCAAAGGTCGTCTTACCCGCGCCGGGGGTCGCCACCGCGAGGAAGTCCCGAGGCGCTGCCGTCAGATACTTCACCATGGCCCGACGTTGCCAGCCCCGCAACGCTTGGGTGCTGGGCGCTGCATAACCCTGCACCCGAAGACTCCTATCTGATCGAAGGGCAGTCTAGGGCAAGGGGTTACGAGATCGCATTCCTGCAGGGCGTGTCCGGTGGGTACGCAGGCGTGTCACCGTCCGAACGCACACGTGAACCGTGCCTCCGAGCGACGAGATTGCGACGGTCGCCACTACGAGTCCGACGCCGCGAGCAAATGGGCGCGATGGCGCACGACGGTCCCCCAGGGGTTTGCCACCTAGCTGGCATCGAAGGCCAAGGCTGTCCGCCTACGGTTCGCCCATGGTCACCCGCAGGACGTTCCTGACGACGCTGACGGGCGCGGCAGTCGTGCTCGGGGCGGGGGTCGGAATGCCCGCGGCGGCCGCTGCGTCCGGCGTAGGCCCCAGCGCGGTGCCCGCGGCGGATCTCGCCCGCCAACCCACGCAGTGGGGCATGTCCCTGCCCGGGATCGTGACGACGTTCGTCCCGGCGGGTCGCCAGCTCGCCCTGACCTTCGACGCGTGCGACAAGGCCTGTGACGACGGGTTGCTGGACACCCTCGAACGCAACGGCGTCCCGGCGCTGCTGTTCGTGTGTTCGAAGTGGATCGACGCGAATCCCGGTCGAACCGAGCAGCTGGCCGCCAACCCACTGTTCGAGATCGGGAACCACGGCACTCGACACGTCCCGCTGTCGGTCACCGGTCGGTCGGCCTACGGCATCGCGGGCACGGCGTCGGCGAGCGAGGTGGTCGACGAGGTGTCCGGTGAACAGGCCCGGCTGACGGCGCTGACTGGCAAGGCGCCGACCTTCTTCCGCACGGGCACCGCGCACTACGACGACGTCGCAGTGCAGATCGTCCACGACTTGGGCCTGACCCCGGTCGGTTTCTCGGTCAACGCCGACGCCGGTGCGACGGCGCCTGCCGCCGCGGTGAGCGCGGCGATCTCGCACGCGGCGCCGGGGTCGATCGTGCTGGCCCACGTCAACCACCCCCGCGCGGGCACCGGCGCCGGCGTCGCCGCCGCGGTGCCGGCGATGCTGGCGGCCGGATGGCAGTTCGTCCCGCTGGCCGGCCAGACGCTTCAGTGACCGCTCAGATGAAGTGGTTGTCGTTGGCGAAGAACCACGCGGCGCGTTCCTCGTCGGTCAGCTCACCGAGGTGTGCCAGTCCTTCGAAGTAGTGCTCCCGCGGCGCGCCAGGGGCGAACAACATCAGGATCGACGCCGGCTCGTCGGCCTCGTTGCGGAACCCGTGGATGCCACCGGGCGGCACGTAGAGGAAGTCGCCTTGATTACCGTCGACCCAGTCCTTGCCGTCGTGGAGCCGCATCCGCCCGGACAAGACGAAGAACGATTCGGACATGGCGCGGTGGAAGTGCGGCCCAGGTCCGCCCGCCTTGGCGGCGAGGTCGACGCGGTACAGCCCGTAGTCGCCGTCGGTCTTCTTCTGGTCGGCCAGGTAGTGGTAGCGAACCAGCCCGAAGGAGTCGTAGTCGGCGGGTTGGTCGGCGCGTCGCAGCGACGCGGAGACCTCCGGTTCGTCCTCGGTGTAGCGGGCCGGGGGATAGGGCGGCACGATCAGCGACACGCCTTCCAGTCTCCTTGATCGCCGCGGGGCGGTAGACAGGATTCGATGACCAACGCCGAAAGACCGCTGAGTCCGCTGCCCGCCGCCGGCTACGTCTACCAAACGTCGTGGCCGGTGGCCACCGGTGACGTCGACGACCAGTTGCGGCTCCGCCTGGACGGGGTGGCCCGCTACATCCAGGAGGCCGGCGCGGAGAACCTCGTCGACGCAGGCGAAGCCGAAGCCCACCCGCACTGGATCGTCAACCGCACCGTCATAGACGTGCACGAGGCGATCGAGTGGCCCACCGAGGTCACGCTGCGCCGGTGGTGTTCGGCGCTGTCGTCGCGGTGGTGCACCATGCGCGTCGACCTCGTCGGCGCCGAGGGCGGGCGCGTCGAGACCGAGGGTTTCTGGATCGCGATCAACGAGAAGACCCTCACTCCGTTGCGGGTCTCGGACAGCCTGGTCGCGAAGTTCGCGACCACGACCACCGAACACCGGCTCAAGTGGGGCAAGTGGCTCGCCGACCCGGGTGACGTGGATACCAGCATGGCGTTTCCGTTGCGCCGCACCGACGTCGACGTCTTTCAGCACGTCACCAACACCGCGTATTGGCACGCCATCCACGAGGTGATGGCGATGGAGCCCGACGTCTGCGTCCCGCCCTACCGGGCGGTGGTCGAATACCGCCGTCCCATTCGGTACGGAGAGGACGTGACCATCGGCTACTCGCGGCGCGGCGACGGCGTCCACATCGGGCTGAGCGTCGGCGCGGACGTGCGTGCCGCGGCGCTGTTGCGCAAGTTGTAGTCGGTTAGACGGGGAACGTCACGCCCGTCAGCTCCTCGGACACCGCCCACAGCCGACGTTGCATGGCGAGGTCGTGTGACTTCTCGCTCGACGCCACCACCTTCGGGTAGCCGCGTTGTTCGCCGAAGCCGTCGGGGCCGAAGTACTGGCCGCCAAGTACGCCGGGATCGGTGGCGGCGCGCAGGGTGGGTAGCGCTCCCATCGCGGGGCTCTGGCCGAGCAGTGGCCCGAGCGCGTTCACGGCGGGCTGCATGACGTCGGGCAGGTTTCGACCGAGCTCGGTGCTCGAGAACCCGGGGTGTGCGGCGACGGCGACGGCGGGGTGCCCGTCGGCCAGCCTGCGCTGCAGCTCGTAGGTGAACAAAAGGTTGGCGAGCTTGGACTGACCGTACGCACGCACCCGGTTGTAGCCGCGTTCCCACTGCAGATCGTCGAAGTGGATGTCGGCGAGCAGCTTGTGTCCGTTGCTGCTGACCGTCACCACGCGGGCTCCTGGGACGTCGGCGAGGTGGTCGACCAGCAGCCCGGTCAAGGCGAAGTGCCCCAAGTGGTTGGTGCCGAACTGCAGCTCGAAACCGTCGGCGGTGGTCGACTTCGGTGTCGTCATCACCCCGGCGTTGTTGACCAGCAGGTCGAGGTGGTCGAACCGGGACTTTAGTTCGTCGGCGGCAGTACGTGCCGAGGCCAGTGACGTCAGGTCGAGCTCGACGACCGAGACGTCGCCGCCGATGCGCGCGGCGGCCTGCTTGCCCTTCTCGACGTTGCGCACGGCGAGGACGACGTGGGCGCCGTTGGCGGCGAGCGCGGCAGCGGTCTCGTAGCCAAGGCCGGTGTTGGCTCCGGTGATGACGGCGATGCGGCCGGATTGATCGGGGATGTCGGCGGTGGTCCAGTTACTCATGGCTACTCCTGTGTGGTCGACGAAGTGGGGTGTGCTCAGGGCGCGGTCGGCAGGTCGAACGTCACGCCGGTGAGCTGCTCGGACACCGTCCACAGCCGGCGCTGGACGGCCGTGTCGTGCGAACGCCGGTTGGACGAGACCACCTTTGGGTTGCCGCGCATCTCCATGAACCCACCCGGGCCGACGTACTGGCCGCCGCGGACACCGGGGTCGGTCGCCGCGCGCAGAGTGGGCAGAGCGCCCGTCTCGGTGTCCTGCTCCAACGCCGCGAAGGCCATCTTGAGCGGGCCGGGGAGGTGACGGCTCAGCTCCGAACTCGAGCCGCCGGGGTGGGCGGCGACGGCGACGGTGTCGCGGCCGGCCAGCCTGCGCTGCAGTTCGTAGGTGAACAAGAGGTTGGCTAGCTTGGCCTGGCCGTAGGCGCTGAACCGGTTGTAGCTGCGTTCGGACTGCAGGTCGTCGAAGCGGATGCGACCGAAGCGGTGGCCGATGCTGCTCACGGTGACGACTCGGGAACCGGGGGTGGCGAGCAGCAGGTCCAGCAGCCGGCCGGTGAGGGCGAAGTGGCCAAGGTGGTTGGTCCCGAACTGGAGCTCGAAGCCGTCCTTGGTCGTCTCGTGTGGCGTCATCATCACGCCCGCGTTGTTGACGAGGAGGTCGACGTGGTCGAGCGCGGCGTGCAGTTGGTCGGCCGCCTCGCGGACCGAGTCCAGCGACGTGAGGTCGAGCTGTTGCAGGGTGACGTCAGCGCCGGGAGTGCGCCTGGCGATCAGGTCGGCGGCGGCCTTGCCCTTGTCCAGGTTGCGGACCGCGAGCACGACGTGGGCGCCCTTGGCGGCGAGCGCTGCCGCGGTCTCGTAGCCGAGGCCGGTGTTCGCGCCGGTGACGACAGCCGTGCGACCGCTCTGGTCGGGAATGTTGGCGATGGTCCAACTCATGATGTCCTCCTGGGTAGGATCGAAGCGGAACGTGCACTCCGGTTGTTGAGAACTATACGGAACGTGCACTCCGTTTTGTCAACCGAAGGAGGCATGATGACCGAAATCGCTCGGCCGATGCGTGCCGACGCCGCCCGCAACCGGGCGCGAGTGCTCGAGGTCGCCTACGAGACCTTCGCCGCCGAAGGAGTGGGCGTCCCCATCGACGAGATCGCCCGTCGTGCGGGCGTCGGCGCGGGCACGGTCTATCGGCACTTCCCTACCAAGGAAGCCCTCTTCAAGGCCGTCTTCGAAGACCGGGTGCGCCACATCGTCGACGAAGGGCGGGCGCTGGTGGCGTCCGAAGGTCCCGGCGAGGCGCTCTACGCCTTCATGCGGGGCATGCTGCAGACCGGTACCGCCGACCACGGCCTGTTCGACGCGCTGGCCAGTTACGGCTTCGACGTCGAGGCCGCCACGACGGGTGCGGAGAAGGAATTCCTCGTCGTGCTCGACGAACTGTTGGCGGCCGCGCAGGGGGCGGGCACGGTGCGGGCGGACGTCGGTGTGCCTGAGGTCAAGGCGCTGCTGATGGTCTGCAAGTCCAACTACGAGTACGGCAACGGGGTAGCCGAGCGGGTCGTGGACGTCATCATCGACGGTCTGCGGGCGTAGGCGAACCTTGCACTCGCCATGGTCGAGTGCTAAAAATGACGTTGGCACTCGCGATCAGCGAGTGCTAGGTCGGGACGGTGAGACTGGGGCCGCAACTGCGGTCGCACACTCCAGTCGTCCGTCGCGGGCACTGCGCCCGACCGAGATACGTGCCATCCCCAATCCGGAGGAACACTTCGCAATGGCCAAGACAATTGCGTATGACGAAGAGGCCCGCCGCGGCCTCGAGCGGGGCCTCAACGCCCTCGCCGACGCGGTAAAGGTGACGCTCGGCCCCAAGGGTCGCAACGTCGTCCTGGAGAAGAAGTGGGGCGCCCCCACGATCACCAACGATGGTGTTTCCATCGCCAAGGAGATCGAGCTGGAGGACCCGTACGAGAAGATCGGCGCAGAGCTGGTCAAGGAAGTCGCCAAGAAGACTGACGACGTCGCAGGCGACGGCACCACCACCGCCACCGTGCTGGCCCAGGCGCTCGTGCGCGAGGGACTGCGCAACGTTGCGGCCGGAGCCAACCCGCTCGGCCTCAAGCGCGGCATCGAGAAGGCCGTCGAGAAGGTCACCGAGACCCTGCTGGCTCAGGCCAAGGCCATCGAGACCAAGGAGCAGATCGCTGCCACCGCCGGCATCTCCGCCGGTGACCAGTCCATCGGTGATCTGATCGCCGAAGCCATGGACAAGGTCGGCAACGAGGGTGTCATCACCGTCGAGGAGTCCAACACCTTCGGACTGCAGCTCGAGCTCACCGAGGGCATGCGCTTCGACAAGGGCTACATCTCGGGCTACTTCGTGACTGACGCCGAGCGTCAGGAAGCCGTCCTCGAAGAGCCGTACATCCTGCTGGTCAGCTCCAAGGTCTCGACCGTCAAGGACCTGCTGCCCCTGCTGGAGAAGATCATCCAGTCCGGCAAGCCGTTGCTGATCATCGCCGAGGACGTCGAGGGCGAAGCCCTCTCCACCCTGGTGGTCAACAAGATCCGTGGCACCTTCAAGTCCGTCGCCGTCAAGGCGCCCGGCTTCGGTGACCGCCGCAAGGCCATGCTGCAGGACATCGCCATCCTCACCGGTGGTCAGGTCATCAGCGAAGAGGTCGGACTGTCCCTCGAGACCGCCGACGTCGCGCTGCTCGGCAAGGCCGACAAGGTCGTCATCACCAAGGACGAGACCACCCTCGTCGGTGGCGCCGGCGACGCCGAGGCCATCGCGGGCCGGGTCTCGCAGATCCGTGCCGAGATCGAGAACAGCGACTCCGACTACGACCGCGAGAAGCTGCAGGAGCGCCTGGCCAAGCTGGCCGGCGGTGTTGCGGTGATCAAGGCCGGAGCTGCCACCGAGGTGGAGCTCAAGGAGCGCA
>Ga0209051_1002476_pt1 | contig 13189 bp, 13 predicted proteins | sample AraplaCvi_mMS_r2_2_FD_184286 | JGI IMG/M metagenome (GOLD analysis project Ga0209051, IMG submission 184286) | Arabidopsis root microbial communities from North Carolina, USA - plate scrape MF_Cvi_mMS_r2 (SPAdes) (version 2) | ecosystem: Host-associated > Plants > Roots > Endosphere | place...
ATCGTGAGCGGGTAGTGCGAGTTCGTCGTGCGCGTGGCGGTCCCGCTGGCATCGGTGGTCGTCGTCACCGAGCGGACGTCCGTCCGCTGGTCGATGTTCTGGACGTAGCGCTGGTCGGTGATGTCGAAGTGCTGGACGTTGACGAAGCCCATGTGCGTCGCGACCGTCGTGGTCACGGGGCCGTGCGAGGTGTTGACGACGCCCGCGATCGTGAAGTCGCGGCCTGAGGAGACCTGCAGGCGGCCGTGGGCGTGGTTGCCCTTGATCGTCAGCCCCTTGGCGTTCACGTTCACGACGGGGGCAGCCAGCGTGTTGGTCGTGACGCCGCCGGTGACGACCTGCGAGCCCGGATCGCTCCAGGCCATGAGGGTGCCGGTCACCGAGAAGTTGTCCTGCGCATCGAAGACCTGCAGCGAAAGGGTGTGGGCGTGGCCGTCGTTCACCTGGCCAGCGAAGGGCGTGAGATCGATGCGCGAGGGCGCGAAATTCAGCGTCTGCACGCCCGGCGTCGGGAACCAGAGATAAGGGCTGATGCCGCCGGTGTAGATCCAGGGGAAGACCGGCGCGACGCCCGCGGGCGTGCCGTCGATCGAGATCTCGACCTCGCGGAACGGGCCGCCGCCGCAGCTTTGCAGCACGCTGGTGTATTCGTCGGGGACGCAGGAGTACCAGAACTCGTCGCTGGCCTGGCTCTGCGCGATCACGTCGAGATAGAGGCGCTCGACGTTGGTGGGCAGCGTGACGGAGGTCTTGAGCTGCGGGTTCGCGGGCGACAGTGCCACCAGGGAAGGCGCGAGCGGAAGCACGGTCTGGGCCGTCTTCGCGGCCGGCGACTCGGGCGCGGGCGGATAGAAGGCCAGGCTCGCGGTGCCGATGATGTGGCCGGTGTAGGTCTGGTCGATGAGGTTGTAGAGGATCGCCTCGCCGGCCTGCGCGGTCCTGAGCGTCGTCGCGTAGTCGGTGACGTCGCGCTCGACGTGCCAGGCGCGCGGCGTCGTGCCGCCGGGCTCCATCGTGGTCCCGAAATACAGGTTGACGCCACCCACGTCGATGACCGCCGTGCGGTCGAACTGCCGGCCCGCGGTGACGTTGAAGTCGGCCTGCAGCACGACCTTGGCCCAGGGCCCGGGGCAACCCGCCGGCGGCGTATACGAGAGCGGGTAGGGGTCGAAGCCGATGAAGTCGTGGTTCGTGAAGAGCGGCACCACGCAGGGCGTGGACGAGGGCCGCTTCACGAGGAGGTCGGCCGTGGCGACGGTGTTCGTGCCGACGGGCGGCTTGGGCGGCGCGGCGAAGCTGCCGGCGAAGGCCGCGGGCAGCGCGAAGGCGGTCGAGATCGCGGCCGCGAGCGCGGCAAGCAGCGGCACGGCGGGCGCACGCCGAGTGGCGCGCGGGATGGAAACATGCATGATGGCTCCCCGCTGTTTTCGTGGGAGCGCGATGATCGCACGCGCTTGTTTCCGGCTGCTGTCCGCACGGACGCCGCCCGCCCCGGGACATCCCGTGCAGGGTCGACCCGGTGAGGGTCGACCCGAAGTGGCGGGGCGGAGGCCTCGCGGGAGGTGTCATAGTTCGGCTTTCGCCAAGGGCGCCTTTTTCGCCGCGCCCTGAAAGTCCCGTAGGATCCGAGTCCCGATGTTCGCTTCCCTGCCCGAAGGCCCGCTCGACATCGTCGGCGACGTCCACGGCGAGCTCGACGCGCTGCGTTCCCTGCTCGCCCATCTCGGCTACGACACGGCCGGCCGGCACCCGGCGGGGCGCACGCTCGTCTTCGCCGGCGACCTGTGCGACCGCGGCCCGGACAGCCCCGGCGTGCTGGAGCTCGTGCAGCCGATGGTGGAGGCGGGCCGCGCACTGGCCGTGCTCGGCAACCACGAGCTGAACCTGCTTCGCGGCGATCGCAAGGACGGCAACGACTGGTTCTGGAGCGAGGGCTTCCCGCGCGACGCGCGCTACGAGCCCCGCGCCCACATCGACCCCGCGCGGCGCGGCGACGTGCTCGCCTTCCTGCGCACGCTGCCGCTCGCGCTCGAGCGGCCGGACCTGCGCGTGATCCACGCGGCGTGGCATCCCCCGTCGATCGAGCGCCTGCGCGCGGAGCCCGCGAATGCCGACGTGCTCGAGACCTTCCGGCGCTGGGACCATGCGACGCTCACGGAACTCGCGGCAAGCGGCCTCGACGCGCGCGCCGGTGCCGAGCGCGCCGCCTTCCGCGGCCAGTTGCGCGATCCGTCCCGCAAGCCGCCGATGCTGCACGCGGTGGCGCGCGCCGACGAGATCGGCCAGACCAGCAATCCCATCCGCGTCGCGACCTCCGGCCTCGAGCGCGCCGCGCCGGGGCCCCTGTTCATCGCCGGCACGTGGCGCTTCGTCGAGCGCGTGCGCTGGTGGGACGACTACCGCGAGCCGACGCCGGTCGTCGTCGGCCACTACTGGCGCCAGTTCGTCACGCGCGAGCGGCGGGCGAGCGGCCAGGGCGACGCCAACCTGTTCGACCAGTTGCACGCGCACGAGTGGCACGGCGCGCGCAGCAACGTGTTCTGCGTCGACTTCTCGGTCGGCGGCCGCTATCGCGAGCGGCCCCTGGCGCCCGGCGTGGTGCCCACGACGCGGCTCGGCGCGATCCGCTGGCCCGAGCGCACGCTGACGCTGGACACGGGCGAGACGCTGGCGACCACGCCGGAGCGCGCGCTCGACGCCGGCTGAACACGGGGTCAGGTCTCCGACCTGACCCCGTCCGTCGAATCGGCGTGTCCCCATGCGCACTCCGGGATGGCGGCCTGTGCAAGCATGGTCGCTCTCACCCCACCCCGAAGGAGCCGTTCCCATGCCTCTCGCCCGCATCGACCTGCCCGCCGGCAAGCCGGCCGATTACCGCCGCGCGATCGGCGACGTGATCTACGACGCCATGACCACCACGCTCAACGCGCCGGCGAACGACCGCTTCCAGATCTTCCACGAGCACGCGCCCGACACGCTCGCCATCGACCCGAGCTACCTCGGCATCGCCCGCACGCGCGACGCGCTGATCCTGCAGGTCACCCTCAACGAGGGCCGCACCCTCGAGATGAAGCGCGCCTTCTACAAGGCGGTCGCCGACGGCCTGCACGAGCGCCTGGGGATGCGGAGGGAGGACGTGATGATCAGCCTCGTCGAGGTCCGCAAGGAGAACTGGTCGTTCGGCAACGGCGAAGCGCAGTACGCGACCTGAGGCGCGACACGCGGCGCCTGTTCCTGGCCGACTCTGACGTAACATTTCGAGTGGCAACACCCGACTCGATACCAACGGAGAACACCATGAGCAAGGAACAGCGCGCCTCGAAGAACGTCAAGAAGCCGAAGAAGGACGCGCCGCCGCCGAAGGCGGCGGGCTCGGATCGTCCCGTGGCACCCGTCACGTCCGTCGCGCCGAAGGGCAAGCTGAAGAACAAGCCCGCCTGAGCGTCGTTCAGCGCCCGGCTGCCAGCACCTTGCGCAGCCAGGCCTCGAGATCCTTGATCTCCTCCATGCTGACGGAGTGTTCCATGGGGTACTCGTGCCACTCCACGTCGTGGCCGAGCGCGCGCAGCGCGTCGCGCGAGGTCGAGCCGAGCATCACCGGCACGATGGCGTCCATGCGGCCGTGCCCCATGAAGATCGGGACGTCGGCATTCGCGGCACTGCGCTCGGCGGCCGTCGTGCCCGCGAGCGGCAGGTAGCCCGAGAGGCCGGCCAGCCCCGCCAGCCGCTGCGGCGCCCGCAGGCCCGCGAGCAGCGTGATGGCGCAGCCCTGGGAGAAGCCCATGAGCACGATGCGCGCGGCGGGGACGCCGCGCGCCACCTCGCGATCGATCAGCGCCTGCACGTCGACGACCGACTCGCGCAGGCCGCGCTCGTCCTCGCGCCGATCGAGCTCCTGGCCGAGGATGTCGTACCAGGCGCGCATGCGGTAGCCGCCGTTGATCGTGACGGGCCGCATCGGCGCGTGCGGGAAGATGTAGCGCACCGGCCCGACGCCGGACAGATCGAGCTGCTGCGCGACCGGGACGAAATCGTTGCCGTCGGCGCCGAGGCCGTGCAGCACGATGATGCTGGCGACGGGATCGGCGCCGGGATTCGATTCGAGAGTGGAGAGAAGGGCCATCGCGTCAGGATAACGCGAACGGCCCGTGCCTCACTTGCCCTCTTCGAAGCGCGCGGGCGACGACTGCGGCCTGACCTCAGGCACGAAGCGCTCCGGCAGCGCCTCGACGTAGCCATACCCGCTCGGCACCGTGACGTTGATGTCGCGGTACGCCGTGCTGGTGATGTCGAACGAGTAGCCGTTGATCACTTCCGCCTTGTCGCCCTGGCGATTGATGACGAGGTAGTGGCCGCGCGCCAGGTTGGCGGGCACCTTCCAGACCACGGTCCCCGGGCGCCCGTTCCGGGTGGCGGGACCTCGATTGATCAGGGCCTTGCTTTCCGCCTGCCAGCCCGGTGCGAAGTGCTCGCTGGTGACCGGATCGGCCGCGGCGAACACGGCGGGCGCGGACGCGAGCCCGGCCGCGGCAAGGGCCGCCGCGCAGGCGATGCGCGCGATGGGGCTCGAAAGACGCTTGTTCATGATGGATCCCTCGCATCTCGTCCTGCGATGGGCAGCCGCGCGGCCTGCCCAGGGCCGGTGGCGGCCGGCGCCGGCGGCAGGACGCGCCGGCACCTCGACGTTGGATCGCTTCCAGCTTGAAGAGTGCCCCGAATCGTCCACGGACGTGCGGGAAAGTGCAAATGCCCCTGCGGCGGGCGCTGTCCGGTTGAACCGACGGTGCGCTCGGGGTCGGCTCTCCGAGCTGACCCGGCATTCGGACGGGGCCATGCCGAAATGCCGGCGTCAGGTCGGAAGACCTGACACCGCTTCGCCGGCTTTGCCGGCTCAGGCCACTTCGGCCAGCTTGTCCAGCGCCCGACGCACGTCGGCCTCGTCGGCCGACAGCGTGACCGGCGCGTCCGCCAGCGCGGCGGCGCCTTCCTTCTTCAGCCGCGCGACCCACGCGCCGGCGTCGCGGCCCTGCTCGAAGCCGCGGCTCTGCAGCAGCAGCGCGTCGCCGCCGGCTCCCACGAGCTTGAAGTAGAACAGGCCGTCGGACTCCCGGTACTGCTTGAAGGTGGCGATGGCCTCGGCCGCCGGCTTGTCCCGGGTTGCCGCCGCGGGCGCCGCGGACAACGCCTGGAAGCGGCGCAGGCCCACGGCCTGGCGGAGCTCCGCGAGGAAGGGCGTGGCGATCGCGCGGGCCTTGCGGGCGCCGATCTGGAGCTGCTCCTCGATCTTCTCCGGGTGCGCCATCAGCTCGTCGTAGCGCGCGCGCTGGGGCGCGATCTCGCGTTCGATCACGTCGTGGAGGCGCTTCTTGGCCTCTCCCCAGGCGAGGCCGCCGCGCAGGTCGGCGCGGAACGCCGCACGCTCCTCGGCGGTGGCGAACGCGTCGAACAGCACGACGAGGTGCGAGCCCTCGGGCTCCTTCGGCTCGCCCGGCAGCTTCGAATCGGTGACGACGCGCGCGATCGCCTGCTGCAGCGCCTTCGCGCCGCCCTCGAACAGGGGGATCGTGTTGTCGTAGCTCTTGGACATCTTGCGGCCGTCCAGGCCCGGCAGCAGCGCGGTGGATTCCTCGCCGACCGCCTCGGGCAGCACGAACAGCGGCTGGCCGTTGCCGAAGAGGTGGTTGAAGCGCTGGGCGATGTCGCGCGCCATCTCGATGTGCTGGAACTGATCCTTGCCCACCGGCACCTTGTGCGCGTTGAACATGAGGATGTCGGCGGCCATCAGCACGGGGTAGCAGAACAGCCCCATCGTGACGCCGTCGTCCGGCTCGCCGCCGGCGTTCGCGTCCGTCGCGGCCTTGTACGCGTGCGCCCGGTTCATCAGGCCCTTGGGCGTCACGCAGGTGAGCAGCCACGTGAGCTCGGGGATCTCCGGCACGTCGCTCTGGCGATAGAACGTCACCCGCTCCGGGTCGAGCCCGGCCGCGAGCCAGGTCGCGGCCAGCGCCACCCGCGAACGCTCCACGCGCGCCGGGTCGTCGCACTTGACCAGGGCGTGGTAGTCGGCCAGGAACAGGAAGCTCTCGACCTCCGGCCGGCGGCTCGCGGCGATGGCCGGCCGGATCGCGCCGACGTAGTTTCCAAGGTGCGGAGTGCCGGTCGTCGTGATGCCGGTGAGGACGCGAACTGTCATGGTGTCCGACTTTAACCGACGGGCCCTGGGGCAGCGTCCCGTGGACAATCCGGGGATGAACCCGCCCGGCACCGACGCAGCAGGGGGTCAGGTCTTCAGACCTGACCCCGCATTCCAACTCGGGGTCAGGTCTGAAGACCTGACCCCCTTCCGGCGCCGGGCGGGCTTTCTCGCTGCCCTCGCCGCGGCGCTGCTCCCCCTGCCCGGCGCCGCCGGCTGCGAGGACGCGGCCAAGGCCCTCTTCGGCCTCGGCCTGGGCCCCGCGGCCGGCTATGTCGAGACGCTCCGGCCGGGCCTGCATCGCGAGGCGTCCGGACGGCTCGTTCCCGAGGTCGGATTCGAGAGCCTCTCCGGCACCGCCGACGGCATCGACTGGGGCCGCATCGTGGCCTTCGTCGATCACGGCCGCTTCTATTCGCTGCTCGCCGTCGGCGCGATCGCGGCCGAGCCGGATCACGGCTTCGACACGATCACGCGCAGGCTTGCGCAGGCGAGCGGCGCGGCGCCCACCGTCGCCGGCACCCGCGCGAGCTTCGCCTGCGCGGCCCCCTACGAGCTCGTGGTCGAGACCCGGGCCGAGCGCGAGGGGCCGCGCATCTCCGTCTCGCTGGCGGACACCGAACGCCGCGCGGCCGCACAGCGCTACGTCCAGGCCTGGTGCGCCGATCCCGCGCACAGGGATCTGCCCAGCGCCTGTAGGAAATGAATCCAGCCCCTCCCCCGCCGATGTCGTCTTCCCTCTTCGATGTTCCCCTGACGGCCGTCGCCACGGGCCTCTTCGTCTACCCCGTGAAGGCCTGCGCGGGCGTGCCCGTCGACACGCTGGAGCTCGATGCCCGCGGCGGCGTCGCCGGGGACCGCGGCTGGGCCATCGTCGAAGCCGGGGGCATCGTCACCTGGCAGGGCAGCCATCCGCGCCTCGCCCTCGTGGCCCCGCGCTTCGTGGCGGAGGACGGCCACGGGCCGGGCGGCCGCCTCGCCCTCGCCGCCCCGGGCCTGGACACGATCGTCGTCCCGCCGGAGGCGACCCTGGCGCCATGCACGGCCAGGATCCTCAACGAGCGCACCGGCGAGCACGAGTCCTTCGAGTCGGCGGACGCGGGCGACGCCGTGGCCGCCTGGCTCGAGCTTGCCACCGGCGCCAGGCTGCGTCTCGTGCGCCTGGGCGACGCCGCCCGCGCGCGCGAGGGCGTGAATGCCCTGCACCTGGTCTTCGAATCCTCGATCGCGGCGGTCGACGCCGAGCTCGCGGCCGACGGCGCCCCCGCCGCCGACCCCAGGCGCTATCGCCCCAACGTCGTCCTCGGCGGGGCGGGCGCCCCGCTCGACCCGTTCATCGAGGAAAGCGTGGAGTCGCTCTCCTGGCAGCACCGGGACACGACCTCACGGCTCGAGGTGACCGCGCCCTGCGTGCGCTGCATCGTGCCCAACGTCGATCCCGCCACCGGCCTCCCCGGGGACGCGACCGGGCACGCCCTGGCCGCGCTCTCCCAGCGCCGGCGCCCCGGCGGGCCGACCGTGTTCGGCATCTACGCCCGCGGCGAGCCTGGCACCCTACTGGCCCTCGGCGACGCCGCCGCGCTCACGCTGGCGTTCTGAGGAGGCCGAAGACCCGCCCGGCCGGTCGGCCCCGGCCTCGACGGGGCCGACGCGCGAAGAGGATACTGGTCGCCCCGTCCCCTCAACGCCCGCAGCCCGCCGGAGCCCGCCATGCCCGCACCGCACGAACACACCGGCCTGCAACTGCGCTCGCTCGTGCGCACGACCGGCGAGCTCGAGCTCTCGCTCGAGCGCGTCCACGTGCCCGAGCCGCGCGCCGACGAGGTGGTGATCCGCGTCGAGGCGACGCCGATCAACCCGTCGGACCTCGGCCTGCTGCTGGGCGGCGCCGACGTCGCCAGCGCCGTGGCCAGCGGGACGCCCGAGCGGCCGGTGGCGACGCTGCGCATCCCGGAGGCGGCGATGAAGACGATGGCGGCGCGCGCCGACGTGTCGATGGCCGTCGGCAACGAGGGGGCGGGCGTGGTGGTCGCGGCCGGCTCGTCCGATGCGGCGCAGGCGATGCTGCGGCGCTCGGTCGCGGTGCTGGGCGGTGCGATGTACTCGCAGTTCCGCTGCGTGCAGGCCGACGCGTGCCTCGTGCTGCCCGACGACGCGACGCCGGCGGACGGCGCCTCCGCCTTCATCAACCCGCTCACGGCGCTGGGCATGGTCGAGACCATGCGCCGCGAGGGCCACCGCGCCCTCGTGCACACGGCCGCGGCCTCCAATCTCGGGCTGATGCTCAACCGGCTCTGCCTGAAGGACGGCGTCGGCCTGGTCAACGTCGTGCGGCGCGCCGAGCAGGCCGACCTGCTGCGCCGCCAGGGCGCGCAGCATGTGTGCCGCAGCGATTCGCCCGATTTCGCCGACGAGCTCGCCGACGCCATCGCCGCCACCGGCGCGACGCTCGCCTTCGATGCCACCGGCGGCGGCAGGCTCGCGAGCGACATCCTCTCGGCCATGGAAGTCGCGATCACGCGCGACGTGAAGGACGTCGGCCGCTACGGTTCCAGCACGTACAAGCAGGTCTACCTCTACGGCGGCCTCGACACCTCGCCCACCCAGCTCGTGCGCACCTTCGGCATGGCCTGGGGCATCGGCGGCTGGCTCGTGTTCCCCTTCCTCGAGAAGATCGGCCCCGTGGCGGCGAAGGCCTTGAAGGCGCGCGTCATCGCGGAGCTGAAGACCACCTTCCGCAGCGAATACGCGCGCGAGATCTCGCTGGCCGAGGCCCTGCAGCCCCGGATGATCGCGGCCTACGGACGGCGGGCGACGGGGGAGAAGTTCCTCATCAACCCGAATCGCCACGGCGGCTGAACACCCGCGAGCCGGGCCCGCTCACTTCGCGGCAGCCTTGCGCTCCTTCATCACGGCATCCATGTCCTCGAGGCGGTAGGCCAGCGTCGAGCAGCGCTTGTTCAGCGCGAGCGAATCGACGTTGAACGCCTCGCTCTTCGCCGACATCTCGCTCGCTTCCCGGGTCGCTTCGCCCGCGCGGACGTTGTGCTGGGTGACGAGCAGGTTGAACGCCGTGACGGCCGTCTGGCTCTCGCGATCGAGCTGGCCCTGCACCTCGACGATCTTCGCGCTCTCGGCCTGCAGTTCGGCGATCGCCTGCTCGTGCGCCGCGTGCGCGGCCTCGAGCGTGCGCTGCCGCTCGCGCAGCGCATCCTCGTCGTTCAGGCACGCGCGGAGCTGCTCCCGCGTGGCGACCACGGGCGGGGCAGGGCGCGATGCGGCCGGCGCGGGCGCCTTCGCGGCGGCGCCCGATGCCGCCGGCTTGCCGGCGACCACGATGGCGCCGGCGGGGGCGGCGGCGAGAAGGCACACGAGCGCGGTGCTCGCGGCGAAGCAACGGGAAGGGAGGACAGGAAGGGGCATGACGGACGCGCGGCAGGCGCAATGAAGACGGGGACACTCGCGGGGCAGCCCGCGGCGGCGCCGATTGTCACCGCGGGCGCCGGCCCTGCCGGTCGGTGAATGCCTGGGAGCACGCGCTCGCGGGCCGTTGGCGTGACCAATCTGGCATCGCAAGGGGGTCTGGCCCTTGGGCCTGACCCCGCATTTGCCGTTCGCCGGAATGCGGGGTCAGGCCTGAAGGCCAGACCCCTTCCTCCAATGCAGGGGCCAGGTCGAAGACCTGACCCCTCTCATTCCGACGGCAGCGTCGCGGCGGCCGGCGCCCCGCGCGGCCGCCTCACCCAGGCCACGAACTGGATCGCGATCACCACCGCGCAGGCGCCGACGAAGCACGCGCTGATGGGCCGCTCGACGAACACCGCCAGGTCGCCCCGCGACAGGAGCATCGCGCGGCGGAAGTTCTCCTCCAGCATCGGCCCGAGCACGAAGCCCAGGACGATCGGCGACAGCGGGAAGTCCAGCATCAGCAGCACCGCGCCCAGCACCCCCAGCGCGCCCGTCTCGAGCACCTCGAACAGGCTGTTGTGCGTGCTGAAGTTCCCGACGGCGATGAAGAACAGCGCCGCGGGGAAGAGGAAGCGGTAGGGCACCTGCAGCATGCGCACCCACACGCCGATCATCGGCACGTTGAGGATCACGAGCAGCACGTTGCCGATCCAGAAGCTCGCGATGAGGCCCCAGAAGATGTCCGGGTGCTCGGAGATGAGCTGCGGCCCGGGCTGCACGCCCTTGAGGATCAGCGCGCCCAGCAGCAGGGCCATCACCGCGTCGCCGGGGATGCCGAGCGACATGGTCGGGATGAAGTCGACCTGCGTCTTCGAATGCGAGGCCGCCTCGGGCGCGGCCACGCCCTCGAGCGCGCCATGGCCGAAGCGCGATGGATCCTTCGCCCAGCGGCGCTCGAGCGCGTAGGCGATGAAGGTGGTGATCGTCGGGCCCGTGCCGGGCAGTGCGCCGAAGGCCGTGCCCACGCCCGTGCCGCGGATCATCGGCCAGAAGGCCTGCCGCAGTTCCTGCCGGCTCGGGCGCATGTCGCGCATGCGCACCTTCGCGTGGCCGGGGTGGAGGGTGGTGCGGTTGACGCTGACGAGGAAGTCCGCGACCGCGAACAGGCCCATGCACAGGGCGCCGAGCTCGATGCCGTCGGCCAGGTCCGTCAGGCCGAAGGTGTAGCGACGCGTGCCGTTCATCGGGTCCGTTCCCGCGACGCCGCACAGCAGCCCGACGATCGTCATCGCGACGCCCTTCAGCGGCGACCCGCGCGCCATCGTGGCGCCGGCGAGCAGGCCCAGCAGCATGATGGCGCAGATGTCGCTCGGGCCGAATTTCGCGGCGACGTCGACGAGGACCGGCGAGAGGAAGATCATCACGACGATGCCCACCGAGGCCGCGAAGAACGAGGCCATCATCGTGATCCCCAGCGCCGCGCCGCCGCGCCCGCGCAGCGTGAGCGGGTAGCCGTCGAGGCAGGTCACCGCGTGCGGCGGGTGGCTCGGCAGGTTCAGGAGGATCGCGCCGATCGCGCCGCCGTACTGCGAGCCGTAGAAGATGCCCGCGAGCATCAGGATCGCGGGCACCGGCGCGATGACGTAGGTGAGCGGCAGCAGCATCGAGATCGTCGACAGCGGCCCCATGCCGGGCAGCACGCCGATCAGGTTGCCGACCAGCACGCCGAACACCGACCACATCAGGTTCTCGGGCTGCAGCGCGATGCCGAAGCCGTACCAGAGCTGCATCAGGCTGTCGTGCATGGCACCGGCTACCAGGCGAACAGCGGCAGCAGCACGTGCAGCCCGTAATGGAAGACGATCACGCCGAACACGGTCATCGCGACGGCGAGCCACGCCGCGTCGCGCGCGGTGTTCTCGCGGTCGCCCATCGCCGCGATGAAGACCGAGACGAAGGACGCCGGCACCAGGCCCCCGTGACGCCCCAGGACGACGAAGGCGAGCACGCTGCCGAGGATGCACAGCCACGCGCGCAGGTCGACGCTGCCGTGGGTCGTGGCGGGCGCCGTTTCTCGCGGCGCGGGCGGACGCAGCGGCGTCGTCGCGACGATCGCGATGCCGACCAGCGCGAGCAGCACGCCCAGCACCAGCGGGAAGAAGCCCGAGCCCATGGCCCGCAGCGAGCCGATCCGGTAGCCGTTGGCCGCGACCGCGACCGCCACGCCCACGGCCGCCATCAGCGCGCCGCCGACGTGGTCGCGCGTGATGCGCTCCCGCACGCTCATCGCACACCCGTCCCGACGCCTGCCCTGCTGCGCATCCGAATCTCCTGTCGTCTCCGGCCGCACTCCGACGGCCGCGCGTGGGCGTGGACTCTACCGCGCGCGGGGCGCGTGCTACAACCTGCCGATGCCTTCGAAAGCGATCCCCCCCACGGGCATCCAGCCCCTCGAGCCCGACGCGCTGGACGCCTTCCTCGCCCACCTGCGCGACCACCTCGCCGAGAACGGCACCGACGGCTCGCCGTTCTTCCAGCCCGCGCCGCGCGGCGCCTCGCGCGTGCTGGACGACCTGGGCGCCGCGTTCCGCACGGGACTCGCCGTGCCCGTCCTCGAGGCGGGTTGGCGTCGCGCGTGGGTCGCGCGCGACGACGCCGGCGCGATCGTCGGCCACGTCGACCTGCGGGCCCGGCGCGAGCCCTGGACGAACCATCGCTGCCTCCTCGGCATGGGCGTGCGCCGCGCGTGGCGCGGTGGCGGACTCGGCGCGCGCCTGCTGGCGCAAGCCGAGGCATGGGCGGTGGACACGGGCTCTCTCGCCTGGATCGACCTGGAGGTGCTCGAGGTCAACGAGCCGGCCCTGCGCCTGTATCGCGGCGCGGGCTACGCGCAGTTCGGCGAGACGCCGGACCTGTTCCGGATCGAGGGCGCCTGCCTCGGGGCGGTGTGGATGACGAAGCGGATCGCCAAAGGATCCGATGCGAAGGTGGGGCCTGGTCTTCAGGCCTGAGCCCGAGTTCGGTTCGGGAGAAGGAATGCGGGGTCGGGCCTGAAGGCCAGCCCGCCTCGGCTCAGCGCCTGCGCGCTTCCCCCGGCCGCACGAGACCACGCCGGTCGATGGGCGTCGAGAACACGATCGACGTGCGCGTCTCGCCGTAGCCGTTGATCGTGGCGAGGAAGCGCTCGAGATCGGGCAGGTCGCGCGCCACGACCGTCATGAGGAAGGAGTCCGCACCGGAGACATGGTGGCACTCCAGCACCTCGGCCGACTTGCGCAGCTTCTCGACCAGCGCCTTCTTCTGCGGCTGCAGCACCGTGATCCCCACGACCGCGCGCACCGGCCAGCCGACGCGGGTCGCGTCCACCTCGGCCACGGTGGCGCGAAGCACGCCCGCGTCCTGCAGGCGCTTCAGGCGCTCGGCGGTCGCGGCGATCGAGAGGCCCGCCGCCGCGGCGAGCGTCTTCAGCGACGCGCGCGCATCGACCTGCAGGGCCTCGAGCAGGCACCACGACTTCTCGTCGACGACCGGTTCGGGCGGTGTTCTGGCCATGTCGAGCTTTCGCGGGAAATATTCCGGCACAACTCT
>Ga0209051_1002478_pt1 | contig 13182 bp, 11 predicted proteins | sample AraplaCvi_mMS_r2_2_FD_184286 | JGI IMG/M metagenome (GOLD analysis project Ga0209051, IMG submission 184286) | Arabidopsis root microbial communities from North Carolina, USA - plate scrape MF_Cvi_mMS_r2 (SPAdes) (version 2) | ecosystem: Host-associated > Plants > Roots > Endosphere | place...
CTGGGTGTTGCGTGTCGGCCAGGGTCTTCTGCAGCGAGGCGAGCTGCAGCGAGAAGGCATCGAGTTGGGCGTTCTGCGTGCGGGTGGCTTCGGCGCCCTGCTGCACCAGCGCCTGCTGGAAGGTGGCGAAGGCCTGCGCGGTTTCCTGCCGCGCGCCGCGCGAGCTCTCGCCGATTTCGTGGCGCAGCTCGCGCTCGGTGCGTTCGTTGGCCGCGCCCATGGCGGACAGCACGGCAAGCAGCTCGCTGTGGTCGGGCGCAGGCTGGCGGCGTGCCAGCAGCCAGACCGCGAGCACCAGCTGGACCACCGCAAAGGCGGCCAGCAGAAAAAGAAGAATCAGGGAAGTGTCCAAGGTGGCGATGACGGTCCGTGTTTGTCTGTCGATTAGCTGGCGGCGGGCGGAACGGGCGTGACGGGCGTCAGCGGTCCCTTGCCGCCGAACCAGGCAATGAGGTTGTCGGCCGCGAGATCGGCCATGGCGCGGCGCGTGGGCACGGTGGCGCTCGCGATGTGCGGGGTCAGCACCACGTTGGGCACGGTCAGCAGGTCGGGGTGGACCTTAGGCTCGCCCTCGAACACGTCGAGTCCCGCCGCGGCGATGCGCTTCTCGCGCAGCGCCACGGCCAGCGCCGCGTCGTCGACGATGCCGCCGCGCGCAATGTTCACCAGCGTGGCGGTCGGCTTCATCAGCGCGATCTCGGCCGCGCCGATGGTGTGGTGCGAAGCCGGCGAATACGGCACCACCAGCACCACGTGGTCTGCGGTCTTGAGCAGCTCTTCCTTGCTCAGGTAGCTGGCCTTGCATTCGGCCTCCAGCGCCGCGTCGAGCCGCGAACGGTTGTGATAGACCACCTTCATGCCGAAGCCGTGCGCGCCGCGCCTGGCGATGCCCTGCCCGATGCGGCCCATGCCGATGATGCCGAGCGTGGAGCCGTGGATGTCGGAGCCCGCGAACATGTCGTAGCTCCACTTCTGCCACTTGCCCGCGCGCAGGAAGTGTTCGCTCTCGGTGATGCGGCGGGCCGTGGCCATCAGCAGCGCAAAGCCGAAGTCGGCCGTGGTCTCGGTGAGCACGTCGGGTGCGTTGGTGCCGAGCACGCCGTGCGCGGCCATCGCATCGACGTCGAAGTTGTTGTAGCCCACGGCCATGTTGGCGCAGATCTTCAGGTCGGGGCAGGCGTCGAGCAGCGCGGCGTCGATGCGCTCGCTGCCGGTGGTGAAAGCGCCCTGCTTGCCTTGCAGTTTGGCGATCAGCTGCTCCTTGCTCCAGCTCTCGTCGGCCTGGTTCGACTCGACCTCGAAATGCTGCGAGAGGCGCTCGATGGTTTCGGGGAAGATCGCGCGGGCGACCAGGATCTTGGGCTTGCTCATGATGTCTGCTCTCAACGGAAGAAGATGAAGGTGGAAAGAACGAACAGCGGAATCAGGACGGCCACGGACCAGCCCATGTACCCGAAGAAGCTCGGCATGCGCACGCCGCGGCTTTCGGCAATGGCCTTGACCATGAGGTTGGGCGCGTTGCCGATGTAGCTGTTGGCGCCCATGAACACGGATCCGGCCGAAATCGCGGCCAGCGTGGTGGCATAGGTGGTCATGAGCGCGGCCGGGTCGCCGCCTGCGGTGTTGAAGAACACCAGGTAGGTCGGCGCGTTGTCGAGGAACGAGCTCAGGATGCCGGAGGCCCAGAAATACATGGCCGGATCGGGCTGGCCGTCGGGCCTCGTCACAGCCGCGATCACGGACGCGAACGGCCCGTGCGCGCCGGCCTTGAGCATGGCGATCACCGGGATGATGGTCAGGAAGATACCCGCGAACAGCTTGGCCACCTCGGCCATCGGACCCCATTCGAACTGGTTGTCGGCATGCACCTTGGCCGCGGTGGTCTTGAACGAGAGCAGCGTGATGGCAACGAGCCCGATGTCGCGCACCAGCCCCGGCAGCCCGACGTGCGTGCCGAACACCTCGAAGCCGGCCGGCGATTTCCACACGCCGGAGAGCAGCACCAGGAACACCACGCCGCCCAGCAGCCAGAAGTTCACTGCGCCGTCGAAGCCGACGCGCCGGGTGTCCGGCGTCGGGTCGAACGGCAGCACGCCTTCCTTGCGGTAGAGATGGCGGTCGATGACGTAGAACAGCGCCAGCAGCATGCCGACGAGGAACAGCGTGTTGGGCAGGATGTTGCGCGCCGTCCAGAAGAAATCGACACCCTTCAGGAAGCCCAGGAACAGCGGCGGGTCGCCGAGCGGCGTGAGCGAGCCCCCGGCATTCGAGACGATGAAGATGAAGAACACCACCACGTGCGCCTTGCTCACGCGGTTGTCGTTGGCGCGGATCAGCGGGCGGATCAGCAGCATCGAGGCGCCCGTGGTGCCCATGAGGCTCGCAAGGACCGCGCCAATGGCAAGGATGGCCGTGTTGAGGCCGGGCGCGCCGTGCAGGTTGCCGCGGATGTGGATGCCGCCCGCCACCGTGAACAGCGCCGTGAGCAGGATGATGAAGGGGATGTATTCCTCCACCAGGGCGTGCACGAACTGGGCGCCGGCCAGGGGTACGCCATGGATTGCGGCAAAGGGAAGCAGGAACGCCAGTGCCCAGGCGGCGGAGATCTTGCCGTAATGGTGGTGCCAGACCGACGGGGCCAGCAGCGGCATCAGCGCGATCGACAGCAGGATGCCCGCGAACGGAACGCCCCAGAGCGCCGACAGCTTGCTGCCGTCGAGATCGGCCGCCATGGCCAGCGCGGGGAACATCATCGGCAGCGCTGCGGCTGCCGCCAATCGGACTGTTTTTTTCATGGGGCCGTACCGTACCAGACGGGCGTCAGGCCGGCGGCTGCTCGATCTCGAACACCTGGCGCAGATAGGCCAGGTATTTCTCGTCCTCGCACATGTTCTTGGAAGGGGTGTCCGACAGCTTGGCCACCGGCTGACCGTTGCAGTTGATCATCTTGATGACGATCTGCAGCGGCTCGTAGCCGAGATCGTTGGTGAGATTGGTGCCGATGCCGAATGCCAGCTGGCAGCGGCCGCGGAACTGCTGGTAGAGCTCGATGGTGCGCGGCACGGTGAGGCTGTCGCTGAAGATCAGCGTCTTGGTGCGCGGATCGACCCGGTTGGCGATGTAGTGGGCCAGCATGCGCTCGCCCCACTGGAACGGATCGCCGCTGTCATGGCGCGCACCGTCGAACAGCTTGCAGAAGTAAAGGTCGAAGTCGCGCAGGAAGGCGCTCATGCCGTAGACATCGGACAGCGCAATGCCGAGGTCGCCGCGGTATTCGCGGGCCCAGCTCTCGAAGCCGAAGATCTGGCTGTCGCGCAGCCGCGGGCCGAGCCCCTGGCAGGCCTGCAGGTATTCATGCGCCATGGTGCCGAGCGGGATCAGGCCGAGCTTCATGGCATAGAGCACGTTGCTGGTGCCCGCGAGCTGGGGCAGCCGCGCGCCGGGCTCGGCTTGCACCGGCGGCGAGGTGACGGCACCGAGCCTGGCATTCAGCGTGCGCAGCACCTCCTCGTGCCAATCCTTGGAGAAGCGGCGGCGGGTGCCATAGTCGGCGATCTTGAGGTCGGACAGGCCGGCATCCTGCAGCTGCCCGATCTTGGTCTCCAGGCGCCGGCGGCCTTCCTCGAAGTCGGGCTTCTTCTGGGTGTTGCGGAAGTAGACCTCGTTCACGATGGCCAGCACCGGAATCTCGAACAGGATGGTGTGCAGCCACGGTCCCTTGATGCGGATCTCGAGCTCGCCCGAGGCCTGCGGCGTGATGCTGATGTACTTCTCGTTGAGCCGGAACAGGCCCAGGAAATCGACGAAGTCGCTCTTGATGAAGCGCATCGAGCGCAGGTACGCCAGCTCGGCGTCCCGGAACTGCAGCGAGCAGAGGCTTCGCACCTCTTCGCGGATCTGCCCCGCGAACTGCGCCAGGTCGATGCCGGGGTTGCGGCACTTGAACCGGTACTCGACCTGGGCTCCGGGAAAGTGGTGCAGCACGACCTGCATCATGGTGAACTTGTAGAGGTCGGTGTCGAGCAGGCTGTGAATGATCATGGTGCGGCGCGCGTTGTCCCAAGCTTTTCGGCGTGCGTCCGATTATCACGGCCGCCGTCGGCTTGTGCCTACGGTGCCAGCACTGGGCGTCCTACCACCAGGGTGAATAGGCACCGCGACAGTTCGTGCACGGCAGCCGGGGAGCTCGCCGAATCCATCTTTTCAAGGAGATTCGCATGAACAAGGACACCATCGAAGGCAACTGGAAACAGCTCAAGGGCAAGGTCAAGGAGCAATGGGGCAAGTTGACCGACGATGACTTCGACGTGATTGCCGGCAAGCGCGACCAGTTGCTCGGCCGCATCCAGGAACGCCACGGCATCAGCCGCGACGAGGCCGAAAAGCAGGTGCGGGACTGGGAAACCCGCGACGGGCGCACGCCCGACGCCCTCTGGTACGAAAAGTACTGATCTCCCGATTCCACTCTGAACAGCAAAGGAAGAACACCATGAAAAAACACCTGCTCATGCTCGCCCTGGCCTCCACCTGCTTCATGGCCACCCAGGCCGGCGCGATGACCAAGGACGAATACAAGGTCGCAAAGGAAAAGATCGAAGCCGACTACAAGGTCGCCAAGGCCCAGTGCGATTCGATGAAGGACAACGCGAAGGACGTCTGCCAGAAGGAAGCCAAGGGCAAGGAAGACGTGGCAAAGGCCGAACTCGAACAGCAGTACAAGCCGAGCGACGCCCACGCCCGCAAGGTGGCCGAAGAGAAGGTCAAGGCGACGTACGAAGTCGCCAAGGAAAAGTGCGACGACCAGACCGGCGATGCCAAGGCCGCCTGCGTGAAGCAGGCCAAGGCCGACGAAGCCCAGGGCAAGGCCGACATCAAGGCCATGAAGAAGACCAAGGCCATGTAAGCAAGGCCGGCGCGGCCCGCGGGGCCGTGCGGCAAAAGACAAAAACGGCGCCTTCGGGCGCCGTTTTTTTTGGGGGGGGGCGGTCAGGCTTTCAGCGAATCGACCACGCGCTGCAGCGCCTCGGGCAATGGCACCGGCCGCTGCGTGGTCCGGTCCACGTACACATGCACGAAGTGGCCCTGCGCCGCCGCGGTTTCCGCGCCCTGCGCAAAAAGCGCGATCTCGTAGCGCACGCTCGAGCGCCCGGCCTGGGCCACCCGGATGCCGGCCTCCACGGTCTGGGGAAAGGCGATGGGGGCGAAATAATTGCATTGCGTCTCGACCACGAAGCCGATGGTCTGCCCGTGGTGGATGTCGAGCGCGCCGCGTTCGATCAGCAGCGCATTCACCGCCGTGTCGAACCAGCTGTAGTAGACGACGTTGTTGACGTGGCCGTACATGTCGTTGTCGGCCCAGCGCGTGGGAATGCTGCGGAACGCGCGGTAGCTGCTTCGGGAATGCGGCGTGGGTTTGGGGGCGGAGCTCATCGCGCGGCATTTTGCCAGCGGCGCCAGTAGTCGAAGGCCACCTTGAAGGTGCCCAGCTGCACCTGCACCGTCTCTGCAATGTCGCTGGCGTAGCCGCCGGCCATCGCGAAGGCCAGCGGAATGCGCCGCCGCCAGGCCCAGTCGAACACCCGCCGGTCGCGTGCTTCCAGGCCGTCGAAGCTCAGCTTGAGCCGGCCGAGCCGGTCGCGCTCGAACGGGTCCGCGCCCGCCAGGTAGATCACCAGGCCCGGCGAGAAGCGCCGCTCCAGCTCGTCGAGCGCGTGCTCGAGCGCGGTGAGGTAATCGGCATCGCCGCAGCCGTCGGGCAGCTCGACGTCGAGGTCGCTCGCCTCCTTGCGGAACGGAAAGTTCTTCTGCCCGTGCAGCGACAGTGTGAACACGCTCGGGTCGCTGCGGAAGATGCTGGCCGTGCCGTTGCCCTGGTGCACGTCGAGGTCGATCACCGCGACCCTGAGCTGCCGGCCGCCGCGGCCGTGCTCCGCCTGCATCAGCCGCGCGGCCACCGCGGCGTCGTTGAAGACGCAGAATCCGCCGCCCTTGTCGGCGTACGCATGGTGCGTGCCGCCCGCCATGTTGGCCGCCACGCCCCCGGCGAACGCCGCCCGGCAGGCCGCGATGGTCGCCCCGGTGGACCGGCGCGAGCGCTCGACCATCGCCTCGCTCCAGGGAAAACCGATCTCGCGCATGGCCTGCGGGCTCACGCTGCCGTCGCTGACGGCGGCAATCCACTGCGGGGTGTGGGCCAGCGCCAGTTCGCCGTCGGTGGCACGCGGGGCCTGGTCCATGTCCACCTCCGGCAGGTGTTCGAGCAGGCGGTCGCGCAGCAAGGCATAGCGGGACATCGGGAAGCGGTGGCCCGGAGGCAGGGGCAGGACGAACTGGCCGGAATAGAACGCGCGCATGGCCTGCATTCTGGATGCGAAGCGAATTTAGAAAGTGTGTTCTAAATTGCTGCAAAGCAGCAAAACCCCCTTGATCGCAAAGCTGTGCTGCCTATACTTGAGGCCATGCTGCACCGCAACATAAAACATGGACGACGAGGCAGCGCAACGTGAACCGACCACCCTTCATCCTTACCGGAGATTCTCAAATGGCCCTGACCGCTGACCAAATCCTCGCCGCCCAAAAAGCAAACCTCGAAACCCTGTTCGGCCTGACCACCAAGGCCTTCGAAGGCGTCGAGAAGCTCGTCGAACTGAACGTGACCGCTTCCAAGGCTGCCCTGACCGAAGCGCAAAGCACCGCCCAAGCCGCCCTGAACGTCAAGGACGCCCAGGAACTGCTGACGCTGCAAGCCAGCCTGTTCCAGCCCCTGGCCGAGAAGACCGCTGCCTACAGCCGTCACCTTTATGACATCGCCCAGGGCACCGGCGCCGAGTTCACCAAGGCTTTCGAAGCCAAGGCCGCTGAAGCCCAGCAAACCTTCGTCGGCCTGGTCGACAGCGCTTCCAAGAACGCACCCGCCGGCTCGGAAACCGCCGTTGCCGTGCTGAAGAGCGCCGTGGCTGCCGCCAACAACGCTTTCGAATCGGTCCAGAAGGCCGTCAAGCAAGCGTCGGACGTTGCCGAAGCCAACTTCAACGCCGTGTCGACGCAAGCCGTTGCCGCCGCCAAGACCGCGACCACCTCGCGCAAGCGCTGAGCCTCCGACCACCACCAGTTGTCTCCTTGGGTCCTCACGGATCCAATTCAGGGCCTCATCTCCGGATGAGGCCTTTTTTTTGCCCCCCGCCCGTCTTCGATAATGCAGGCCTCATTTCAGGAGACTCTCCATGCAGATCGACGGCAAGGTTTTTATCGTGACCGGTGGCGCTTCGGGCCTCGGCGAAGGTACGGCGCGCATGCTGGCTGCCAGCGGCGGCAAGGTGGTGATCGCCGACATGCAGGCCGACAAGGGTGAAGCCGTCGCCAAGGACATCGGCGGCGTGTTCGTCAAGTGCGACGTGAGCCAGGAGGCCGACGGCCAGGCCGCGGTTGCCGCGGCGCAGAAGCTCGGCAAGCTGGTGGGCCTGGTCAACTGCGCGGGCATCGCACCGGCCGAAAAGACCGTGGGCAAGAACGGCCCGCACGCGCTGGCGGTGTTCAGCAAGACCGTCACGGTCAACCTGATCGGCAGCTTCAACATGATCCGCCTCGCGGCCGACGCCATGAGCAAGAACGAGCCCGAAGCCACGGGCGAGCGCGGCGTGCTGATTTCCACCGCCTCGGTCGCGGCCTACGACGGCCAGATCGGCCAGGCCGCCTACAGCGCCTCGAAGGGCGGCGTGGTCGGCATGACCCTGCCCATCGCGCGCGACCTGGCGCGCAACGGCATCCGCAACATGACCATCGCCCCCGGCATCTTCGGCACGCCCATGCTCTTCGGCATGCCGCAGGAAGTGCAGGACGCACTGGCCGCCAGCGTGCCCTTCCCCTCCCGACTGGGCACGCCCGAGGACTACGCCAGGCTCGCCAGGCACATCATCGAGAACGACATGCTCAACGGGGAGGTGATTCGTCTCGACGGAGCGATTCGGCTTCCGCCCCGGTGAGCGGCGGCACCGCCGTGCTGCCGGTGCGGTCCAGCCGCTCGTACTGGGCGATGACCTGGGCGCCCAGCAGCACGAGCGTGGCGGCGATCTCGAGGCTCAACAGCACCACGATGGCCGTGGTGAGCGAGCCGTAGACCACGTTGACCTGCGACAGCGTCGAAAAGTACCAGATCAGCACGCGCCGCGTGGCCTCCCACAGCAGCGCGGCCGTCACGCCGCCCAGCAGCGCGTGGCGCAGCGACATGCGGCCGGCCGGCATCACGAGGTAGAGCGAGGTCAGCATGAAGATCTCGCCGCCCAGTCCCAGCAGGTAGAGCAGCAGGCCCGAGACGCCCGACAGCGACCAATTGCGCCCGAACAGGTCGACGCTCTCCTGGCCCACCAGCTGCAGCGCGCCCGACACCAGCGTGACCAGCAGCAGGCCCACGCACAGGAAGAGGATGTAGAGATAGGGCATGACCGCCGAAACCAGGAAATGGCGCCGGTGGTCGGCCTTGCGGTGATGGAAGATCACCGCCATGGCGCTCTCGAGCACGCTGAAGGCCAGCGAGCTGAAGAAGATCATGGTCACGAACAGCACCGGCCCCATCACGTCGCGGTGCTGGAGAAAGTTCGACAGCTCCGCCACGATCGCCTTCGACTGCCCCGGCAGCAGCCATTCGAGGTACCGGCCGATGGTGCGCAGCAGCTCGGCCTGCTCGATCAGGTGGGACATCGCGATCACGCTCACGATCAGCAGCGGCACGATCGAAAGCAGCGCGTAGTAGGCCACGGCGCCCGCGAGCAGCAGCCCCTGGTTGGCGCGGAAAGCCTTGAGCGCATCCCAGACGAAGCGCAGGGGATGGCGCAGCAGCGGCGCGACGTGGTGCAATGGGTGGAGCGTCTTCATCCGTGGGTTCCAACTGCAGCCAGTATGGCGTCCGCGCGCGGGCGTTCGAAGGCTTGCGTATGATTTGCCGCTCTTCGCCTACATGACCATCCCCGCTTCTTTCATCCAGGAACTCATCGCGCGCGCCGACGTGGTGGAAATCGTCGGGCGCTACGTGCAGCTCAAGAAGGCCGGCGCCAATTTCATGGGCCTGTGCCCGTTTCACGGCGAAAAGTCGCCCTCCTTCTCGGTCAGCCCCACCAAGCAGTTCTATCACTGCTTCGGCTGCGGGGTCCACGGCAACGCCATCGGCTTCCTCATGGAACACGCGGGCATGGGTTTTGTCGAGGCGGTGCACGACCTCGCCGGCCAGTACGGCCTGCAGGTGCCCGAGGACGACGCCTCCCCCGCCGAGCGCGCTCGCGCCGCCAGCCAGCGCCAGAAGCAAGCCACGCTGACCGACGTGCTCGAAAAGGCCGGCGAGGCCTACCGCAAGGCGCTGCGGCAGGCGCCGGGCGCGATCGAATACTTGAAGGGCCGCGGCGTCTCGGGCGAAGTGGCCAGGCAGTTCGGCATCGGCTACGCGCCCGCGGGCTGGCGCACGCTTGCCAGCGTCTTTCCCGACTACGACGACCCCCTGCTGGCCGAAAGCGGCCTGGTGATTGTCAACACCGAAGACGGCGCCGAAGACGCCAAGCGCTACGACCGCTTCCGCGACCGCGTGATGTTCCCCATCCGCAACGTCAAGGGCGAATGCATCGGCTTCGGCGGCCGGGTGCTCGGCGACGAAAAGCCCAAGTACCTCAATTCGCCCGAGACGCCCGTGTTCAGCAAGGGGCGCGAGCTCTACGGCCTGTACGAAGCCCGCGCCGCCTTCCGCGAGCGCGGCTTCGCCCTGGTGACCGAGGGCTACATGGACGTGGTCGCCCTGGCGCAGCTCGGCTTTCCGAATGCCGTGGCCACGCTCGGCACGGCCTGCACCACGGAGCACGTGCAGAAGCTCTTCCGCTTCACCGAATCGGTGGTGTTCAGCTTCGACGGCGACGCCGCCGGCCGCCGCGCCGCGCGCAAGGCGCTCGACGGCGCCCTGCCCTACGCCACCGACGTGCGCAGCATCAAGTTCCTGTTCCTGCCGGCCGAGCACGACCCCGACAGCTTCATCCGCGAATTCGGTGCCGATGCGTTTGCGCGCTTCATCCAGGAAGCCACGCCGCTGTCGCGCTTCATGCTCGAGGCCGCGCGCGAGGGCTGCGACCTGACCACCGCGGAAGGCCGTGCCCACATGACGAGCAATGTGCGTCCGCTCTGGAGCGCCATGCCCGACGGCGCGCTCAAGCGCCAGCTGCTGAGCGAGATCGCCGCGCTGGTGCAGCTCGACGCGGCGGCGCTCTCCGAACTCTGGGCCTCCACGCCGGGCCCGCGCAGGCCGGCCGCGGCGCCGGGCCATCGCCAGGGCGATCCGGCTCATGAAAACGAATACCCCGACATGCCGCCGCCGGCCGAATATGAGCCGCCGCGCTATGAAAGCGATAGCAAGCCGCGCAAGTTCACCAAGGGCAAGCGCTGGGGCGGCAAATTCGAGGCGCCGATCGAGCCGCTGCGCGGCCGGGGCAAGCCGCCGAGCCGGCCGGACGTGGCGGCGCGGCTGCTGCTGTCGAACATGGCGCAGTGGGACGCGCTGTCGCACGAGCTTCACGTGATGCTGTGCGACCTGCCGGGACCGCACGGGGCGCTTTTCACCTGGCTCGACAGCCAGCTGCACGAGCACGGCGTGCAGCCGTGGGCGGCGCTTCGCGAAGGCATGCGGGGCCTCGATTTCGAGACGCTGGCCGAACGCCTCATGAACGTTTCCGAAAGCGCCCCGATCCCCGAGGGCGAGGAAGAGCAGCACCTGGCCGATGCCGCCAAGGAGCTCGCGAGCGTGCTCGATTTCATGCTCGACGATCGGCTGAAGGCCCAGCAAAGCGAGGCCATTGCCGCCGTCGGAAAGGATCCCAAGGCACTCGAACGCTACAAGGCGCTGGAGGCCAGGCGGCTCGAACTGCGCAACCGGCTGAATCCGCGCGGTGCAGAAACTGCTTGAAATTTGCGCAGTAGGCTATAATGTAAGGCTTCGCAACTGGCGAAATTAGGCAAGAGCGACAGCAGCACCTCCGGGCCGACCCCTAGCGCAACGCACTCCCACGGAAAGAATCCGTCGGAAAGGGTCAATAACCGCAAGGACTGCACACCAAATGTTCGCCCGACATCTTGCCTGACGAGGAATTTCTTCCTCTTTCCCAATTGTTCCGTCCGTGCCTGTGCCCGGACCGTGGTGGCGCTGCCGTGTGGCGGTGCGCCTGTGATTCCGCTTGGTCCATCTTGCTGTAACGAGGTCGTATGCCCAGTTCAAAGAAGCCTGCTCCTTCACTCGCCAAAAGCGTCGCCGCGAAGTCTGTCGCAGAAAAACCGTTGAAAGCTGGCGTTATGCCGGCAACTAAGTCGGGTGCCGCCGCTTCCAAATCGGCAGCCGCAACGAAAGTGAAAACCGTGCCCACGAAATCGACCTCCATCGACGATCCGAAAAAAGCAGCCGCCAAGGCGGTTGCCGCCGCCCCTGCCGCCAAGAAGGTAGGCCGCCCGCCCAAGGCCGCCGGCGCCGCCGCGCCCGCCACCGGCGCCAAGCGCGGCCGCAAGCCCAAGGCCGGCAACGAAGCGCCCGAAAGCGACGTCGATCTGTCGGACATCGAGGAAGACCTGGCCGGCGACGAACCGGCAACCGCCACGACCGAGGAAAAGGTCAAGCCGCTGCGCATGAAGATCAGCAAGGCGAAGGAACGCGCCTTGATGAAGGAGTTCGGCCTCGACGAGACCGTGCTCTCCGAGGAAGACCTGGCCAAGCGCCGCTCGCGCCTGAAGACGCTGATTACCCTGGGCAAGACCCGCGGCTACCTCACGCACGGCGAGATCTCCGACCACCTGCCCGACAAGCTGGTCGACGCGGAGACCATGGAAGTCGTGGTCACCATGCTCAACGACATGGGTGTGGCGGTGTACGAGCAGACGCCCGACGCCGAGACCCTGCTGCTGAACAACACCGCCCCCACCGCCACCACGGTGGAAGAAGCCGAGGAAGAAGCCGAAGCGGCCCTGTCCACGGTGGACAGCGAATTCGGCCGCACGACCGATCCGGTGCGCATGTACATGCGCGAAATGGGCACGGTCGAGCTGCTCACGCGCGAAGGCGAAATCGAAATCGCCAAGCGCATCGAAGGCGGCCTGATGGCCATGATGGAAGCCATCTCGGCCTCCCCCGCCACCATCGCCGAGATCCTGCGCCTGGCCGCCGACATCCGTGAAGGCAAGGTCGTCATCTCCACCGTGGTGGACGGCTTCTCGAACCCCAACGAGGCCGACGACTACGTGGCCGAGGAAGACTTCGACGAGTTCGACGAGGAAGACGACGACGACGGCAAGGGCGGCTCCAAGGCCCTCACCAAGAAGCTCGAGGAACTCAAGCGCGATGCGCTCGAGCGCTTCGACCGCATTGCCTCGATGTTCGAGAAGGTCCACAAGATCTACGACAAGGAAGGCTACGGCACGCCCGCCTACGAGAAGGCCCAGCAGGCCCTGTCGGACGAGCTCATGACCATCCGCTTCACGGCCAAGACCATCGAGAAGCTGTGCGACCTGGTTCGCACGCAGGTGGACGACGTGCGCAAGAAGGAGCGCGAGCTGCGCCGCATCATCGTGGACAAGTGCGGCTTCCCGCAGGACGAATTCATCCGCGATTTCTCGGGCTACGACAAGAACGGCAACCGCGTGCCCTCGAACCTGCTGAACCAGAAGTGGGTCGAGAAGCAGGCCGCTGCCGGCAAGCCCTGGAGCGCCGTGCTCGCACGCAACATTCCGCCGGTGCAGGAACTGCAGCAGAAGCTCGCCGACATCCAGTCGCGCGTGGTGGTGCCGCTGACCCAGCTCAAGGAAATCAACAAGCGCATGAACGAGGGCGAGTCGTCCTCGCGCGATGCCAAGAAGGAAATGATCGAGGCCAACCTGCGCCTCGTGATCTCCATCGCCAAGAAGTACACCAACCGCGGCCTGCAGTTCCTGGACCTGATCCAGGAGGGCAACATCGGCCTGATGAAGGCAGTCGACAAGTTCGAATACCGCCGCGGCTACAAGTTCTCGACCTACGCCACGTGGTGGATCCGCCAGGCCATCACGCGCTCGATCGCCGACCAGGCGCGCACCATCCGCATCCCGGTGCACATGATCGAGACGATCAACAAGATGAACCGCATCTCGCGCCAGCATCTGCAGGAGTTCGGCTTCGAGCCCGACGCCGGCATC
>Ga0209051_1002487_pt1 | contig 13147 bp, 17 predicted proteins | sample AraplaCvi_mMS_r2_2_FD_184286 | JGI IMG/M metagenome (GOLD analysis project Ga0209051, IMG submission 184286) | Arabidopsis root microbial communities from North Carolina, USA - plate scrape MF_Cvi_mMS_r2 (SPAdes) (version 2) | ecosystem: Host-associated > Plants > Roots > Endosphere | place...
TCCGGCGTGGAGGGCAGGATTACCCGTGAGGGCGCGCGTCAGTGCAGGTCGCAGTAGCGCTCGGCGACCGCCCGGAAGTCGTCCTGCACGAGCTCGAACGCGTCGACCACCTCCGGATCGAACTGCGACCCGCGGCCCTCGCGGATCGCGCGGACGACGGCGTCGTGCGGGAGCGCCGACTTGTAGACGCGCGCGCTGTAGAGGGCGTCGTAGACGTCGGCCAGCGCCATGAGGCGCGCCGCCAGCGGGATCGCGTCGCCGGCCAGGCCCTCGGGGTAGCCCCGGCCGTCCCAGCGCTCGTGGTGGCTGCCCGCGATCTCCTCGGCCGTGCGCAGGAACTCGACCGCCGCCCCCAGGCCGGTCTCGGCGGACTGCAGCGCATGGCGGCCGAGCGCGCTGTGCTGCTTCATGACCTCGAACTCCTCCGGCGTGAGCCGGCCCGGCTTGAGCAGGATGTGGTCGGGGATGCCCACCTTGCCGATGTCGTGCAGCGGCGCGCACTTGTACATCTGGTCGATGATGCGCTCGGTGAGCCGCTCGCGGTACTTGGGCAGGGCGGCGAGCTGCTCCGCCAGCAGCCGCACGTAGGTCTGCGTGCGCAGGATGTGCAGGCCGGTCTCCTGGTCGCGCGTCTCGGCGAGCGACGCCAGCGCCCGGATCGTGATGTCCTGGATGCGCGTGTTCTCCTCGGTGCGCCGGCGCACCTCGGCCTCCAGGTCGCGGTTGCGCCGGGCGAGCGCGTCGCGCGCGGCCTTGAGCTCGAGGTGGGTGCGCACGCGGGCGAGCACCACCGCCGCGTTGATCGGCTTGCGCAGGTAGTCGGCGGCACCGAGCGCGAGGCCCGCGGCCTCGGAGCGGTCGTCCGCCTGGGCCGTGAGGAAGAGCACCGGCAGGTCGCGCATGCGCTCGTCGGCCTTGATGTGGCGGATCACCTCGGTGCCGTTCATCCCGGGCATCAGGTCGTCCATCAGCACCAGGTCGATCCCCGGGGACTGGCGCAGGAACTGCAGGGCCAGGGCGCCGCGCGTCGCGACGCGCACGTCGTATTCCGGGGTCAGCACCTGGACGAGCGTGTCCAGCATCACGGGCGAATCGTCGACCAGGAGCAGCGTGGCGCGGCGCCCGGCGGCGGGGGTGTCCAGGGTGGGGGGCATGGCACCGGCTCCTCAACGGGAAGACGACGGCGGGGACGCGCGCGCCGCGAGCAGCAGCGCGAGCGCACGGTCGAACTCGAAGTCGCGCACGGCCGCCTCGACGGCCGGCGCGTGCGCCCCGAGGGCGCTCGCCAGCGTGGCGCGCTCGCGCGCCATCCAGGAGACCGCCCGGGCGTCGTTCGCCTCGAGCAGCCGGCCCCACTCGTCGAGCCCAGCCTCGACCTGCGCCGGATCGAGGCTCGCCGGCGCAGGCTGCGGCGCCGGCGCCGTCTCCAGCACCGCGTCGTACAGCGCGACCAGGGCCTCCTGGCGCTGCAGGGCGTCGTCGAGCGCGCGGACCGCGGCGCGCTCGTCGTGCGCCTGCAGCGCGAGCTCGACGCGCCGGGCCGCGGCGGCCAGCTCGTCCGCGCCGAGCAGGGCGGCCTCGCTGCGCACGGTATGGGCCGCCCGCGCGGCGGTGCGGAAGTCGCCCGCGGACAGCGCGCCGCGGATCGGATGCAGGTGCCCGGCGCGGTCGGCGCGGAAGCGGTCGGCCAGGACGATGTAGAGCTCCGGGCGGTGCAGCATGCGGCCCAGGGCGCCGTCGACGTCCAGGCCGTCCCTGCGCAGCCGGTCCCAGTCCAGTCCCGTGGCGTGCGTCATGCACCGATTCCCCCTGAAGTATCGACTCTAGTGGGTCCGGGCGCGCGCGGGATCGTTCGATGGGTCGGCGATAGGGGTACTCGGGGCCGGCGGGCGGGCGCGACTCAACCGGCGGGCCGGCGCGACTCGTCGCTCCACGGCACGCCGCCGGTCGCCCAGTCGTGCCGGGCGACGTCGAAGAAGAGGAGGTCGACGCTGCCCGGGCCGACGCCGAGCACGCGCACGCAGGCCTCGGTGATCTCCTTGGCGAGCGCGGCCTTCTCCTGCGGGCTGCGGCCCTCGAACATTTCGACGCGGATGGTGGGCATGGGAACTCCTGGACGGGGAAGGATCTAGTCGCGGAAGCCGGGCGAGCGGCGCTCGGCGCGGCGCAGCAGCATCGGCCATTCGACGTCGCCGTCGCGCTCGCTGCCGTCGCCGACCCACTGCCGGTAGGTGAGCGCCGCCAGCGCGGGCGCGACGACCCGCGGCGCGCCGCCGCAGGCGGCCATCGCGCGCAGCTGCGCCTGCGCGGCGCGCTCGAGGATGTGCATCAGCATGAAGGCCTCGGCGACGCTGCGGCCCACGACCAGCGCGCCGTGGTTGACGAGCAGCAGCCCGTCGAGGTCGCCGAGTGCGCGCACGAGCCGCGCGCGTTCGTCGGCGCCCAGCGCCAGGCCCTCGTAGTCGTGCCGGCCGAGGCGCCCGTGCAGCCGCATCGCCCACTGCGAGGTCGGCTGCAGGCCCGCGGGCAGCATGGCGAGCGCCACGCTCCACGGCGCGTGCAGGTGGATCACGCACTCGACGTCGCGGCGCGCGGCGTGCACCGCGCCGTGGATCGCGAAGCCGCTCGGGTTGACCGGCCGGCCGGAGCCGTCGGCGACGCGGCCCTCGACGTCGACCTTCACCAGGTCGGACGCGCGCACCTCGTCGAAGCCGAGGCCGAACTCGTTGAGCAGGTAGTGCCCCGGCTCGCCCGGCACGGCGGCCGAGAGGTGGGTGTAGACCGTGTCGTCCCAGCCGGCGAGCGCGGCCAGGCGGTAGGCGGCCGCCAGGTCGACGCGGACGTCGCGCTCGGTGCGCGGCGGGCGGAGGCGGTCGGGGGGCGTCATCGGCCGATTATCCGCGGCGCGTGCGCGCCGGCATGCTGCGCCCGCAACAGCGCGGGCAGGGGGAAATTCTCCGGGGGTGACTTCCGCGGTGCACCCTCTTAGGATGGCCGTCCTCACGAGCGGAAAACCGGACGGGCACGGCCCCGCCCGCCAGCTCCCCGGCGACCGGGCCTTGACGCGCTCGCCCGTCCGCCGACATCTTTCGCAGCGCGCTCGCAGGAGCCAGCCATGTCCCTTCGCATCAATGACACCGCCCCCGATTTCGAGGCCGAGACCACCCACGGCAAGATCCGCTTCCACGACTGGATCGGCGACAGCTGGGCCATCCTCTTCTCGCACCCCAAGGACTTCACGCCGGTCTGCACCACCGAGCTGGGCTACATGGCGCGCATCGAGCCCGAGTTCACGCGCCGCAACACCAAGCTGATCGGCCTGTCGATCGACCCCGCCAGCTCGCACTCGAAGTGGGCCGCGGACATCGAGGAGACGCAGGGCTCGGCGGTCAAGTACCCGATGATCGGGGACACCGACCTGAAGGTGGCCAAGCTCTACAACATGCTGCCCGCCGAGGAGCCCGGCACTTCCGACGGACGCACGGCCGCGACCAATGCGACGGTGCGCTCGGTCTTCGTGATCGGGCCGGACAAGAAGATCAAGCTGACCATGACCTACCCGATGACGACGGGCCGCAACTTCGACGAGATCCTGCGCGCGCTCGACTCGATGCAGCTCACCGCCAGGCACAAGGTGGCCACGCCGGTGAACTGGAAGCAGGGCGAGGACGTGATCATCGCGGGCTCGGTGTCGGACGACGACGCGAAGAAGCTGTACCCCGAAGGCTGGAAGGCGCCGAAGCCCTACCTGCGCATCGTCAAGCAGCCGGGCTGAGCGGGCGCCGCGTCCGGCGCACAATGCGCGCGTCGGAGGAGGAGGACGCGACCATGATCGACGCGAGCACGCGGGCGCAGGTGCTGGAGCACTACCCGGTCCTGCAGGACTTGACGAGCGGCACGCTCGACGCGCTGATGGCGAGCGCGGCGCGCATGAGCGTGCCCGCGGGCGCGATGATGTTCGACGAGAACCAGGCCTGCATGGGCTTCGCGCTGCTGCTGTCCGGCAGCGCGCGCGTCGTGAAGGCCGCGCCCAACGGCCGCGAGCTGCACCTGTACGACGTGCTGCCCGGCGAGGCCTGCATCCTCACCAGCAGCTGCCTGCTGGGCAAGTCCACCTACCAGGCGCGCTGCACCGTGCTGCAGCCGGCCGAGCTCGTGGTGCTGCCGCCGGACACCTTCCGCCTGCTGTTCTCCGCCAGCGAGGCCTTCCGCGAGCACGTCTTCAGCCGCTACTCCGAGCGCATCTCCGAGCTGCTGCAGCTCGTGGCCGCCGTGGCCTTCCAGAAGCTCGACCAGCGCCTCGCGGCCTGGCTGGCGGCCCGCGCGAGCCCCGTGCGCATCACGCACCAGGCGCTCGCCGACGACCTCGGCAGCCTGCGCGAGATCATCAGCCGCCTGCTGAAGAACTTCGCCGACCAGGGCTGGGTGCGCCTGGGCCGCGAGCAGATCGACGTGCTGGACGCGGCCGCCCTGCGCCAGCTGGCCGAGGCCTGAGCGCGGCTCTGTAACCTTCCTCACAGACGGCGCCCCCCGGCGCGGGAACACTGCGGGCACCCACAACGAGGAGCCCATCGTGTCCCTTCGCATCAACGACACCGCGCCCAACTTCACCGCCCTGACGACGCACGGCGTGATCGACTTCCACGCCTGGATCGGCGACAGCTGGGCGATCCTGTTCTCGCACCCGAAGGACTTCACCCCGGTGTGCACGACCGAGCTCGGCTACATGGCCCGCATCGAGCCCGAGTTCACGCGCCGCAACGCCAAGCTGATCGGCCTGTCGGTCGACCCGGTCGACGCGCACGGCCGCTGGGCCGCCGACATCGAGCAGACGCAGGGCTCGGCCGTCAAGTACCCGATGATCGGCGACACGGAGCTGGCGGTGGCCAAGCTCTACGGCATGCTGCCCGCCGAGGAGCCCGGCACCGCCGAGGGCCGCACCGCCGCGACCAATGCGACCGTGCGCTCGGTCTTCGTGATCGGGCCGGACAAGAAGATCAAGCTCATGATGACCTACCCGATGACGACGGGCCGCAACTTCGACGAGATCCTGCGCGTGCTCGATTCGATGCAGCTGACCGCCAAGCACAAGGTGGCGACGCCGGTGAACTGGAAGCCGGGCGAGGACGTGATCATCGCGGGCTCGGTGTCCGACGACGACGCGAGGAAGCAGTACCCCGAAGGCTGGAAGTCGCCCAAGCCCTACCTGCGCATCGTCAGGCAGCCGGGCTGATCCCCCACGTTCGCGGGGACGCGCCGCCCCGGTTCGGGATGGCGGCGCGCCCGCCGCGGCGCGACGATGCCGTCACGGCCCGGGAGGCGGGCCGGGGAGGCCAGCGATGCCCAAGTCTTCACGTCTCGCCGCGGCCGTCGTCGCGGCCCTCCTGCCGTGCGCCCTCCGGGCGGCGCCGGTGGTGGTCTACAACGACCGCCAGACCGTGCAGTGGATGAGCGCCGGCTGCGGCGCCGTCACCGAATGGAAGCAGGACGACCAGGGCAGCCACGACGTCGTCTACGGCCCCGAGCCCGGCCCGCACCTGCAGGGCTCGGGCAACCTGGTCGGCCAGAACATCGTCTGGAGCTGCACCTACGACTACGACCTGCCCGAGCAGTACGCGCTGGAGGGCGACGGCCTGGCCGCCTCGGCGCTCGCCGGGGCCGGCGCCGTCACGCTCGACATCGACGGCCCGAGCACGCACGCCGTCGACGCGGTCAACTCCCAGGTGCTGGAGTTCAGCGTCTCGGCGCCCGCGCCCTACCACCTGACGGGCGGCGTGCATGGCGGCGAGATCTTCGGCCTGCGCCGCTGGGACCCATCCCAGCACCAGTGGCTCGCCGTGTTCGCCGACCGCGTCGAGACCGACTTCGACGAGACCGGCACGCTCGCCGCCGGCCGCTACCGCACGCTGACCAGCCCGTACACCTTCACCGCCGACGGCGCGCCGCCGCGCGTGGACGCGACCTGGTCGTTCCGCTTCGACTTCACGACCGCGGCGACGAAGACCGTGCGCTGCGGCGACTTCCAGGGCGTGGCGCCGGGGACGGCGCTGGGCAGCCGGTTCAAGGCGGGGCCGATCACGCTCAGGCGCACGGACGGCAGCGCGACGTCCGTCCAGGCCGGCTTCGACGCCGCCGGCACGCGCCTGCAGGGCGCGCTCGTGGGCCCGGGCACGACGGTGGCCAGCGCGCCGGCGACCGGCTCGCAGGTGATGCTGTGGCTGACGCCGACCGGCGGCCCGGTCGGCATCGTCGCGAAGAACGCGGCGGGCCGGCAGGTCGCGTCGACCAGCGCGGCGGCCGACGGCACCCTGCAGTTCGTGGTGCTCGACGCCGCGCCGGGCGCCATCGCGACGGTGGAGATCGCCGGCGGCGACGGCGGCACGATCCTGAACGCGATCTGCGGCCGGCTCTGACGCGCCGGGGCGCGGTCCCGCTACGGCGCGAATCAATTTGGCAAGGACGGATACAAGCCTTCGGCGCTACAACGAGGGGGCGCCGGATGGGCGCTTTCCAGGCCAGAACTCTTGAACGTCGCGACCCGCACCGCCGTGACGACGAAGCGCAGCGCGCCGTCGTTCTCCCTCGCCACCCTGTTCCCCGGCGCCGCCGCCGCGGGGCCGACCCGGCTGCCGCGCGGCGCCTGGATCGCGGGCGGCGCGATGGCGCTGACCATCGTCGCGCTGGCGACCGCGCTGGTGCTGAGGCCGGGCGCGCCCGACGCGGCCGCGCCCGGGCCGGCGCCGGCCACGCCCGCGGCCGTGGCCGACGCCGCCACCCCGGCGACGGCCGGGCCCGGCGGCGCCCCGGCGATGCCCGACGCCCGCACGACGGCCGGCGCGCCCGGCGGCGCCGCCCAGGCGCCGGCCGGCCCCGCGGCCGCCCAGCCGGCGCCCGCGCCCGCGCCCGAGCCGCAGCCGGTCGCGCACGTGTGTGCCAACTGCGGCGTGATCGACTCGTACAACAGCGTGCAGGTGCAGGGCGGCACCAACGGCGTCGGCGCGGTCGCCGGCGGCATCGGCGGCGCGGTGATCGGCAGCAAGATCGCCGGGCGCGGCAACCACACGGCCGGCGGCCTGATCGGCGCCATCGGCGGCGGCCTGCTCGGCAACGCCGTGGAGAAGCACTACCGCGTCTACACGGTCTACGACGTCCACGTGCGCATGGACGACGGCACGATGCGCACCGTGCGCCAGTCGGCGCGGCCCGCGGTGGGGTCGCACGTCACGGTCGACGGCAAGACGCTGCACCCGGCCCCGGCGCCCGCCTCCTGACCCCCCGCGCCGGCGCGCTTCGGCACCGGCCGTCCAGGGTGCCTCAGGCCGCGTGCAGGATGACGCCCCGGCCCAGCGCGGCGAGCGGCCGCGCGACCAGGCGCTGCAGGCGCGGCCGCAACAGCAGCGGCTTGAGCGCCATGCGCACGGCGAGATCCATCGGCAGGTGCAGCTGGACGCGCCGGTAGGCGTCGCGCGTGAGCGCGGCCACCGCGTCCTGCGTCAGCGCGACCCCTTCCGCGCGCCGCGCGCGCACGTGCCAGGGCGCGACGTGGCGCAGGGCGATCGCCGCGTCGTCGCGGCGCAACTCCAGCGCGCGCCGCACCAGCGCGGCGAGCACCTGGCCGCGGCCGAGGCCCTCGCGCTCGCGGTACTTCAGGAAGAACGCGTGGAAGTGCTTGTAGTGGTTGACCTCGTCGGCGCGGATGCGCCAGGCCAGCTCGCGCAGCACGGGCTCGCCGGTCGAGCGGTGCAGCGCCTCGTAGTAGGTGGTCGTGCCCATCTCGACGATGCAGCGCGCGGCCATCTCCTGGCCGCGCGTGGGCTCGAGGTAGTCCATCGTGCACAGGCGGCGGTAGTCGGCGAAGAACTCGGCGTAGGCGGCGTCCCAGTCGAACGCGGGCCAGGCGCGCTGCACGTAGGCCTTCAGGGCCCGGCCGTGCTGGAGCTCCTCGGGTTCCCAGTGCTCGCGCAGCCATGCGCCCACCTCGGCGTCGCCGGCGAAGTGCTCGGCGAGGTTGCTGGTGTAGGTGTCGCTGCCGCTCTCGATGAAGGAGGCGCTGCACACGAGCATGAACAATGCGTCGTCGTCGTGCACGCGCGCCGTGTCGAGGCGGGCGAGGTCGAGGTCCTGCACCGTCCAGTGCCGGGAGAGAGGGGGAGCCGTCATGGAGGGGTGGTGTGGCAATCGGTGTGCTCGCGCGACGTGCGCCAGCCTGGGACGCAGGATTCCCGACCAATGTTTCGCGAACGTGGCTGCGGCTTCAGGCTCTCTTCAGGCACCGGGTCGGCGCTCTCCCGATCCTTCGGACTGTTCGAAGCGTCGCGCGCCCTCCAGAATGGGTGCATGGATGAACAGGACTTCGCCCGCGAGTTCGGCCGCCTGTACCGCGACATCTACCTGCGCGCGGTGCGCGAGGTGGACGACGCGCGCGAGCGCCTGTCGCCCGAGAGCACCGCGCTGCTGCTGCACCTCGCGCAGGCGGGGCCGCTGGCGCTGTCCGAGCTCGCGCCGCACCTCGGGCGCTCCCTGTCGACGCTCAGCGCCAAGGTGAGCGCGCTCGAGGCCGCCGGCCTGCTGGCGCGCCAGCGCGACGGCGAGGACGCCCGGCGCGCCCTGATCTGGCTGAGCCCCGCCGGGCGCGCGGCGCTGGCCGAGGCGCTCGAGGTGCTGGACGCACCCCGCGTGGCCGCCGCCGCCGGCACGCTCGAGGCCGCGCGCCGGCGCCGCCTGCTGGACGACCTGCAGGCGCTCGCCGCCGCCATCCCCACCCCCGGAGACCCGCCATGAGCCACCCCTGCGAGAGCTGCGGCCTGCCGATCGCGACCGGCCGCTTCTGCCCCCACTGCGTCGACGCCTCGGGCGAGCTGCAGGCGTTCGACGAGCGCTTCGAGCGCATGGTGCAGTGGGCGCGGCGCGAGGATCCGCAGCTGACGCGCGAGCAGGCCGAGCGCGACACGCTGGCCTACATGGCGCGCATGCCCGCCTGGGCCGGGCATCCGCGCGTGCGCGCGGCCGCGGGCGGCTGACGATGGGACGCGAGGCGAAGGCCCCCTGCGCGATCGGTGCGATGCGCGAGACGGCGACGCTGCTGCTCGAGTCGCGCGAGATCGTGGTGCGCGGCGCGACGCTGAAGCGACGCTTCGAGATCGCCCGGGTCGCGCATCCGCGCGTCGACGGCGACGCGCTGCGCTTCGAGTCGGGCGGCGAGGCCGTCGCGCTCGAACTGGGCGCCGCGCAGGCGCAGAAGTGGCTGCAGAAGCTGCAGGCGCCGCCGCGCACGCTCGCCGAGAAGCTGGGCATCGGGCCGGACCGGCCGGCCGCGATCCACGGCACGGTCGACGACGCGGCGCTGGCCGAAGCGCTCGCGGGCGCGACCACCGACGATCCGGCGCGTGCGACGGCCCTCGTCGCGGTCGTGCGCTCGCTTGCGCAGCTCGACGCGGCCGTCGCGGCGCATGCCCGGCTGGGCTGCCGGCACCTGTGGGTGGTCTGCGAGAAGGGCAGCGACGCGGCGCTCGGCGACACGGCCATCCGCACCGCGCTGCGCGGGCGGGACTACGTCGACAGCAAGAGCTCGGCCGTCTCGGAGCGCCTGACCGCCACGCGCTACGCGCGGCGCTGACGCCGGGGCGGCCGGCGCGAGGGCTGCTCCGGAACACGGGGACAGGCCGAAGGCCAGTCCCCGCCGGCGTCGTTCAGAGCTTCGCCAGCGCGGGCGAGGCGGGCCGGTCCGGCGCCTCGCGCAGGGCCGGCGTGGCGAGCAGCGCCGCCTGGCGCTCCGCGATGCGGGCGCCGAGGTCGGCCAGGTCGAGCCCGGCGGCGCGGCGCAGGCGGGGGAACATCGCGTCCTCCTCCGCGCGCACGTGGTGCTTCACGTATTCCGACAGCACCTTGACGCGCGCGTCGAACATCTCGCCCACCGGCTCGCGATCCTGGATCTGGCCGACCAGCTCCTTCAGGATCGCGTGCTCCACGCGCGCCTCGGCCACCAGGTCCGGGTCGGCCAGCGCCACCATCGCGGCGGGATAGAGGATCTCCTCCTCGACCTGCGCATGCACCGACAGCGCCAGGCAGACCTCGGCGACCAGCGCACGCTTCTTCGCGGTCGAGCGGCTCGCCGCGATCCGGCCGAACAGCGTCGCCACGTGGCGGTGGTCGGCCCGCAGCAGCGCGGTCGCGTCGGGGCCGTCCTTGAGCGAGGTGCCCGCGCGCGAGGGGGCGGGGGCGCGTCTTCGCGGCGCCTTCGCGACCGGGGCGGCCTTGGCCGCCGCCCGGATGAGCGGGGCCGTGCGCGCGGTGGCGCGGGCGGGGGTCTTCGCGATGGACATGGCGATGGCTCCTCTCTTGCAAGAACGTCGGGCCATCGGGGCTCGCGGCAAGACGCGTTCCCAGGCTCCTTCGCCGCGCCCATGACCTGCGAGGTCATCGCCCGCGCGCCGCGGCTCGCCGACCATGGCGTCGAACCGCAACGAGGTGGGCGTGCTCGACGGCGGCTTCCCGATCGCCTCCGGCATCGGGGTCTGGTTCGCCACGGCCCATCCGTTCCGGTGATACCCCCATTTGTACAGAAGGAAAGGAGACCGCCATGCGTCCGTTCACCGTCCCCGACCTCGCCGCGCTGCTCGCCGGCCAGGCGCTCGCGTCGATCCTCGGCTGCGCCTGGACCTGGGCCGTCTGGGCCTGGCTCGTCCAGGTTCGTCCGTTCCACTGACGTATCGTCCGGATCATGAGCCCCCCGACCCTGCGCCCCGTCGGCGAGCAGCTGCGCGCGTGGCGCCAGCGGCGGCGCCTGAGCCAGCTCGACCTGGCCTGCGACGCCGAGATCTCGACCCGCCACCTGAGCTTCGTCGAGACCGGCCGCGCCGCGCCCAGCCGCGAGATGCTGCTGCGCCTGGCCGAGCGCCTGGCCGTGCCGCTGCGCGAGCGCAATGCGCTGCTGCTGGCGGGCGGCTTCGCGCCGATGTTCAAGGAGCGCGGGCTGGACGATCCGGCGCTGGAGGTCGCGCGCGGCGTCGTCGAGCGCGTGCTGGCGGCGCACGCGCCGTTTCCGGCGCTGGCGGTCGACCGCCACTGGGGCCTGGTGCTCGCCAACGCGGCCGTGGCGCCGCTGCTCGCCGGCGTCGCGCCCGACCTGCTCGAGCCGCCCGCCAACGTGCTGCGCCTGTCGCTGCACCCGCGCGGCCTCGCGCCGCGCATCGTCAACTTCGGCGAATGGCGCGCGCACCTGCTCGCGCGGCTGCACGCGCAGGTCGTGGCCAGCGCCGACCCGGTGCTCGCCGCGCTGCTGCGCGAGCTCGCCGACTACCCCGTCCCGCCGCAGTCCGGCGAGCCGCCGCGCCACGAGACGGGCGGCATCGCCGTGCCCTTCCAGCTGCGCACCGACGGCGGCGTGCTGAGCTTCCTCAGCACGACGACGGTCTTCGGCACGCCGGTCGACATCACGCTGTCGGAGCTGGCGCTGGAGACCTTCTTCCCCGCCGACGAGGCGACCGCGCACGCGTTGGGGGCTGGCCTCCGGCCTGTCCCCGACCCCCTTCAGGGCGCGACGGGGACGACGTAGAGCGTGATCGAGTTCGCCGGCAGGCTCGCCTGGATCGCGCCGTTCTTCACCGGCACGGCGGCGGGGTGCTGGATGGCCGAGAGCGTGGGCGGGGCGTAGCGCCAGACCTTGGCCTTCTTGCCGGCGGCGAAGTGGCGCAGGGTGAGCGTGCTCGCCTGGGTGCTGCCGGTCTTGTTGATCGCCATGACGGTGAGCGCGCCCTGCGCGCCGCGGCGGGCGGCGTAGACCGAGACCACCGACGGGTCGGCGCTCGTCGCGCTGACCGACGAGTTGCCGAAGCGCCCGCCCTGGCCGTCGACGTTCAGGTACATGCGGAAGGCGAAGGCGCCCGGGTCGCCGGAGGCGGGCGGCGACCACAGCGTGGCCATGTCCAGCTGCTCGCGGCCGAAGATGCCCAGCGCGTCGGCCTGCGCCAGCGCGCCGTTGATGTCGCCCAGCGCGCCGAAGTTGTACTCGCTGATCGAGGTCCTGGTGCCGGGGTAGTCGGCCGCGACCCAGCCGCGCATGCGCGGGATCAGCTGGATGGTGTCGGCGATCCAGCTCTCGTCGACGTACGTCGGATCCCACAGCGAGCGCGTGGAGCGCAGGCGCAGGGCGTCGGTGGCCGGATCCGTGGCGCCGGCGAACACGCCGTTGCCCTGCGGGTAGAAGTGTTCGTCGACGTAGTCGAGGATGCGCTGCCCGTGCGCCTGCTCCCAGGCCTTCATCTGCTGCAGGTACCACTCGGCGAGGGGCACGTTGCCGTGCGCCTCGCGGTCCTTGGGGTCGTTCCACCAGGCGCCGCCGGGGGCGGCGTCGAGGTCGGACCAGAAGTAGGCCGTCCAGCCCCAGCTCGACGGGCCGATGACCTTCGCGCCCGGGTCGATCGCCTTGACGGCCGGCGCGTAGGCCTGCGCGCGCGCGACCAGCTCGTCGTAGCCGAGGTGCTGGGGACGCACGTCGCGGTGGGTGGAGCTCCACAGCTCCGGCTCGTTGTCGAGCTCGTAGAAGGCCACGCCGCCGGCCTGGGCCGGGCCGTAGCGGCCGACCAGGTGCGAGATCCAGCCCTGCACGAAGGCGGGGTCGGCGGCCAGGCTGGTGTCGCTCGACGCGTTGCCGGTCACCGGGCTGCCGTCGGGGCGCACGCCGTCGCCGCAGTCGGCGTCCCACGGGTCGGTGGACTGCTGCGCACCGTAGGCGGAGACCTTGAAGCCGCAGTCGTAGGGATGGTTGTCTCCCGGCGGGCGGCGCTTCGCGACCCAGCCCGAGGTGGGCAGCGTCATCAGCGTCTTCGTGCCGGTGCGGCGGTCCTGCTCGACGAACTGGTCGGCGGCCGAGCCGTCGGGCAGCGTGCGGCCGACGGGCAGCGGGTTCGGGATGTTCTCGAAGTACCAGTCGCTGCCGGTGTTGGTGGTGTCGATCTGCCAGTTGTAGCGCGTGGTCGAGTTGCCGCCCCAGCGGCGCACCGGCAGCTTCAGCTCCTGCGCCAGCGCCTCGGCGGCGTAGTTCATGCCGTAGATGTCGTTGCTGATCGCGTGGATGCCGGCGGCGGCGTCGACGCTCAGCGCGGGGCCGGCGTGGGCGGCGGCGGTGAGGGCGGCGACGGCGAGCGGG
>Ga0209051_1002489_pt1 | contig 13139 bp, 10 predicted proteins | sample AraplaCvi_mMS_r2_2_FD_184286 | JGI IMG/M metagenome (GOLD analysis project Ga0209051, IMG submission 184286) | Arabidopsis root microbial communities from North Carolina, USA - plate scrape MF_Cvi_mMS_r2 (SPAdes) (version 2) | ecosystem: Host-associated > Plants > Roots > Endosphere | place...
CGCTACCCCGGCATCCGATCCGACTCCGACATGTACACCCTGGGCTACGGCTTCCGCCCCTGGAAGGAGCCGCAGGCCATCGCGCCCGGGCCCGCGATCCGCAAGTACATCGCCGAGACCGCGGCCGAGCGCGGGCTCGATCGCCAGGTGCGCTTCGGCCATCGGGTGCTGCGCGCCGACTGGTCGTCGCCCGACGCCCGCTGGACGCTCACGATCGAGCGCGACACGCCCGCCGGCCCCGAGCGCGTGCGGATGACCTGCCGCTGGCTGCTCGCGTGCTGCGGCTACTTCCGCTACGACACCGGCCACGACCCCGAGTTCGCGGGACGCGCGGATTTCCGCGGCACCGTCGTCCACCCGCAGTTCTGGCCCGAGAAGCTCGATTGGGCGGGCAAGCGCGTCGTGGTGATCGGCAGCGGCGCCACGGCCGTGACGATCGTGCCCGTCATGGCGCGCGCGGCCGCGAAGGTGACGATGCTGCAGCGATCGCCCAGCTACTACCTGCCCCTGCCCGCGCACGATCCCGTGGCGCACGTGCTCGGACGGGTGTTGCCCGCACGGCTCACCTACCGCATCGTCCGGATCAAGAACGTCCTCGGCGCCTGGCTGCTGTACAAGCTCTCGCGCCGCTGGCCGAAGCAGATGCGGGCGTTCTTCGTCGGCTTCGCGCGGCGCTCGCTGGGGCCGGGGCACGACATCGAGACACACTTCAACCCGCACTACGGCCCGTGGGACCAGCGCCTGTGCATCATCCCCAACGGCGACCTGTTCGCCGCGGTGCGCATGGGCCGCGCGGACGTCGTCACCGACACCATCGAGCGATTCACGGAGCGCGGCATCCGCCTCGCCTCGGGCCGAGAGCTCGAGGCCGACATCATCGTCACCGCCACCGGCCTGAAGCTCACCGCCCTGGGCAGCATGGCGGTGAACGTCGACGGCCGGCCGGTCGACCTCTCGCAGACGATCTCCTACAAGGCGCAGATGCTGTCCGGCGTGCCGAACCTCGTCTACACCTTCGGCTACACGAACACCTCGTGGACGCTGAAGGCCGACCTCACCGCCGCCTGGACGTGCCGCCTCCTGCGCTACATGGATCGCCACGGCTACGCGGTGGCCACCCCGGTCGCGGGCTCCGGCATCGAGCCCAGGCCGTTCCTGGATCTCTCCTCCGGCTACGTGCAGCGCGCGACCGCGGAACTTCCGAAGCAGGGCTCGCACGGGCCGTGGCGCGTGACGCAGGACTACCTGCGCGACATCCTGAGCCACCGCTACGGCCGCATCGCCGACGGCACGCTGCGCTTCGAGCGCCCGCCCGTGCCCGAGCCCGTCACGGCGCCCGAGGCGAGGCCGCAGCCGGCGCAGTCCGGCGCCCACGCGCCCGGACGCGCGAACTGAGCGAAATGCGGGGTCAGGTCTGACGACCTGACCCCTGGGGTCTGGCCTTCAGGCCTGACCCCGCATTCAACCCGCGATCGGCAATACGTCTCGATTCGTCGCGGATACGGGGCAAAGTACCCGCCAAAAGCGAAGCTTTCGCGCCCCCCTGCCGATATTCAGGGGAACGTCCAAGAAAAAAGCTCGCATGTCCACCGCCCCGACTTCAGGCGTCCGCCTGCGCATCGTCCTCACCTTCGCGGGGGCCTGCGCCGTCATCGGCGCCTTCACCTTCGCGATCACGCGCCTGCAGGGCCTCGCCGTCGAGCGCGCCGCCCTGCTCGAGGCGCGCCACCTCGCCGAGTCCGTCGCCTACGCGACCGCGACCCAGCTCGCGTCCGATCCGGCGGCCGCCCAGGGCTATCTGGCCGGGCTGGAGTCGCTCTACCGGCGCGACATCTTCATCGTCGACGCGCACAAGCGGGTGGTCGCCGACGTCGCTGCCGGGGAGGTGGGCTCGACCTTCGAGGGCGACCGCGGCAACGAGCTCGGCCTCACGCTGCGCGACGGCGTGCCGCGCGTCTTCACGGAGGAGCAGGCGGACCAGCCGGACGCCGGCGCCCGCCTGATCGCCGTGCCCATCCGGGCGCGTGCCGACGAGAAGGCGCCGGTCGTGGGCGCGGTCGCGCTCGAGTACTCCAACATCCAGGAAGAACTGCGCCGCGAAAGCGCGTGGCAGATCAATGCGGTCGCCGCGGGCGGCCTGGCGTGCATGCTGCTGGTCTGCGCCTTCGGTGTGCGGCTGCACCTCGCATTCCGCCGGCTCACCGACAGGCTGCGCGCCAGCCACGACCAGCTCGAGCTCGAGGTGGAGAAGGAGAAGGCCAGCGCCCAGCGCATCGAGCACATCGCCTACCACGACGCGCTCACCGCGTTGCCGAACCGCGCGCTGTTCACGCGCCTGCTCGACCAGGCCCTGAAGGAAGGCCAACGCTACCAGCGCCGGCTTGCGGTCATGTTCGTCGACCTGGACCGCTTCAAGAACATCAACGACACGCTCGGCCACGAGGCCGGCGACGAGCTGCTCAGGCAGGTGGCCGCGCGCCTGCGCGGCGCGCTGCGTGGGAGCGACACGGTGGCGCGCCTCGGTGGCGACGAGTTCGTCATCCTGGTGCCGGAGTACGCGGACGAGCCGGACCTCGTCGCCATCGCCGAGAAGGTGCTCGGCGCGGTCGGGCGCCCTGTCGCCTGCGCGGGGCAGGAGTTCCGCGTGACGGCCAGCGTCGGCATCGCGGTCTACCCGGCCGACGGGATCGACGAGCCCACGCTCATGAAGCACGCCGACATCGCCATGTACCAGGCCAAGGAGGACGGCAAGAACACCTTCGCCTTCTACGTCGACGACATCAACCACCACTCGGTGGAGCGCCTGGCCTTCGAGTCCAACCTGCGCCGCGCCCTCGAGGAGGAGCAGCTCGAGCTGCACTTCCAGCCCAAGGTCGAGAGCCACACGAGCCGCATGACCGGCGTCGAGGCGCTGCTGCGCTGGCGCCATCCGGATCTCGGCCTGGTGGCGCCCGCGAAGTTCATCCCCATCGCGGAAGAGACCGGCCTCATCGTGCCGATCGGGCGCTGGGTGCTGCGCGTGGCCTGCGAGCAGCAGGTCGCGTGGCGACGCGCCGGCCTGCCCGGCCTTCGCATGGCGGTCAATCTCTCGGCGCGCCAGTTCGCCGACGACAACCTGCTGCGCGACGTCGAGACCATCGTGCGCGAGACGGGGATCGCGCCCGGCGATCTCGAGATCGAGATCACCGAGAGCATGCTCATGATGGACGCGGCCAAGGCGCTGAAGGTGCTGCAGGGCTTCAAGTCCCTCGGCATCCGGCTGTCGGTGGACGATTTCGGCACCGGCTATTCCTCGCTCGCCAACCTCAAGCGCTTCCCGGTGGACACGATCAAGGTCGATCGCTCGTTCGTGCGCGAGCTGCCCGCCAACGGCGAGGACCGCGCAATCGCCGACGCCATCATCGCCATGGGCCGCACGCTGGGCATGAGCATCGTGGCCGAGGGCGTGGAGACGGGCGCGCAGGCCGACTTCCTGCGCGAGCACGGCTGCCACGAGATCCAGGGCTTCTACTACAGCCGCCCCGTGCCCGCGCCGCAGATCCAGCAACTGCTCGCCGACCACCCGTCCGCCGTCCTCGAGGGCACCGACGCGCCGACCCCGCGCGGGCGCGGCGCCGACTCGGCGTTCATGCCGTTCTCCTGAGCCGCCGCGCGCGACCTCGCGCGCCGCAGCCGGCTGCCGGGTTGGACCGGTGATGTCCGCTTGCAAGGGACGTGTACTGTCAAGGCTTCCTCTGAACCTCAGGAAGCGACGCCATGCATTCGTGTTCCTGCGATCCCGCTCGCGATCCCGACTGCGAGCCAGATTCCGGGTTAGCCCGATGCGGTTTTCCTGCCCTCGGGCCGCGCGGCGCTCTGTTAGAAATGTCAGCCACGGAGAGAACGAGGCGGCTTTCAGCCGCAACCCGGACCAACAGCGGAGAGTCTCATGATCAAGTCGCACGCGCCACTGCGCAGATTGCTTCTCGGGTCCGCCGCTGCGCTCGTCGCCGTCGCGCCGGCCTTTGGCGGCGATGCGTCGCGCGATGCCTTGAAGCGTACGCTGGCGCTCCATGGCAATCGCGTAGTCTCGAACGTCAGCGTGAATGCGAAGGCTGGCCCTGCGTCCAGGCACTGGACCTACACGGACTTGTACAAGTTCAAAGGAGGTGCCAATGACGGCTGCAATCCTGGGGCGAAGGTCACATTCGATCCCGCCGGAAATATCTACGGCACCGCCGATTTCTGCGGGCCCTACGGCGATGGTGACGGTGTCGTCTTCAAACTGGCGCCCGATGGCACGGAAACGATCCTGCATTTCTTCACCGGGGGCACGGACGGTGCGCAGCCGGATGGCGCGGTCACGCGGCTGGGCAACGGTGATCTCATCGGCACGACGACCAGCGGCGGCGCATACGGTAGCGGAACGCTGTTCAAGATCTCCAGCAAGGGCAAGTTCGAGGTGCTGCACGCTTTCACCTCGGACGATGGCTCCGAGGCGCGCGGCAATCTGCATCGTGACAAGAGCGGAAACCTCTACGGCACCGCGCTCTTTGGCGGCGCCGACGGCGCAGGCACCGTCTTCAGGTACGGCGCAGATGGCACCTTCACGCTACTGCACACGTTCACTGGCGGTGTGGATGGCGCATACCCCGAGCACGGTGTCGTTGCCGACAAGGCAGGCAACCTGTATGGCGTGACGGCGTTTGGTGGCGTGGACGGCAATGGCTCGGTCTTCAAGATCGACACCGCGGGAAATTTCAGCACGGTCTACAGCTTCACTGGCGGCGCCGACGGGGGCTTCCTTTATGGCGGCTTGGCGATCGACAGCGACGGCACGCTCTATGGCAGCACCGCCAGTGGCGGAGCGTACAGCGCCGGCACCGTGTTCAAACTCACGCAGGACGGCACGCTGACCACGCTCTACACCTTCACCGGCGACGCAGATGGCGCGAGCCCGGAAGGCGACATGCTTCTGGCCGGCAAGGACCTCTTCAGCACCGCGAACGGCGGCGGGGATCCAACGTGCATGTGCGGTGTTGTCTATGAAGTGACCTCCGCGGGCAAGCAGAAAGTCTTGCACACGTTCACCGGCGTCGACGGCAGCGGCTATTCAGCCGGTCTGACGCGGAAGAACGGCGCTTTCTACAGCACGATCCAGTACGGCGCGAACCTTCAAAACGGCGCGGTCTACAGCCTGACGAAAAAGTAGAACCGATCGTTCTTTCGAGCCGACAGAGCCGATGGGTTGCATGGCTGCTCCATGTCGCGGCTCGAAGTCGGTGAGGCTAGCTGAAGGAACCCGTCGTTCGCGACCGACCGCTTGTGGCCCGACCTGGACGCCAGCCTCGCCCGGTCTTCGGGGCCATGAGCAGGCACTGGCAGTCCATTGCGGCCCCATCCGCGGCGTGCAATCCGCAGCTCGGCACGTCCTTTCCCCCGTCCGGCCCGCGACGCACGACTGCTGCCGGGCCTGTCGCTAGCATGGGGCGCCATGCCTCCACACTCCTCGCCCACCATCCGGTTCGACCGTCGCAAGTACGGCGCCGAGCTGATGGTCGACGCATGCGCGATCAGCGACATCCCGGACTTCATCACCGGCCCCGCCCGGCCGCATCGGCTCGCGTTCTACGAGATCGCGCTGATCACCGCGGGCGAAGGGCTGCTCGAGCTCGACGGCGTCGAGCTGCCCGTCGCACCGCGCCGGGCCTTGCTCACCGAGCCGGGCGAGACGCGGCGCTGGCGCCTCGCGCCGGACTCGCGCGAGCCGCTAGATGGCATGCTTGTGTTCTTCGAGGCTGACTTCTTCAATGCTTTCTTCGGCGACACGCGGTTCCTGGAGAACCTGCCACTGGTGGCCGCGGGCGCCGATCGGCGCTCGCTGGCCCCGGCGCCGCGCGCGTTCGACGAACTCGTGGACGTGGCCGGCAGCATGCGCGATGAACTGCGCGCGGTGCGCGAGGACTCCAGCCATGCGCTGCGCGCCCAGGCCTACCGGCTGATCGTGTCCTTGCAGCGCCAGGGAGGTGATCTTGCGGCGCCACCGGCCGACGCCGGGCGCGTGCTGGCGCGCCGGTTCACCGCGCTCGTCGAGGAGCGCTTCGCGCTCGGCGAGAGCGTGACCCGCTACGCCGAACGGCTCAATGCCACCCCGCGCCACCTGAACCAGTGCGTGCAGGCGTCCAGCGGACGTACGGCCAGCGAGACGATCCACGCGCGCCAGATGCTCGAGGCCCGGCGCCTGCTGCTGCACACCGACCTGGGCGTCGGAGTGATCGCGGAGCGCCTGAACTTCAGCGACGCGTCGTATTTCGTGCGCTTCTTCCGGCGCCATGCTGGTACCACGCCGCGCGCGTTCCGGCTGCGGCAGGGGTAAACCTGAAAGTGCCATTCGTGCCTCCGCGCGTGCCTTGAATCTTCGGGCTCGGCGGCCGACGATCCCGGTGTCGTCGATTCCCGAGGCCCTCATGGTCTACCTTCGCCAGATGCTGCCGGCCCTCGCGCTGTGCGCTGTCGCCGTGCCAGTCGCGCTTGCGGCACCCGCCGAACCGCCGGCAATGTTCCGAGGCGATGCCACGGGTTCGGGCGTGCAGCGCGCCCCGACGGCCGCCTGGATCGCCTCGGTGCGTTTCTCGTTCGACGCAGGCAGCCCGATCCGCAGCTCCCCGGTCGTGCGCGCTGGGACGCTTTACATCGGGGCCAGCGACGGCACGCTGCACGCATTGGACGCTGCCAATGGCACACCCCGCTGGCACTTCCGCACGGCGGGGGCAGTGAGCGCGACACCCGCCGTCGACGCCGTCGCTGTCTACGTGCCCAGCCGCGATGGATTCCTGCACGCGGTCGACGTGCGCACGGGCCGCGAACGCTGGCGCCATCAATTCGGCAAGCCCCTCGGGGCCGACGACTACTGGGACTATCACCTGTCCTCTCCCGTGCTCGCCAACGGCACCCTTTTCATTGGCGGCGGCGACGGCCGGATCGTTGCGCTCGATCCTGCCCAAGGCCGCACGAAGTGGCATGCGGACGTCGGCGCGCGCGTGCGTTCGACGCTGGCCGTGCAGGATGGCATCGTCGTCTTCGGGACGATGTCCGGACAGGTACGCGCGCTGCGCGAGCGCGACGGCGCCCCGCTCTGGTCGTTCGCGACCGACGGCGCCACGCACAAGTTCACCGACGCCGACAACGACACCACCGCCGTCGTCGCCTCGCCCACCATCGTGGCCGACGCGGACGGTGCCCTGGTCGCGGTTGGTGGCCGCGACGGCCATCTGTACGCGCTGGACCTGCACAGCGGGCGCCTGCGCTGGCGCCTCACGCATGATGGCTCGTCCTGGATGCTGTCCACCGCCACCGACGGCCGCACCTTGTACGTGGGGGGCGGCAGCGCCGCGATCGTCCAGGCGGTGGATCCCGCGACGGGTGCCGAGCGCTGGCGCTTCAAGACCCGCAGTGCCGTGTTCGCGTCGCTGGCGCTGGCGGGCGACACGCTCCTTGCCAGCGATTTCACGGGCACGCTCTACGCGCTGGACAAGGCCAGCGGCCGCCTGCTGTGGGAGTTCCCGCTCGGCGGGCGTGCGCTGTCGACGCCGCGGGTGGTCGGCAACGTCGTGTACGCGGCGTCTGATTCGTGTGTGCTCCGCGCCCTGGACGTGGCGCCGCCGACTGCGCTTCCGGCCGTGCCGCCGCGTCGCGTCGTCTACTTCGAAGGTCCACGATCGTCCAAGGCCTTCAGCTGGTTCCTCAACGGCCTCGATGCGGCCTTGTTCGCGCAACTCAAGGCCGCCGGCTACGAGGCAATGGACGCGGATCAGCTGCTCGCCTTCATGGAGCAACAGGAGCCGGCATCGCCGCCCGCGGTCGTGGTGTTTGCGGACAATCGCTTCCCAGCGGCGATCGTCGATACGGCACACGGTATAACCCCGCTGCGACGCTTCCTCGACGCCGGCGCCAAGGTGGCGTTGCTGGGCCCCAATCCGCTAGCCTACAAGGCCGACCCCGTCACGGGCGAGGTGGAGGACGTGGACTTCTCCGCGCCGCAGGCGCTGTTCGACGTCCGCTTCCCGGCGCCCCAGGAGGCCGGGGGCTACTACGCCGTCGCGCCCACGGCGGCGGGCCGTGCGATGGGACTGCGCCATTCAGGCGTGGCGTCGTCGCCGATCAATGCGCAGTCCGGTGTCATCGTGCTCTCCCACGACGAGTTCGGCCGTGCGAGCGCGTGGCTGCGCGGGTACGGCGGACGCCCCGGCAGCGGCCTGCTGCAGCTCGAGCTGTCACGCAACGAGTCGCCCGACCTCGCGGAGCTGCGCGCCGTGATCGAGTTCGGCGTGGCCTGGTGAAGCAAGAATTGCCGCTCCATGAGCGATCACGATTCCCGCCCCCGTCAATGGTGCTGGTGCAAGACATTGTGGCTGCCTCACATCCGCGCCTCGCGCCATTGAATTGCGTTGCCCGGGAGCCGAGCTCTCCGAACGCCCGCTCCTGGCCGTCCTTGACTGCCGAGCGTCGACCAACTAAAGACGGCCATGCGACCCATGGCTGTCGGCGCTGGCTCCCTACGGCCTTTTCTTGGCCTGGGCATCCAACTCCTTGGACATCAACTTAGCGGCCTGGACCGGCCCTTCGTCTTTGCTGCCCCGGCTCTGCCAGGCGCTGAGGCTGAAGTTGGCGAGCATGCGATCCGATAGGTGCGGTCGAAGCATCGCGAGCTGGCCGTCGAACGACGAGCGCCACTGGTGCTTGTCGTAAGCCATAGAGCTGCCCTCCAGCAGTCGACCGGTGGACTGTACTGCTGGGGGACTAGGGGAGGAGATCTGGCCGACCGATCTGCGCCGCACTGCGGACAGTGATTGCCGACGCGTCGTCGGCGCTGAACGACCCAAAGCGGTCCTAGCGCTCCCCGACTGGAGCCCTCTGTTAACGGTCGTTCGATTGCCGGTGAGGAGCCATGGACGGACGCTTGCCGGTCTATGGCCAGCCAGGACTCCCATCCGGCAAATCTCGTGGTCGACCACGCTGGCCATCTCGCTGGGGCGCGATCAAGCCGCAGAGCAAGGACGGCGTGTGCTTCGACAAGCGCTTGCGCGATCCAGCGGACACCGAGTGATCCACGGCCTGGCTGGGCGCAGCTGAGCGGACTACGGATGGAAGCGATAGACAGTACCGCCGCCTTTCCTTCCGCCTTGCGAGCTGGTGCCATAAATGAAGCCGTCCTGCGAGAGAAGAAGGTCACCCTGCGGGTAGACGCTTCGAGGCAAGTCGAAGTCGAGCAGCTTCTTGTATTCGGTTCCATCGAAGGAAATCTCGAAGACCGTTCCGTATTCGGCCGTACCCCCGCCTAGCGTCGTACCGAAGAGTTCGCCAGTACTAGGGTCGACGACCAATCCGCCCCAAGGCTGGCCTCCGTCTTCTCCGCGGCCGAAATCGTGCAGCTTTTCTGCGACTCCTTGCTGCGTGAAACGAACGATGGACCCTGACGCGTGAGAGCCTCCACCGGGGCAAACACCGTAAAAATCACCGTTGTACAGAACCAGTCGCGTCCTCGGCCCTTTGCACATCGTCGGGTCAATAGTGGCCAACAACTCGAAGCTGCCGTCCAGTGAGATGCGATAGAAGGTGCCGCGCTCCAAGGCGCCGCCCTGTGTCGTGGTGCCATAAAGGTTGCCGTCGTCCCCCAGGGCCAAGCCGGCTTGCGGCGCGAACCCATCCCGCCCCTCCTTGAAAGCGTGAAGTACTTGGACGCTTCCATCCAACGTCGAGGTCAAGATTCCGCCCCGGTTGTGCAGCGAGCCATCTCTTGCCACGAGGTAGAGCAGCCCGTTTGCGCCTTGCACAGGGCCGGAAAGAAAATCCCATCCCTCGCGTGCGGGGTCAAACAAGTGAACGACGGCGTAGTCGCCGCTTGGACTAACCCGGTACAGCGACGTGAGCGTCAGACCATAGAGGTTGCCGTCGCTTGCCTGTACCAATTCACCTTGCGGATAGCCCGGGTCTTCGCTGGTGCCTTGAAACGCATGCAGGATGGTGATGTCGCCCGACTCGTTTGTACGGTAGACGCCACCTAAGTTGACCCTCTTTTCGAAGTCCGCAGTGACGCCGTAGAACAGTCCGTCGGCGGCTTGAGTGACGCCCGAACTCGGTCTGCGCAATCCGTGCCTGCGGTGGAACTGAGCCACCATCGAGTAGTCGTGCCCCTTGAAGCCTTCAACCGAATCGGGCCCCTGCGAAGCCGCGTCGATCCCAGTGGCGCCTGCACAGAACGCAGCCTGCGGCCCGAAGCTTGCCAACAGGACGCTCAAGGCCGTCAGCGCGCGCGATGCATGTGTCGTTGCATGTGCCATGACCTCGCCCTTCACCGTAGGGGGTTGCCTACCCACGCGAATCATGACGACGCGCATGAGTGCGACGCGATGGGTGTTTGCCCGAGGGGCGAACGGCCGGCGCAAACCGTCTTGGGGCCGGCATCTCTAGGATTTCGGGTCTCATCGCCTGCCAGAACCCGACGAGCTTCTCAGCCGCACCGCCCGACTACGACGCCTCGAGCCGTTGACCGCGCTCTCTGCGGGAGTGACGCTCGTAGCCCCCCCTCTGCATCAGCGCGCGGCCACGTGGCGGCCGACGGTATCGTCAACCACGTGTATTTGCTCACGCGCCCAACTGAGAGGCGTACCTGCGCCGGGCATGGCGGAGGGAGTCGGCAGATTACAACGGCGGAATAGGCGCATCTCCCCAACGCTTGGGTAACCGTCTCGCGGGGCTCAGAGCCAAGGGAATGGGGCGAGCCGCAGTGCAGGGCCTTCCCGAAAGCAGTCAGTCGCGGACAGCCGGTTATGGCCGAAAGTCGCCGCTCGATCCCTGGACGCAAGCGGCGGAAGACGACCTCCAAGCGGCCTTCCGGCTGACGAGCGGACGCCAACTCGCGCATCGCTGCGTGCATCGGCCGTCGGCCGACCGACGCAGAACGGACCCCAACGAGACTTCGCTTGCGAAGCGAACCGGAGCGCCCGGCCGATACGATCGGTTGCGCCCTTCGCCATCTTCTCGCCAACCCTCGGTCGAGACGACGACCTTCTCCTGGATCAGTTCCACACGCCCGCCCGCAGCCGCGCGAGCGCGGAACCGTCGTTCAATGCGGCGAGGCAACTCGCCGCCACGTCGTCGGCAGGCGATCCCGCCTCCCAGGCCTCGGCGAGCGCGAGCACGCCCTGGCGCGCGCTGCGCGACCACGCGCCGACCAGCGGATCGTTCGCGTCGGCGCGCAGCTTGGCGCAATAGAGGGCGCGCGCGCCCGGGCTCGCGTCGACGAGGCGCAGCAGCGCTTGCAGCGCGGCGTCGAATGCGCTCGCCGGCAGGGGCGTGCGGCCGCTGGGCTGCGCGTGCCACGCACACAGGTACTCGATCGGGCCCAGGTTTCGTTCCTGGCCGAACGCCGCGGTGTCCGCGCTCTGCGCCGTGCCCCACGCGGCGAGCCGGCCGCTCGGCACCCGACCCGAGCGTAGCGATTGCACGAGCGTGTCTGCCACGAGCCGTTGCACCTGCGGCTCGCCATGACGTCCGAGATGGCACAGCATGTTCACGAAGGCCGGATAGAGTGCGTCCCCCAGCCCGAGGCAGACGGCCTCCATCAGCTCGACCCGCGGCTCGCTCGCGGGCAGCACGGCGACACCGTCGGCCAGCGCCTGCGCGGCCGCGATCCAGTCCGGGTTCGGCTTCAGCAAGGCCGTGTCCTCGCGCGCGTGCGCGGATGGGCGTCAGGCGAGCAGGTGCGCGAGCACCTGGCGCGCGAGGCCGGCGACATCGCCAGTCCCAGGCAGGGGCACCGACAGGCCGATGCGCACGCCGGCGTCCGCGCCGTGGAACCAGTCGCCGGCATCCGGTGACGCGGCCGGCATGTCGGGCTCGCCGGCGCCGCGGGCCGGGACGAGCGAGAGCCACGCGAGGGAGTTGGGTGGGATGTCCATGATCTGTGCGCTTTCGCGTCCACTCTATCGTCGCCCCTCCGGCTTGCCCACTGGCAATGTTCCCAGGTCGGGCGAGAGCAGCGCCTTCAACGTGCGCAGCACGATGGGCGGACGGGCGGCGATGTCGTCGACCAGGACCTGGACGAAGCTCGTCAGCATCAGCAGCAGCAATGCCTGCGCCGCGAGCAGCTTGACCGAGCTCGAGAGGGCGAAGACGTTGAGTTGCGGCGCGTAGCGGTTGACGAGCCCGAAGACGCCTTCCACGAGATACAGCACGACGAGCGCGGGCGCGGCGAGCAGCAGGCCGAGCGTGGCGAGGCGGCCGAACTCGGCCTCGACGAGCGCCACGCCGGCGAAGCGCGGAGGCGGCAGCACCGCGTCGACCGGCCAGAGCGCGAAGCTTTGCAGCATCAGGCCCACGAGCAGCAGCAGGCCACCGGAGCCCATGAATGCGAAGCCGGCGAGGCGGGAGAGGAAGGCGGCCGTCAACGGGGTCTGATGGCCGGACAGCGGATCGACGACCTGCGCGAGCGAGGCGCCGGTCTTCATGTCGATGATCTGGCCCGCGATCTCGAAGGCCCACAGCACCGACCCGAACAGCAGCCCGACGAGCGCGCCGATGAAGATCTCCTTGCCGAACAGCCGCAGCCACAGCACCGCGTGCAGCGCGCGCACGTCGACCACGGGCTGCAGCGCGAGCGAGAGGATCGCGAGCGCGACGAAGATCGCGTTGCGCACCAGCGGCGGCATCGTGTCCGGCGAGAACAGCGGCAGGAGCATCAGGGCCACGGCCACGCGGGTCGTCGACAGCCCGAGCAGCAGCGCCTGCGCCGACCAGTGGTCGATGCCGGCCAGCGCCTCCATCAGCGCAGCACCACCATGCCCGCGAAGCCCGTGAAGACGCGCTCGGCGAACTGGTAGAGCGTGCCTCCGAGCAGCGAGGCCGTGACGAAGATCGTCACCACGATCGCGAAGAACTTGAACGCGTACTGAAGCGTCTGCTCCTGGATCTGCGTGGCGGCCTGCAGGAAGGCGACGACGAGCCCGACGATCGCCGCCACCGCGATCGGCGGCGCGGACAGCAGCATCACGAGCCACAGGGCCTGCTGCGTGAGTTGGACGACGTCGCCATTGACCATCGCGGAGCCTTCAACGGTAGGTGAGCACGAGCCCGTGCGCCAGCTGCACCCAGCCGTCGAC
>Ga0209051_1002493_pt1 | contig 13132 bp, 10 predicted proteins | sample AraplaCvi_mMS_r2_2_FD_184286 | JGI IMG/M metagenome (GOLD analysis project Ga0209051, IMG submission 184286) | Arabidopsis root microbial communities from North Carolina, USA - plate scrape MF_Cvi_mMS_r2 (SPAdes) (version 2) | ecosystem: Host-associated > Plants > Roots > Endosphere | place...
GTCGGCCCGGGAGATGTTGAACTGTTCGGCGACGTTCTCCGCGGTTTCCGGCATGGAGTCGATGCCGTAGGCCTTTTTCATCAGCGGATTGACGAAGCGCCAGCCGATGGTGGTATCGAAGATCTCGGCCGCGCGGGAAAACGCCTGCTCGGCCTTGCCCATTACCAGCGGCGCGCGGGACATCGATTCGACGCCGCCGACCAGCATCAACCCGGTTTCGCCGCTGCGAATCGCCCGGGCAGCCGTGCCCACTGCGTCCAGCCCGGAGCCACACAGCCTATTGAGCGTGGTGCCGGGCACGCTGACCGGCAATCCGGCCAGCAGGGCCGACATGCGCGCGACGTTGCGGTTGTCTTCGCCGGCCTGGTTGGCGCAGCCGTAGATCACGTCGTCGACTGTGCTCCAGTCGACCTGCGGGTGGCGGCGCAACAGTTCGCGCAGCGGCACCGCGCCGAGGTCGTCGGCGCGCACGCTGCTCAGGACCCCGGCGTAGCGGCCTATCGGGGTGCGGACGGCGTCGATGATCAAGGCGTCATTCATTGGGGGGCTCCTGCGCCAGCACCGGGCCGCGCACTTTGTAGGATTTGCCATGGAACAGGGCGATCAACTGGCCCCGCTGGTTTTCGATGCGTACGTCGTAGTTGCCGGTGCACCCGGAACGGCTCTGCTCGATGCAGTCGGCATTGAGCGTGTCGCCCAGACGGGCCGGGGCGATGTAGTCGATGCTGCAACCGATGGCCACGGTGGCTTCGTTGTAGCTGTTGCAGGCAAAGGCGAACGCCGAATCGGCGAGGGCGAACAGGTAGCCGCCGTGGCAGGTGCCGTGGCCCTGGAGCATGTCGGCGCGCACGGTCATGCCGACCCGGGCGCAACCGGGGCCGGCCGAAAGCAGGCGCATGCCCATGGCCTGGCTGGCAGCATCGCGCTGGAACAGCGACTGTGCGCACTCACTGGCCAGGGTCATAGCTTCGTGGTTAGTCATGGAAGTTTCTCCCTTCGGCGACGCGACGGCGCAGCAGCAGCGACGGTCGGTTGCGTTATTCACCAAATGTGGCTTGCGGGTTGTCCAACAAAGTCAGGATCTTCTCGAGTTCGATGTTTTCCTCGGATTAACCCAAGAGCTGGCGATTCAAGTTCGGTAACGTAGAACAGCTCTTAAAGACCTGGTCTACACTAGCAACGCAAATATTTGAGCTCTCCCTCAAGTTGGATAATGCAGTTACAATTCTCATGATCTCAGTTCTGTGGTTAATGGCATTACCCACTAAACCCTCCGTTTTTAGTCGAATGTCTGCGATCATGTCCGTGACAGTCATTACAGAGCCGCCCGCTTTGTAGGCGTCGGCAAGACTTGAGCTGGCCAATTTGCTGCAGGCATCCATTCCCTCGACGGCGTCAATCAAGGTCCCATGCAAGCTCGCAATCATTTCTTGAATTTCTACGGTTGCTGTTTGTGTGCGCTGCGCCAACCCTCGGACTTCATCGGCAACTACTGCGAATCCTCGACCACTCTCTCCTGCTCGTGCAGCCTCTATAGCAGCATTGAGGGCCAGCAAATTTGTTTGATCTGCAATTGAGCAAATCACGTCGAGTACTGTGCTGATATGGTTACTGTTTGCCTGTAGCAAAATCATTGATGCTGTGGATTGTGTGACCTTTTGCTCCAAAAGCTCAATCTGACCAACAGCTGTGCGCGCAAGCTGAGCCCCCAGATGTGTTTGAGTGTTGGCGGCATCTGCCGCTTCAGCTACGGCCTCGGCATTGAGTAAGGCAACTTCTACATTGCTGCTCAGGTCATTTGCTTCTGTAATTAAGCAATCAACGAGCGTAGATTGATGTGATATTCCAATTTTCGCGCTTTCAGAAGCTGAAAATATCTCATTGAGTTTGACCAAAACTTTATCTGAATAGTGCTGAAATTTTTCGGAACTATCATTTATTTGAAGCTTTAGATCGAATAGCCACTCTTTCACATTTGATGTGATCTTTAATGTATTCGATCTTGGGGGTTTTAACGCCATGGCGCTCACGACAAGCTCGGACAGTTCTGCACCTAGTAGTCGAGATATACGGCGTGTGATACTGACTGCAGGCACTAAAATCATGATGATGGAGATTGTGCAAAGTATTACAATTTTTATTTTAATTTCATCATGCTTGTGTGTCTGCTGCTCATTCATCGCTCTGATTACCTGGGAGCAGTCAGGCTGGCAAACAAAATTGATGAGTTTGTCTTCGTCAGTAAGTGGGGCGATCTTACTTACAAAAACCAATAAAAGAGTTGTGAAAGTAATAATAATGGCCAGAACGTAGACGCTACTCCAAATGGCCACCATTCGTAAAGTTGGTGTGCGGGGCATATGGCTACCGATATGTTAATGGTGCATGGAGAAGGAAAGTCATACACCTATAAAAAGGTTATGAGGCGGTCGTTATTCTAGAGTTATTAGGCAGCGCATGGATAACATTTGCCCGGAATCAGAAACTGGGCAAATGTTGTCCGTTATTAAGTATTACGTTTCCAATGTGAGAAATACGGCGCCTTTAGGTGAGTAGTTCGGAATGTCAGCAGCGAGATTTTTCCCGACTTGCGAAGCTAAGGCCTTCTGCAGCGAAGGAAGATCATGAAATACAGCCTCAAACACCAAAAAATATTCGCTGTACGGGTTGTCCACTCGGCCGTAGGATGAAGAGATCAATCCCGGAAGATACTGAACTAGGGGTTGATGCTTTGTTTCATAATATGCAAGAAAATTTTCAGGTTCAGAAGGCTGTGGGTATAACACGACTAATTTATGCATTTTATTCGCCCTAGAAGTCGTAGGTGTAGCCGAGTACAAAGTTGTCTTGAGAGTGCGTGTTTTTTATTGGTACTGCTGTGTTAGGCAAGGAACTGTTGTATGTCGTTTCTTTCAGTGCGTGGTCGTACGCAAAATCGATATGGCCTGACTCAGTCAGTTGATACGAAAAGCCAGTTGAAATGTGTTTGGTTGGGGTGACTGGCAACGTTGCGAATAGCAACGAAGATTCTGCAGACTTTGTTCCTTGACGATACCCTGCGCGAAGTGTCCAATCACCAAGCTTGTAACTTGTTCCGATGGCTCCGATTGTTTGGTCTTTATAGTTTTGTGGAAGTTTTAGATTTAGGTCTTGGCCTTGGTTGTCGACGAAGCTGACCTTAATATCTTTCATTACATCGCGCCAGAATACTCGTGAAACATCCCCAGTTATGAGCCAGTTTTCGGTTATCGCATGACTTACACCGACACTGAGCGAAGCTGGCATTTGAAAGTCGCGGACTTTAATCTTACCTGAAATAGGAATTTGCCCTGCGACCCGGTCTACTGCTGTTACAGTTGCGTCACCTTTCAAATCGTTCATTTTGCTTGCGAAATTATAGGCGACACCTACATGAGTAAAGTCGGTCGCTTTCCAAAGCAGTCCCAGGCGGCCCCCAAAACCCCACGCATCTGCACCACTTGCCAGAGGTTGGTCCTTTGTGAATCCGATGTGTGCGCCATCGAGCGCAGGCAAACTACCTAATACTGGGACAAGACTGCCGGTGGCACGGCCTGCGCCAATCAGCGAACCAACCTGGTTGGCTCCAAACATCATGTCGATGTTCATACCCATCCACATGGCATCCATGCTAGCGCCAATGGTCAACTGATCGTTGATGTCAAAACTGAAAGCGAGGGGGATGTTTAACACCAACAGTCTGCTGCTATTGTCCAACTCCGTCGGTGATCCACTGATACCGTTGGACAGAAAGCTATCCTTACCATATTCCGTCCCTAACCCAGCTTGAGCGAAGGCGCCGATACCCGCTGCCCACCGGTCACCTCGGTAGCTATAAGAAAGCTCTGGCGCGTAGTAGGGGCCTCGGTTATTTGACTCGTCGTGACTGTGGGCCGTTTCACCGGTGCTCTGATTACGGGTTGTTATATCAGTAGTAACAACATCGGCGCCGATGCTTAAGTGACTTCCAGGTTTGGCTAGGGATAGAGTCGCCGGGTTGCTCATCATACCAGCGTTGCCGACGTCATAACTCATGGAGGTGCCGCCCATGGCGCGCGATATTGGACCGAAGCCCTCCATTCTTAATACATCAGTAGCAGACGCATAGTTGCAAAGAATAACCAGCGGCAGGCAGCTTGCTGCTTGAGTAAGATATTTGTTTTTCATCTTCCGATCTCGTCAATTGTTTTTATTTTTTTGGAGCGCGGTAAGGCGCCTAATACAAGATAAAAAGGCTAGGGCCACTGTGTGGCCCATGGCTCAGTAGGCAATGACCAATGAACGGGTCTTCGTATAGTGTTCTACGGCCGCAGCACCATGCTCACGACCGACCCCGGAAGCTTTAAAACCGCCGAAAGGCAAGTTCGGATCCACCATATTATGAGTGTTTATCCATACCGTACCCGCTTCGAGCTCATCGGCAAGACGCAAAGCCGCCGACATATTATTTGTCCAAACACTTGCGCCCAACCCGTAAATTGAACTGTTGGCCTCGGCAAGGGCCTCTTCCACGTTGCTGAAAGGAGTAGCGATCAAGACCGGGCCAAATACTTCCTGAGTAAGGAGTCGAATATCTTTTTTGGTGCGATTTGCGAAAATTGTGGGTTTAACGAAATAGCCATGGGGAAGTGGTCGTTCTGCGCCGCCACAGACCAGCTCGGCTCCGTCATCGAGTCCGTTACGAATGTGCTGCAGGACGTTTTCATAATGCTTTGCAGATACCATGGGGCCCATCTGTACTTCTTTATCCAGTCCAGCGCCAAGCACTATGGATTCAGCGATGGCTTTCATTCTTTCGAGCACATCCTCGTAAATGCTCTCATGAATGTAGAGGCGTGAGCCGGCAGTACACACCTGGCCGTGGTTGAAGAAGATAGCTGCTGCTGCACCTTCAGCTGCTTGTTGTGGATCGCAGTCCGACAGGACGATCACTGGGCTTTTTCCACCAAGTTCAAGAGACACGGCCTTAAGGTTTTGGCCGCAAGCTGCACCGATAATACGACCGACTTCGGTGGATCCAGTGAACGCAATTTTGTTCACCTGGGGGTGTCGCACTAGTGCATCGCCGGCAATTTCACCGCGCCCTGTAATAACGTTCAAGGCCCCTGCAGGCAGGCCTGCTTCGAGCGCCAGTTCTCCCAAGCGCAGTGCTGTGAGTGGCGTTTCTTCTGCTGGTTTCAGCACAACGGTATTACCGCATGCAAGTGCTGGTGCAATTTTCCAGACGGCCATCAGCAGGGGGAAATTCCAAGGAATGATTGCCCCCACTACACCGATAGGAACACGTTGAGTCGAGGCTCGCACTCGCACTTGAGGGGGCATGGGCAGGGACAAGTCCAACGTGGTTCCATTGATTTTTGTTGCCCAGCCAGCCATGTAACGTAGCCATTGCGCACTGGCACCCACTTCCACCATGCGAGAGTAAATGAGCAACTTGCCGTTGTTGAGCGTCTCCAATTCGGCCAATTCATTGGCATTTTCTTCGAGTAAGTCAGCCAGCCGGAGTAAAATTGCTTCGCGCTTGACTGGAGGCAGTCGCCTCCAAGCTTCAGAGTTGAATGTGTTGATTGCACTACTGACAGCATCATTGACGTCATTGGCGTCAGCGTCCGGCACATGTGCCAAGATTTCTCCGGTAGCAGGATTATAGACTGGGAGTTGCGCGCCAGACTTGGCAGCAACCCAACTACCATTAATGAACATCCCGGTGCGCAAAGATTTTGTTGCGACAGGCAATTCAATAGTGTTCATGACAGTTCCTTATTCGGTAGCGGCTTGGCCAATTGATTGCTAGTGGTCGGAGTCTTAAGTGCCTGGTAGCCGATAACGAAAAGCGCAACGAGGGCTAGCACGCCAAAGAGATAGGCCGGGGCGAGCGCCACCACGCTGAATATGTCCCCAGCGCCAAATTGGTTTGGACCAAAGGTCAATCCACGATTCGGTGAAAGATTGGAAAAGAAGTAGAAACATACGTTGGACCAGCCATCAAGGACGATGATCCAGCCCAATAGGCGTTCAGTTTTTTCTGTGAAACTGAGGCTAGGAAGAACAAAGGCTACTGCGATGACCATCATGCCGTTGAGAGCAGGACCTACGTGAGCTTTGGCCCAGCCTTCTGGGGAGCCGGGAATATGAAATTCGATGATGTAACCCGGTATGATTTCAAACCCACCAACAAGGTGCATCCACAGCCCTACTCCGAAAAGCAGTGTGCAGAAGATCATCAAGATGCCATGGCCGGCCATCTTGCGAGAGAATGTGCTAAGCATGATAGTTCTCCTTGTACCGATTCGATCATGCGTAGACTGATCGAACTTTCGTTTCTTGTTATTGGATGAAGCTGGCTAAATTTTTTAATCAGCTAAGTGGTGATGGGTTTCGGTGGTAACGACTTGCAAAGAAGAGCAATGGTTGAGGTGTTTCGTGCTTCACAAGATCACAGGCGGAGACGCGGGAAATAAGGAGGGTGTGATCGTGGACGACCAGTGTTTGTTCAACCTCGCATTCAAACCATGCCAATGCGCCTTCCAGCGTTGGAAGGTCATTGCGCACGGTAAATGCGGGCAGAGGTGTGTCTTCAAGTATGCGCTTGCTGAAGTAGGCTGATGACGTTTGTTGATGTTCAGTAAGGATGCTGACGCCGTAACGCCTACCACGAGTGATTAGATCCAGCATTCGACCTGGTTTGAGTGACACCATAACTGTCGGAGGTTCAAGGCTGATCGATGTGAAGCTATTGACCGTCATGCCATGCACTTGGCCGTCCTCGGCCTCGATACTTATGACTGCAATGCCGGTAGCGAAAAGTGAAATCGACTGACGGAAGCACAATGCATCCGTAGGTTTAGGCGAACTGATGATGGCTGACATGGTTCTTCATCCAGTAAAGCGATGTTACGCCGGCTACTGAGGCAACCGGCGGCCGTGGCTTCAGGCTGCTACATTTGACAAGTATCGCGCACACCAAGTACCGATGCGCTGCGGACTGGAAAAGTAATCCCACTGACGTTCTGGGTAGTTGAAGTTGTCAGTAAACTCATCCGCCATTTCTCGGCTCTTGCTGAGCACGATAAGAAAGTCGACAAATTCCTGAGGGACTTGTGCCAGGCTGGTGAGCATGAAGTTAGTCCAGCGAGTGGCACACAAAACACGATCCGTGCGACGACGCTCAAGATGCTCGCAGAACCGTTGATCGAATACAGAATGCGAAACGATTTCTTCACCGAGTATCCAAGCCGCGTGAGAAGCCATATTGGCGCCCTGACCCAGCACAGGGTCAACTGTTGCTTGAACGTCTCCTAGGCCAATAACAGTTTTTCCATTCTTCAACTGAACGCTGCCATTGCGGAACGCAGGTACGACTCCGCCTTGAAGAATGTCGAGCGAGCTGTTCGCAAGATCGAACTCTTCCGGGTTAATTCGATCAGCAACAGACGGGTGGTGCTTGCGTAGCTTCTCCAGCAAAAGCGCCATGAACGCTTTCGGGTCATCGTCATACTTGGTGGTTGAAAGTACTTCCATATCTGCGCCGTAGTGGTTCTCCATAACCAAGGCGGTAACCATGCCATTGAAAGACAAAGTCGGAATTTCAATTAGTTCGCCTTGACCTGGAGAGAACGACATGGTCACTGCGCGAATTGGGGCTTCCTTGATTCCTTTGAATAGCCCAACGCAGAGCGCTCGCTGTGGACGCTCGAAGGGAGAATTTTCGGGCTGTTTTTCGAAAAGCGCACCCAGAGATGCCTTGCCAGTGCATACGACAAGAAGGTCAAACTCTTCGGAGAGCTTCTCCAGGTCGTCAGCGCTCACCGCGTCATATTTGATCTCGCCACCACGGGCCAGCAATGCCTGCATGAGCATCGGCTGGTACATGCGATAGTCAACGGCTCTGCTTGGAGCTTTAAGATCACCGTAGAACGACATTGGTTGTGGGGTGCCAATGTAATAGTAGTGGCCATAGTAGCCGTACTCATCTGAAGGCCACTTGTTTACGTTCAGAGCCTTTTCACGCTGAACTGTGACAGCATGGTGGGCGACTGTATTCAGCAAACGCATTCCGGCGTATTCCTCCGGCTTGCGATCAGTAAACACGGTGACTTCGACGTCATTCTGCAGTAGGTAGAGGCCGAGGTGCAGGCCAGCGGTTCCTGCACCAACAATACCGATACGCTTTTTCATGATTACACCTTATTTTTGTTTTCATTTAAGCTGTTTTCAGATTAGGTCTGTTACGAGCTGAAGGATATAAACCATGGTTTAGAGAATCATTGATGCTCTGGCCACCTCAGATTGCGTGGATTTTATGGGGGCGCACTGTGTTTAGGTAAAAAGCGCGATGCTGCGGTAAGATTGTGATACTGAATCCTATGGAAAAATATCGGAAAAAGAATCGATAGCGAAAGAATGAACCACGGTTTCAATATGATGGTATGCCTGTGGACCTTGGTCTGAGACCTCAGCGTGACCTAATTCCCCCCCCTATTTTTTCTTAAAGCATTCGCCCAGCCTCCATTTCCAGCACCACTCAAGTAGGTACCCATTTGCTGCTCGACATGGCGAGGTCGAGATCAATCGGTTGAGCACCAGTGCACGTACCGTTACCGATTTATTTCCGCATCAGCGGCACCTTGGGATCAATCGTACGTGGGCCGGTGTTGAAGCATTTGTAGCTGATGATCTGCCGGTCATTGGTAGTAGTGGCAATACGCGGCGGCACCTGCGCCAGCAAGCCTGGTCTGAAGTCATCTCACCTGGGCTAATTGCATCACTTCATCTCAACTCAGATCCGTTGCCGGGCTTGCATGAACCCATGCGGAAAGTACGTTTCACGTCAACGTGGAAAAATCGAAATCACGCGGCCAAGGCTGTTCGATGGTACCCAGCTATCGCATGACCGCTGAGGCCATTGGATGGCACCAGTTGCTGAACTGTGCAGCTTCGGCCACTGATCGTGAGGAAACTGCTTTTCTCACCCTGACGGGTAGCTACTTTCTACCAGATCACTACGCAGCGACCTGGGTAGAGAAGGGGCTTATGGCCGCTTTGAGTCCTGATCGGATTTTCTTCAATGCCAAACTGGCTGTAGCCACTCGCAAAGGGCGCAGGCAGAACCTGATACTCGACAGCTTCCTCGAGTCTCTACAAGGCGCCCGCTGAACCCCTGTGTACCTCACCGATCTTTATCTGAAAATATCGACGCCCCTCTAATTCAGGTAAATGCTGGCGCACCGCCCCCACAAACGCCTGAAAATTTTGCCACCTCGTTACACATCTCCCACAGATTGGCCATGGCCAGTGCTGCACTGCCTGGGCGTCGGACCGACAGAGCCTCTTCATCGAGTGCCTCAAGATACTCACGCACGGCGCGGGTGCTCAGGGCCGGATCGCTCCAGTTGACTGGTTCACCACCCGGTACATCGCGCTGCCGACTCGCATCCGCTTTGATAATACTGGCGTCCACGGCAAAGCCTTCACCTTTGACCAAGCCTGCGTCCATGCAACGACGCAGCACTTCATTGAACAGCCAGCGAAAGAGCTCGCTGTCCCGAAAACGGCCGTGTCTGTTTTTGGAAAAGGTCGAGTGATTGGGGACTTCATCTTCAAGGCTTAACCGGCAGAACCAGCGATACGCCAGGTTCAAATGGGTCTCTTCGCACAGCCGCCGCTCGGAGCGAATACCGTAGCAATAGCCCACGATCAGCATGCGGATCATCAACTCTGGGTCAATCGAAGGACGCCCAATTGGGCTGTAAAAATCGGCGAGGTAATGGCGCAAGTCGCTCAGATCGAGACACCGATCAATGCTGCGCAGAAGGTGATTGGCGGGGATGTGATCCTCAAGGTTGAACGAGTAAAACAGCCGTTCCTGCCCACTCGATAACTGTCCCATCATGCTGCGTGCTTCCCTGCTGGCCGATGCGCGGATTTTGCCGCAGGCCAGACAGGGGAGCTACTTTTTCAACAGAATCGGCCGATTACTGCCTGTCCAAAAGGGGGCAATCGAGCGATTTCTATCGATCAGAAGGGACATCCAATGATTAACGTAAATGCAGGGCCGCCGTTTGTGGCCGCCCTGTAGACGTTATCCCCAGCGACGACTCTTGCGAAAACGGCGCTGTGTTGTTTTCCCAGCCTGGGAGCTAACCTTGCTGCCCTTGCAGATCATGCACACGCGGCCGAAACCGCCAGCACCACCGCCTAGTGCAGGATCGTAATAATCCGTCTTTTCTCTGATTTGGCCGCATTTCGAGCATGGTTTGAGCTCTTTATTGGCCAGGCCTTGGGCCTGAGACTGAATATGGTTGACCGCCTCTGAAATCTGCTCACCCACGGCAATTTCCACTAACTGGTAAAGGCGATCTGAAATCGTTGAGACAGGGTCGTCACCCAAGTTGAAGCGATTGATGCGTAGGAACCGATAGCCGTAGCTCTCCAACGTTAGCTGGCGTTCCACGTCGGCCTCATTCAGGTAGCGTTCGTGATTGCCCACGTGAACGTGTTTGCCCTTGGCAAAGTGATAGTCGAAGCCGTCGTACTCGATCACGATCTGGATGGGGCCCTTGCTCGACTGGTACGTCACCAGAAAATCAACGCGCCATTTTGGATGCTCGTAGGTCGGGTCAAGTTGCTTGAGATAAGTTCCGATCTCGAACTGAGCAAAGACATCGATGGCGTCGATATTGGACTGATAGAACTTGGTCTGGCGAAACCACTCCAGAACCTTGGCTTCCATAGGGCTGGACTGATCGGTGTCTTCGGCAGAAGGTATTCTATTGGCGTTCTCAAGAATGTTCGCATAGTGGTTAAGCGCTTGTCCGATGGCGCCGCGAAACTCATTGAGTGGCTTGGAGTGAACAAACCAAATCATTTCCTGAGCGCGGCTAAAGCCGACGTTAAGACGCTGTACCTTCAGTTTTTGCTCCACTGCCTGTTCTGCGTCACTCAGCTCAACCGGGAAGATATAGTTGAGCGCGTCCTCATCAGCCGTCGCTACCATCGAGTAGAAAATGACGTGCCGTTCCTCTCCCTGGCAGCTGTCGAAGGTCATAACCTTCAACCGCAACAGACGTTCGAAGTCTGCCCCGCGGGGGTGATTGAACAGCTTCTTGGACAGTAGGGTCTGCTGTTCACGGAAGGGCGAGATAATGCCTACGGTCGGTGGCGATTCCTCCTCGATCAGCTCAAGAAGGCGGTCAAGAATGAAATCCGCCTCAGCTTCATTGGTGCCTCGGGTCACTCGCTTGTCTGTCGTATCGACTATGTCGAATCGGATGACTTCGTCGACCGGGATGCCGCGGATTTTGATGGCCTGCAATTGGTGCCCATAAAACGTGCCCGAGGAGTATCCGATTAGCTCCTGGTAAGAGCGGAAATGCTTGCGCAGCATGACTGAGTATGAGGCCGCATGATTGCAGAACTCCAGAATGGAGCGCTTAACGTCGAACATGGACAGCCGCTGCAGGGCGTCGGCTGCGCCGCTGACGTGGGTAGTGAAATAGTTTTTTAGCTCATTGCGGTACTTATCATTCTGCTCAATGCTGGCGTTCGCCGATTTCACGTTTGAAAATTGTTTGTCATCACCCAGCACAACGACCTTCTTCGCGCGCAACAAAGCCGGTAATGCTTGCGCGACCGAGACCTGCGAGGCCTCGTCGATGACCACCACGTCGAACATGTCAGGGGCCAATGGCATGTATTCACCAAACTCGCGAATACTGGCGATGATGACCGGGAAGCTCTCGCGTACGTGCGTGAACTTGTCTTCTGGAAATTTTTGTCGGTTAGCGATTACGCCAGCTAGCGCCCGTGCGTCTGAGCGGTAATTCTCCATGAAACTCAGTAGGCGCGTATCTACGTGTGCGTTCATGACCGAGGTGTTGAGGCGCTCGAGCTGGGTCTTGGTGCCAGCATAATCATACTGGGGCGCCGATGCGAAAGCCTCCCGAGTACGCAGCCAGCCGTGCAGGAACCTAACGGACAGGGGCCAGAGACGGGCATCATCCTTTGGTTGTTCAAGCAGTACATCCACTATTTTGCTATCGACACGACGCAGAATGGCCATGGCTTTTGCCGCATTGCCTGCGTTGGGTTTTGGCGTTTTTCCTCGGGTAAGCAGCCGATAGCAGCCCTCGAATTCGTCTTCTAGATCTTCGCTCTGCAGCTTCAGTCGCAGCTTATTTGCCGCCTCAACGAGGTTGGACAACATTGCTTGCCGTTGCTTGAGCTGCAAGGGGCTGCTGACGGGTAGGGCATTAAGCTGACGTTCAACTTCGCGCACCTGTGCGCCACGGAACAGGTAACCGAACAGAGGCATCTTCAGTTGACCATAGCTGACTAGAAGTCCGCCAAGCGTGCGCAGTTGGGAGGGCGACATCGACTCGAACAGATCCCATGGGGCGTCAGAATGTTCCTCAGTGAAAGCTACCAGTAATGCATCCCTGCGCGTTCTGTTCCAAAGACTTTGTGGGTTAAAGTCTCCCTCCGAGAAGACTTCAAGAAGATACTGTTCCACCCCCGTTAGGTGCTCGATGATGCTCTCGAGCTCTGAAATCAGACTGGCTCCACTGGCGCGTTTCAACACTTCCAGTACTGACGGGGCAAGCTCAGCGAGCTCGGTTTCGTCTTTAAGCATTGCTTGTACGCTGGTCATTTCGATGGCGCCTAATGTCGCCACAGTCAGCTTGATCTGTTCCTTCAGGTTCTCCGATCGACTTTTTCGCTCCTCTTCGAGCCGGGGTTGATTCGCCTTCATTGCCTTGGCGTAGGCCCCGATCTGGGTCACTGCCTGATTCGAGGTCAGTTTGCGGAAGTTATGGGCTTGCTGGCCGAGCCGCAGTATCGGATTCGGGAAATCGCGATCGTGGCGTACGCGTGACATGGCTTCCGACAGTTTGTCGTAGACCACATCCAGCGCTTCAGTCTTGTCCGACAACACCAGGCAGGAGCGCTGATTAAAGGCGCAATCGGCGGCGATTGCTGTGATCGTATGGCTCTTGCCGGTACCTGGAGGGCCGGAGACAACAACGATCTTGCCTTCAGGCTGTCGCACGGCAATCAATACTTTACGTTGCTCTTCGTTCAGTGGGATCGGTGAGTCGAAGACCATTCGCTCCAC
>Ga0209051_1002496_pt1 | contig 13115 bp, 12 predicted proteins | sample AraplaCvi_mMS_r2_2_FD_184286 | JGI IMG/M metagenome (GOLD analysis project Ga0209051, IMG submission 184286) | Arabidopsis root microbial communities from North Carolina, USA - plate scrape MF_Cvi_mMS_r2 (SPAdes) (version 2) | ecosystem: Host-associated > Plants > Roots > Endosphere | place...
TCCCCTTTCGCGTCGGCAAGGTCGTCGACTCGGCCGTCGAGTACGCGGGAATGCTCGCCGACGCCGGGTGCACGGTCGACACGTGGGAGACCACCTACGTGCACGAACTCACCGGTGAGCACCCGGTGCTGGACTGGATCACCGGCACCGCCCTCACTCCGGTGAAGAGTGCACTCGGAGAAGACGATTGGCAGCAGTTCCGCAGCGAGTTGATCCCCTTGCTCGACGAGGAGTACCCGGCCCGTCCCGACGGGCGGACGTTCTTCCCGTTCCGCCGGATCTTCGTGGTGGCCCAGGTGGGCTAGACGCCCTCGGCCAAGTTCAGGCCGGGAGCAGCGGCTTGAGCGCCTCGGCCACCGCCGCGACGGCGCCGGGGGTGTAGTTCGGCATGTTGAAGATGATGCCGCCGATGCCCTGGTCGAACACCTTGGCCTCGATCTGTTCGGCAATGGCCTCCGGGCTGCCGATCGCGGTGCGCTGCCGACTGCCCTCCGGCACGTCGTCGAGAGTGCGCTTCGCATCGACGATCACGGTGATGAGCGTGCTGGTCTCCAGGGTGGCGGGGTCGCGACCGACGTCCTCGCAACGCTGCTTGACCGCCTCGACCTTGCCGGGGAGGTCGTCGAATCCGGCGATGATGTTGAGGTGGTCGAAGTGCTTGACCGCCAACGGAATCGTCTTCTTCTCGCCGCTGCCGCCGATCATCAGCGGGATGTGATCGCGGTAGCGTGGTTCGGCCATTGCCTCCTGCGTCCGGTAGTACGTGCCGGTGAACGTCGGCCGCTCTCCGGCGAGCATGGGCAGGATGATTTCGAGCGCCTCGCCCAGCTTGTTGAACCGGTCGGTGAAGGTGCCGAACTCGTACCCCAGCTGATCGTGCTCGAGCTCGAACCAGCCGGCGCCCAGGCCCAGGATGGCGCGGCCCTGGCTGATCACGTCGAGCGTGGTGATCGCCTTGGCCAGCAGGGTGGGATTGCGGTAGGTGTTGCCGGTGACGAGGGTGCCGAGCTGCACGTTCTCGGTGGCCGTCGCCAGGGCACCGAGCGCGGTGTAGGCCTCCAGCATGGGCTGGTCGGGGGTCCCGAGACCGGGCAGCTGATAGAAGTGATCCATCAGGTAGACGGCGTCGAATCCGGCGGCGTCGGCCTCGCGTGCCTGGGTCACGACGGTCGGGAAGAGCTGCTCGACACCAGTGCCGTAGGAGAAGTTCGGGATCTGATAGCCAAGTTTGACGGTCATGCCTCGACCCTAGCCACAGCGTGCCGGTCCGTGAATGGCGTTACGCTGCGTGCGAAGCGGGAATAGATCGGCCGCCTACTCGCTACCCGCCGTCGCGCTTGACCTTCAGCACCTCGAGCACCTTGGCGACCAGGTCGTCGATGTCGGCGCCCGTGGTGTCGAGCACCAGGTCGGCGTTCTCCGGTGGCTCGTAGGGGGCGTCGACCCCGGTGAGGCCCTTGAGTTCGCCGGCACGCGCCTTGGCGTAGAGACCCTTGGGGTCGCGCTTCTCGCACTCCTCGACCGAGGTGCAGATGTACACCTCGACGAACGGCAGCTTCGCCGCGTCGTTCAGCGCCCTGGCGATGTCGCGGTCGGACTTCAGCGGCGACACCAGCGACGCCAGCGCGACCACGCCGGCGTCGGCGAACAGCCGCGTCAAATGGCCGACGCGCCTGATGTTCTCGGTCCGGTCGCCGGCGGCGAAGCCGAGGTCGTCGGAGAGGCCGTGGCGGATGTTGTCGCCGTCCAGCAGGTAGGCGACGTCGCCGGCCTCGACCAGCGCGCGTTCGACGGCGACCGCCAGGGTCGACTTGCCGGACGCGGGCAGACCGGTGATCCAGATGGTGGCGCCGCGCTGGCCCGTCGCGTTCCAGCGATGGTTGCGATCGAGTGACGAAGGGTGCCAACGGATGTCGTTGCGCGTCTGGGAGCCCGGCTTGACCTCGCGCGGCTCGATGATGGTCCCGGCGCCGATGGTGTCGTTGGAGGTCTCGTCGATCAGGATGAACGCGCCGCTGTCCCGATTGTCGGAATAGGAGTCGGCGACCACCACCGAGCTGGTGCGCAGCGTGACTTCGCCGATGTCGTTGATGGACAACTCGACCGGGTTGTCGAGCTCGTCCAGCGTCTCGGGATCCAATCGGGTGTGGATCGCCTGAACCGTCGCGCGGACGGTCGTGCTGGTCTGCTTCAGCGCCACCCGGTCGCCAGCTCGCAACGGGGTCTCGGTGAACCAGCACACCGTCGCGTCCAGCTCGCGGGCCAGCACCGGCAGGGCGGCGTCGTCGGCGCCGCTGACGAACACGTCGCCGCGGCCCACGTCGATGTCGTCGGCCAGTTCGATCGAGACCGACAGCGGCGCAACGGCGGTCGTGCGATCGTCGTCCAGGGTGTCGACCGCGGTGACCGTGGAGCGGGTCCCGGCCGGAAGTGACACGATCGGGTCGCCGACGCTGATCGTGCCGGCCGCCAGCCGACCGGTGTAGCGGCGCCGCTCGTCGGCCGTGGGTCGCGACACCCACTGGATCGGGAGTCGCAGCTTGGCGGCCTCCGGCTGCGGTGCGGACAGCTCCACGCCCTCGAGGTACTCCAGCAGCGTCGGGCCCGGGTACCAGGGGGTGTTCTCGGAGCGGTGCACGACGTTGTCCCCGTGCTTGGCGGCGATCGGGATGACCGACAGCTCGGCCCCGCCCAGGCGCGCGGCCATCCGCTGCAGTTCGGCGGCGACCTCGTCGAACCGGTTCTGGTCGAAGTCGACCAGGTCGATCTTGTTCACCGTCGCCACGAAGTGCTTGATGCCCAACAGCTTTGCGATCCTGGCGTGCCGCCGGGTCTGCCGCAGCACCCCGGCCCGGGCGTCGACCAGAAGGATGGCGACGTGGGCGTTGGAGGCGCCGGTGAACATGTTGCGCGTGTATCGCTCGTGGCCGGGGGTGTCGGCCAGGATGTAGCTGCGCGTGTCGGTGGAGAAGAACCGGTACGCCACGTCGATCGTGATGCCCTGCTCGCGTTCGGCCCGCAGACCGTCCGACAGCGCCGCCAGATCGGCGATGCCCTCGTCGTCGGTGACGGCCTCGAGGTGATCGAGCGGCAAGCTGTCGGTGTCGTGCATGAGCCGGCCGATCAGGGTGCTCTTGCCGTCGTCGACGGACCCTGCGGTGGCGATCCGGAGCAGTTGCCGGGTGGTCGACGTCATCAGAAATACCCCTCGCGCTTGCGGTCTTCCATCGCCGCCACCGACGTGCGGTCGTCGGCGCGGGTCTCACCGCGTTCGGACACCGTGGCCGCGGAGATCTCGGTGATGACACCGGCGATGTCGGTGGCATGGGAGCGGACGGCTCCGGTGATGGTGAGGTCGCCGACGGTGCGGTAGCGGACCCACTCGACCGCGGAGGTCTCGTCGCCTTGGGGCTGCACGTACTTCGACACCGCGAGCAGGATGCCGTCCCTGGCGACCACCTCGCGTTGGTGCGCGAAGTAGATCGAGGGCAGCTCGAGGCCCTCCAATTCGATGTAGCGCCAGATGTCGAGCTCGGTCCAGTTGCTCAGGGGGAACACTCGAACCTGCTCGCCCTTCTTGATCCGGCCGTTGTACAGCGACCACGGCTCCGGGCGCTGCGACCGTGGATCCCACTGGCCGAATTCGTCGCGGAAGCTCAGGATGCGTTCCTTGGCCCTGGCGCGTTCCTCGTCGCGACGCGCCCCGCCGAAGGCGGCGTCGAACCCGCCGGCCTCCAGGGCGTCGAGCAACGTGCGGGTCTGCAGGCGGTTGCGGGACCCGGCGGGTCCGCCGACCTCCTGTACGCGGCCGCTGTCGATCGACTCCTGCACCGAGCCGACGATCAGCTTGTGTCCGTGTTCGGCCAGCCGGCGGTCGCGAAACTCGATGACCTCGTCGAAGTTGTGCCCGGTGTCGACGTGCAACACCGGGAACGGCAGCGGCGACGGCCGAAAGGCCTTCTCCGCCAACCGGAGAAGGACGATCGAGTCCTTGCCGGCCGAGAACAGCAGCACCGGCCGCTGCAGCTCGGCGACCACCTCGCGGATGATGTGCACCGACTCGGCCTCGAGCAGCCGTAGCTCGTCGACCTGAGTGGCGTCGTGGGTGTGAACGGTCATGTGGGCAAGCCCTCCCTCTCCGCGTCCCTGCGATAGCGCTCGACCCAGTCGTCGGATCGCTGGTCTGCCTGGCGTTCGAGCACGGGCGCGGGAGCCAACCGCGGGTCAAGCCCCAACGCGTCCAGCACGGTGCCGACGACCTCGGTGAGATTGCGCCACAGCACGGGATACGAAACCTCGATCGGCGTGACGTCTTCTTCGACGAACCAGGCGCGCCACGCGTCCTCCTGGGCGCGCAACATCGTCACGACGTGGGCGATGGCCCCCGCGTGGTACTCGGCCCTGGCGTCGCGCACGGGATCGGGACGGCCCCGCCACACCCGCGTCTGCACGGCGCGCCAGAACGACACCGCCTGTGACACCACGTCGGGGCGGTAGACGTGGACGAGCACCGGGTCGGATCCGACGACGTCGCGGATCGCCGACAGCAGGCCGGTGCCGGAGCGGTCCGACAAGCCGTCGGCACGTTGCATCAGCAGCGGGGTCTGGTTCCACATCAGCTTGCCGCCCCAGACGCCGTTGGGCGTGCGTCCGACGGTGCGGATGTAGTCGCGCCAGATCTCCGGAGGGGCCAGGTCTGGCTTGCCCTCGTCGAGCGGGTCGAGCAGACGCATGATCGATTCGTCGTCGGCCTCGGCGAACCACTCCCGCGGCTGAGGCGACTGGCTGGTCGTCGGCAGGTATTGGAAGAATTCCTGTGGCTCGCCGGCGACGCCCGTCGCGCGCAGCGACTCGACCAGAAGCGTGCTGCCGCTGCGCTGCGAGGCGAGCACCAGATATGCGGTCGGGGAGGGCATGCGCGTGAGCCTAACCGGCGGAAAATTTGGCTGCATGTTCGCCTGTGGCGTCGACGTTCAACTCGTCACGAGCACAACTATTGCGGTATTCGGACTTGGTCGTCGATGCCGCGTTCGGCCGCCAGCGCGGACCGGCTGGGCAACTGTATTCCCTTGATGCGCATATACGTTTCGGTATATCGGGCGGAGATGCGGGTTCCGGCGAACTCCGACGGGATGACGTCGTTGGTCTTCTCCCGCCAGTCGTTGAGCAGCATCGACAACTCGTTTGCCACGGTCTCGGCCTCGCTGCTCACGGCGCCGGTCAGCAGGTTGTCGCGCTCGGTCGGATCGCTGCGCAAGTCGTAGAGCTCACGACTGGGCCGCGGGGCCGAACTCAACGGTGCCACCGCCTTGCCCGGTGCGCTCTCCTCGATGTCCAGGGGTAGATCGAGCAGCGGCCGGGTCGCGTAGTTCTCGATGTAGCTGAAGTCGGTGGTCCTGATCGCGCGGATCGGATCGAAGGAATCGTGATAGGTCTTCGTGGTGTAGACCTCGGTGCGCACCGGTGCAGCGGCACCGATGCCGTCGAGGAGGTTGGCCGCATGCGACAGGCCGTCCACGTCGTCGGGCATGGGCAGTCCCAGGAGTCCGAGCAGGGTCGGCACCAGGTCGACGCCGCTGAAGAGATCCTCGTAGGTCCGACCGGACGCGCCGAATCGCGTCGGCGGTCGCACGATCGTCGCAATGCCCGTGCCGGCGTCGTAGAGCGTCGACTTGGCGCGGGGGAGGGCCGGGCCGTGATCGGTGAGGAACACCACCCACGTGGTGGCGTCGAGTCCGGTCTCGGTCAGGGTGTCGAGCAGTTGACCGACCGCGGCGTCGGCGACGGTGATCGAGCCGTAGAAGTCGGCGAGGTCCTCCCGCACGTCGGGCTGGTCGGGCAAGTAGTCGGGCAGGTCCACGGTGTCGGCGTCGGCGGGTTGGTACCGCTCCCGCGGATAGGGCCGGTGTGTCTCGAAGAAGCCTGCGGTCAGCAGGAACGGCGCCGACGGTGGCTGCCGCAGCCACGCGGTGGACTTCTCGACGACGTACTCGCAGTACGAGTTCGACACGTCGTACTCGGCGAAGCCGAGTCGGGCTGGAAACGAGGTCTCGTGCTGCATCCCGAAAAGCGCGGTGTACCAACCTGATTCGCCCAAGATCTGCGGCAACGTGCGAACCCCGGCGCGGTACTCCCAGCCGTGGTGCGCGAGGCCCACCAACCCGTTGCTCTGCGGATAGCGGCCGGTGAACAGCGAGCCCCGCGACGGTGAGCAGAGGGGAGCGGTGGCGTGCGCCCGCGTGAAGAGAATTCCCTCGGCGGCGAGCTTATCCAGCCGCGGGCTGGACACGTCGTCGTGGCCATAGGCGCCGAGATACCGTCCGAGGTCGTGCCAGTGCACGAGGAGCACGTTGTCGGTCATCGTTGGTCCACCGAACAGGTTCTGGCGCGAATCGGCAACTATTGAGCTCGTGTCGGCCCGAACGGGTCGTGGGCAGGAGCCGACGGCTTCCTGACGAAAACGGCGAAGTGAACCCGCCTCCTATGCTGTGATGAAGCGATGTCAGCAAATTCTTCCCGGATGGTTCGGTCCGCCATCGGTACCGCGCTCCTGGGGTTGGCGACGATGGGTGGGATTGCTCCGGCAAACGCCGATCCCACCGATCCGAACGACCCCGCCTGTGCGACCCAGCCCTGGGCCTTTGCGTGCCAGGGTGGCGTCTACGACACTCCGCCGCCAATGCCCCCGGCCCCGCCGCCGATGCCCCCACCGATGGGCAGCGGTCTACCGGGAAGCTCGATGCCCGACGGTGCGCCCTACGAAGGGGGATCGCCCGCGGGCGGCATGCCCGGCATGCCGGGCATGCCGGGTATGCCGGGCTCGATCTGACACGCGTACAACGCCTTTGAGCGGGACTAGGCCCTGACGTTGCCGTCAGTCGCGCTGGCGCGCCAGTTTCACCGAGGCGCGAGTGAATCACGCGTGCCTACGGTCCCGGTTCGGCCAGTAGCCGTTCGGGGTGGTGCAGGTAGTTGATTCGGGCCTGCCCGACGTCGAGTTCCGGGGGTGGGATCCATTCGACGGCCCCGTCGCGCAGCTGCACCGTCCAGCCGTGTTCGGCGAGGCGGTTGTCCCCGCCGCAGGCGAAGGTGACTTCGTCGACGTTGGTTTGACCGTCGCGGGCCCACCCGGTCATGTGGTGGACCTGAGTGCCGTACCCGGGGACGGTGCAGCCGGGTTTGGTGCACCCGCGATCCCGGGCGTGCAGCACGATCCTTTGCCCAACGGACGCCAACCGCTTGGAACGACCCAAATACAACGCTTCGGTGGTGTGCTTGTCGAACACCGCCAAATAGTGGTGGGCGTGAGACGCCATCCGGATCAGATCCGCCATCGGCAGCAGGCTGCCGCCGCCGGTGACCCCGGACCCGCGAGCGGATTCGAGGTCTTGAAGGGTGGTGGACACGACCACGGTGACCGGCAGCCCGTTGTGCTGCCCGAGTTCCCCGGAGGACAGGACCGAGCGTCCGATGGCGATCAGGGCGTCGTGGTTGCGTTGAACGGCGGTGCGGTCGTCGGTGTCGATCTGCTCTTGGGACGGGGTGCCGGAGACTCTGGGTTCGTGATCGGCCGGGTTGCACATGCCGGGGGCGGCCAGTTTCGCCAGGATCGGTTCGACGACGGCTCTCGCTTCGGGGCCCAGCAGCCCGGTCAGTCGGCTCATCCCGTCGGCCTGCTGCGGGCCCAACCGCAGGAACCGCTTGCGGTCGCGTTCCACGTCGTCGGGTTTGGGGCCGTCCTGGTCGATGGCGACCGCGAGCTTGTCGGCGGTCTTGCGCAGTTCCTCCGGTCCGTTGCCGGACCCGACGTGCACCAGGGTCTGCTCGGAGAGTGCGCGGATCTCGGGGTCCACCCACCCGGGCAGCGTGTCCAGGAACGACCGGATCACAGTGACGTGCTCCGGACCCAGCGCGCCGTGGGCTTGAGCGCTCGCGGTGGGGGCGAGCTTCGGCGCCAACGGCTGTCCGGTCAACGCCGTCCGTGGCCCGAGGTCCTCGGCCTCGGCCAATCGCCGCCGAACCTCCCTACCCGAGATGCGCAGCCGTTGGGTGAGCACGCTGCCCAACGACTTCGCCCCCAACTCCGCCGGGGAGGCTTCCCGCTGCAGGCGGGCGATCACCCGGTGCCCCACCGCGGGCAGCTGCCAGGTGACGGTCTCCAGCTCGCCCAACAACTCGACCAATTCGCGGTGGGTGAATTCGTCGAAGGATCGCTCCACGAGGGCGGCGGCCGCAGCGCGGAACTCCGCGACCGCCGCACCCACTCGATCCGAACTCATACTCGAACACTAGTACGACCCACCGACAAGAAGATCAGCCTGAAACTGCTGTGACACAGGAGGTTTCAGCATCGGCGGCCTGTGGATGGTTCATGCACGGCGGCGAGAATTCTGGTAATGCGGCAGGCTGGTCGTCGTGAGCGATTCCTTCGGTCGACCGTGCCCCTGCGGCACCGGCGCCGCATACGAGGCGTGCTGCGGTCCGTTGCACCACGGCGAGCGACAGGCGGCCACCGCCGAGGAACTGATGCGGTCGCGCTATGCCGCCTACGCGACGGGTGAGGCCGACTACCTCTTTCGCACCTGGCACCCGCGGACGCGGCCCGCGGCGGTGACCGTCGACCCAGAGGTGGTGTGGAAGGGTCTAACGATCACCGACGTGCTCGCCGGCGGCCGCGACGACGACGCCGGCGAGGTCGAGTTCACCGCCGCCTACGACGACGGGTCCATGTACGAGCGCAGCACCTTCGAGCGCCGCGGCGGGCGCTGGGTGTACGTCGACGGCGCCTAGTCGGATGGCTGGCGCTATCTCTTGGGACGCACCCCGGCCGCGCGATAGACCACCTCGGAATCGACCGCGCACCGCAGCTCGGTCGCGGGCAGACGCCTCAACTGCTCGTCGGCGATGGCAGCCTTGTAGGTCATAGTCAACGACCCACTGAAGGCCGGGTCGACCCCTCGCAGGGCGATGTCGACCCGCACGCCGGTGGCGCCGACCGTCAGATGTGCCGGTCCACCCGGGGAGTCCCATCGGGCGTCGACCGCGCGCAGGTCTGGACTCGGCAGCGTCGGAAGGGTGGTGACGACGCCGGTGCTGGTCAACACGAATGCCCCGCGATATCGAGCGGCGTTGGAGGCGGCGTAGACACCGGGGACGTGCCCGCGGAGATGGACGACCACCCGCACGCCCTCGGCCATGACGATGACCTCACCCGGGTCGAGCCCGTCGCGCACCTCGGCCGGGAGCCGCGTCGCCGACGCCCGCCGCCTCAGCAGACCGAACACTGCCCAACCCCGCCTGCGGGACCGTTCACGTCAGCCGATGGTGGTGTCGCTGTCGATCTTCTCGGTGGCCGCGCCGAGGACTTCGCCTGCGGCCTCGGGGCCGTCGACGTTGAGTTGCAGCACGTACAGCCCGTCGGCGGCGGGGATGACGACGGTCTTCTGCGCGATGAAACGCGTTGCGCCGTCCCGGGTGTAGGTGCCGCCGAGGACGTAGGCCGGGTAGTCGCCCAGCGTGCTGGTCTCGCCCTCGTTGCCCGGCTTGTAGTCCGGCAGGTTGTTGAGTTCGCCTGGCGCCAGGTCGACGATCTTCTGGGGGTCGACGTCGCCGCTGAGCTTCGACATCAACGCGACGATGTTGGGCGGATCGGCCTCGAATTCCGCTGCGGTGTAGACGATTGCGCCGTAGGCGTACTCGGGTGCCTCCTCCGGGCTGAGGGGCTGCCAGCCGTCCGGGACGGGGAGGTTGACCGCGGGGGCACCGGGGTCGCCCATCTTGACGCCGGTCTCCTGGATGCCGTTCTCCTTGATGTAGTCCGCGATCGTCGGATTCGGACCCGCGACCTGTTCGGGCGTCTCGGTGACCTTGGGCTTCTTGGAGGTGGTCGTCGTCGTCGACGACGACGACTTACTCGTCTCGGAACTGCTGGACGTCGCCGTCTTGGTGTCCGAACCGCAGCCGGACACGACGACGGTGAGCGCGGTGACGGCCGCAGCCACCCCTGTGATGGCCGATGCCCTCATGCGAACACTCCTGATTCGTCTCACCTCACCTCGACGACCTGCCGAGGTGAGGTGGAACGGTAGCGACGCGGGATTGGAGGATCGTTGGAACCTCGTCGCGCGCAACCGACGGCGGCGACTCAGATGGCCAGGCGCCTCTCGACGGTGCCGCGCCAAGCCTCGGCGGCGTCGGCCAGCGGCATGTCGAGGGCCGTGCACAGGCCGATGACCGTGCCGAAGCTGGGGCTGGGAATCCGGCCGACCTCGATCTTGCGCAGCGTCTCGGGGGATATCCCGGCGGCCCGGGCAATCGTCTCGGGGTCGCGGCCCGCCCGGGCGGTTCTGATCAGCGCGCCTAGGCGCTGACCTGCGGCGACCTGCTCGGGACTCAACGGCACGCGGACCATGGGGGTCAGCATAGTCGGTATTCCTATACCGGAGCTGGTACCGTCGGCCGGTATAAGAATACCGAGAGGAGGTCCAGCGTGATCGAACTCAAGACCGCCGACGAGATCGACGCCATGGCCGTGACGGGTCAGTTCGTCGCGCAGGTTCTGGCCATCCTGTCGGGCGAAGCCCAGCCGGGGGTCGACGTGATGCAGCTGGAACTGCATGCGCGCCAGTTGGTCGCCGACCGCGGAGCGACGTCCTGCTACTGGGACTACGCCCCGTCCTTCGGGCGCGGACCGTTCCGCAACGTCATCTGCCTCTCGGTCAACGACGCCGTGCTGCACGGCAAGCCGCGCGAACACGTGCTGCGGGCCGGCGACGTGCTCAGCCTGGACTTCGCGGTGTCGATCGACGGTTGGGTGGCCGATTCCGCGGTCACGGTCGTCGTCGGCGACGACGCGGATCCGGCCGATCGAGCGCTCGTCGAGTCGACGCGACGAGCCCTCGACGCCGGTATCGCCGCGGCCGTGCCGGGTGGTCGACTTGGTGACATCTCCGCCGCCATTGGCGAGGTCGCCGCCGACGCCGGGTACCGCGTCAATCTCGAATTCGGTGGGCACGGTCTGGGGCGCACGATGCACGAAGATCCCCACGTCCCCAATCGCGGGCGGCGTGGGCGGGGGATGCTGTTGCGGCCGGGATTGACCTTGGCGCTGGAGCCCTGGTGGAGCCGCGGCAGTGACCGTTTGACCCTCGACGCGGACGGGTGGACGCTGCGCTCGGCGGACGGTTCGAACACGGCGCACTCCGAACACACCATCGCGGTGACCGAGAACGGTCCGCGCGTGCTCACTCAGCGCGGAGGCACACCGCAGACCGAGTAGACGAACTTCGGGGGCACGTCGAAGGCGAACTCGCGGACCGGGAGCGACGCGAGCACCTCGTCGGACAGCGGCGTCTTGTAGTGCAGCGACACCGAACCGGCGAACGTCGGGTCGACGACCGACAGATCCGAACCGCTCAGCGTCAGTCCCGATCCGTCCAGGACCGCCTCGACCATGCTCCCGCTCGGGGCGTCCCACTCGTGGTCGACGGTGCGACCCGCCTTGTTGGGCACCGACGACAGCGTGGCGAGCACGCGTCGACGGGTGAGCGCCAACGCGCCGACGTAGCTGCTGAGGTTGCCCTTCGCGACCTTCCCCGGCACCGTGCCCGAGAAGCGGTAGGTCACCGGGACGAACTCGGCCAGCAACAGCACGCCCTCGGACTCGACCTCGGCGCGCATGTCCGGGGGCAGCCCGCCGATGCCCAGCATCTTGCGCAAGAAGACGGCCATGGTCGAAGAGTATCGACCATGGCCGCCGTCGTGGGCGTTCTACGTCTGAGCGGGTAACACGTTCTCGCCGGTCTTGTCCGTCGAGAGGCACAGCGAGCAGATGTAGCCGTCGGTGCTCGCCGACTTGATCATGTCCGGCCGCTCGTAATCATGATGGCAGACATGGCATTTGAGGTGCGCGTCCGACGGGTTGCCATGCTCGTCGAGCATCGGCAGGTCGATCCCGTCGTCCGTGCGGCGCAGGTAGTACTTGCCCTTGGTCGCGAGCGCGATGACCGGCGGCAGCACCAGCCCCAGGCCGATGGCGACCAGTGGTGAGTACGGCCGGATGGCCTCGCCCAGACCACCGAAGAAGGCGATCACCGACAGGCCGGCCGCGATCAACATCGAGCCGAAGCCGACCGGGTTGAAGGAGTAGAGCATGCCCCGGCGGAACTCCGGCTGCATCGGCGAGAGCTTCAGCAGGAACTTGTTGAAGACGATGTCGGAGGCGACCACCACGACCCACGCCATGCCGCAGTTGGCGTAGAAGCCGAGGATCGTGTTGAGGAAGTCGAACATGTTGGCTTCCATCAGAACCAAGGCGATCAGCAGGTTGAAGCCCAGGAACACCAGGCGGCCGGGGTAGGTCTTGGTGACCCGGGTGAAGGAGTTGGTCCACGCCAGCGAGCCGGAGTAGGCGTTGGTCACGTTGATCTTCACCTGGCTGATGACCACCAGCACCACCGCGAGGGTCATGGCCAGCCACGGCGGCAGGAAGTTCTGGTAGATCTCCAGGAACTGGTGCACCGGCTGATTGGCGATGCCGGCACTGTCGGCGACGTTGGCGATGAGGTACACCGCGAGGAACAGCCCGACGATCTGCTTGATGGCGCCGAAGATGACCCAGCCGGGACCGGCCAGGAACATCCAGGTCCACCAGCTGCGCTTGTTCTCGGGCGTCTTCGGAGGCATGAAGCGCAGGTAGTCGTTCTGCTCGGCGATCTGCGCGATCAACGACAGGCAGACGCCGGCAGCCAGCAGCGTGGAACCGAGGTCGAAGCCCTGCACGCCGTTCTCGCCCTGGTAGGCGAAGAACTGGCTGACCGATTCGGGGTGGCTGACCACCAGGTAGCCGAACGGCGCGACCATCAGCACCAGCCACAGCGGCGTCGTCCACACCTGCAGCGTCGAGAGCACCTTCATGCCGTAGATGACCAGCGGGAAGATGACCAGGGTGGAGGCCGCGTAGCCGATCCACAGCGGGATGCCGAGGCCCAACTGAAGGCCCTGGGCCATGATCGAGCCCTCGAGGGCGAAGAAGATGAAGGTGAACGTCGCGAAGATGACGTTGGTGACCACCGACCCGTAGTAGCCGAACCCGCTGCCGCGGGTGACCAGGTCGA
>Ga0209051_1002499_pt1 | contig 13100 bp, 13 predicted proteins | sample AraplaCvi_mMS_r2_2_FD_184286 | JGI IMG/M metagenome (GOLD analysis project Ga0209051, IMG submission 184286) | Arabidopsis root microbial communities from North Carolina, USA - plate scrape MF_Cvi_mMS_r2 (SPAdes) (version 2) | ecosystem: Host-associated > Plants > Roots > Endosphere | place...
CACCACGCAGGAACACGTTCCGCGAGACCGTTCGTTGCCGTGAATTGCGCGGCCATCCCGCCGGACCTCCTGGAGAGCGAGCTCTTCGGTCATCGCAAGGGCGCATTTTCCGGCGCCACGTCGGATCGCAAGGGCTATTTCCGCGAAGCCGAGGGCGGCACGCTGCTGCTCGATGAGATCGGCGATATGCCGCTTGCCATGCAGGCAAAGCTCCTGCGGGTATTGCAGGAGGGCGAGGTAACGCCGCTCGGTAGTAGCCAGCCGGTGTCGATCGACGTTCGCGTGCTTGCCGCAACACATCGCCACATCGAGGAGCGCGTTGGAGCGGGGGAGTTCCGCAGGGATCTGTTTTACCGGTTGAACGTGTTACCGATCGAGCTGCTTCCCCTGCGCGAGCGCGTCGAAGACATCGCGGTGCTTGCGCGCTATTTCCTCGAAGCAGGCCAGGCCCGGCCGAAGCGACTGTCGGATGCGGCAGTATCACGGTTGGAGCAACACGACTGGCCCGGCAATGTGCGTGAGCTTCGCAATGTAATGGAGCGTTGTCGCGTCCTCGTGCCGGGTAGCCTGGTCGATGCTCCCGATCTCAGCGGCCTGTTCATCGACACAAGGCGTGCATCCTCCGCACACGAGAGCGAATCCTTGCCCGAAGCACTGGCGAAGCTGGAACGGTCAATGATCGTGCAGGCGCTGGCCGCCGCCCAGGGCAACCGGGCCGAGGCCGCGCGGCGGCTTGGTATCCGTCGCCAGCTGCTCTATCGCAAATTGGTGGAGTACGGCATCGAGTGATGTCCGCTTAAGGGACAGCGGGTGTCTCTTTAGGGGACACCTGCAGGGGTCATCCGGCAAGAAAACGGCTTAAGACCTGGGCTTCCCTGATGGCACGGACGATGCAACGGTCTTCCATGCGGCTTCCCCACCGCACCTCAGGAGTTCACGATGAATCGTCTTCGCTTGCTCACTTGCACGGTCTCGCTGGCGATCGGCGCTGCCGTCGCCCAGGATGTGCCCATCGCGCCTGTCGCTCCCGGCACGCCGCCCCCGCCGCCGGTACCGCTCGCGGATGCCACCCGCACGGAGATCAGCGGCACCATCGCCCGTTTCCTCGTTAACCCGAGCGGCGACGTCGACGGCGTGCTGCTCAGCGACCACACGCAGGTCGGCATGCCACCAGGCCTCGGTGTGGCGCTGGCAAACAAGGCGAAAAAGGGCGATCGCATCACCGCGACCGGGTTCCGCGTGGGCAGCCTGCCACTGCTGCAAGCCGAGTCGATCACGGCCGGTAGCCTGCGCCTGACCGATACGCCGCCTGCCGCACCGGCGGTGCCCCCCGTCCCGCCACCGCTTCAGCCGATGGACGCACATGGGCGTGTTGCCCAGGCACTGTATGGACCGCGCGGTGACATCAATGGCGCCCTGCTCGACGAAGGCTCGATCGTGCGCATGCCGCCGCCGGCCGCCGCACGTGCGGGTGAGTTGATTCGTCCCCATGCGCCCCTGAGCGTCAAAGGCTTTGGTGTGACTACGCCTTACGGCCGCGCGATCCAGGCCACCGCGGTCGGCGCGACGCCTGGCAGCGAGCAGCCTGTAGCCATGCCGCCGCAGCCGGGCCCGATGCCGCCGCCTCCGCCGGCACCGCCCGCAGGTCGCACCGCGCCTCCCTGAGCGTCACCCCTCAACATGAATCCCTTCCTTCAACGGAGTAGCCCATGCATTGGCTCGATCCCGATTACCTGCCGACCACCCGCGGTACGCTCGACCGCTTCCTTCTCAATCCGCATGGTGATATCGATGGCTTATTGCTAACCGATGGCACGGAGATTCACACGCCGCCGCACCTCTCGTCCGCGCTGGCCCGCTCGCTCAAGCCACGTGGCCGTCTCGAAGTGCGTGGCGTTGCCGTGCGGGGTGCTGACGTGATTGTTGCCGTCGCCATCGATCCGGCGAAGGGCCGCCGGATCCTCGACCAGGGTCCAAAGGCGGGCGATGCAAAAGAGAAACCACACGACGACGGATCGCGCTGGGCGTACGAAGGTGAGGTGGTTCGCTTGCTGCATGGTCCCAAGGGCAACGTCCATGGCGCGCTGTTGGATGACGGTGTGATCGTTCGCGTCCCGCCCCACGCAGCGGCGGAGCTGGGCAAGTTGTTGTCCGTGGGTAAATCCGTCGCGGTGGAAGGGCGCTGGATCGATACGCCCCACGGTGCGGTGGTGCACGCCGAGGCGATCGGTCCGCGCGCGGATGCGCTGAAGCCGATGCCGAAGAAGCCGAAGCACTAAGCGGCCATGGGCACGATGCGCGGTCGCCGGCCGCTCGAAGCGCTGAACTTCTTTGTGGCCGACGTGCAGGCAGGCATCGGCCCGTTCCTTGGTGTCTTCCTTCAATCGATCGGCTGGCGAACCGGCGCCATCGGCACCGTGATGACCATAGGCGGGGTAGCTGGCTTGTTGGTCACTGCTCCGGCAGGTGCCATCGTCGATGCGACCCGTTATAAGCGGCTGGCGACCGTGGCATCGAGCATCTGCACGGTCATTGCCTCGTGCCTCGTCTGGTACGCGCACTCGTTCACGATGGTCGTGGCATCGCAGATCGCCACGGCCATCGCCGGTGCGCTGCTCGGCCCCGCCATTGCCGGCGTGACCCTGGGCATGGCGCGTGCGAATGGATTTGACCGCCAATTCGGGCGCAATCAGGTCGCGAATCATGCCGGCAACGTGGTCGGTGCGAGTGTGTCGGGCTTTGTCGGGTGGCGCTTCGGGTTTGGCGGGGTGTTTTGCGTCGCCGCGGTGTGTGGCGTGCTGGCCATCGTATCGGTTTCGCTGATCCCCGCGGACGCCATCGATCATCGTGCGGCCCGGGGTCTCGAGAAGGACGATGAAGCGCGGGGAGCGGATGCGCCGTCGGGTTTCTCCATTCTCGTAACGTGTCGCCCGTTGCTCCTTCTCGCGGGCGCCCTGGCCCTTTTTCACCTTGGTAACGCGGCGATGTTGCCGCTGTACGGCCTGGCAGTTGTCTCCGCGCACCGGGCCGAACCGACCGCGTTTACAGCGCTGACTATCGTCGTGGCGCAGCTGGTAATGATTGCTGCCTCACTGATGGCCATGCGCATGATCCGCACCCGAGGGTATTGGGTCGTGATCCTGGTAACGTTTCTCGCCTTGCCGGTGCGCGGTGTACTCGCAGCGATGTTCATCAACCGCTGGGGCGTCTACCCCGTGCAGGCATTGGATGGCATCGGGGCGGGCCTGCAGAGCGTCGCTGTTCCTGCGCTCGTGGCGAAGCTTATGCAAGGCACCGGGCGGGTAAACGTGGCGCAGGGCGCGGTGATGACGATGCAGGGGGTCGGTGCGGCACTGAGTCCGGCGCTCGGTGGCTGCATCGCCGAAGCCATGGGTTACCGCGGTGCGTTTCTGGTGCTCGGTGCGATATCGACGGGCTCTCTCGGACTGTGGTGGGCGAACCGTGGTCTCATGAGGCCGCATCCGACGCTTGGCGGGCGCACGGTATAACGTAGTGGCGAAGATGTTGGTATGCCGGGTCCGCGGCGTATCGCGAACGTCACGCCAACATGATCACAACCTGCTTACGGTTGCGACACATCGGTTCTGAGCGACAGAGGCGATGCACGGCACCGTCATCTGGTATCACCCCGAATTGAGTATATGTCTGCTTTATCGGCGCGCTGGCTTCCCCGTGGGCATCGTAGATGAGGGTGAGTTGCGCTAGGGAGATGTGGTTCATGGTGAGCTGTCAAGTAACGGTTTTCGACGCTTGAAATCCTGTCTGAGGGCGCCTCTGTGCGCTTTCACGTCGAGGCGGCTGCCCTGACCGAATACGAGGTGAATGAGCTACTGGGATTTGTCCGTGACTGACCGTAAGTGCGATGTGGTGACGCGCGTTAGGTACTGATCTCTTTACCGAAAATTCGCCAGCGACGTACCGATCTTAGCCATCATCCCCGTTGTCGCGGACCGTCGACTCCAGTCCCTGAGCGATAGTTCCTCGAGAGACTCACAGCGCCTCAATCCGGCGCGTCTTCTTCCGTGGTGACTAACATTGCCCAGCCACCGCAGCGATCGTACTTAGGCATATCGGGCCGACCACGCGGACAATCAAGGCGAACATGGATGGCTGGAGGGATGAGCGCGCGCCAGGAATCGATCGAGGGCACGATCCACGGCTTCGGCTTACGTTCCCGTGGCGCCGTCTTCAACGGCAAATGTCATGTAGTGACCGGCGTTGGGCCCGGACGGATTTCCTTCGCCAACCGTCAGGGCTTTTCGCGCACGGATGCACGCGCGTCGGGACCAGCCGAAAACCGACGGGGCGGTATCGGATCGGGCGGTGACCTGGCGACCGCACTCCCTGCGGTCTCGGTTAGGGGGCGGCGCTGGAACACGCAAGGCGGCTTCAGTTCATATAGCGCCGCATCTGTGCGCTCGCTACCACCACGACAAAGAAGATACCTGCGGCGCGCCAGGGCGCCTGCTTGGCCAGGCGCAGGAAGGCTGATGCCGTCCGGTCCCATCGCGCCTGAGCCCAGCGGGCACCGGGTCGCGCCGCGACACGCCGACCCTTGCGTCCAGCCAGGGAGGCGGCGAGGCATGGCAGACGTTCGTACCGTGCGGTGAAGGTGGTCATCGCTGGCTCCCGGCCGTCCCTTACTTCGGGGCTTTGTTGGCAAGCTTGTCACTCGCCTTGCCGACCGCCGCCTGGCCCTTGCCAAGGGCCTTCTCAGCCTTGCCTTCGAACTCGGTACGCTTATCGCCGGTGATCTTCCCGATCGCTTCCTTGATCGAGCCCTTGGCCTACTTAACGACACCCTCGACACGCTTGTTCATGGCTGACTCCTTGGAATGAAAAGGGCCCAGCACGGTGCCGGGGCAGTTCATGATCCAATGTCTTGATATTCGCGCCCACGCGCGAATGTACTGGTTACGCTAGTGCATTCGCGCCGCTTCAGCGGCGACGCTTGCCCGTGACCGCCGTGTTGCCGGTGAAGCCGCGTTCGCGCGCCCAGACGATGGCCTCACCACGGCTGTGCACATCAAGTTTGCCGTAGAGGGAGGCAACGTGGTTGCGCACGGTATTCGGAGACAATCCGAGCGCGGCAGCGATCTCCTTGTCGGCCATACCTTGGGCTAAATGGCCCAGCACGTCCTTCTCCCGGGCGGTGAGATCAGTCAAGATTGCGAGTGAGCTGTCGGTAGGACGACTGCCCCGGCGCACGTTGGCCAGCTTCTCCAGCAGGCTCTGGCTGAACCACGAAGCATCCTGCATCACCGCCTCGATGGCGGTCACCAGCTCCATCTCTGTTCGCTTGCGATCGGTGATGTCCATGAGCGATAGCAGATAGCAACCCACACCATGGATGCTTACCGTCTCGGCAGACACCAGGCAATCCAGGTGCCCGCCGTCCTTGCGCGCGATGACGTATTCGACCTGCGCCAGACTGCCCGTCTCCTCTAGGGCGCGGCAAAACTGCCGATGGACGGAGGGTGAGGGAAAGAGTCCGATTTCTTTCAGGGTCCTACCGACAATTTCTTCGCTGGCGTATAGCGTTGCCTGGACCACGGCATCGTTGATCTCAACGACCTGCAGCGTCTCGGCGTTGCACAGGAGGGTCGGCACGGGCGTGATCCGGAACGCTTTGGCAAAGCGCTCCTCGCTCTGTCGCAGAGCGGTCTCGGCGCGCCGGCGAGGCTCCAGGTCCATGAAGGTGAAGAGCGTGCATGCTTCCTCGCCAATTTCAATCGGCTGTCCCGCGACGACGACACACTTACTCGTACCGTCGGGAAGCGCAAGCTCGGCCTGCATCTGGGGAATCGTGGCGCCCTCCGCAAGACGCTCCAGTGTCAACTCCCGCCGGTCGGCCAGGGCCAGCACATCGACCTCGAATACGCTCTTGCCCACGACCGCCTCGCGCACATAGCCGGTCATCTCCAAAAATCCCTGATTAGCGCGAACATAGCGCTGGTCCTCGAGGCGACAGATCAACGCCGGCGCGGGGTTGGCGTTGAAGGTGCGTTCGAAGCGCTGCTCGGCACTGGCCCAATCCGAGGCGTCGGCGACGATCAGCACACGGCAATCGGGATCACCCTGGGCATCCACCAAGACCAGGCTGTGCACCCGGTGCACCCATCGCTGCTCTTCGTCGTCCGCGCGGGCTACCTCCACCACGACGTCCTCGAAGACCTCGCCGGCGATGACCCGGTCGATTGGAGAATTGCCCTCGGCCAACCGGTGGTTGTTGCGGTAGCGCAACTGAAAGCGTGAGCGGTAATCGGTCACCGTCTCGCCTAGCTCCCCGACGCTAGCCACGCCGTGCATGGACAGGGCCGCCTCGTTGGCCCAGCTTATGGTCTGGTCCGGTTCAATGAGGATCACGCCCTCGCTCAATCCTGTGATGATCTGCTGCAACTGTCGGCGGTTGGTCGACGGCGGGGCCAGAGGCGGCGCGGATTCGGGAGTGGATGACATGGGGATCCTTAGCAGAACGACAGCCGCACTACGGTGCCGCGCCACGGTACCGCCGGCCTGAGCCGAATGCACTAGGCATGCTGGTGCAATCGTCTCACGCGCGTCCGGCTGCGACCGTCGAGACTGCCGCTCCCTTCTCCCCTAAAGGAACGGCGATGAGCCTGAGTTTGCGCGCTTCCCTTCGTCCCCGTATGTCGTGGGGTGCGGCCCTGGCCGGCTGCACCTTTTCCCTCGTCGCCTATTTAGCGCTTAGTATCCTAGGCACGGCCATTGGTGCCGCCAGCATTGATCCACTTCACGAGGCCAACCCAGTCAGCGGTCTGGGCGCAGGTACGGGGATCTGGTTAGTCGCCAGCACCTTGGTGTCGGTGGCGGTGGGCGCTTTCGTGGCCGGCCGCCTGGCCACAGCACGCGGTGGCCTGCACGGTTTGCTCAGCTGGGCGGTGACCTCGCTCATCACCCTGTGGTTGGTGGCCTCGGTCGCTAGCAGCGCGGTGAACGCTGCCGCGGGCTTGGTCGGTAAAGGTTTATCGTTGACCGGCGCCGGCATTGCCACAGCGGCGCCGGCGGTCACCGGCGAGGTCAAGGAGGCGTTGGCCCGCCAGGGCATTTCAATCGACTGGAACGACCTGCGCGGGCAGCTCGACGCGTTGTTGCGCGAGAGTGGCAAGGCCGAACTGAATCCGGATCAATTGAAGGCCAAGGCCAATGACGCGGCCACCGACGCCAAGGGTACCGCCCAGGACGCCGTACAGGCGCCACTGCAAGCCTCCGATGCCCTGACTGCGTGGTTCCAGCGCATACGCGCGGCCGGAAAGCCTGCCATCGACGCGGCCGACCGGCAGGCGCTGGTGAACATCATCCAGGCTCGCACCGGCAAGTCAGCGGCCGAGTCACAGGTGATTGCCGACAACTATGTGCAGACCTATCAGAGGGCGGTCTCCCAGGTCGATGCGCTTAAGCGTGCGGCGGAGCGGAAGAGCCGCGAGGCCGCCGATGCCGCGGCGCGAGGTGTTTCCCAGGCGGCCTGGGCGAGCCTCATCATGCTGATTCTGGGCGCGGGCGTCGCGTTCGCTGCAGGTGTGCTCGGCCGCCGCAGCGATCCAGTAATCGACTAAAACAAGCCGAGATGGTCTATTACGACGGACGAACGGGCTGTCGAATCGCACGCCGGACGCTCGCGTTCCTGAGGTCAGATAGGCACCCGAGCGCCTGAAGATCGCACTCTTCTCCACGTCCGGAGGTTATCCCGCAACGGAGCCTGCGGTTTTTTTTGGCGCATCGTTCGAACCGGTGAGGAGGGCCCTTTTTTCACTATCGCTCTAGAGGAACGACGCACGCGCTCTTCTGGTAGCACCCAAAGGTCGCGCTGATACCCTAGCGATCCAACCACAGGGCGCAAACAAACCCCCTCTAAAGCATCGACTTGTGCGGTAAAGCACGTGCGCATATGCTGCGAGGACAGGGGCGCGCCGCTGAGGATGACCTCCATGCAACCGAGTCGATTGAAACAGCTCACGGCTAGCTGGTCGCTTCTTGGTTACTACCAGCGTTTCGAGGCGGTAGTTGCGCTGGCTCTCACCTTCCTGATCAGCGTCATCATCGTCATCGCCCTGATTCGCCTTGCGATGGGCGTCTTGACCGGCCTCGTGTTCAGCGCGATGGACCCCCTGGATCATGCGGTTTTTCAAACCGTCTTCGGCGAGATCATGACGTTGTTGATTGCGCTTGAGTTCAATCACACGTTGCAATACATGGTCGCGCGACAGCAAAGCATCGTCCAGACGTCAGTCCTCCTGCTCATCGCCATTCTCGCCCTCGCCAGGAAATTCATCCTGCTCGATCTGAAGGTGGTAAGCGCGGCCGAACTGCTCGCGTTGGCGGGAGCGACATTAGCGTTGGGATTGACCTACTGGTTCATTCGGGCTCGCCATGGCGCGGCCGATGCGTAGAATCAAATTCATCAAATGCGGCGCATTCGTCGTTTCTAATGCGACACGAGGTATGTCACTGACGTTCGTTCCAACTCAGCCAGCTACGAACCGAGCGATGTGCGCGTCCTGACATCAGGGACGTCAATGAAAACGGATTCTTGATCTTCGGCCACGCCACTCATCATGCGAGCAAGCTATGTTCGCAGCGCGATCCTATAGATCCGAAGGCTCTACTTACCTGGACGACGTTTTTGCGTGCGTTGATCCGGCTCATGGCGTTAGGGCACGGGAAGGAGATAGTTTGATCATCTGATATGCACGGCTAAAGACAACCGATGGCTTGCCGATAAACGAGCAACATATTTTCGCAAGCGCGAGGAAGCTTTTAAGTGGTCAACGTCGGGGATTCGAAAGCTTATGACGAGCTTATGCGTCATGTAATCGGACACAGAGCGGAACGCGGAAATGAGCTTGAGGGTGTCATTGTCTGCGACGCAGATGGCTCTATTGTGTTTGCAAATGCGGCGGCCGAGGAGATTGTTGGCGGTATTCGTATCGGCGTCCTCCCTGAGGACTACAGCTCCATGCACGGCATTTTTTCTGAGGATGGACGGCCATTCCCATCGTCTGACGTACCTCTTGCCCGGGCTGTGTTGCATGGAGAGTCGACCGGAAACGCGCGATTACTGGTCCGTCGTGTCGACGGACGGACGCACCTTCTCTCGGTAGATGCTTATCCCCTGTGCGAGAAATCAGGAGTAACCGTCGGCGCAGTGACAACCTTCCGGGTGCTTGAAACGAAGTGACTCGGGAGCGGCGCTGCTATGACTGGCCGGACACGATGCATCCGGGGCATCGACAGCCAAATCTCGCCGATACGCGGGATCCGCCTTCTCGTACCGACGCGCCGCTCGGACCCGTCCTGGGGAGCGGCGCATTAGGGGCTTCCGCCCTCGTGAAGCCTGGGGTGATAGGCCTTCGTCACTGACTCGTCCAGAGCTTCCAAGAGTAACCACGTGGATCGAGAAAAGGGCGCCAAGGTGAGCAGGCCGGCCGTGTCCTCGGCCCACCCGTGCGAAGCTTTCGAAAGAATAGTCTCGCGTTCGGTTTCGTGTGCTATCGCCCAAAGCGCGCTGGAGATCATGCTCTTCGGCTGCGAGGCATCGCTCCCGCTCGTTCGTGCGGCCTCGTACGCCATCAGGACGAGCTCTACGATTCCCGTCGGCTGAAGGCATTCGCTTGCGGAGATCGAGCCAACCGCACCAGACGCTCCCCCGGCGGTCGCAAGGCCGAGCAGTCCCTTAAGGCCCAGTTGTGCGTACACCTCCTACATCGCGGAAGCTCGCAATCTCGCAACGAGCTCCTCCCGGAGGTTGTAGTCCATCTCCTCAATGTTTTCGAGTTTTTCCGCGGTTTCGCCCACCCCCACCCAGGCGCTGGTGAATAGCCATGCGTTCGGGCTGATGACATCTGCCGAGTCGAGTGAGTCATAGGCCGCTTTTGCATCCGTAGCAAGATTGGTCTGATGCTCCGCCCTCTTTGCACGACGGGCTGCTCGCTGACTTAAGGCCGAGACACGAATCGCTTCTCGCACCACGGCCTTGTCGTTGTCGCTTGCGGTGGTAGACCACGCCTGGATCATTTTCCATGCGCCTGTCTGATGCTCCGGAGCGAGGTTGTGTATGCGCTCTACGAGATCGCATAGCCAGGGCTGGGAATTGCCTTGCCAGTTGATCGCCATTTTAACCATCTCTCGGACGAATTCGCACATTGGTCCCGTGGTTGGGTGAGGCTCACCAAGCCGAAGCCGTCATGCAAGCAAGGCTCAGACGGGTTCGTATTCGCGCGCGCGATCGAGCCACCCGGAGGGCTTTTGCGCCGCCCACTCGATGTCTCGGGCGAGCTCATCCGGAATCGCGCCGCCGTCCAGCATCGCCCCCAGGTGCGCTGCGCTCAGGTCGAGGATCTCGGCCGCAAACGCGCGACCGCCCGGATCGTCGCCGGCGAGTTCGGCCACAATGGCCGCCAGGTTCACCGACCGGAGGACTTGATCCGGAGATGGGGCGGCCTTCAGGCCTTCGTCCGCACCAAGCGGATTGGCCACCTGGCCAGGCTCGGGCATCACCGCCCCGACGACCTGAAGGGAGGCGACGCGGTTTCGGATGTCCCGCTCGACCTGATCGAGGGCCTCGGAGGCTCCCATCAGTTCGGCGGGCGGTTCGCCGGTGTCGTGGAAAACCGCGCGCCAGACCCACGGCTTATAGCCGCATTCCTTGATCGCAACGACGTCAGCCTCGACCCGGCGGCCGTTTCGGTCGAAGCAAAAAAATGACAGCCGCTCGGGCTGTGGGAGGGTGTGCATGGGATCACTCCTAGAAGGGCCAGTAGAGGCCAGGGAGGATCCCCGTGGGCAGATGGGCGCAGGTGGCCGGTGCCGTTCTCTTTCTCTTACCCTACTCTCCCGCCGTATCTGCCAGGTGAACGGCCGCCCCCCTTTTTTTGGGTCGACCTCGTCCCGCAGGCCTAGTCTGACGGCTCCGCCACTCGGTGATGTTCGCTCATCCAGCCGCGCGGCTTGAAGAGCACGTGCTCCACGTGGTCGGCGAACAGGGCGTCGATATGGCTGCCGTCGAGCATGGCTTGGAGTTTCACCGCGGTGACCGCGTTGCCGAGGTAGGCCACTTGGGCCTGTCGGGTGCCAAATCCATCTTCCTCAAGCAATCGGATCACCGATCGAAGGTTCTCAAGGCGGGCAGTTTGAACCGTCATACGATGCGCAAAAAGTTGCGGAAGGTGAGAGCGTTTCGGCCGTTATGAGGGGCAACTTAAGGGCCGCACCTTTCACAGTCGTGAAGCCGGCGGCTTTCCGTGCGGCAGTTAATCGACGTCGAGTTGCCGGTCGATCGCGCGGGACAGGCTGTCGAAGACCAAGCCCACGCCACTGGGCCGACCTTAAGATGCGGCGATGATCGCATGACCCAATCCGTCCGCAGCATCCTGGACGTCGGAGAGGCCCGCCCCCTTCGCAACGTGCTGAACGCCCGTGGCTTTGGCCAAGCCCTGGGGTGAGGTCCCCTCTCATCGGTGCGGCACCCATGGCATGGCAGTCTGAAATCAGCCCAGCCACCACCAGCGCCGAGCGGTCTTCGGTCAGATCGTCGGAGGCGCCTTTGTCAGAACCGAATGGTGGAGGTACAGAGGGGTACATATGCGTTATCTATCAAAACCGCGATCCCTGTGAGAATCGGAAAAAGTCGTGGATCTCACATGTGTGAATGACGCTCGCGAAACCGTCCGCCGGCGCTGCCGACACAGAACGCGGGTGCCAGATACCCGGCTGGCGTCGCGATGGGTAGTCGAATGTTGGGCAAGGTGTTTTGGTTCTACGAGGATTTGCGCATGGCGCTCATTGAGCGGTGCGGCGGTTTCACCGTTGGCTCGCTGGACGAGGGATTTCTCACCCTCGGCGGCTGCGTCGAGGGTGATTTCAGAAACCCCGGACCAACGGTCATTAAAGACGTGACCACGCGCGCGCCCGTAGCGTTCTTCGTCGAAGCCGAGGCCATGACAGAGGACGAAGCCAACGACTTGCTCGGGATTGTCCGCACCTAAGCTGTGGGCGGCACGCGAGCCTTGAGCGCGGTTTCGGCAGATCCCTGCCAAGGGGGTGAAATCGCCGGCCTCTTCCTCCATGATCACCATCGGCGGGATCCCCCATCCCCTCCCGCCGTCCGCCGCCCCCCGCTTGGTCTGCGGGGGCGCGGCTCTCTCACTCTGACACCCCGCACGCTTTGTCCGTTAACGCGCGGGCCGGTGGTCGCGCCTTCAGGCAGGCGCGTCGGCTCACGATTCTCTGGGTCGCCTAGCGTATCGAGGGGAGCCGGTCAGGCTTCGTTCTGGCGCACCGCCGCCACTTGGATCAACAGCATCAGAACCGACCAGTGCTCGTGGGCCGATTCAGCCGAGGCGCCCAGTTCGATGAGTTCGTGGCGCAACCGATACGCCGCGTGGGCAATGTCAAAATGCCCACGCAGGACAGCGTCTCCGGCCAACCGACTGGCGCCCAGCGCAGCCTGGTGGAAGTCACCGGCTTCAGCCTGTGCCCAGATGCGCTCGGCCAAGTCAGCCCAAGCGTGCGGAAGGCTCACTGCATTAGGGCCGGCCGCCGTCATCGGGCGGCAGCCGGCAGGCGCACGCCAGGCGCTAGGAATACATCGGCCATTGGGAACTCCCAGAGGCCAAGGAGGAGTCCCCGTGGGACGGGGCGCAGCAGTGGCCCCGACCGTTCTCTGTCGTCACCTTAGCACGCCGACGAGGATGCATTCGCGCACTATGGCCGGGATTGAAAGAGTTCTCATTCCATCATTGGGGAAAGACCTGACGCATGATCCGCGCATCGCCGGAGATCTGACCATGCGACACGTTCACCGCCATAGCCCCCTGGCATCCGGCAACGCCTCCGGGCCGGGGCTCTCCCAGCCGTCGGAGCGAACCTATGTCGATGTCCAGGAGGAAGGCGTCACCGCCTGCCTGTCCGTCGAGCCGATGGGGGGCGTCGTTTTTGCCGAGGGCTTGCTCTGGCGCGATGGGAGGGTCCTGGAGGAGTTCTCTGGGGTCATTCACCTCCAGGGGCGGACGCTCGAAGAGGCCCTCCGAGCCGCCATTGCCCGCCCGGCCCGTGGTCCA
>Ga0209051_1002500_pt1 | contig 13097 bp, 12 predicted proteins | sample AraplaCvi_mMS_r2_2_FD_184286 | JGI IMG/M metagenome (GOLD analysis project Ga0209051, IMG submission 184286) | Arabidopsis root microbial communities from North Carolina, USA - plate scrape MF_Cvi_mMS_r2 (SPAdes) (version 2) | ecosystem: Host-associated > Plants > Roots > Endosphere | place...
TTCCCCCCGTCGACATCGACCGCGTCTCACCCGGCCAGCCGGCCCGCATGCGCTTCACCGCCTTCAACCAGCGCACCACCCCGGAACTCCACGGCAAGGTCGACGTCGTCGCCGCCGCAACCACGCTTGACCGCGCCACCGGCCAGCCCTACTACCTCGCCTCCCTGTCGCTTAACGACCAGAACCTCCTCAAGGAAAACAAGCTCATCCCCGGAATGCCCGTCGAGGTCTTCGTCCAGACCGCCGAGCGAACCGCCCTCTCATACCTCCTCAAGCCATTCACCGACCAAATGATGAAGGCATTCAGGGAGGAATAGCCAGACCAACAAGACCGAACCAGGCAGGCACATCGGACCGGCAACGGTTACTGACGCCGCAACCGCACTGGATGATTTTTTGGTAAAGCTAACCCAAGCGGATCACGACTGCCTTGCAGGGGATGGATCAGCCGCTATCGCGCTAATGAGCTATGCAGATCTCGGCCGGATCGCTGATCTCGGCCGGGCTTGTATCGGGTTTGCGCCGGAATGGACGCTTCATCTTCCAAACCGGTCCTTCGACCTGAAGACGGTCAAGGGCATCGACTTCGGGATTGGGCTTGGCATCGCTTGGAGCCGCGAAGACCGGACCGCCACGCGCGACGACATCGTTGATATCGCGCGGTCGATGGCGCGGGGGAATCGGTGAGGACGCAGGCTGCCGCGAGCGCAAAATCATCGATCTCGTTAGCCGCACAATCGTCCAACTGCGTCAAGGCTTGGAACGTGTGCTCCGCGTGCTTCCGTTGCGGTCGGTCGCAGAGCGCCTAGGTGCGCGGCGACTTCGTCGCATCGCTTTGTTATAGTAACCTGATCTGAGCGGCGGCGTGACAGCGCACATTTTCTGAATTTAATTCCTCGAGATGGTGGAATATGACTGCTTGCGATCATCCTCACTCTGCGAGGCCCGGCGTCACGCCTGATGATGCATGGAAGGGAAGTCAGTGTGATCAACCGGGCATCACTCGACGAGATGCGAAAAGGAAAAGGGCTGGGAAACTCACCAGCTCTGCCTCACCCTCTGCGGGTGAAGAGCTGGGGCCGGACTTTTGGGCGGATGCGATGGCGGTTGCGCCTTCCGCGACCCGTTCGGACGCGACCCGGAAGTGGTTGCTTTCTTCTTCTTCAAATGCACGGGAACGAGGCATCTAGCGCAAAACCAAACCAAGCAGTGAGAGTCAGCATGAGCTTCAGTTTCGATTGTCCATATCCGGTGCAGAAAGTTCCCGTTTTTGCCCGGAACATCGTTGCAACGTCTCAGCCGCTTGCAGCACAGGCGGGTCTGCAGATGCTTCTGAGGGGCGGCAATGCCATGGACGCTGCGCTCGCGACGGCAATCACCCTCACAGTCGTCGAACCGACCGGCAATGGTTTGGGCAGCGACGCTTTCTGCATTGTCTGGGATGGACAGGAATTGCACGGCCTCAACGCTTCTGGCCGGTCACCGGCCGGCTGGAAGCCAGAGCGCTTTGGGGACGCCATGCCGTCTCGCGGCTGGGAAAGTGTGACCGTGCCAGGCGCAGTGTCTGCCTGGGTTACGCTTTCGGATAGGTTCGGAAAGCTCGATTTCGCAGATCTCTTTGGCCCAGCAATCCACTATGCCCGCTATGGATTTCCCGTTTCCCCTCGCATCTCCAAGCTTTGGAGTATCGGCGGAGAAATACTGAAGGAACAGCCTGGCTTCGCCGATCATTTCCTGAAGCTTGGTCATGCGCCGGCTCCAGGTGAAACCTTTATCAACGAGGACCTGGCCAGGACGCTTGAAGCAATCGCGGACAGCAAGGGCGCAGCGTTTTACACCGGCGTACTCGCGGAAAAGATTGCCGCTTTTTCTGCGCGTCATAATGCTGCGTTGTCTCCGGAAGATCTCGCGGCCCACAAAAATGACTGGTGCGGCGCAGTTTCAGCCCGTTTTCGTGGCGCTGATCTCCATGAAATTCCGCCGAATGGGCAGGGGATCGCCGCAGCTATTGCGCTTGGCATTCTCGAGCATACCGACATCGATCAACATGGCCCCGATAGTGTCGAGGCCATTCACCTGCAGATCGAAGCGATCAAGCTCGCGCTTGCCGATGTCGATCGGTATGTTGCCGATCCGCATTACATGCAGGTCTCGCCTCAGGCGATGCTGGCCCCTGAGTATCTCGCTGCGCGTGCAAAGACCATTGATGTGCTTAAGGCAGGCGATCCCGGCGCTGGCGCGCCCAGACTGGGTGGCACTGTCTACCTGTCCGCTTGCGACGAAAAGGGCATGATGGTCTCTTACATCCAGTCGAATTATTCGGGGTTCGGCTCGGGAGTTGTCATTCCCGGGACCGGCATCCATCTGCAAAACCGCGGGTTGGGCTTTACCACAGAAAAAGGTCATCCAAATCAGGTTGGACCCGGGAAACGGCCGTTCCATACGATAATCCCCGGCTTCCTGATGAAGGATAATCAGCCGTTGATGAGTTTCGGAGTGATGGGTGGTCCAATGCAGGCGCAGGGTCATGTACAGATGGTCGTGCGTATGATCGCATTCGGACAGAACCCTCAGACGGCAAGCGACGCTCCACGGTGGCGTTTCGTTTCAGGTCGGGACGTGGCAGTCGAGCACACCATGCAGCAGGCGACAATTGACGGCCTTGCGAGCCGTGGTCACACCATCAGCCGGAATAGTCCGGACAACAGTTTTGCTTTCGGCGGTGCGCAACTTGTTTGCAGGTACCGTGACGGTTACATTGCCGGCTCCGATCATCGCAAGGATGGTGCAGCCTTGGGCCTCTGACTAGACTAGCACTAGGGCGCGATCCCTTCATCACGACATTCCCGCCATCCAACAGATCACGAACAGTTACCGCAATCTGTTCTTTTGCCCGCTTCGCACCCCTTCGCAGTATCCACACCAGTTCGCCCAGGCAGGACAGCGAACAGCGATGCCTCCCTTTGTCGTTGGTTTCTCCTTGCGCCATATCATCCGGCAGGACCAGCGCGAGCCAGAATGCTTGTACCGAGCGATATTATCACTCTTCACCCGCCCAACCGGAAGCGGCGACATCATTCACCTCCTCTAATGTCATCGGCTTCCGAAGCTCTCCGGCATATCGACCGATGAAGTATCAATGGTGCCGGTTGGCCTGGCCGCCTTCACCCGAAGCTCGCAATTGGGGAATCTATCGAAGTCGATCCGTTCGCCACGCTTGATGCCCAGATGTTGGAGGAGATCCTATAGCAATTGAAAAAGTTATCGGCGACCGAAGGCTGGACAGCCTCAGAAAGGCTGGAAGAAAAATAGCATGGCTGGCGGCGCAGGGCGGCTTCAGGGCGTCGCTTCCTTGCAATTCTGGAACTGTGCTCCAGGAATGCAAGGATGATTGCACGCCGAGGCGTTAACCTCACCCCATGAGCGCGGCAGTGTTCACCTCGGTGGCGACACCATCGACGTCATGAAAAGAGCAAGCTGGCCGATATCTTCCATATCAGTTCAACCACTGCTATCTTAGAGATCTCGCATTTACCTCACGACGGTGCTTGATTTGGGAAGCCAGACTTCAGGAAGTCGGATAACTACGCCCCCGCTCTTGATAAGTAGCCGTAAAACGCTCCTCACCGGTCTCCTCTGTTTCGCTGTTGCGGGTACCCTCGCACTGTCCATCAGCGCACGCTATTGGCGCGATCTCGTTCCACCAGGCGAATATCCTGTCGTTCAAAAGCAGGCTCGATTGCCGCGGTCGACGGGCGAGGTGATTGGCGCGGGTGCCGATCCACGACCATTCGTGTCGAAGGGAACGCGTCTTTTAGATGCTCCGATTTCTGAACTGACAAGCCAGTTCTCGCGCACATGGCGGATTTCGGGGCCTGAGATTTGCACTGCGTTTCGTGACGCGGGCATCGAGACGACGCAATGGCGTGCCGCTTCGATGCGAAGTGTGAACTACGAGTGCTACTTTCAGCGCGTTTACGAGCGAGACGATGTCCGTCCTCTTCGGTCGACGTTTCTGCGTGTGCGAGGCAATCCATCGGGCGATATCGCTGAGATAACCGGTAGAATTGTCGGGCCGAACACGGATGATAAAGGGGGGCTTGATCCCTCCGTCATGCGCATCTTCGAGGTCATCGTCGGCCAGGCAGGGTGGGGGGACCTTCAGGAATCCCTGATCCCAATCCAGAAACTAGCCGATATTAGATATGAGCGCTTTGGCGCATATTTTGACTTCAGAAGAGAGCCGAGCCAGGAGAACAGTTACAATTTTTCGCTGGTCCTTTCCCAGGCTTCTGACCAGCAGGCTCGCACGAGAGCTTATTTCTCCGAGAACCGCTGGCTCGTTTATCCAGATGATGCGAAGACGCGCCCTGTTCTTCGGTAATCTCGAACAGATAACTGAAACAGATCTGTAATCGTGTGCCATGGATGGGCCATCAGCCGACCTTGTGTGCCAACGAAAGCTCTCGCTGATAGGTCCGCCAGCCGCCGTAGTTCGTTATGTCAGCTGCTCCGACAAGCGCCAGTGGTTCAACCAGGAACCCCTTTGCGGACGTGCCATCCGACAGCATGATGGTTCCGATGCTCATGGGAGCAGGGATGGCTGCCACGAAGGCACCGAAAGCAGCGGGCGCCAGCTTCCAGACTTCCACTTCGATCTTGCTGCCTTCGCCTTCGCCAACACGCGTCATGCCGGGTTTGGGGGGCACGGTGCCTGTGAGCGCATAAAGCCTGTAAGCGCCGGATGTCCATGCGTCGTGAGAGAATTTTCCACCGAGATCGGTAAGCTGATGGTTCAGTGGCATGCCTGACAGATGTGCGCCGACGACAACGATATCGATCAGGTCGTCACTTTCAGTGTTCGACGCCTGAGGAGCGGAGGGAGGCTGCGACCACTCCGTCGCTCCGAGCCTCATGCCGCTTGCCCGATGCAGATCCCGGGCAACAGTTGCTGCCAGCCCGTCTCGACCGGAGGGAGCAAGCAGCGTCACGCTCGCGGGAAGTCCGTCGAAGCGCGTGCCGGTTGGCACGGCGATACCGCATAGGTCGAGCAGGTTGACGAAGTTCGTATACGTTCCGAGGCGCGAATTCTCGCGGATAGGCTCGGCCTCGAGATCGGCGAGCGTAAAATGGGTGGGGGCGGTTGGTACGCAGAGAAGATCCACCGATGCAATCAGCGGAGAAACCGCTTTCTTCAGTTCCTGCAGCGCATAGAAGCCGCTGAACGCATCGGCAGCCGAAAGCGTCCTGGCGGCACCATAGATCTTGCGGGTCACCGGATGAAGGCTCTGCTCCTTGGTGTCGAAAAACGGCTTGATGGCTGCATAGCGTTCAGCCACCCAGGCGCCCTCATAGAGCAGGTTGGCTACCCTGTAGAAGGCGCCGAAGGGTATTTCAATCAGCCGGTGGCCAAGTTTTTCCAGCGTGGACAGCGCGTTGAAATAGGCCTCTTCCATGGCGGCGTCGCCGAAGAATTGCAGCTCGGCTTTCGCAGGTACGCCGATGGCGAGGACCGGCGGAACTTTCCCATAGCCGGTCGCTGCAATGGTCTTGGAATAAGCGTCCGTCTCATCAAGTTGGGCAGTGACGCTGAACACGGTCCATGCGTCATCGACCGTGAGTGCGAAGACCGAGACACAGTCGAGCGTGCGACACGCGGGAATGACACCTTTTGTCGAGAGCGCGCCGACACTTGGCTTGAGGCCGACAATATTGTTGAGGCCTGCTGGAATACGGCCCGAACCGGCCGTGTCCGTGCCGAGTGCAAAACTGACGATGCCGTGCGCTGTCGCCACGGCCGAACCGGAGGAAGAACCGCCTGGGACCAGTTTCGGATCGATGGCGTTTTTCGGGATCGGATAGGGAGAGCGAACACCAACCAGACCTGTCGCGAACTGGTCGAGATTGGTCTTGCCGATCACCAGCGCGCCGGCGTCTCGCAGCAGGCGGACAATGGTGGCGTCCTGTTCCGGCAGATAGGCATAGTCCGGGCAGGCAGCGGTCGTTGGCATGCCAGCGACATCGATATTGTCCTTCACCGCGAAGGGAATGCCGAAAAGCGGTCTTGATGGATCGAAGCTGCCGAGCCTTTCTGCCTCAGCCAGCAGAAAATCCTTTTCTGCCAGATGAATGAAGATGCCGGGATCGTTCACCGCGGCAATCCGGGCAAAGACCGCTTCGACGATCGCGGCGACACTGCCACCATTGCGATAGAACGCGTGCAACGAGCCAATATCGAAGGCTGGTATCGTCGAATTCATGCTGTTTCCTCTTCCAGTATTGTTACGGGCCGGTCCCACTGAATGAGCACGACACAACCCGTATCGCTCCAGACCGAATGCTCGGTACCGGGCGCATTGACGATGTAACGACCACGGCCGTAGTTGCCTGCCTCATCGGATTGTACTCCCTGGAGGACCAGAATGGTCTCCAGTCCTTCGTGTCGATGACGTGGAACGGAAGCGCCGGCCTCATATTTCAGGAGGGCAACGCCTGGCTGGTCGTCTGCGAAGGGACGGATCCAGTGGATTGTCACGTTTTTGCGGAAGGGGCCGAACTCCAGCTCCTTCCAGCCGCGTGTGGTCAGCAGGTCTCGGGTCGTTTCAGGCATTGGTGATGCTTTCCAGGATGTCATCGATATGGGCCGTCCAGCCAACAATCGCCCCCTGGGCACGGATCATGGCGATGGCGGCCGCCTTGAACTCAGGAAAATAACTCTCCGTCGCCTCCTCGGCGAGCAGGCATTCATAGCCACGGTCGTTCGCTTCGCGCATCGTGGTCTGCACGCAGACCTCGGTCGTCACACCCGCGAAAACGAGCTGTTTGACACCCTTCTGCTGCAGCACTTCGCTAAGCTCGGTGTTGTAGAAGGCACCCTTGCCGGGCTTTTCGATGATGATTTCCCCGTCGACGGGAGCGAGTTCCGGCAGGATTGCGGTGCCGGGCTCGCCGGAGATCAGGATGCGACCCATCGGGCCTTCGTCGCCGATGCGCAGCATCGGGCTGCCACGGTCGCGTTTTGCCGGCGGCAGGTCCGAAAGGTCGGGCTTGTGGCATTCCATCGTATGAATGACCGGCAGGCCGGCATTGCGGAAGCCCTGGATGAGCCGTTTGACGTCAGGCACGATCCTGGTGATGCGACTGACATCGTTGCCGAGGCTGGCGCCAAAGCCGCCGGGTTCAGCGAAATCGCGCTGCATGTCGATTACGATAAGGGCGAGTTGGTCATGCCTGACCGGGAAGGCGAAGGGCTCTGCCTTGATGTTTGCCATCAGTGATGCCCCGCCATGTGAGCGCCAATTGCACCGATATCGGCCGAGCGCGCCTCTGTCTCGTAGACCAGCCTGCCTTCAGAAATGACCATGATGCGGTCGGACATCTCCAGAAGCTCGTCGAGGTCTTCAGAAAGCAGGAGGACCGCCGCACCGCAATTGCGCGCCTTCATGATGCGGGCACGGATTTCGGCGACGGCCGAGAAATCGAGGCCGAAACAAGGGTTCGACACGATCAGCAGGGCAACCTCGCCGGTCAGTTCGCGCGCAAGAACGGCGCGCTGCACGTTGCCGCCCGACAGTGCCGCGATCGGTGAGGAAGAAGAGGCCGTCTTCACCTTGAAGTCGGAGATCAACGCAGTGGCGCGTTTCCTCATCCACCCTTTGTTAAGCCAGATCGCATCACTGCCGTCTGCCTTCAGATCGAACGTGCGAAAGGCGAGGTTTTCGCTAACCGTCATGCGCGGCGCGCAGGCGTTCTGGAGCGGTTCTTCGGGAATGAACCGGACTTTGTTCATGCGGGTCTCGGGACGCGTCGCGCCATAGGCGTCGCCGTTGATGGTAACGCGGCCGCTTTCGGCGGGCCGCTGCCCGGCCAGGATTTCCGTCAGCTCCTTCTGGCCATTGCCGGAAATGCCGGCAATGCCGACGATCTCGCCCGAGCGGACCATCAGATTATCGATCTCGATGGTCTTGAGGCCGGACCGGTCGGCCGCCTTGACCTTTTCCATCTTGAGGACGGGCTTGGCTATTTCGGAAACCAGAACGCGGGTATCGAGCTCGGCGAGTTTCACATCGCCAATCATCATTGCCGCCATGTCTGATGTGGATAGTTCGCCGACCTTGCCATTGCCGACCAACTTGCCGCGCCGCAGGACCGAGACGGCATCTGCAAACTTCGTCACCTCGTGGAACTTGTGGGAGATCATCAGCACCGTCAGCTCACCGCGCCTGGTCATGTCACGCACGAGGCTGAGCATTTCGTCGGCCTCGGCTGGTGTCAGCACGGATGTCGGCTCATCGAGCACCAGGAAGGAGCGGCCGAGATAGAGCTGCTTGATGATCTCCAGCTTCTGCTTTTGACCCGCGGCCAATTCGCTGACGGGTCGGTCGAGCGGGATCTTGAAGGGCATGCGCTGCATGAACGCGGCAAGGTCCTTCCGTTCCTTTGCCCAGTTGATGACAGCGGGCACTTCGGCGCGGCTGATGACGAGATTTTCGGCGCCTGTCAGCGAGGGAACGAGGGTGAAATGCTGATAGACCATGCCGAGGCCGTAGTTGCTGGCGTCCTTGGGTGAGGCGATCGCGACCTCGTGGCCGTCGACCGAAAGCGAGCCAGAGGTCGCGTGGTAAAAACCCATGATACATTTGACGAGCGTCGACTTGCCGGCGCCGTTTTCGCCGAGCAGGGCGTGGAAGCTGCCGGCAGGGACCTTGATCGATACGTGATCGAGCGCGGTGAAGGCACCAAAGCGCATCGTCATGTCGATTGTGTCGATGCCGATAGCCTTGCCGGGTTGCGGGAGCGGAGTGTCGCGGACTGTCTTCATGGCAGCTGGCTCACGAGCGTTTCGGAGTTGGCGACGGAGCCGAACACACCGCCCTGCATCTTCACCATCTTGATGGCGGCGAGATGATTGCCGTAGTCGGTGGCGCCGCAGCAGTCCTCGAGCAACAGGCACTCGAAGCCGCGGTCGTTTGCCTCACGCATCGTCGTATGAACACAGACATCGGTGGTGATACCGGTCAGAATGATATTCTCGATCCGCTTCTGGTTGAGGATAAGCTCAAGATCCGTTGCGCAAAAGGAACCCTTGCCAGGTTTGTCGATGATCGTCTCTCCCTCGATCGGCTTCAACTCATCGATAATGTCCCACCCCGGTTCTCCACGAACGAGGATGCGGCCGCAGGGGCCGGCGTCACCGATGCCAGCGTTGATGCGTTGCGAGCGCCAGCGCTTGTTCGCGGGCAGATCGGCGAGATCAGGCCGATGGCCCTCGCGGGTGTGGATGACGTGGTAGCCCTTGGCGCGCATGGCCGAAAGAACTCGTTTGATAGGCTCGATCGGCGCGCGCACCAACGAGAGGTCATAGCCCATGTGATCGACATAGCCGCCCGGACCGCAGAAATCGGTCTGCATGTCGATGATGATGAGTGCAGTGTTGTCGGGCCTTAGCGCGCCGTTGTAGGGCCAGGCATAAGGATCGGCATTGATGTAGTGTCCCTTGATTTCGACCATCGCATCCATTGTCTTCTCCTATTCACCTGCAAGTTTGAGGATTTCGCCATGGCGCCGCACCCGGTGCCGCGCCTGGGTGCCGAAGCCGCTGGATGCGCCGTCGACGACCTTCTGATCGTCTTCCCCGGCCAACTGATCGCTGACGAAAACGAGGCTGTGCATGCAGGCATGCGGGGCGTAACCAGCGCTGCTGTCGGCCGCGGCGTAGTCGCGGCGGCAGAATTGCGAGGCGTCCTGACCTGACGTATTGAGGCTGCAGAAACCATCTATGGCAGATCCTCTATTTGGTGAGAGACAACGCGCCGGGGGCTCCGGCAAGCGAGCGGGTGGGTGAGGACGTGGCAATCAGGATGACGAGCGTCAGGACGTAGGGCGCTGCGTAGAACAGGTAGTAGCCCGTTGTGACCCCGACCGACTGCAAAGCAGGGCCAAGCGCACCCGCGCCGCCGAAGAGAAGTGCGGCCAGAAAGCAGCCGATCGGGTTCCATCGCGCGAAGATCACCAGCGCCACCGCCATCAGGCCCTGCCCGGAAGAGATCCCTTCGTTCCAGGAGCCGGGATAAAAGAGCGAGAGATAGGCACCGCCGACGGCGGCGAGTGATCCGCCTACACCGGTCGCCAGCAGGCGGACACGGTCCGGATTGATCCCCATCGCTTTCGCCGCATCAGTGCTGTCGCCAACCACACGCAGGACGAGACCGATCCGGGTGTTTTTGAACGCCCACCACAAGAAGACCGCAAGCAGGCCGCCCAGGATGAATAGCACATTGATGTTCAGGGCCGCCTGAACCTGTGGAAGATTTGACCAGGCGCCAAGCGGGATCGACGGCAGATGAGGGGCTGCAGGCTGGATGAACGGCTTGCCGAGAAAGAACGCCAGTCCGAGCCCGAATTGCATCATGGCGATGCCGATCGCGATGTCGTTGACCTTTGGCCATTTGCAGATCCATCCGTGCAGCAGACCGAAGATCGCGCCGGTCCCCATCGCCGCCAGCACGCCGAGCCATGGCGAACCGCTGAGCACGGCGATTGCGTAGGCCGTCATGGCGCCGAAGACGAGCGTGCCCTCGAGCCCGAGATTGATGCGGCCGGAGCGTTCGGTGATGGTTTCGCCAAGGCTGACGAAGATGAACGGTGTCGAGACGCGGATTGCGCCCGCAAGGATCGCGAGGGGGACGCCCCAGATTCCAATTCCGCTTGCTTCCATCATGAGCGCCTTTTCCAGAGGTCGGGATTGAAGATCTTGAAGCGGCCGTAAAAGGTCTCGCAAAACAGGATGACGACGAACAGCGTTCCCTGCAGCACCAGGACGGTTGCGTCGGGCAAGCCCATCCGGCGCTGGATCAGCCCACCGGATGCGTCTATGCCGCCAAGCAGAATGGCGACCGGAATGATTGCCAGCGGATTGTGCCGCGCCAGGAAGGCGACGAGGATGCCGGTATAGCCATAGCCGGCCGCCAGCGACGCATTTGCGCTGCCCTGGACAGCCGCGACCTCGATCATGCCGGCAAGACCGGCAAAGCTGCCGGCGATTGCCGTGAACCCGACGATCAGGCGGCCGACAGGCAACCCCTGGATCTGGGCGGCGCGAACGTTGCCGCCAGCAATACGCGCCGCAAATCCATAGCTCGTGATCTCGATCAGCACCCATGAGACGATGCAGGCGACGACACCGATGGCGAGCCCCCAGTGTACGTCCATTCCGGGTATCTTGCCGAGCATATCTTGCGCGGGAAGGGGAGCTGTGGAGGGTTTGTTCAGGCTCGCCGGATCGCGCAGCGGCCCTTCCACGAGCTGGTTCATCAGGGCGATGGCAATATAGGCGAGGAGCAGCGAGGAAATTGTCTCGTTGACACCGCGGTAGTGTCGCAGGAACCCGGCGAAACCGATCCAGATGCCGCCGATGATCATCGCCACCACCGCCATCAGAGCCAAGAGAAGGAGGGCAGGTAGTGTTCCGACAAACGGCGCGGCCGCGGCCGCAGCCGCAACACCCCCCAATACCACTGCGCCCTCGCCGCCGATGATGACGAGCCCCAAGCGGGCCGGCAAGGCGACGCAGAGCGCTGTCAGAAGCAGCGGGGCGGCCCGACTGAGGCTGTTCTGGATCGAGAACCAGCTGCCGAAGCCGCCCGTGTACATCAGTTGGAACAAGGTGGCCGGCGATTTGCCGATCACCAGAATGAAGAGGGAGAAGAGCGCCAGGCCGATCAGAATTGCACCGAAGCTGATAACAACAGGTTCCGCGCGCCGTGCGAGCCATTCGAAGATGGGTCTGATTACGGACGATCGTTCGGAAACGATGGCTATTGCAGACGTGTTTGCCTCGACTGTCATGGCGTTTCTCCCCTTGCTCAGGCCGTGGATCCGACGACGCCTTCCACCAGGTAGGCCATGCTCTCGAGCTCGATGGCATCCTCGGCATAGCTCTTGTTGTCCGTGACGACGACGTTGCCCTTGTTGTCCTTGATCGGACCCTTGAAGACGGAGAACTTGCCCGCCGTCATCTCGGCAAGCGTCGCGTCAAACTTCGTCCGTCCCTCGGCCGGCACTGCAGGTCCGAGCGGACTCATCTTGACGAAGCCATCCTTGAGGCCGCCGCGCACGAAGTTGCCGAGCTTTTCGCCTGCCTGCGCCTTCTTGACGAAATCGGTGTAGACATTCCCCCACGCCCATTCAGCGCCTGTCAGGTATTTTTCCGGCGCGAGTGGGCTCTGGTTTGCGTGATAGCCGCAGACGAAAGCTCCGCGGCCGGCAGCAGTCTCGACAACAACCTTCGGGCTGTCGACATGGCAGGTGATCACATCGGCGCCCTGGTCGATCAGCGCATTGGTCGCTTCCGCTTCCTTGACGGCAAGCGACCACTCGCCGGTGAAGATGACCTGGCAGGTGATCGATGGATCGACCGAGCGCGCGCCGAGCAGGAAGGCGTTGATGTTCTGCAGCACCTGCGGGATCGGCTTGGCGGCGACGAAACCGATCTTCTTGCTCTTCGAGGCGTAGCCGGCGGCAACCCCGTTCAGGTATTGGCCCTGGAAGATGTAGCCGAAATACGAACCCGTATTCATCGGGTTCTTGCCTTCCTGCCAGAGACCGCCACAATGGCGGAACTGGATATCCGGGTACTTTGCCGCCATCGCCAGCATATGAGGGTCGAAATAGCCGAACGACGTGGGGAAGATCAGCGTCGCGCCGTCGAGATTGATCATCGATTCCATCGTCTTCTGGACATCGACGGTTTCCGGTACATTTTCCTCTTCGACGATCGTGACGCCCGAAACCGCCTTCAGTGCAGCAGCACCTTCGGCATGCGCCTGGTTGTAGCCGTAGTCGTCCTTGGGGCCGACATAGATGAAGCCGACGGTTAGCGCACTCTCGGCGAGGGCGCGGCCAGGCAACAGGCCCGGTGTCAGGGCGAGGGCACCGGCTGCTGAAGCCTGAAGAAAATGGCGACGGTTCATGGGAAGGAGTTTGGTCATCGGAATGCTCCTTGCGGCCGGGGCCGGTTCGAAAAAATGTTACAGAAAAGTGCATGCAATGAGCGTGCCAACAATTAAGACGTTGTTTTAAAACGGCTATTCGTAATC